>WNEY01001910.1_pt1 | contig 15013 bp, 13 predicted proteins | sample 5400531 | NCBI WGS metagenome assembly WNEY01 (sample SAMN13153338, study PRJNA577476) | soil metagenome | isolation source: 200 cm saprolite under Douglas fir tree site 1 | place: USA:California | collected 2015-04-18
AAGGATCTTGAACGCGTGGCGGCAGCCGTCGCGCCGCTACTGGCCAGGCAGTACGCGGACGCGCAGGCGCGCATGCGCGTGCTGGAGACGCGGCTCAAGAACAGGCAGGAACGCCCGCTGATCATGGTCCTGGCGAACCTCCTGACCGACGTTCGCCGCCTCCGCTCTGCCGAGGACGTCAAGGATCACGTGGAGCAGACCATCGCCGACGCGTTGAACAGAGCGGGCTACCAGGAGACGGGCTCGCCAGGCGATCAGTTTGATCCGGCATGGCACGAGGCGATGTCCGGGTCGGTGGGGCTGGCGGGTGTCGTGACCCAGGTCTATAACCGTGGGCTCGCCTGCCACGGAGACGTGATCATCAAGGCCAAGGTCGACGTTAAGCCCGTTGCCGTACCGGAGACGGCAACGGCCGGGCAAGGAGAACTTCTGAAATGAGCACGGGCAAGCAAGTGGTAGGGATCGACCTGGGTACGACCAACTCGGTCGTGTCTTTCGTTGACGATACCGGCGAGGCGCACGCGATCGCCGGACGCGACGGGGAGCGCATCATCCCGTCTGTGGTGTGGTTCCCGCAAGACGACGAGACGCGTGTAGAAGTCGGCGATCTGGCGAAGGCCCAGGCGGTTATCGACCCTGACCGCGTCGCGCGCCTCTTCAAGCGGGGTATGGGCGCGGCCACGTTCCTGGAATCCGGCCAGCCATTCACGGCGCGGGGCAAGGAGTGGCGCCCGGAGGAGCTGTCCAGCCTAGTGCTCAAGAAGATGGTCCAGATCGCCTCTGAACATCTCGGGCATGAGGTGACCGACGTGGTCATCACCGTGCCCGCCTACTTCGGCGAAGCGGAGCGCTCGGCAACACGACAAGCCGGGGAGATGCTGGGTCTGGCGGTGCACGCGCTCCCCGCCGAACCTATGGCTGCTGCAGTGGCGTACGGCCTGGATGGCAACACGCGCGACCGCCGGTTTCTCATCTTCGACCTCGGCGGCGGAACATTTGACGTCACCATCGTCGAACGCCACGACGACGGGCAGCTTGAAGCGAAGTCCCACCACGGAGACCGGCGCCTTGGCGGTGCCGATTTCGACCGCCTGATCGTCGCCCGGATGAATGACATGGCCGTCCGCCACCACGGCGTCAACATCGCTTCCGACCCGATTGACCTTGCCGACGCCTACGCGAAGGCCGAGCAGCTCAAGAAGGAGCTGAGCACCAGGGAACACGCCCAGGCGGCACTCATTGCCGGCGGAAAGAGGCTGACGTTCTCGCTGACCCGGGATGAGTTCAACGGCATGCTGGCCGACCACTTGGAGAACGTGGAACTTGCGGTCGAGACCTGCCTGGACAACGTCGGCCTCGCGGCCAACGAGATTGACGCGGTACTGATGGTGGGCGGCAGTTCCCGGATCCCGGCCTTCCAGAGCCTGCTCCGCCGTTACATCGGCAAGGACCCGCAGTATTCACGCAACCTCGACGAGGATGTGGCACGAGGGGCCGCCCTGATCGGCGCGCTCAAGACCGGTACGGTCGCGCCGTCCAGCCCGCTAGCGAAGCTGCCCGCCCCCGTGGACCGCTCGTCACACGCGATCGGCGTAGCCGCGCTGGACGATAAAGGAGTCCTGGGTAACACAGTCGTCCTGCCCGCCAACGCGCCCATCCCGACCATGCCGCCCGCTGAGCGGATATTCGGTTGCGCCTTTGAGGGGCAGACCGAGATCGAGGTGACGGTTTATGAAGGGGACGACTTCGACCTGAAGTTCGTGGACCGGCTCGGCAGCGCCGCTGGATCGCTCGGCGAGCCGAAGCCGCTTGGCTACCCGGTGGCCGTGAAGATGGCGCTGGACGGCGATGGCATCCTCCGGGTGACCGCGCACGACGGGACCAACGGCGCGCTGATCACTCAAGTGGAGGTACGCCGTGAGGGTGCCATGTCCGCCGAGCAGCAGGCCGAAGCGGTGGCGGTCCTCGATGACATGATGGTGCTGTGAGATGGCCATCGCTACCGCTATCGAATGGCTGAATCAGGAAGACTTCGCCGCCACGCCAACGCCTGCGGACCTGCGGGAGTTCTTCGGGATCCCGCCGTCGCCGGGCGAGGCACTGGACGCAAATATCAGGGAGAAGCGCAAATACTGGAAGAAGAAGCAGCAGAAGGCCCGGTCGGACGACGCATTGAAGTGGGCTGGTGCGGTGCTGCAGGCGATCGCCGACGCCGAGGACGCGCTCAAGCGAGGAGCTGCGGCGTCCGGCGGCGGGGACGCCGAGTTCGAGCCGGGCGCGCGGGACCGCGAGCCAGCCACGATCCAGGACGTCTGGCGTGAACTGGAACGGCTGATCTTCCGCGGCCGTTACCAGGATGCGCTGTCTCGGCTTGACCGCTACGGCGAGCGCTGGGGAATGCATCCGAACTTCATCGAGGTGCGAGCGGAGGTGATCCTTGAGGCAGCGCAGAACGTGCCTGGCATCCAGCTCAGTGCCGGTGTGCTTCAATCGGCGATCACTGGGATGCGCTGGGTCCTTGACAAGCTGGGACCGACCGAGGCGCGATACCTGACGCTCGTCGACCTGCTGGAAGTGGCGGGTCAGACGGACCAGCTCCAGCAGGTCTTCACCGATGCCTGCCAGCAACTGCCGCAGCGGTCGGCGTCCTTCCGGGTCCGCGAACTGGCCGTCAGATTCAGGAAGGAGGCGTGGCAGCCGCTGCTGCGGTACTGCATCCGGCTGGCCAGGGAATCGGGAGACGACCGCGCCTTGCGCAGCGAACTCGTCCAGATGATCATCGGCCGCGCGACCGCCGAACTTCTTCCCCTGAAAGCGCCTGACGCGGTCAATCTGTACCAGACAGTGGTCGCGACCGCCGCGTGGATTGCGGACGGTGTCCCAGAGGCCGAGGATTTCGTACGCGTCCACCGGATGTGGGCAGCTAACGCCGATCAGCCCGTTTTCGGCGGCAACTGGCAGTGGCGCGCCTTCTTCGGCCTCATCACCCTGTTCATAGCCCTGCCGTTCATCAATACCAGCATGGCCAGGCCAGCCTGGCAGGTCCTTCTGACCGGTCCAGCGCTCGGCGATCAGGAGGAACGCAAGGGCGTCGTCCAGTCTCAGAACCGCGCCTGGTTCCTGGTGACGCGGAACTCTTATATCGAGGCAGTTCACGAGAAGGTCAAGTTGCCCTGGCAGCAGAAGCCAGGGCAGTGGCCCGACGTTGACCTGTCCACGCTCTTCGACTTCTGAGGAGGCCGTCATGCTGGCACCGCCGCCGGCTGGCCAGAATCCTGTGCCCACCACGCCGCCTGCGATATCCGAGCGAGCGCCGCAAGACTTTGTAGACCGCCTGCATGGACACCAGGATGCCTACAAGGCGGCGGAGTTCCTTCAAAAGATTAAAGACGCGACCGTACAGGTCGTAAAAATGAAGAAGAAGCAGGAGGATCTCAGCGACGAACTCACAGCGGCGACTGACCGTCTCAGTTACGAGCGGAGTCAGCCGGTCGACCGCCGTAAAGAGCGGTCGCGAGATAAGCGCGGCCGGTGAACGGCTGGAAGCTCGGCTGGGAGGCGGCCAAGGCCTACGGGCGGGCCTCCCGATCGGTATCCGAGTCGGTGCAGGCCGCTTACGAACTTGCCTCGGCGGAGCGGGTGCCCCGCCGAGTACGCGCCCGCGGCTACCTGGCACCGGGGATCCGGTGGCCCCGGCCGACTTCGACGCGCTCGACTACTCCGGCCTCGTCCCGAGACCCGAGCTGGCCGGGACCTTGTACCAGGACGGAGTCACGCTGGGCGCGGTGATCGACGTGGCCGAAGGGGCGCCCTTTGCCCCCTACCGCCTGCCGCATGAGCGCTTCTTCCAGCACATCGCGGTGGTTGCGCCGCCGGGAAAGGGCAAGACCTACGGGCTGATCGCCCCCCTCGCCGCCCGGCTGGCCCGATCGGGCGCGACCGTGGTGGCGCTGGACGTGACCGGCGACCTGGCTGAGGCAATCAAGGAATTTGCTGGCAGTTCCCGCACCGGCACCGCCGTCCCGTTCTTCCACTGGTCTACCGATGCCGCGCGCGGCAAGCACTCCTGGAATCCGCTGGCAGGCCTTGACGCCGACGATCTCTGGAGCCGTCGAGGGACTCAAGACAAGCATCCTGGGGGAACAGCCAGCCGACCCCAGGCACCGCTTCTTCTTCGACCGGGAACTGCGGATCCTCGGCGCGCTCATCCGGCTGCTGCTCGCAGAGTCCGCCAGCCCGACGCTGACCGACCTTATGGCTCTGGCGGTGCACCGCGACGTGCTGCGCGAGAGACTCGCAAGCCCGCGGCACGCGAGCCTCCGTCTCGAATTGCGGGACTTCCTCGTGGCGGATGAGGCGGACGCCGCCCAGATGCTCAGCGAGACCCAGACCCGGCTCGCACCGTTCGTGGACCCGCTAGTGAGTGGCCAGGTCGCCAGGTCCGACTTCACGATCACCGATATCCTCCGCCGGCCATCGCTCGTCATCGTGGGTGCCGAGCTCTATTTGCGCCAGCGGGGCGAGATCGCGGCGTCGCTATTCGTCAACCGGCTATCGGCCGAACTGTCGACTCGCTACGGTGCCAGCCGCGGTGCCCCGGTGGTGATGCTGCTCGATGAGGCGCCGGTCCTCGCCCGCCGCATCGACTTGGCGCGTCTGCTGGCCACGTCCCGTGGTGCCCGGGCGGGTGTAGTGCTCGCTGCGCAGAACGTGACCCAGTTCGGCGACGAGACCGAGCAGTCCACCATGTTTGACGCCTGCGACACGATGGTTCTCCTGCCGGGAGCCTCCAAGGCGAGCATCGGCATGTTCCAGTCCCGCCTGGGCGCTCGGCAGGTCCGCCGCCAGTCAACGAGCCGGGAGTTCGGCAAGCGGCACGGCTCGGTCAGCATCTCCGGCGAGACCGTGGACATGCTCGGCAATCGGGAGCTGCTTGACCCGCCATTCGGGCAGTTCCCGGCCTTCCTGCACTCCCGCAGCGACGGGATCGGCCCAGTCGCCATCGAACTAGACCGGCCCACCGTCAACTCCTGGGACCGATGAAGCACCTGAAGCATGGCATCCTGAAGGCCATCGAGGCCTGGCAAAATAACCCGCACAGGCCTCGCGGCATGTGCCTGCACTCCCCGACATGCTCGGTCTACGGGCATCAGGCCATCACCCGCTACGGCCTTTTCCGCGGTGGGCTCATGACAGCCTGGCGCGTCCTCCGGTGCAACCGCTGCCTCGCCACCCGCAGGTGCTGACAATCATCACATAGCGGCTGATCTAGTGCTTCTCGTTCTGAACAGAGGGTATCTAGGTCGGACATCTCACCGCGCAGGGCCACATCAACAATCTCTAACCTGTCTAACCTGACCAGGATGCTCGCGCCGCCGGATACCTCCGCGACATAGTCGCAGGAGGTCCCGGCCAAGGTCGCCGTATTCGTACTGGTCAAAAGCCTGTCCGCTAACGGGTTTGCTAACGAAACTCGGTGAGACTAGGTGAGATCAGGCGCGACGATAGCGACACCGACCAGTCCATCTGCAGGTCAGGAGGGACGCGCCGGAACGAGTAAGACGCCGGGGACGGGTGTCGTACTGCTCATAACCCAGAGGTCGCAGGTTCAAATCCTGCCCCCGCTACTATTTATGCAGGTCAGGGCACTCTTCCGGTTCAGGGAGAGGGCTTCTTGCTGCGGTGTGCTAACGAGATTGCTAACCGACTGTCGACGTGAGCGACTCCTGGCCCGTGGTCGAGCAAGCCGCGACTGTTGGCCTGCGGCGATCGTCTGACGGTCGTTGGTGCATGCGGGCTGGTAGGACCAGCCGTCGGCCTCGTTCCGTGCCTGCGGGTGCATCTGGCTGCTGGGTCTCAGGTGGCCGTATGGCGGCCGTCGCTGGGCGCAGGCGTGCCCTCGGCCCAGAGACTACGTACTTGCCCTGCCGAGTTTCTTTCGGATGGTCGCGCACACGGCGTCTAGTTCACTGTGGTGCTATATTCACCGCAGCGGTGAAGAAGGAGAATCAGTGAATCAAATGCAGCGGGCCGAGGCCGCGCTGGCGCGTGTGCTAGATGCCGTGCCGGGTCTGTCCCTGGCTGCGGAGACGGTTCGTGCTGATGATGGTGTTGACGGCGTGCTGGAGTTCGCCGGCACGCGGGAGCGCGTTGCTTTCCAGGTCAAGTCTCGCGCGAACGCAGCGACGGCCTGGCAGCTGGTCCGTGTCGCTGACAGGCTTGACCGGCCGGTGGTGCTGGTTGCTGGACAGTCAACGGCGGATGCGCGGCGGATCCTGCGTGAGCACGGGGTCGGGCTTTTGGACAGCCTCGGGAATGCCCATATCGAACTGCCTGGGTTGCTTGTGCATGTGGAGGGCGGACAGCCTGCCGTGTACGCCAGGCCCGTGCGGCTTAGCGGCAAGGCCGGCGTTGTAGCCCAGGCATTGTTGCTACATGGGGGGCGGCGCTGGCAGATTCAGGATCTTGCTGGGGAGACGCGGGTTTCGGACGGGCTGGTGCATCGCGTGCTGGTGCGGCTGGAGGCTGAAAATCTGGTGGCCAGTGAGGGTGCCGGGAACCGGCGCTGTCGCTACGTAACTGACCGGAGCGCGCTGCTGGACGTGTGGGCCGAGGAAGACAGATACCTGCCTGAGCGAACCCGTGCCTTTGTTCTGGCTCAAGGACCACGGCAGGTGCCCGCACTGGTAGGTAGAAGCCTGGCTGACAGAAGGCTTGACTACGCTCTCACTGGCGCGGCCGCAGCGAGCATCGTCGCGCCTTTCGTCACAGCAGTACCTGTGGCCGAAGTATGGGTTACCGCGAGAGCGGTGCCTGGCAGGCTGCCAGATGCAGTTGGGGGAGAGCTTGCGGACACTGGTTACAACGTCGTGTTCTTGCAGGCCAAGGATGACACGCCGCTGGCGTTCCGGGACGAGGCTGCCGGGCTTTGGCTGGTTAACCGGTTCCGCCTATATGCAGATCTGCGGCGCGATCCGCGACGCGGCCAGGAGCAAGCCGCGCACTTGCGCAGGGAGGTGATCGGGTTTTGAGGCGTAGCCATTTCAGCGATTACGACCAGGTGACGACCGAGAGGTGCGAGCGGGCGCTGCTGACGCTGCTGGGCGACATCGGGCCGTGGCGCGAGCGGATCTATCTAGCGGGTGGGTTGGCGCCGAGATACCTGACTGGGAATCTGCCGGAAGGAGCGCCGGCTCACATAGGCACGACCGACGTCGACGTCATCATCGGACTGGCGGTCGCGGACGAGGCGCCGGAGACGTATCGCACCCTGCAGAACAACCTAGAGAAAGCATCATTCCGTCAGCAGGAGCCTAGTTTCCGGTGGGCTCGTGATGTGGACGGCGTGACGGTCCTCATTGAGTTCTTGTGTGAGACTCATCAGGTTCAGCCCGGGCGTATCTTCAGGCCTAAGGGCGAATACGCGGGATCCAAGCTGGGCGCGTTCAATGTCCGGGGTGCCCAGCTTGCCCGGCACGACTACGTCGAGCGCCAGATCCGCGGCGAGCGTCTAGATAACGGCGGGCAATCTGCTGTGACCCTCCGCGTCGCCAACGTCCTGCCTTACACGGTGCTGAAGATCTTCTCGTTCCAGGACCGGCACGAGAACAAGGACGCCTACGACCTGGTCTTCACGCTCCTCAACCAAGACGCAGGTCCGCGGGCGGCGGGTGCCACAGCCGCCGCCAGCCCGGTCGCCGGACATCCCCAGGTCAGCGAAGCCCTCATCCTGCTGGGCGAAAGATTCGCCGATATCGCCCAGGACGGACCAGCCGCATATGCCGCCTTCCTGGCCGGGCCCGACGACCAGGACGAGAACAGCCGGCTCCGCCGTGAGGCAGTCGCCACCAACCGCGCCTTCTTGGACGGCTTCAGGGAAGGAAATGCGGCACCGGGCACTGCGCTTTGACCCAAGACGAGTACTCCGACCGCCAGCCAAAGGCTCAGCCGCAACGCCACCGGGCACGCGCTGAACCCAGCACAGATGTAATGACCAATGCCGATCGCCGAATAGGCATTCCTATCAGATCGGTAGTCTTAACGGCCGCGTGGCGCTCATATGATCTGTTCGGTGTCGGGCTAAGGTTCTCCGCGTCATTTGGTCATGCGCCAGACTCCCGACTGGTCAACCTTCGCATACAGAGCTTCTCCTCGAACCAGGCGTTCGGCAGAAGCCAGTGCTTCAGCCAACATGATCGATTCGAGGCGAAGCCGTGCCCCGGTCAGCACACTGACGATCCACTGAGACAGTTCCCGGCGTTCCTGCTCCTCGGAACCGGTCTTGAGTGACAGCCAGATTGCTCAGGTCGTTGCCTGGCGACACCATTAGCATTGCGTCGGGCGAGTTATGACGGATGCCAGCGCAATCACCGCCAACAGGCCATCATTCGGAGCAGCCATCCCTTCGATCGTTGAGGAAGACATCCGCGACCGCATAGCCGATGCCATCCAGTCCTCCGGTTGGCTCCTAGACCGCGTTGACCCTGCACATCGTCTGAGCCGGATAGGCTTGACGTCCCGCCTGTCCGGAGTCGGCTATGCCATGGCGAACACGCGCGGAGGTAGCAGCAAACATGAATCTTACAAGGTCGTGAGTCAGCCGACAGCGCACCCGTCGTCCTAGCCAGAGCCGCGCCTCTCTTCGACGGTGCCAGGCTGGCCGAAGACATGACTATACGGCTCTGCCGCCAGGCCCGCCGTTAACTAATCGGGCTGACCGCTCGCCATCCGCTCTCTGCGCTCAGCGAGTGCCGTGACCAGCTCGGCGATGTCATGTTCGTAGCGGTGGCGCAGGCGCACATACTGACAGTTGGCCAGACGGGCGAGATCAGGTGGGAGGTCGCTTTCGGCGAGCCTTTCCACGTTGTCGAGCAGAACCGGGATCACGTCTACGCCTTGGCGAAAGGCTTCGGCGATCTCGCGGTGAACCCAGTCGTCGGGATCATCGAGCCTTCGGTAGCCGTGCTGGCCCACCGCCGAGAGCCACCTGGGGCCAATGATGGCCAGCAGCACACCGGAGCTGGATAGTGCCTCTGCGATGCGCTGGGTGAAATCCTCGCCAGGACGGATCGAGCTGCTGGCGAGGAACACGCGGCTGGCACCAAAGTTCGCAGACAGTACCTTCATCAGCAGGACAGCAGCCCAGTCCCCATCGCCCGTGCGGTAGCTGAGGAACACCCCGCCGAGCTGATCAGTGCTGGCCAGTTGCGGTGCCGATCGCTGATTTTGGCGTGCGCCGCCCTGATTCAGCACCTGGTCGGCGGCGCCTCGCTTTGGGCTGCGGCACAGCCGCTCACGATTGGCCGTGTAACGTGTAGTGAGAGAATCTGCGCGACTAGCCTGGGCATGGTGGGCGGTACTGGGCATGACTCTCCTCTTAGCGGCAGGCCAACGTCGGCAGTTATTTTCCCTAGGTGCCTATTCGCGTGCGAGCTGGGTCTGTTATGGACGGATCGCGAAGGGTTGGTTCTAACTCTCTGTTCAGAGGACCTTGTGACGAGCCGCAAAAGCGAGCGCGAACATGAGATTGCGAGCAGCAGCGTGACAGCAACCTTGCGGAACGCCATTCCATGGTTCATACCGGTTGCAACAACATCAAGCCTTGGAGCGGTGTATCGCAGCCTGCCCTGACATCTCATACGAATCATGGCGTTGGCGGTTGCAGATGCGGTTGCGGGTCGCCGTCATCAACACCGGTGAGTATGAACGCATCGGTTAGTATCTGGCTCATCACATTCTGAACCTGCCTGGGATTAGTGAGAGTCGTCACCCTAGGAGCCTGATTTCGACGCCAATCAGACCAAGCACAATCCCATGAGTGCCTTTCTTGTTCTCGGTGGCAAATGATGCTGAGAGCTGGGTCAGGTGCATTGGCTCTCTGGTAATTGAGGAGAATAATGCGGTCCAGAAGGTGTCCGGGACGTCGGCTGTATTCCGCCGATAGCCAGATCATTCCTCGCTCTTGCGTGGCGATCCACCGTAGAGGGAGCCCGGACCTGTCCTGGTTGCCGGCGATGAGCATTCCCAACCTTCGCATTCTTGCATCCCAGCCAGTCGCACCGAAAACTCTGATTTTCATCCTGGGATGGTGTGTGATGTGAATCGCGGGTGGCACCGGTATGGCGAATGCGGAAGGCGAAAACTGTGGGACGTGCGGCAACTTGTGCGGCAGGTCGGCTCCCACCTGCCGTAACACATGCTTGAATGCCTGCTGGGCCGCTGCGGTGGCAGCCGACATCTGCTGAACTTCTTTCCATGCCCACTGAACGTCGCCGATAATCATTAGCGCGATGGCGAGTGCCATGGTGACCCAGACCAGGGGGCCTTTGTCGCGCCTGATGCGGACGGTCCTCGCATTGGGCGCGGCACCGTCCGGCGCTGGTATGCTGGGCTTGGTCATGAGCGGGGTATCTAGGCTGACGCCGAGTTCGATCAGCAGCTGCCGAAGAGGCTGCACAGCCTCGCGGCACGTCACGGCCGAGTAGACCAGCGTTTCAATCGATTCGGTCGTGGCTGCCTGAACATTGACCAGCCGCCCGGCTGACGTCCAGGACAGCTGCCACTCGGCATGTTTTTCACGCGTGAGTTCACGCCCGATCACGGCGTGCAGGGCATCGCGCAGACAGTCACTGGCGTGGTCTTGTGCTGGTCTCGGTCCTGGGCCAGTCAGTTGGCGGGCGAGGAGCTGGCTGCCTTTGCTTTCCAGCAGGCTGAGCACCGCGGCGAGTGTCGGCTCGGATGTGCCGCTGGTCCGGCCCGCCGCCCTGATCAGGTCGTTCGCCGCGATCCGGGTGAGTTCGCCGACCGCTTTCTGGGCCCACCGCTCCCAGGGCACGAGCGTCGGCGCGCTCTGATCGGGGTGCTGCATGGTGTGTTGCAGCGCCGGGAGCAACTCCTGGCGATGTTCGGTGAGGAGATGATCAATTGCCGGTGTCGCGGGATCTGGGGTGAGTTCGGCCGGAAGGCCGTGGGACGCCTGGATCCGGGAGATGCGCTCGGCCAGGCTTGCATGGGTGGTCGGTCCGGCGGGTTGCCGCTTCTCCTCGGGAGCGTTTATTCGGAGTGCGAAGATCTCTTTATAGGTGTCGTCGGAGAGCATCTTCTGGAAGGCACCGAAGATGTCATCGGGCATGAACCCGGCTTTGCGCACCGGGCTAACGTAGCCGTTCAGGAAATCCTGCCATGCTTCGATCAGCGCTTGCGTCTTCTTGAGTGCCGCTATCGTCGGTCCGGCACCGACTTTATCGGCGGCGGTGTTGTCTGCCTCGGTCTCTTGCCTCTGCCGCACGGCTCTGGTAAGCCGCAAGTACAGCAGAACGTAAGCGTTAAGCAACTGATAGTAGACCCCCGTGGCCGACCACATTGACCGCGCGGTCTGCTGCAGGTTGTCGCGCATCGCATCCAGGCGAACAGCGCACCGGTAGGAAATGGAACCGAACCTGACGTGCCTGGCTGAATAGTGACCCAGTTCGTGGCAGAGGATAGCGCGTACCTCGTCGGAGGAGAGCCCGATCAGCAACGGCACGCCTATGTCCATGCGCCGGGCGCCGCCGACAAGGCCAAGCAGTCGGGTCTTCTCGGTCACGGTGGCGTTGGCTTTAGCCATGATGCGCAACTCGGCAGGTACCGAGGTGCCGACCTTGCCGGCGAATTCCGCGACGATACGCCACAATTCCGGCGCCTGATCTGCCGGCACCGGCACAGAGCCGGGTTCTGTCCTTACCGATCGGTGGATCCAGAGCACGCCGCAGAGAGTCGCGACCGTAGGTGGAACGGTGACGATCACCGCGTACAGCAGCGTTGTGATGGGCATCTGCATCACAACGGGGACGACGACGAACGCCACGTTTACTGCGACGACAATAGCTACGAGCACGTAGAGTCCCGCGAGCAGCATCAATGCGAGCAGCGCGCGCAGCGTCGCGGTCATGTCCGGTCCCTCTGGTGTTCGCGCACCCGGCGGCTGATGCCCTCGCGGATCCTGGCGAGGGATACCTGATCGGCCTGGACAGCGTCGCTGACCCACGCCTCGGTCTCGCGCAACAGCGCGGTCAGCGGACCATACGACACTGGCACCACCGGCAGCCGAGAGACTCCTGCCAGAGCGTCTCGATGTTCGGGCGGCGGCGTCGGCGTCATGCCGAATGCGTCCTGCAGCTTGCGGCGTGCCACGTAAATGTTCTTCCGCACGGTGCCGCCAGTGATTCCCATCACGCCGGCCACCTCCTGTTGCGAGAGCCCGAGCAGGCAATGCAGCAGCATCGGCGTGCGCTGCGAAGGTGGCAGGGCGCCGACCGCCTCTAGCACCTCGCGAACTTCGGCAGCGCGTTCAGGATCCGGCGACGACGCGGCCAGGTCCCAGGAGTGGTTGTGCTTCACGGGCCGCCGGCGGTCCCACAATTTCTCCCACGCCTGCTTCTCCCGCTGCCCCTTGGCCCACCCCCGCCGTAGCCGCTGCGCCATCACCGTGAACACCCAGGCCTCTGGGAGATCGTACCGGCAAATCTGGTCCCACCGCATGAACGCCTCGAAACATGCCTCCTGCACAGCATCCTCGGCATCTTGCCGGCCGTAGCCCAGCATGATTGCCCGCGCAAGTGCGAGCGGGGCAGTGACCTTGTAAAAGGTCGTGAAGTCGGCGAAGGTCTGCTCGTTCCCGGACATCGTCATGCTCCCAGCCCAGCCCTGGTGGAAGATCCGCACCCAGCGCATGCGCGCGGCGCAACTCTGCCATTATGCGGGTCCTCGGCTGTCTGCTGCGCGGCGTCTGTGTCCTGGGGCCGGAACCTCGTGGTCCGGATCATCGGGGAAATCATGCAGCTAGGCATAGCCCTCTTCCTGTCATTTCTGCATTACCTCGTTTCATAACCGATCGTCGCCGACTTTAATCCCTGCTCAATCGCAGGACTGCCGCGAGTCGTCGTGCGCCGCCATTCCTGGATCGGCTCCCTCCCCTTCCCCGCTGGGCCGGTCGCACACAGTTGCCTCGGGGTCAGATCATCCAGTTGATCCGCTGCTGCATGCTCCGCTTGATGACGACAAAAGGAACGATCCCGATTGCGTTGAATACCGTTAAGACGACCGCGCATCTCTTGGCGTTCACCGAGCATGCCTGCACCCCGCCGCTCCGCCGCCTCATGTTCACCTGGATCGCGTAGATGATCGACACGATTCCGATCGCGTCTCCGGAGAACAGGATGCCCGCCCACCGTCGGACTGATCGCCCAGGCAACATAGCTGGTGGGCTCGTGCCAGTCGTGCCTGCCTTCCGAAGACCTTCCATGCCAGGCGCCTGGCTGACCGGAACAAGCTTTGCCCCGGTCAGCCGGTCCGCCCGGCGATCGCCAAATCTCATCTCAACCACTCCTAGCTCCGGGCCGGTGCAAACGATGGGTCCGATCGCGCCGTGCGCGGTACGGCTGATCACTGAGGTGTACGGGCCGAGTCCTGCGCACGCAGGTCGGTTCCAGTCCTCGCATCAAAGCTCACGATCCCTTCCGCCAAAGATTCGCCAGGGGCACCAACCGCTGACGTCCCATACAGAGAACAGCCCACGTGGCGGAAAGTGTTGGCTAGCGGTAACGAGATTCATCAGATTCCGCTGGTGGCACAACCGGCAGCTAGCCGAGGGCTGGCAGAGGTGCGACCGCAGCCGAGATGAGTTGACCGGCGGCCGAACCGGCTGGCCAGGCGGCGGAATCGGGTGCCAGGCCGGGTAGCAGTGCGGGAGACGGTCCACGCCGACTCGGCCATGGCCGCGCGCAGGTGCTCGCCGGGCTGAATGGCTGTCCACAGGCCATGGGACCCCCTTTCTAGCCGTCTCTGCGTCGTTCCCGGGAGCGTGGTTCGCGGTGGCGGCGGTGATCGCGAGGAACGCGTGGGCGAGAATGGACAAGGCTGACGCCTGGCCAGGCGGGTGATATGGAGCGGCCGATTGATTACCGGGCGACTCCAGCGATTGATGCGGCGACGACGTAAGTGGCGTGCCGGTCATGGATTCCCGGGCACGGTCATAGCGCATTGTGGTGCGCGGATCAGCATGTGAGGCGGCTTCCTGCATGCCCCGGAGCGGGACGCCGGCATCGAGTGCGGCGGTGATGAGCGCATGGCGAAGCGCGTGGGCCCGGCTGGCTTGGTCAGGCCGGCGCACCTGGTGATTCGGCGGGCGATCCGCCCGGCGCCGTGCCGGTCCAGCCGGTCTCCGGCCGCGGTCAAGAAGATCGGTCCCTGGCAGCGTTCGCCGATCGCCAGGTCGATGGCCCGTGCCGTCCGCAGGGCGAGCGGGATGACGGCTTTCTTGCCGCCCTTGCGCACGATAGCCAGGGTGCGGTGGCCGCGGTGCAGGCTGAGCACTTCAATGTCGTCTCCGACGGCCTCGGAGACCCGCTCTGGCCATCGCTCAGCTTTACCGACCCCGCCGACACCGACGCGGCGGTCAGCTACGGTCCCGCCGATCGGGTCATCATCAGCACCCACGACAGCGACATGCGCGCCATTGAGGTCACGTTCACCACGCTCGCCCAGGCCGCCTTGCCGCCCGCAGACTCGGTCGGCCTGATCAGCGACCTCATCAACAAGTTCCGGTGACCGCTCAGCACTATCCCTACGGCTGTTTCAAGAGCATGAAGTGAGCCCGGGAATGGTTAATGGCCGGTCCATGGAGCGGCTGGCACATCGGGTAGCTTCGGTGGTGTCATGACGCCCGTACTTGGTGCGAGGCGCCGACGGCGAGGTTGCAACCTCGCCATCGGCCTCATCCGCCTCGCGGCTACACCAAGATCGCCGCCAGCAGGAAGATCAAACACGATCCCCGCCTGCTCCTGACCATCCTCGGCCTGCAGAACACCCCATGATCAGCCCAAAGAACTTGCAGGTCACCCTGGTCAGGATGGCGCCCATCTGGTGCCGTTCCAGTGCAGTCTCTGGGTCTTGGCGGCGCAGGGTTCCCGCGAAACTGGGGCCGCGTAGTGGCTGCGGGTGGTCACGGGCCGGGCTGGTGGCGACAGGTGTGCTG
>WNEY01001912.1_pt1 | contig 15007 bp, 18 predicted proteins | sample 5400531 | NCBI WGS metagenome assembly WNEY01 (sample SAMN13153338, study PRJNA577476) | soil metagenome | isolation source: 200 cm saprolite under Douglas fir tree site 1 | place: USA:California | collected 2015-04-18
TTTTAATCGGACAGCTGCGCGCTATTGACTTTTTGCGCGGCTGATCACGCCGCAGGCAACGCGCGCTCCAGAGTCGCCGGCCGGTTGCGTTTTGAGATCGTCGGCCTTGGCGTGAACAACGACTGAGCGGCCGACGACCGAGCGTTGGTCATTGGCCAGCGAGATATTATGCTCGAGGTAATTCACTTTTCCCGCACCCGAAGCATCCGCTTCAATATTGCCCATGTCGCCCACGTGACGTGCTTGCGCGTCAGGTCCGGCGTGGGGTTGGTTGGTTGGATTGAAATGAGCACCGGCAGAGGCGGCATCGCTCGCGCTGCAATCGCCGAATTCATGAACGTGAAAACCATGCTTGCCAGGAGTCAGGCCGGTGATATCCGCCTGAACCTGGACTCCGTCGGCGACTTCAGTGAAGGTGACAGTTCCGCTCACTTTGTTGCCCGCGGTGGGATGAAGCTCGGCGACAGCTTTTAACGGAGCCGGCGATTTTTCTTCCGGCACCGGCGTCTGCGCCGTAGCGGACGTGACCAACAACGATGTCAGCGCGATTAACCAAGTTGGAAATGAGTTCATACAAACATTTCGCCGCGGCGTTCTGATCCAGCCGTGTTTTTCGTATGATCTTATTAGCGTAAAGTCAGCTCCATCCGGTCGTGGGCAATGAATGCTATGATGCCGCGCTCGGCGGTCATACCGCGCAGTTTTCCTTCCAACTTGTGCTCATCGCCGGTGACGATTTCCGACCCGCAATGAGTGACGATGGCTTGTGGAACGCTTTCTTTCGCGCACCAGCCGATCTGCGCGCGGACGCTCGCATGCCCGATGAGCTTTGCGCTTCGCTTGCGAACGAACGAGCGCGTGAGCGTCGCGCCATCGCCAATATAAACCTGCGCGTTTTTCAATGCGGCGACGCGATCATGGATGAAAAGGAGATCCGGCCCGTAAAAAATGCAGACGCGGCCTGCGCTCACGCGGTATCCGACGGCCGGAGCCAAGATTGAGTGTTCAACCGGGAAAGCCTCGAACGTGATACCGCAAATCTTGGTAGGGGCGCGCTCCTTGATCACATGTCGATCTTGGATGTGGCAATTTTTCAACGTTCGCCACGTCTTCGCCGGCGCGTGCACCGGACAAGCCGCGCCGCTTTTCAAGCCCCAGGCGTGATCCGGATGCGCGTGCGTGAGCACGATCGCGTTGGCGTGCAGCCGCTCAAATTTTCCCAGCCAATCAAGGCCGCAATCAATCATCACGTCGGCGCCGCGATACGACACGAGCAGCGAGCTGTGCATGTGATGCCGCCGCGTCCGCGCTTCGATTTCCCCACGCGTGCCGAGAAACGTGAGCTTCACTCGTACAACATATCTGGCGATACAGACGGCTTAGAGGACAACCGCCCGCCCTTTGGCCGGCGATTTTGTTGTTGTGACGGAGAAAAATCGTTCGCCTCGGATCAACCATGTTTCTTGGGGCCGACTCGAGGTCGAGGGAAGAGCCGAGCCGTACAAGGATGCAAAGCTTTTTCCCGGAGGATCGCGTGAATGGAACTGGCGGGAGACAGGCACTAATCATGTGCCCGGCATTCAGCAAGCTGACGTGCAGGAACTGCTCGAGCACGGCGCTAAAATCATCGTGCTCTCGCGCGGAATGAAGGAATGCCTCGAAGTTCCACCCGAAACCCTGGAGTTCTTGAAAAAGAGGCAGATCGAGGCGCACGTGTTGCCTACGGCTGAGGCGGCGCAACTTTACAACCGGCTCGCAGAAACAGAGTCGGTGGGCGGACTGTTCCACACGACATGCTGAAGAGCTGCCGCGAATTGCTTCATCAGCCTGGATTCAGCGCTTGAATCCTGCCTGACAGTTTCGAGACGAGTCGCTCGCGATTGTCCGGGCGAACCTCGATTAGTGTCACATCAGGACGCGACTTGATCGCGTCGGTAAAGGGCAGGGATCGCCCGAAGATTGTCGCGAGCACCGGGACTTCGCTGTCGAGCGCCTTGTTTACTGCATCCTGAAAAATCGCCGAACGGATTTCCATCGGACCGATTTCATCGATCACGACAAGCCGCTGCGCCTGCACCGCTTCGCGGATGGCTTTGACGCCAACCGCTTCGAGCGCGGAAAGATCTAGCCGGTATTTTCCAACGCGCTCAGACGTTTTGAGAGCGACATGGGCGAATACGACCTCATCGCCATCGAGCGTCACGATCTTGAATCCGACGCGTGTGCCACGGTCGCGGATCTCCTCGGTGTAAAAACCACCGGCGCGTTGCGGCAGATTATTTACGACACGCTTGATCAGCGTCGTCTTGCCGCAACCGGGACGGCCGGTGAGCAGAACTTTTTCGGTCACAACGTGCGCCTCTGACAGTGCGGGCAAACTCGCAGGCACGATTGCCTGCGTCACATCACGGCGGTCAGCCGCGTCCGCATGGTGATTTTGGAGTTGAGCAGCTTCGAAATCGGGCAGCCTTCTTTTGCTTTTTTGGCGGCGGCTTGGAATTTGGCATCGTCGGTGTCGGGAACCTTCGCATTCACATCGAGATGCACAGCGGTCACGGCGAAACCATCGCCCGCTTTTTCCAGTGTGACAGTGGCGGCGGTCTCAATGCGCTCGGGCTTGAGGCCGACCTCACCAAGCTGCGCGGAGAGCGCCATCGAGAAACAGCCCGCGTGCGCAGCGCCAACGAGTTCTTCAGGGTTAGTGCCCTTTCGTTCTCGAAGCGCGTGCTGAAAGAATACGCGGCGCTGGAAAGCACGCCGCTTTCGGTGGAAACGGTACCGCGGCCATCTTTGAGGCCACCCTGCCAGACAGCGGACGCTTTTCGATTCATGCTCTTAGATCGCCGCTCACCGTCGGATCGGTCGTGACGCGGGCAATCCTGCCTGCGAATATTGGGACGCAGACAGAATTGTCTGCGTCACGGCAATGAGATCGGTGCGAACGTTACAGTCGGTCGTGGACTCGTTAGGCGAGCACGGCGACGAGACGGCGTTGGTCGTCTTTGGCAAGAAAGATCGACATCGTTGGTCTTTTGAGAAACTCGTGGCTTGCGCGCGCTCGTTCGCGAACGGGTTCGTTCGGCGCGATTTCAAATCCGGCGACACCGTTGCGATCTTCGCGGAAAACAGCCCGGAATGGATTGTGGCCGCGTTGGGAATCATTCGCGCGGGTATGGTGGCTGTGCCGCTGGATGTCCAGCTTGGCAACAAAACTTTGGTTCATACGCTGCGAGACAGTGGTGCGCGCGCGATTATCACGACGAAAAAGCGGGTGGAACGGATCGAGAAACTCGATCTCAAAGAAAAACCAAAGCTCATCCTGCTCGATGCCGACGAGGACGACGAACAAAGTTGGGAGCGATTCCTTGAGAGCGAGGAAACGAAGCTCCCGACGGTCAGCCGCGACGATAAAGCAGTGCTGTTTTACACATCGGGAACAACCGGCCCGCCCAAAGGCGTGCCGCTGAGTCACGGCAATATTGTCTCGCAGCTCGATACGGCTGCCGAAGTGCAGCTCATCACCGGCGGTGATCGTGTGCTGCTCCCGCTGCCTTTGCATCATGTCTATCCGTTTGTGATCGGCATGCTGGCCCCGCTCGCTCTGGGTTTGCCATTGATTCTGCCATTTTCACTGAGCGGGCAGCAATTGCTGCGGGCTTTGCGGGAGGGTGAAGCGACCGCGATTGTGGGCGTGCCGCGGCTCTACAGCGCGCTCTATTCCGGCATTGAAGCACGAGTAGAATCATCCGGCTGGATCGCGCGCAGATTGTTCAATGTTTTTCTCGCCGTAAGTGGATTTGTGCTATCCGCCTTAGGCGGATGGCTCGGCTTCCGCGCCGGCAAGTTGCTGTTTCGCTCGCTGCACAAACGTTTTGGCGAAAACCTGCGGCTGCTCGCTTCCGGCGGCTCGGCGCTCGACCCCGAGCTGGCTTCGAAACTCGAAGCGCTCGGCTGGCAAGTCGCCATCGGCTACGGACTCACCGAGACTTCGCCGCTGCTCGCGGTGAAGTTGCCTAACGAGTCGCGACGAGACAGCGCGGGAAAACCGGTTGCCGGAGTGGAGATTCGGATTGAATCGGGTGCGCTCGAAAAAGAAGAGCGTATCAGCGGACATGAGGTCGGCGAAGTTCTTGCGCGCGGGCCGAATGTCTTCAGCGGCTATCGGAATCTTCCAGATAAGACGAACGAGGTCTTCACCGAGAACGGATGGTTTCGCACCGGCGACATGGGTTATTTCGATGCCGATAGTAATCTGCATCTCCTCGGGCGCCTCTCGACGCTGATCAAGACCGAGAGCGGCGAGAAGATCCAAACTGAGGATGTCGAAGCGGCGTATGCCGAGGAATCCGCGATTCGCGAGATCGGCGTGCTCGAGAAAAAAGGAAAGCTTGTCGCGCTCGTGGTGCCGAAGAAGACGGGTAGCGATGCAAAGGACACTGTCCGCAAGGCGGTCGAAACAGCTTCAAAGCGGTTGCCGAGTCACCAGCGTATTTCGGATTACGCGATCACCCCCGATGCGTTGCCGCGGACGCGGCTTGGCAAAATCCAGCGTCATCGGCTGGCTGAGCGCTACGAACAGACGAAAGAAGGCGGCGAAAAAGCTGCCGCTGCCGGGCCGATGGATGTCGATGAAATGTCAGGCGAAGATCGCGCGCTGCTGGAAGATTCTGCCGCGCAAGCTGCGTGGGAATTGCTCGCGAAGCGATATCGCGACAAGCGTCTGACGCCGGATACAAGTCCGCAGTTCGATCTAGGCATCGACTCGCTCGAATGGCTGAATTTGACTCTCGAAATCGCCGAATCGAGCGGAGTGGAATTGACCGAGGAAGCGATCGCCCGGATCGAGACGGTGCGCGATCTCCTGCGCGAAGTGACCGAGGGTGGCGAAGGCGAAGCGATCGATCCGCTGGCAAAGCCGGACGAAGCCCTCGACGAGAAACAAAAACGCTGGCTCAAGCCGCTCGGCCCGATCGCCGCCGCGACGGCGCGTTTTCTCTATGCCGTGAATCGGATGCTGATGCGCCTGCTCTTTCGCGTTCGCGCCAAAGGTCTGGAGCATCTGTCGCAAGATCGACAATGGGTGCTTACGCCTAACCACGTCAGTTATCTCGATCCATTCGCGATTGCCGCACTGCTCGATTGGAACCAATTGCGCAAAACTTACTGGGCCGGTTGGACCGGCATCATTCTCGCGAACCCGGTGATGCGTTTCCTCAGCCGGCTGGGAAAAATCTTGCCGGTCGAGCCCATGCGCGCTGCGCGTTCGAGTCTGGCCTTTGGCGCCACTATCCTGAAGAGCAAGAAGAATCTCGTTTGGTTTCCCGAGGGCGGACTCTCGGCCAGCGGCGAACTGCAAGAGTTCAAGCCGGGCATCGGGATGTTGCTCGAACATTTTCCGACATCCGTCATTCCCGTTTTCGTTCATGGCACGTGCGAAGCTTTGCCGCCCGGCAAGTTTTTCCCCCGGCCGCATGCGATTCGTGTGGTTTTCGGTAAGCCGCTGGATGCGCGTGAGCTGAAGCGCAAGGGCCACGGCGAAAAACCGCACCAGCAGATCGTGAGCGCTTTGCACGATAGCGTAGCCAAACTTGCCTGAACCTCTCGGACCAGTTGATTCACTGCTCCCACTTCAGCGTCATCCTGTTGCCCTGGTTCAATTGCACTTGCGTCTTGAATGGCGCGCTCAGCCGATTGAGCAGCTCGCACAGCCAGTTAGCATCCGCCGCGGATACATGTTCCAGCCGGAAGCGCCGCATCTGCATCGGAACCAGTTGCGCAGATACAACGCCGCTGCTCTGCGAATCCAACTCGACCAGAAACATCAGGGCCAGGTCCCCGCGCATTATTTCATAGCCGCTGATTCCTTCGTAATCGGTGAGGAAATCTCCGCAGCCATACAGGATGAGACGACCGTCGAACACTTCGATCGCTTTAACGTGATGAGAGGAATGGCCATGTATGACTGCGATTCCTTCCCTGATCAAGCGATGGGCAAACGCGATCTGTTCACGCCGAATTTCGTAGCCCCAATTGCCGCCCCAGTGGATCGACGCGATGAGTACTTCGCCCGAGTGCTGAAATTGCCGCATCTGATTCGCGGTTCGCGATGCGGTTGCTTCCGAAAGATCGTCCAGCAGATTTACTCCCGGAGAAACGCTAGTGGCGCGCCAGCCCGGCGGAATACCGCTGGCTGTCGATCCAAATGAGAAGAGAAGTGCGCGGCCTTTGTCCGGTACGTCGATAACCGCGGGAGCTGCTGCCTCCTTGGCATCCTGCCCCGCGCCCGCGCGGCAAATGTGCGCCGCATCCAAAGTGCGCAGCGTCTCGGACAATCCTTCATATCCCCAGTCCAACACGTGGTTGTTCGCCAACGCGCATGCGTTGATCCCGGCAGTGGAAAGGCAGCCGATGTTCAGCGGGTGCATGCGATAATGAATTTCTTTGTCAGGCCAGTGGGTCTCCGTCGACGTCATGGGGGTCTCGAGATTAATTATTCTGAGATCTGTCCCGAAGCGTTCCAGTTCTGGCAAGGCGTCGCCCCAGATGTAATCGAAGCTCAACGGTCGCAGGATCGGGCCGTTGGCTTTCTCGGCAAGATCGACATATTCACGCGCATCACAAACGAACGGTTCGTGCAAGACCGGATCCACCGAATGCGGCAATGCCTGATCGATGCCGCGACCGGTCATGACATCGCCGCACAGAAACAGACGCATAATTCAGCGTAAGCTCCAAATCCCAAGCTCCAACATCCAAAGAAACTCCAAACTCCAATGTCCAAATTAGTCACTGCATCTTGGAATTTGCTGATTGGAATTTTCCTCGAGCTTGGATGTTGGTGATTGGTGCTTAAAAGATTATGTCCGCCGAACCAGTCGAAAAGTTCGTGAGACTTTTGAAAGAGTCGCCGCCGGGTGCTGTTTTTAATCCATGGTGGCGGGTCGATAAAGCAAACGACATTGGCCAGACTGCGCCCGGCATCCGGCGAAAACAGTTGCGCGCTTATCTTCGCGATCGATTGGGAAAAGCGCGACTGGCAATAATCGGCGAAGCGCTTGGATATCGCGGCGGCCATTTCAGCGGAATTCCCATGACCTCCGAACGAATCTTGCTCGGACGAAATAAGAACGTCCGGGTTGGAACGGAGGATTTTTTCTCCAACATCAAGCCAGGGCGCACCAGCAAATCTCAGAAATGCCGGAGCGGTTTTTCCGAATCCACCGCCACGATCGTCTGGAGCACCTTGCTGCAACTGGATTTGCGGCCGGAGCAGTTTGTCCTGTGGAACGCGTTTCCGTGGCATTCGTTCGATCCGCGCCGCGGCATGTTGAGTAATCGAACGCCGACCAAGTCCGAGCGCTGCGTCGGCATACCGGTGCTCAAAGCTTTTCTCGACCTGTTTGCATGCGATCAAGTTGTAGCTCTGGGCCACATCGCTGCCGCTCAGCTCGAAGAAGCGGATGTCGAGGCGCATTACGTCCGCCATCCGGCTTCCGGCGGCGCCAAATTGTTTCGCCAGCAAATCGCAACGATTGTGCCTGAACTGGCCTAGTGAAGTTGCTCGCCGCGGGGCAGATGACCGCACGGACTTACAAGGAACTATGTGGTCACCAGCATGTCTATCTTGCAACGAGCACGAGCTCGGGCCTCGGGAGACTTTCGTTTACGAGACGCAAATTGCATACCGCCGCCGAGTCCGCGGCGCGCGAAATCATTTTGTATGGCTACATGCGAAGTTTGCGAAAACGAATATGACAAGTCATTCGACGTCGTTGTCGCTGGCACGCGGCATACCTTCGACAGTTTCGAGTGCGCAATCCACGCGCTGGCACCGGTTTGTCCGCACTGCGACTGCCGAGTCATCGGGCACGGCGTGGAGCAAAACGGCAAGATCTTTTGCTGCGTCAATTGCGCGCGCGCCGGCGGGAAGACGGAACTGAAAGACCGCGTCTGACCGCCGCGCGCGCTCGGGACGAAGGTTAGCCTCAGTTGTGCTTAAATCGGCTAGAAGTTACTTTCGATGCCAGGCGAGCGTCACGTTTTTGATCCGCTCCTTGCAGCTATCCTCAACCAACGTGAACGCGAGGGTGTTTTGGCTGGTGCGGCTAAACTTGTAGACGCCCGGGCCGTGGCAGCCTTTAGCGGCGTTGCCGCCCGTTTCCTGGATGGTGACGGTATCCCCGGCTATTGTAAGATTGCCCCAAATGTGGCGTTTGGGAGCGACGACATCGAAGGTGTTGTCAGCTTTGATCGTCCAAACAGTGCCGAGCGAGTTTGTCCACGTCCCGACAAGGGGCCCTGGACCGGCGGGCGCATAAGTAGCACATGCACTTAAAAGGGCGACCAGAGCGCCAGTGAAAATGATTCGGAAAGAAGGTTGTATTTTCATGCCGTCCATCGTGACTCGCGGCAACTGAAGGTCAAGTTCACATTCCTATCGAATCAACGTAGTTAAAGGACCGCGCCTAACCGCCGGAGCGCCGGTTCGATCCGGAAGTTCAGCTTTAGCCGCGACCGACCCAGCGAGGAGTTATTTGCGATGCCAGGCCAGGAGCACGTTTTCCTTGCGTAATTTGCAGGTGTCGCTGACGAGCGTGAATTGTAGCACATCCTTAGTGCGGCTGAAATGGTATACACCTTTTCCGTCGCAACCTTTTGGCTTTATCCCGCCGACTCGCATGATCGTCACCGTGTCGCCATCAACAGTGCATGTGCCCCACGCATCGCGTTTGCCGTCCTTGTTAAGATCGACATCGAACGTGCCGTCGGCATTCATCATCCAGACCGTGCCGAGCGAGTTCGTCCAGGTGCCGACAAGGGCAGCTTGCCCTGAGCGCGGATAAGTCGCGCAGGCGTTGAGCAGCACGAGAAAAACTCCAGCAAAGAGGATTTGAAGCGAACGTTTTGTTTTCACGCCGCTCATCCTGTCTGGTGACGTCCCAAGGTGCAAGCGCAGATCGCCATGTCTTCTTCCCGGCGAATCTTTACTCGCTTCGCCGCCTCGGTAATTTCTACTGGTGACGGTCTCCGAAGAACAAATTCGTGATGCGCTGAAGTCGGTGAAATATCCGGGCTTCACCCGCGACATTGTGTCGTTTGGCCTGGTCAAGGCGGTCAACATCGACAATGGCGAAGTGCAAGTGCAGCTGGCGCTCGCGACGAACGATCCCAACGTTCCGGCGACAATTAAGAGTGAGGCGGAAAAGATCTTGCGCGAAATCCCCGGAGTGCAGAGCGCGAAAGTTTTGATCGACATCCACGCGCCGCCTGCTGGGGCTGGAGCCGGCGTTACCGCGGCGCACATTCCGGGCATCAAACACGTGATTGCGGTCGCGAGCGGCAAAGGCGGCGTCGGGAAATCGACCGTTGCGGCCAATCTCGCCGTCGCGCTCGAGCAAACGAAAGCGCGCGTCGGTCTTTGCGATTGCGATATCTATGGCCCGAGCATTTCGCTCATGTTCGGCACGCGGGAGCGGCCGATGGCCACGGATGAAAACAAGATCGTGGCGATCGAGCAATACAACTTGAAGCTGATGTCGATGGGATTTCTGCTCGATGACACTTCGCCAGCGATCTTGCGCGGACCGATGGTGACGCGTTACACGCAGCAATTTCTCCGGCAGGTCGAATGGGGCGAACTGGACTTTCTTGTTCTCGATCTTCCACCCGGCACCGGCGACATCCAGCTTACGATTGTGCAAACGGTTGCACTTTCGGGCGCCATTATCGTCACCACGCCGCAGGAAGTCGCGCTGATCGACGCGCGCAAAGCCGCCACCATGTTCGAGAAAGTGAACGTGCCCGTGCTCGGTTTGATCGAGAACATGAGCTATTTCATTTCGCCTTCCGATCACAAACGCTACGACATTTTCGGCAGCGGCGGCGGCGAACGCGAAGCCAAACGGTTGCGCGTCCCCTTGCTCGGCCAAATCCCAATCGACATTGCCACGCGCGAGGCTGGCGACCGCGGGATGCCCATTGTCGCCGAAGATCGGGGGTCAGCTGTGGCGGCTGAGTTTGATAAAATCGCACGGCGAATCCGGGAAACCCTGCCATGATTAGGGTCAGTTGGATTAAATAGGTATGGCTGATGCTACGTCTTACTTATTCGCTAGTTATTCGCTTTTTATTGACAGTTCTTGTTTTTATGGAAAAGAGTCCTCCCATGCCCCCTACGCAACAGGATCGGTCCCAGTTCGTTAAGAACTCAGTGCTCTACAAAGAGTTCCTGGCCGAGCGCGAAGAAATTTTGAAGCACAAATGGATCGAGAGCGAAAAAGCCGGCAAGGACATCGGCTTTGAGAAGGCCTTGCTCGATTGGATCGTGAAACATCGTTCCAACTGGCGAGACCGGAGAATGAAGGAGGCGCGCACCGAAAAGTCCGCCTCCTAAATTTTTGTTCCTTTAACGCGATCCTGCGAGGTCGCCAAGGAATACAATGAAAGATCGACAATCAACTTCTGCCGCAGTCCCCATCATGGACGCGGCTGGTATCCAACGCGCGCTTCGACGCGTCGCGCACGAGATTGTCGAGCGGAATCCCGATCTTCGCTCGGTCGTGCTTGCGGGAATCCCTTCACGCGGAGTGGAAATCGCGCGCCGCATCGCCGAGTTCATCCGCGCGAGTGAAAAGATCGAGATCGAGACGGGGATTGTCGATGTTGCGATGCATCGCGACGACGTCGGCGCGCGCGCCGAGCTGCCGGTTGTTCGCGCCTCAAAACTTCCGCTGCCGCTGGAAGGCCGAACGCTCATCATTGTCGATGATGTTCTCTATACCGGCCGAACGGTGCGCGCCGCGATGGATGCAATCAGCTCCTTCGGCCGGCCGGCACGAATCCAACTCGCGGCCCTGATCGACCGCGGGCATCGCGAGTTGCCAATCCGCGCCGATTACGTCGGCAAAAATCTGCCGAGCGCGGCCAGCGAGAAAGTGCGCGTGCGGCTCGAGCAAACCGACGGCGAACCCGATGCGGTCTGGCTGGAGAAGAAATGAAACTCACGAAGCGTATGCGGTTCCGGGGTAGTGCGCGCGTCTCGCTTTCGCGAACTTTTCCGTTCAAAAGATTGTTTCGGCGAGACGCGCGCGCGACCCAGACATGAAAACCCGCTGGAACCGCAAAGATTTGCTCGGGCTGCGCGAATTGTCGGCCGACGAAATCAATTTCATCCTCGAGACGGCCGACGCGTTTAAGCAAGTTGGCACGCGGGAGATCAAAAAAGTTCCAGCGCTCCGCGGCAAGACGCTCGTCAACTTTTTTGTCGAACCGAGCACGCGCACGCGCACGTCGTTCGAACTCGCCGCTTCTCGCTTGAGCGCGGACGTGATCAACATTTCGGCGAGCACGTCGAGCCTGACGAAAGGGGAAACGCTCAAGGACACAGCAAAAGTTTTGGAAGCGAATCACGCGGACATTATTGTTCTGCGCCATAGCTCGGCCGGCGCGCCGCAGTTTCTCGCGCAACGATTGAAGTCGAGTGTCATCAATGCCGGCGACGGCGCCCACGAACATCCCACGCAAGGGTTGCTCGATCTTTACACAATTCGTGAAAAGCGAGAAAAGATCGACAATCTCAACGTCGTCATCGTCGGCGATATTTTGTTCAGCCGCGTCGCCCGCTCGAACATTTTTGGTCTGCTCAAACTTGGCGCGCGCGTCACGCTGGTTGGTCCCAGCACGCTGGTGCCGCGCGAGTTCGAGAAACTCGGCGTCAGCATTTCGCACAAGATCGACAATGTCCTCCCGGATGCGGACGTCGTAAATCTGCTGCGCATTCAGCACGAACGTCAGCGCAAAGAATATTTTCCCAGTATCGGCGAATACACCCAACTGTTCGGGCTGACAAAAGAGCGGGCGAAACTTTTAAAGCCGGATTGTTTGATCATGCATCCGGGGCCGATCAATCGTGGCGTCGAGATCGACAGCGAAGTCGCGGACGGATTGCAAAGCGTCATTCTCGATCAAGTCACGAACGGCCTCGCCGTGCGCATGGCCGTTCTTTATTTGTGCGGAGGAATCGCCACGTGAGCGCGACAATTATTCGTAACGGGCGCGTGATCGATCCGACGAACAAGCGGGACGAGATTGTCGATCTTGCCATTATCAATGGGCGAATTGCCGATCTTTCCGCAATCCGCAATCCGCAATCCGAAGTTGAAGAGATCGACGCGAAGGGTTTGGTCGTTGCGCCCGGTTTGATCGACATGCATGTGCATCTGCGGGAGCCGGGATTCAGTCACAAGGAAACGATTGAATCCGGCGCGCGGGCGGCGGCGGCGGGCGGATTTACCACGATTGTGTGCATGCCCAACACGTCGCCGGCGGCGGATAATCCGAGCACGATCGCGTGGATCAAGGACCGCGCGGCCGAAACAGGGTGCGTGAATGTTTTACCGAGCGGTGCGATTTCAAAAGACCTCGCCGGCGAAGAGCTGGCGCCGATCGGCTCACTCAAGGAGGCGGGGGTGGTCGCGATCACGGACGACGGTCATTGCGTGCAAAATCATGAGCTGATGCGCCGCGCGGTCGAGTACGCGCGCATGTTTGGTTTGCCGGTGCTCGATCATTGTCAGGATTACAATCTCGTTGGCAATGGCGTCGTGCACGAGGGTTATTGGAGCACGCTGCTTGGTTTGCCGGGTTGGCCGGCGGCGGGCGAGGAGGCGATTGTCCTGCGAAATATTTTGCTGGCGGAACTTTGCGATCATCGTATCCATTGCCAGCACATCAGCGCGGCCGGAAGCGTGCGATTGCTTCGCGAAGCGCGCACACGCGGCGTCAAGATCAGCGGCGAAGTTTGTCCGCACCACATCGCCTTAACCGACGAGGCGATCCAAAACTTCGACACTAATTTCAAAATAAATCCGCCCCTGCGCTCGCAGCGTGATGTCGATGCGCTTCTGGAAGGAATCGCGGACGGCACGTTGTCGATCTTGGCGTCGGATCACGCGCCGCACGCAGATTTTGAAAAGGAAGTTGAGTTCGATGCCGCACCATTCGGCGTCGTCGGATTGGAAACGGAGCTTGGAATTTTTATCGATCTGCTCGTGCACAAACATGGCAAGATCGACATCGGACGTTTGATCGAGATGTACACGATCGAGCCGGCCCGTTTGCTCAAGATCGACGCTGGAACCTTGTCGCCGGGCGCAGTGGCCGACATCACGTTGATCGATCCGGATCTGGAATGGACGGTCAAGATCGACACGTTTCAGTCCGCGTCGCGGAATTCGCCGTTTAACGGTTGGAAACTGAGGGGCCGGGCGGTCCAGACGATTATAAGCGGGAAAACGGTCTGGAAACTGTAGCGGCGGTCTATGACCGCCGGATGTAAATTTCGACGCTCATAGAGCGTCGCTACAGAACAATTATCCCGAATAGCCGCCGTGAATGTAACTTTCGAGGTGCGCGATGGCGGCGCTTTGACAGGAGATCACGTGCTTGACCAGGTCGCCGATTGAAATCACGCCGACAACTTTGTCGCCATCCAACACCGGCAAATGTCGAAAACGTTTGTCGGTCATGACGCGCAGACATTCTTCCACGCCTTCATGCGGATGGGTCACAGTCAGATTGGTGGACATGATCTCGGAAACTTTCGCATCGCGTGATTTTTTCCCGCGCAGCATGACTTTGCGCGTGTAATCGCGTTCCGAAATCATTCCGACCAGTTTCGCTCCGTCCATGACGAGGAGCGCGCCCACGTTTTTTTCGTCCATCATCGCAACCGCTTCGTAAACGGTCGCGTCGGGCGAGGTTGAAAAAATGTCGCCGCTCTTCTGGCTGAGAATCGCGCCGATGTGTCCGGTTACGTCCATAGATCGAGAATTACGCGTTTAAGAGGGAACTAAAATACAACAGCGCCAACACGGGATGCAAAAGAAATTTCCGTCCCGGCATGACTTCGTGTCTTTGTCGCAGTCGGCGATCTTTTGATTGTTGCCTAACTCGGCGCAGTTGTAGCGGCGCTCGCCACGCCGCGCGCCTCTACAGGAGCGAACGCGCAGTCGGCGATAGTTTCAAAACCTCAGGTGCTTGTTTAAGACGTCGCGCCAGTTCTTCCGAAATCTCGTCTCGCCAACGCGAGGACCGAGCCAGGGCGGCGACGTGAAGTTCGTACGCAGTTTGATCGTTGAAGCGCGCGAGCCAGACAAAAACATTTTCGCCTTCGCGCACCGGCAGCGCCGGAAAAGTGTTTTCACTATCCTCGGTCACGAAATAAGCGAGGATCGATGCGCCGGTATCTGTCACGACTGGCTGGAGCGTTTGCTCGAAAAATTCAACGAAGCCGGCGCTCAAAGGCGCGCCAAAGTAATAAATCGTCGCCACGATCAATTCCTTCGGAACTTCGTTCGATCCAGTCCGAGAACGTTCCTTGTCTTCGAGCGAGAACCCGGAGGCCGACGACGCAGGCCGCAAGAGCAGGACATTGTCCGAATCAACCATCGTGGCGTTCGCCGCTTCGCGGTGCGCCTTCCAAACCGGCCCGCCGTAAAAATTCTGCAGCGCTTGTGCGCGTGAAGCCATGTCACGAAAACCTCTGAGCCAGACGAAGCGGTTTCGATTATTAACATCGCGGAACTGACCGATGATCTTCATTCCGAGCGCTTCCTGAGGCTCGATAAATTCCCGGTCAAACAGATCGATCAACACATGCCGCTTTCCCGGATGAAGCGTGTACTGCCTGAGCTCAACAATTGGGCAGCAAGTTTGTTCTGGCTTTGCCTTGCGAATTTCCATTCGGAAACTGTGCGAATTTATTTTCTATCAACCGGTGCAAATGCGCGGCGATGGCCGGTTGATCGAGGCGTTGAATCACTTCGTTCAAGAAACCGGTGACGAGGAGGCGCTGGGCGACCGGCACGGGAATGCCGCGCGAACGCAGATAAAACATTTCCTCTTCGTCGATCTGGCCGGAAGTGGCGCCGTGGGTGCAACGGACGTTGTCGGCGAGAATTTCGAGGCCGGGCATCGAGTTGGCTTCGGAGTCGTCGCTCAAGAGAAG
>WNEY01011880.1_pt1 | contig 15007 bp, 13 predicted proteins | sample 5400531 | NCBI WGS metagenome assembly WNEY01 (sample SAMN13153338, study PRJNA577476) | soil metagenome | isolation source: 200 cm saprolite under Douglas fir tree site 1 | place: USA:California | collected 2015-04-18
CAGTTCACCTTAAGACCTTCTGTACCACGCTGAGTGACCGGTTACCTTGCGGCTGCCGTTTGAGCAGCCTCAGGCTCCATGCTGCAGTCACATACATTGCGAAACACTCCAATGCAAATGGGAAGAAACCCAAATATCCGGGTATCGGCATCTCAAAGATTTTCCACTCCTGGAACATGGGAAAGATATAGTGCCACTTTGCAGCAGCCCAATAATTCCAGAACTCCCATAGCCAGCCGCAGGCGAAACCAGAAAGCAGCAATGCATAGAAACGAGAGCGACGGCCTTGGCGGAAATCGTCGATGAGCGACGGCAGACCGAGTTGGTAATTAATCGGATCGAGGAGAAAGATGAAGCCAATCCAGACCAGAACAAACAACCGTCTGGCCATAGTCTGAGGTAGGATCAGTGGCAGCAGTAAACAGGTTGCGCCAAATAGGACCATCCACCGCTGAACCACTCGAGAGAATGTGATACTGTCGGCGGGGCGGAACCAGCCGAAGCATTCAATCAGGTCTGCAGTTTCAAAAATTCCGGGCGTAATCGTCGCAAATGACCACGCATATCCGAGCAATGCGAGCGGCCAAGCTTGGGGCACGCCAGCATACGTCCAATTTTGCAAACGAAGATTGTAAGCCTCAAAAATCAACCAGAGTGGAACTGAGAGTAATGCAACCCCAGCAAACTGCCCGGGAGCATCGTGCAGACGGGAATGCCCTCGCATGGCCAGCACGGCGGCGTCCGCGAGCAGGATGTAGCAAGTCCACGCGATCGGAGTAGAGTAAATCGCCACCGGCTGAAAGCCGGCGAAAACAAGTATTTCTCCGGATAGGAGCCCAACCAGCCCGGCCAAACCATAGAAGGCCAGCCGTCTTTGCCTATGGCGAAAAAATCCAATTACCAGAACCGTTGTGATCAAAAACGTAATCGCCAGCCCCAGTTGCGTCATCGCCTGATGATACCCCACCATCAGTTACCGTGGCGCTTACCCCCGCGTGGCTCCACCGGTTGAACATCAGCGCTGGTGCTTCGGCCTCAGCTGCCGTGGCTAGTCCATCGGAACGTGCTGAAGACCCAATTTCGCAAGATGCTGGTTCCCTTACTGGATGGCAAGGTCAGCATAGCCGAACGGGCTACTATCGCTAACCGATTGGTGCCTGCCAGGATTGAGAACTCGGAACAAGCGATAGCCGTCTTAGTGGCCTGCAACGATCCCTGTTTACGCTCCTGCGGAGCTTATGCGGTTGGCAATTTTGGGTTGAAATCGCTGGAGCATGAACTGAACAGCTGTCTGGATCATCCGGACCCACTACTCCGGGAAACCGCACGCCATGCTAAGGTACGTTTACAAAAGTCCTAAGCCCCTACGGCATCGGTCTCCTGCAGCAGGAGTCGCGAGCGAAACTATGATGTTTTGGCACACCGTATTGAGCGATTGTTCGAAGGCTAGCACTATTCAGCCGTCTAACAATCTCAAGAAGCAATCAGTTTTCTCCAAATTTCGCTGAGTTGACCTTTGTCCTGGAGTTCACGGCGCCGGTTCACATGCAACTTCTCGAATATGTTCGAAAGATGGAACTTCACGGTGCTTTCCTGGATGTTCAGAGCCTCCCCAATCTCCTTGTTTGAAAGCCGGCTCTTTACTAATTCAATGATCTGACTTTCGCGCTGGGTAATCCCTTGCCCAGCCGGAGACTGGTTGACAGTCTTAAATGATGCAATGGAACGTCGCGCATAGGCCTCCAACACACTACAGGTAAACCACAGTGCGCCTTGGGCTATGCGGTCGACGGCTTGCGACAGCTGCTCATCGATCTGCGCATACGACACAAAGCCGTGAACTCCGAGCGAGAGCGAACAGACCGTCTCCTCCGGGAGCTGATCTTCGTCGAGGACGACAAATTTTGCATTCGGGTATCGCTCTCTCAAAACGTGGAGACACTCGCTCAATGGCAGATCGATTCCTTCCATATCGATGATGAAAACGGGAATTATTCGCTCCGAAGGCTTGAGCGCCACCATCTCCTCGAGTGTAACGGCACGGAAAGCCGGGTTTTTCGCGAGTATCTCAAGCAGATAACGTGCTGCGAGGCGATTCTGGTCAACGACACAGACGGGAAGCGGCTCCTCTTTTGTTGTGGCCCTGGCTTCGCCGACAGGTTGGTTCTGCTTAGGCGGAACCTTTGATCGCGCAACCCCAAGAAACATCTTGCACCTCCGCTGATCATGCTTGGCAGTTAAAAAAGCCGCGGCCTGCTGGCTTGGTTAATTTCTGTCTGAGAGACGGAGCCGCGAGCAGTTTCCGCGCAGAGCTTGCTGGGGGCAGACGTGCACTACCGGTAGCCACCTTTTCCTGCAGCTTGCGGTAGGCCGCGGGAAACACCAGCATCACGATCAACTTCCTGATGTATCTCACATCGGTGCGGGGACTCTCGACCGATCGGGGCGTGAGAAACTTCCGCACAGGCTTCTGCGACGAAACACTCTGCACTGGAGGTACAACGCTCGGCGTACCAGTGTGTGGTGGATTGCCGTATCGTCCTCGTTCAGTCATGAATGACGCCTGCATTTACCTGGTCAAGGTTGGCGTACACGAGGGAACCGTTTTTGTGTCGTGGTCGGCGACTCTGCGAACCTCCTTCAATGGGAGAGCTACCGGTACCTGTGGGAGGCGTAGGAGAGTCGGGGAACATTGCTCAATGTTATGTCCCAACCGCTGGCTGCACTCAGTAACGGTGTTGATTCCCGTTATGGGAGTACATGGGAAATGGGTAGCGTTTTAAATCGGCTTGGAGCAACCTCGATCGATCGGTCTGGAGTGACGTGGTCGAGCTCAGCGGGAAGGCGAGGCGGGAGCAGTTCGTTCCAGATTCTGTCTCCTATTTCGTCGTTGGAGAACAATCATTACTCCGTTCTGACGCAGATCAATCGAAATAACGCCCGTCGGCACGCTAACGTACTGGTAAATGTTCGTTACCGGGCACACGATGTCAGATTCAAGAAGCCAAGACAGGGCGCAAGGCGATGAAAGTGAGTCTTTCGTATTGCGTTGTTGAGATCGAAAAAGACGCGCAACGGCCCTGCCAGCACCGGACGAAAAATCAAGCCACTACCGAACATTGCCGGACAGAACATTGCCGGAGGTTTGACATCTGTAGCGCACAAGCCTAGCATTGTGATCGAGCAAGCTACCTCTTCTTACTCTTTCAGGTCCTCTGAACTAAGTCAGCCCATCTGAAGTTTTTCCTCTTAGATTCCCCAAGGAGGAACTGCGTTATGACACTATTGACCCGTTGGGAACCTCTCCGCGAGTTTTCCACCATGCAAGACCGCATGAACCGCATGAATCGTCTTTTCCGTGAGTCGTATAACCCCGAAGTCCCGGAAGACGCGTTGACCACCACCAGCTTCGCACCGCCGGTGGACATCTACGAAGACGAGCACAACATTACTCTGAAGCTTGAAGTCCCCGGCATCGACGAAAAGGACATTGACGTCCGCATCGATAACAACACTCTCACCGTGCACGGCGAGCGCAACATCGAGAAGGAAGAAAAAGAGGAGAACTTCCGTCGCATCGAGCGGCAATACGGAAGCTTTACTCGCTCGTTCACTCTTCCCAGTTCCGTGGACGTGGGGCAAGTGAGCGCCGACTACAACCAGGGCGTACTGAAGATCAAGCTGGCCAAGAAGGCCGAAGCCAAGCCCAAGCAGATCAAAGTTAATGTGAATGGCGAAAAGACGCTCGAAGCTAAGGATGTCGCCAAGGCCGCGTAACCGGAAGGTAGTGGAAAGAAATGGGGGTGGCAATTTATGCTGTCCCGCCCCCAGATTTGAAAAGGAGCACCTTGATGAACACAACTAGTATTTCTTTCGGTCTCCTTGTTGTGCTATTCGCGATCCTGCTGCTCTACAAGATCCGTAAACTGAAACCACAGATTGCCGGGTACGGATCACCGAGGATGTGCCCGTCTTGTGGGTTGATCACATCTCGATTCAAGGCATGTTGCTTAGAGTGTGGCATGTCTCTTAAGGCAGTGAGTGTAACCCCTGTTCTCGAAAAGTAGAGGTCCGTTTGTTACCACAGTCAGCGAGGCTTTGATGGTCAAAATCAAAAGCATGAAAGATGAAGGAGCCGTCAGATGCTAGTTGCAGAGAAAACGGTGGGCTTGTCGTGGGTTTCCGTAAGAGACCGACTTCCATTTGATGGACACGAGTGTGCTCTTATCTGCCGTAAGCCGAATTCCGATGCCCTTAAAAGAGCGATTGGGTGTCGGCTTCATGGAAACTGGGAAATTCAGGATCATGCACTGTTGAATTGCGATGTCCGTGCGTGGTTAAAACTTCCTTCAACTCCTTCCAATATGTAGGGGGTTGTATTGTGGAGCCATGATGCTCCCATGATGCTCCGAGCGGAATCCGGGCCATCTTTAACGGAGGTGACGAACCACAGCCGTGAGCTGTACGACTGTGTCTCGCGAAATCAGGCCACGAGCCAGGAAAAAGGTTGACATAATCGCATTATAAAAGCGTTTACACCAGCAACCGGGTTAATGAGTGAAATGGCGATGTATAGCGCCAACTCCTCCAACTCCTCGGCTTTCATTGACTTGCCAGCTCATCCCGCCTAACATGGCCCGACTTCATGATCGGTCAGACCATCTCGCATTACCGCATCATCGAGAGGCTCGGTGGTGGCGGGATGGGTGTGGTCTACAAGGCCGAGGACACCTCGCTCGGGCGGTTTGTCGCCCTGAAATTCCTTCCTGACGATGTGGCGCAGGACCCGCAAGCCCTGGAACGCTTCCGACGCGAAGCCCGTGCTGCCTCCGCCCTCAACCATCCCAATATTTGCACCATCTACGAGATTGGCGAGCACCAGGGCCAGCGCTTCATTGCCATGGAGTTTTTGGATGGTGTGACCCTGAAGCACATGGTTGCGGGCCGTCCCTTGGACAACGAGACGCTGCTTTCACTGGGGATTGAGATTGCCGATGCCCTCGATGCGGCTCACTCTGAAAGGATCGTCCACCGAGACATCAAGCCCGCAAACATCTTCGTGACCAAGCGCGGGCACGCCAAGATTCTCGATTTTGGGTTGGCGAAGGTCGCGCCCACGGCCAGTTCGTCCAGCCAAGTTGCATCGGCCAACACCATGACGGGCACAATCGGCGAACAGCACCTGACCACTCCGGGAACGATGGTTGGTACGGTGGCTTACATGTCGCCGGAACAGGCGAAAGGTAAGGACCTCGATACCCGCACCGACCTATTCTCCTTCGGGGCGGTACTGTACGAGATGGCCACCGGTACCTTGCCATTCCGAGGAGACACTTCAGCACTGATCTTCAAAGCCATTCTGGACGCCGGGCCGACGCCCGCGGTTCGCTTGAATCCCGACGTACCCCCCAAGCTGGAAGACATCATCGACAAGGCGTTGGAGAAAGATCGCTCCCTGCGGTACCAGCATGCCTCCGAGATGCGGAGCGATCTGCAGCGCCTGAAGCGGGACACGGACGCGGGGCGGGCGGTATTGCCGTCCGCCGCCGGAGGCGAAGCGGCAAGAGCTGCAACTGGACCTGCAAGTTCTGGTCGGCACGACGCTACCGGTCACGATAGGGCGAGTGCGGGCTTCGGGCAAAAGCGGGCTTACGGGAAAATTACCGTAAAAATCGTTGCCCTGGTTGCCGCCGTTGCGGTCGCAGTCTTCGCTGTTCTTTTTTGGCAGCTCAAGCATCGCGCGGCATCCGGGGTGAGTTCCGCCAACCCAACCACGGTAGCGGTGCTGCCTTTTCAGAACATGAGTCCCGACAAGGACGTTGATTTTCTGCGCCTTGCCCTGCCCGACGAAATAGCGACCACGCTGAGCTACGTGCACTCCCTGTCCATCCGCCCCTTCGCCACCGCCAGCAAATACAACGCTCCCAGCCTCGATCTGGAGCAGGCTGGGCGCGAGATGCGCGTGACGGACATTGTTACCGGTCACTACTTGAAGGAAGGCGACCAGCTTCAGATCACTCTGGAAGCAGTCGATGTTGCGAACAATCGCACCGTGTGGCGGGACACCCTCAACGTCGGGGCTGCGGACATGATTGCCACGCGGGAACAGATCGCAGCCAAGGTCCGCCAAGGCCTGGTTCCGGCGCTTGGCGCCGGCGACAATTCAGCGGAAGCGGGGACTCATCCCAGAAACGAAGAAGCCTACGATCTGTACTTGCGCAGCGTCTCGCTGCCCCATGATGGCGTTCCCAATAAAGAAGCAATCACCATGCTGGAGCGCGCCGTCGGTCTGGATTCCACGTACGCCCCCGCCTGGCGCGCGCTGGGAGAGCGCTACTACTATGACTCGCGCTACTCGAACGGTGGCGAGGCGATGTTCCAGCGCTCGACCGCAGCCTATGAGCGAGCGCTGGCTCTCGATCCGGGCTTCAGTGACGCGGCTGGCCAACTCATCACCAATCGGGTGGAGAGAGGTGAGTTGGCGAAGGCCTACAAGGACGCGAAAGTTCTGGTGGAAAGGCATCCGGAGAATGCGACGGCGCACTTCGCCTTGAGTTACGTCCTGCGGTACGTCGGAATGCTCCAGGAGGCAGCCCAGGAGTGCGACAGTGCTCTGTCGCTTGATCCCGGAAATTATCAATTCCGCTCCTGCTCGCTGGTGTTTGATCTAATGGGCAACACCGAACGGGGGATGGAGTTTCTTCGCCTGGACCTGGGTTCGGGATGGGTCGGGGCGAACCTGCCCCTCCATTTCGAACGCGCCGGCAAACCGGCAGAAGCGCGAGAAAGCGCGAAGAAAATTCCTGCCGACGATCCCGTTAGGGGACTCCTTGTCGCCTGTCTCGATCAAAGCCCGGCCGCGAAGTTAGACACAGAGGTCAGCGCATCCATGCCGGTTGTTTTCGCCGATCCTGACGCCGAGAACAGGTACTGGAACGCCACTCTCTTGGCTACCTGCGGAAAGCAGGACATCGCTGTGCGTCTACTCAAGAGCGCCATCGCGGGACACTATTGTGCCTACACTGCCCTCCAGGCCGATTCCTTGCTCGTAAGCCTTCGAGGCACGCCCGAGTTCAGTAAGCTACTCTCCGCCGCGAAAGAGTGTGAGAACAATTTTCTCTCGGAGAGAGCTCAGGTTTCGCACTGAATTGTTTTCTGCGTTCCATGAGGCGCGCACCGACACCACATTCAAGGCTGAAACAAGCTAGGTAGTGTACGGAAAATTGGAGCTGCTGAGAGGGAACAACCCAAGCCATAACATCGGTGGGGCACGACACCAGGACCAGGCGTTTCTCATGAGTAACAGGGACTGGAGGTCAAGCAGGGCTGGCAGGCAGACCATGGTGGTGGCCGGCATAGGGCTTTGTACTGAAGATGCGATTCGATGCGCCCGGCTTGCCCATGATTGCCATGATGTGCCATTTTACCGTGCGGTCTAGAAACCGGAGTTGAAACTGGGCACGGGTTGGATTCGAGGAAGGCAAGGGTGAACATGGCCGACGTGGAGCACAGGGTTTTTCGTATCGAAACCTTGCACGAATTCAGCACTCGTGTGTTCCTTCACTTGGGAGTGCCCAGAGACGATGCGATGCAGGCCGCCGATGTACTCGCCAGCGCGGATCTGCGCGGCATAGATTCGCACGGCGTTGCTCGGCTGCACAACTATTTCGACATGCTCAGCCTAGGAAGAATCAATCCCAAGCCCGCAATCAAGGTACTGTGCTCGACATTGAGTACGGCGACCGTCGATGGCGACAACGGCCTTGGTCTAGTTGTCGGCCCGCAAGCAAATCGGATCGCTATGGATATGGCGGAGAAGGCCGGCTCTGGTTGGGTTAGCGTGCGGAATACCAACCATTTCGGCATCGCCGGCTACTATGTCCTGGAGGCCATGGAACGCGATCTGATCGGCTGGGCGATGACAAACTCCAGCAAGATGGTGGCGCCGCTGTGGGGCGCGGAACGCCCGCCTACGGAAAAATTGAAATGGCCCGACGGAGGGCAGAAGCGATCCCCCACGGCTGGGGGATCGACCGGGACGGAATTGTCACCACAAACCCGGATGACATCGTGGCCGGGGGAGCCCTCTTGCCGCTCGGCTCTGATCGCGAACGCGGAGGACATAAAGGCTACGCCCTGGCCATCATGGTGGACATTCTGAGCTGCGTACTCAGTGGAGCGAATTGGGGGCCCTTTGCACCGTCGTTCGCGGTCAATAACGAAACCCCGCAGCGCAGCGTTGGTAAAGGAATCGGTCATTTCTTCGGGGCGATTCGGATCGACGGCTTCATTGACGCCGATTCCTTCAAGCGTCAGGTCGACGACTACATCCGCGTCCTTCGTACCACCAAACCAGCACCCGACACGACCGGCCCGCTGATTCCGGGCGATCCTGAACGGGAAGCAGAAAAATTGCGGCGTGAGAAAGGTGTGCCCGTGATCTTGCCCATCGTCGAGGATCTGCGCGACATCTCCGCGAAAACAGGCATACCCCTCGACTAACGCATTCGATGAGTGACCTTGCCGTCAGCCAGAGTATGGCGAAGCAGTACCGGGATACTAAAGGGCCTAATCGTATCGGAGAGAAGCAAAGCCTCTAGTCTGAAACTCCAATTCGTTCTGTCTTTGAACTCGCCTCGATCATCTCTCGCACCCGCGCACTAGGCTCGAGTTCGCTCTCACGTACGGCGGGCAAGGGGCCATTCACGGTGAAATAGTGCCTTCCGGCAACCAGTAACTCCTCCGCCGGGAAGCGAGTGATGACCTCATGGCCGGTATGGGTAACGACGATTTCCTCCTCGATGCGCGCGGCGCTCCAACCATCGCTGGATGGCCAGAAAGTCTCAAGCGCGAAGACCATGCCGGGCTTGATCTCGCAGGGGTGATCAAGGGAGACCAGGCGGCTGATCACGGGTTTTTCCCAAATTGCCAGTCCCACTCCGTGGCCATATTGCAACGCAAAACTAGCCTCTTCATTGGGAAAGCCAAACTCTTCGGCCTTGGGCCAAACTGAGGCGATCTCGGCTGTAGTCCGGCCCGGGCGCACAAGTTCGATGGCGGCATCCAGATACTCACGGCAGCGCTTGTACGCATCGACCATCGCATGCGAAGCATATCCAATGGTGAAGCAGCGGTAATAGCAAGTACGGTATCCCAGGTAGGAATGCAGAATGTCGTAGTAGACGGGGTCGCCGGGACGAAGCATGCGATCGGAAAAGACGTGCGGATGGGGATTGCAACGCTCGCCGGAGATGGCGTTTACCGCCTCCACGTATTCAGATCCGAGATCGTACAAGACTTTGCTCACCAGCCCGACTGCCTCGTTTTCGCGCATACCCGGCTTCATGGCCCGATACAGCTCGTCGTAGGCGGCATCCACCATGGTTGCCGACATGTTGAGCAGGGTGATTTCATCTTGCGTCTTGATGACGCGCGCCTCCGACATGAGGGCCTGGCCGTCGATGACTTGGATGCCTTCGCGCTGCAGCGCAAACAGGACAGGCGGCTCGATGATGTCAATACCGAGCGGTTCCTTGTGCAAGCCCCGCATTTCGAGCTCGATGCGGATTTTCCGCGCCACGTCTTCGGCACGACCCATCTCCGGCGTCATAGCGCCACGCAGCATGGAAATGCCGGCCCTGGAGCGGCCTTCTCCGAGCCACGGACAGTGCATCTGATGATGGCGGGCGGCGGATCCAAAATCCCAGAGAATGGGCTCGTCGTTTTGTGGCAGAAGTGTAAATCGGTTGCACTTGTCCTGTGCCCAGGTCCCGATGTGGGTGGCAGTCAAGTAGCGCACATTGTTCATGTCAAAGCAGAGAAGGGCGCCCATTTCGGACTGGGCCATCAATTCTTTCGCGCGCGCCAGGCGTTCCCGGCGCAGCCGGTTAAAGTCCACTCGCGCTTCCCAATCCACTGCCATGGTGCCGTAGGTTGGAAGTACCATGACCCGCCTCCTTAACTACTCACTGTTGGCATTTTTCGCCGCGCTTGGAAGATGAAAACGTGCCCAGTCGAGCCCCTGTCATTCCTGCACTCCCGACATGTGAGCCAAGACCTCAAACACCACCGCGAAATCCTGTTTCTCCCATCCCATGCCGCGCGCAGCCGTGAGGAATTCGTTGGCGACGGCCGTCGTGGGCACGGGAACGTTGAGTCGTCGGCCCAGATCCATTGCGAGCAACATGTCCTTTTGCATCATGTTGACGTCGAACCAGGCTTCGTCAGGCGATTGCAGAACAAACGGTCCGCGGTATTGAATCATGGGGGAGGCCACGGCGCTGTGGACCAGAACGTCCACGGCGACTGCACGCGGAATACCGCTCTTTTCTGCCAGCAGTACTCCTTCGGAAAAAGCCAGCATCTGAACCGCAAGACTCAGGTTCACGGCGATCTTCATCGCCAGGGCAAGGCCGTTGTCACCCACATGGGTAACCTTAGGACCGATATCGAGAAGCAGTGGTTGCAAGCGCTCAAAAGTCTCGCGTTTCCCGCCGACCATCACTGACAACTTTCCCTGCTGCAGCGTGATGACGCTTCCCGAAACCGGCGCGTCGACCATATCGGCGCCCTTGTTTCTGACCTTGGCGGCTAGAGCACGGCTGACGTCAGGGCTGATCGTGCTCATGTCAACCAAGAGCTTGCCGGAACTTAGCCCCGCCAACAGTCCGTCAGGACCATCAGTGATAGCGGCAGTCGCGACCGCGTTGGTGACCATAACAAAGGTGACGTCTGCCGCCGCGGCGACGGCATGGGGCGAGTCCGCCCACCGCATCCCCTTGTCAATAAGCCACTGCGCTTTGGCACGAGTCCGGTTGTAGCCGGTTACGGTGTGCCCTTTTTCGAGCAACCGGTTCACCATCTGGCTGCCCATTACTCCCAGGCCGACAAAACCAAGATTGGCCATCCGCCTTAGCCTCCCGACGCCAAGAACTCGGCAGCCACCGGCTTCTTGCCGCGCGAAGGGCCTAGCGAGTCCTCACGAACTTGCTCCAGATGATCGCGCATCGCCGCACGGGTCTTCTCCGGGTCACGTTGTTCGATCGCTTCGAGGACCCGCTTGTGATGAAACTGTCCTCGCTCCGGCCCGCCATCCACTTCGAAAATCCGCCGTCGTTGCTCCCGCAGCAGGCCCACAATCGAGTCGAGCAACGAAAGGATCAGTGGATTTCCCACCGCTTCTGCCATGGCCAAATGGAAATCGAGGTCCGCCTCGATGTAAGCGTCGGGATCGTGCAAACTGCGATCCATCACGACCACCGCCTCACGCATGGTTGCCAATAGCTGCTCCTCGATGCGGGTCGCGGCTAGGGCCGCAATCTGCGGCTCAAGCATCTGGCGCAGTTCCGACAAGTGCACCGATCCTTCCTGCTGGCCAATCCTGGTCATGAGATCAAGCGACTGTCGAATGACCTGGGAAGTTCCGTCGGTGATGAATGTTCCTCGACCCGAATAGGCTTCGACCAACCCTTTCTCGCGGAGCGCCTTGACCGCTTCGCGAACCGCAGTTCGGCTGACCCCAAAGCGTTGAGCCAGCTCTCGCTCCGCGGGGAGCTGGTCCCCTGGCTTGAGAACGCCTTTCAGGATAGATTCTTCAATTTGCTGAACAATCTGTTCGTAGAGCCGCGATGTCCGGACGGTCTTGTACACGGGCTGACCCGACGCGGTTGCAAGCGATCCATTTCTCATAGCTTGGCCCTAAGACTGAAGGGAAGCGCCGACCATTGGCGGTGTCGTCATACGCTGGTCAAGCTGTCATACCACGTACCACGCACACGCTACCACAAGCGACCCGAAATGGGCAACGTAGCTTTAACCCAGCCCTAGAGAGCCTGGATCGCGGAGGGTTGTGCGAGATTCCGCTGCAGCCCCTCGCGGTCAAGTTCTCTTTCCCAACGTGCCACAACGAGAGTTGCCACGCCATTGCCGATCATGTTGACCAAGGCTCGGAACATGCTCATGAAACGGTCGATACCGAGAATCAAAGCCATGCCCGCCACTGGAATCGTAGGCATGACCGACAGCGTGCCCACCAATGCTACGAACGCTGCACCCTGAACCCCGCTCGCCCCCTTGGATGTCAAGATGGCGACCGCCAGGATGGTGAGTTGTTGCATTAACGTTAAGTGTGTATTGGTGGCTTGGGCAACGAACAGCGCCGCCAGGGTCATGTACAGACTGCTGCCATCGGTGTTGAAGGCGTAGCCGGTAGGCACCACTAATCCAACCAGCGGTTTCGAGCAACCCAGCTTTTCGAGCTTCTCCATCAGCGTGGGAAGTGCAGTCTCTGACGAACTAGTGGCCAACACCAGTAGTATCTCCTCCTTGATATACAGCAGGAATTTGATGATGCTGAACCCTACGGCGCGGGCAATGATGCCCAGCACAACCAGCACGAACAGAATCGAGGTGAGATAGAAGGTGCCGATCAGCTTGCCCAGCGGCCCCAGCGAGACCAGGCCGTACTTGCCGACGGTGAAAGCCATGGCGCCGAAGGCTCCGATAGGAGCAAATCGCATTAGGATATTGACCACGCCGAAGACCGCATGAGTCAGCGCGGCCAACACATCTACCAATGGCTTGCAGCGCGGGCCTGCGGCGGATAGGGCGAAGCCGAACAAAATGGCCACCAGCAAAACCTCAAGGATGTCCCCCCTGGCAAAGGCGTCCACTACCGTGGTTGGGATGATATGCAACAGAAAGTCAGTCACGCTTTGCGCCTTTGCCTGGCCGGCATAGTCCGCCACCGCTTTGACGTCCAGAGTGGCGGAATTCAGGTTAAATCCGTCGCCCGGCCGCACTACGTTGCCCACTACTAGACCGATCATCAACGCCAGCGTCGACACCACCTCAAAGTACAGCAGTGCCTTGCCGCCGACCCGGCCGATTTTCTTCATATCCTGCATTCCGGCGATACCGGAGACCACGGTGCAAAAGACGATCAGGGCGACGATCATCGTGATCAGCTTGATGAAAGCGTCGCCCAGCGGCTTCATGGCGATGGCCCTGGTTGGACTGAAATAACCGAACACGATGGCGGCCCCGACCGCCAACAACACTTGCACCCACAAGTTGGAATAGAAGGGCTTCTTGCGCGGAGGCGGAGGCGAAACGGCGTGGGCTGGGAGCGGCGTGGCGGAAAATCCCATGGTCAGTCCTCACTCTCAGAATTCCGTCAGTGACTTCGCGCCGATCGGATTATTTCAGTGGCTAATTTTGTCGGACTGGACTTCCAGGGTGCGCACCAGCCAGGGAATGATCACCTGCTTAAAGATCGCAGGGTCGGGCCAGACTTTTACCTGTCGCCCCAAATGGCCGCCCTGGGGGTTGATCCACGCATCCTTGGGAACGTCGCCGCTGTTGAGCAGAAGGTAAATGTCCGATATCGGAACCTGGGTATCCAAAACCCCGGCTAGGATCAGCATCGGCGTGCTGGGTTTTCCGAGAAGTTTTTGATTGACCAGAGACATCTTGGAGAGTTCGGTGGCCAGATCGTCGATGGTCTTGACTCCCTCAAAGATGTTCATAAGGGCCGGCACTTGATCGAACAAATATTCTCGATTCCCTAAGAGCGAGTTCATCAGGAAATCTTTCTGAAAGAACTTGTCAACTGGCGGCGACTGAGCGCTAGCTCCTCTCAGGCGCGCACGTTCGACGATAGACATCTTGGTTGCCCAGTAAGCGCCCCAACTCACGCCGTGCATGGCAATTCTTGTCTGGTCCAGTTCTGGCCGGGTTTGAAGGTAGTCGAGTACGCGCGACAACATCCGGTCCGCGTTTTCGCTTACCTTGATCGGAGCCTGACCGGTGCCTGGCCCATCCACCGCGAAAAAACCCACACCGTAGGGCAGGATGGTGGCAAAGCTTTCTGAAAGGTCTTCCTTCCGGCTGTCCAAACCATTGACTGCGATCACCAGCGGTACGGGACCCTTGACGTGGTTGGGAAGCCGCAAATACCCAATGATCTCAGACCCCTCGAAGGGAATGTGAATCACCTGCAAGGGAGGATCCCAGAAGCGGGCATGAGCCAGAAACGCCTCGATCGCCTTGGAATAGGCGCGCTGTTTTCCGGGTGACGCCGGTATCGGCCAGCGACCAAAAGAGTACACCCGCCACGCTCTGATGTAGTCGGCATTGGCCTTTACCGGATCCGTTGCCACTAGCGAATTCCCCTCGGCCATGTAGCGATCGCCAACTGACATGAAGGCCGCGGCCCATTCATCCTTGTCGCGAGTCTTGATGGATGCAAATGCCTCCCGTAGGTCTGCCGGATCGAGCCCGATCAGGGGGTACATCCCATTTTCTGCACGATGGATCGCCTCCGCCTTGATCTCGTCGATGGTCCGTTCTTGAGGTTCCTGAGCAACGCCAGCAACCGCCATCATGGACGCTGACCCCAACAAGATCAGCGCGAGCCAGAATTGAGGCTTGGATCTCATCTTTCTCCGTTCCTGCGCAGGGGAGTTTCGTACCAGATTATGGCCGAACGGTTTCCCCTCCGGCCCATGCACGCTTAGTTTGTTCCTGGCAGCTATCCGTAGCGATCAGAAAATAAGCTTCAGGCCCAGCTGAACCGCGCGGCTGCCTCCTGATCCCACCACTGGGTTGGCAGCTGCCACGTCAGGCGTGGCACAACCGCAGCCGAAAAACCCGGTTGACGGATCGTTTTGCCCGTAGCCGTTCTGTCCGCCGTAGGGATTGGCGAAGTTGGGATGGTTGAGAATGTTGAAGAATTCCGCGCGAAACTGGGCCCGATATCGCTCGCCGAAATGCCAGTTCTTGGCTAGCGAGAGGTCGAAATTACGGAAACCGGAGTCGGGGAACGTATTTCGGCCCATGTTCCCGAATTGTCCCAAGGGCGGCGGAATCATCATGGAGTTGCCCTTGCCATAGCAGCCAAACAGGTTCAGGGCTGTGGTCGCTGGACCGAGCGAGTTGCCCGCGTCGAGGACCAGGGCCTGGGCGGCGCAGGCTGAGTTAGAGGCTCCAGGAAAGAAGGGAATCGGCG
>WNEY01001913.1_pt1 | contig 15002 bp, 8 predicted proteins | sample 5400531 | NCBI WGS metagenome assembly WNEY01 (sample SAMN13153338, study PRJNA577476) | soil metagenome | isolation source: 200 cm saprolite under Douglas fir tree site 1 | place: USA:California | collected 2015-04-18
CGTTACGGTGCCCGCGACGGCTCGCGCAATCCGAGCTGTCGCAGCGAGTGGTCGATCCACAGCCGGGTGAGCTGTTCCTGCGCGGAATTCTGCCCGAGCCGCGCGTTGAGATTGCCGAAGTCGACACGGTCGAGGTCCTGGTCCTGATTGAAGCAGGAGAACACCACGCTCTCGACGCCGGTCGCGGGATCGCGGTGCAGCTGCAGGCACTGGGCGCAGATTTCCTTCATCATGCATTGCATCGGCGAGTTGACGGAGGCGATCGCCTTGTGGCCGGGCTTGAGATACTGCGCCAGGATGCCTTCACGCGCGCGCTTGACCGCCGCCATCATGCCGTCGGAGCCGATCGCGATCACGCGGTCAACCGCGCCGAGCGGGATCGGCGGCTCGCCGAGCCGGCCCGCGCCATAGGCGTCGAGCGCCGCGACGATGTTGCCGACGAAGGCGCGGTCCGCTCCCCGCTCGGCGCGAAAGCCCGGCGCCTCGTCGCAGCACCAGACGATGGCGTCGGCCGCGCGCTCGATCTCCTCGACCTTGTAGCGGTCGATCACGCGCTTGTATCCGGCGAAATAGATCACGCGGCTGCCGTTCGCGCGCAGCGCCTGGCCGATCGAGAACAGCACGGCGTTGCCGAGCCCGCCGCCGATCAGCAGCACCGTTTCGCCGGCCGGCGTCTCGGTGGCATGCCCGGTCGGCCCCATCAGGACGACGGGCTCGCCGGGACTGAGGTCGGCGCAGAGGTCGGACGAGCCGCCCATCTCGAGCACGATGGTCGAGAGCAGGCCCGCCGCGCGGTCGACGGCGGCGCCGGTGAGCGCGAGCCCCTCCATCGCCAGCGCCGTGCCATTGGCGCGGCGCGACACCGTCTCATAGTTCTGCAGCCGGTAGAACTGCCCGGGCGCGAAGGCGCGCGCCGCCATCGGCGCGCGCACCACGACCTCGACGATGGTCGGCGTGAGCCGGTTGACGGCGTGCACGGTCGGCCGCAGCTCGTCGTCGAGGCGCGCGCGCAGCGCCGCCGGCGCGACGGCGGACGCCGGCAGCCGCGCCAGCATCCGGCTCACCACCGGGTAGCCCTGCTTGGCGCTCGCCATCGCCTTCACCACGTTGCCGGCATAGGACGGATGCAGATCGCCGAAGAAGCTGATGGCGCGGCCGTCGGGACGCACGCTCATCAGCACCTGCGCGGCGGACGGCTTGGTGACGGACTCGGGCGTGACCTTGCTGCCGTGCTCGTCGATCGCCTGGAAATACTTGCCGTCGATCGTGGCGTGGCGGTGATCCTCGCGCCCGAGCACGGTGTTGGGCTGCGTTCCGGCGGCGACCAGGACGGTGCGCGCGGGCATGACGATCTCGCGCGCCGGCGCGCCGGGCTCGGCGTCGGCGGCGAGCGTGAGCCGCAGCGCGCGGGCGGAGCCGAACCGATCGAGCACGACCTCGCGCGGGGTGAGCCGCTCGGCAAATCCGATGCCCTCCTCCAGCGCCTTCGCCACCTCCTCGTGATTGAGCGTGTAGCTCGGCGCATCGATCAGCCGCCGCCGATAGACGATGGTGGCGCCGCCCCACCGGCGCATGAGCTCCGCCAGCGCCGGCTTTCTGCCCTCGCGCGCCGCCGCCGCGCGCGCGGCCCGGATTTCGCGCGCGTGGTCGAGGAATTCCGTCGCGACCTCGGCGTCGCGCGGAGTCCAGCCGGCGCGCACCGCGGCTTCGCCGCGCTCCTGCGCCAGCGTCTCGTAGCGGGCGAGGAATTTCTCCACCTGCAGCGGATAATAGGCGAGCGCCTCGGTCGCGGTATCGATGGCGGTGAGCCCGCCGCCGATGACGACGACCGGTAGCCGCACCTGCAGGTTGGCGAGGCTGTCGGTCTTGGCGGCGCCGGTGAGCTGCAGCGCCATCAGGAAATCGGAGGCCTGGCGCACGCCGGCGGCAAGCCCGTTGGTCATCGACACGATGGTCGGGCGGCCGGCGCCGGCGCAGAGCGCGACATGGTCGAAGCCGAGCGCGAAGGCGCCCTCGATGGTGAGCGTGCCGCCGAAGCGCACGCCGCCGTACATGGCGAATTCCTTTCGCCGCTCCAACAGCAGCCGGATGAGCTTCAGGAAGTTCTTGTCCCAGCGCACGGTGATGCCGTATTCGGCGACCCCGCCGAACCCGGCCATGACGCGGGCGTCGAGATTTTCCCGGAGCTCGGCGACGTCGCGGACCGGGCGGAACGGCACGCGCGCGCCGGCCGCGTCGACGCCGGAAATCTCGCCCGGCAGCGGCTCGATCTTGAGGCCGTCGACCGCGACCACGGCGTGCCCGTCGTTGACGAGATGATGCGCCAGCGTGAAGCCCGCGGGGCCCAATCCCACCACCAGCACCTTGCGGCCGCTCGCCGGCCGCGGCAGCGGCCGGCGCAGGTCGAGCGGGTTCCAGCGCGTCAGCAGGGCATAGATTTCGAAGCCCCAGGGCAGCGCCAGCACCTCGCGGAGCACGCGGGTCTCGACCTGCGGGATGTCGACCGGCTCCTGCTTCTGGTAGATGCAGGCTTTCATGCAGTCGTTGCAGATGCGATGCCCAGTCGCCGCGCACATCGGGTTGTCGACGACGACGACGGCGAGCGCGCCGAGCGCATGGCCGCCGGCCGCCAGCAGGTTCATCTCGGAGATTTTCTCCTCCAGCGGGCAGCCCGCGAGCACCACGCCGAACGCACTCTGCTTGAACTCGCCGGACTTTTCCCGCAGCCCCTTCGAGCAGGAATCCTTGCCCTGCTCGTGGCACCAGATGCAGTAATTGGCGTGATCGAGCGCGCCGGTGAGATCGGTGCCGGGATCGGTCAGCGCGAAGCCGTCGCGGGCGCGGCGGTGGCCTTGCGGCAGCTTGAGCATGGTGACGCCGTCGACCGCCTCGGTCTCGACCGGGATGAGGCGGTGCGGATCGGTCTTGTGCGGCACCTTGAACAGCACGCCGCCCTTGTGCCGGCGCTGCCCCTCGCCGGTGTGCACCGCCCAGGCGGCATAGCGCGCGGCGAGGTCGAGCGCGTGCGCGTTCTCCGCTTCCGCCTTAAGCCATCGATCGACGTGCTCGGCAAAGCGCAGCTCGGTGAGCTCGCCGCCGACGAGCCGCTCGAGCTCGGCGCGCAACGCCGCCCCATCGAAGCCCGCGGCCGCATCGGGGCCGTGCTTCTTCGCCGCCCGCCGCTGCACGAACACCCGCTTGACGCGGTAGAGCGGCGCGAGCGCCTCGTGGCGGGACGCGAGCGCGCGCAATTCGGCGCCGAGGCCGAACAGCTCGGCGATGAAATCCTCGAGCACGGGCGCGAGCTCGACGATGAGATCGGATTCCGCCTTGCCCGCCACCGCGGCCGGCGTCGCGCGCGCGGCCATCAGCCGGCCATGGAGCTCGCGATCGCGCTCCGCGAGGAAAGCGACGAAGCGGCCGTCGAGGCGCACCAATCCCTCGCGGTCGTGAAGATCCGCAAACCGCAGATCGAAGCCGAGCGCCGGACTCTCACTCATCACTCGAAACGTCCTCGAGGCCGTTAGTCAGCCCAATAGCGGAGGTCCGGCCAGACCCGCAATCGGGAATTCGCCGCACGATTGGCCCGTCGGCGCGGATTCCGACCGCAGCGCGATGCGGCTTGGACGCTTCGATCCGGCGCAGGGTCCGTTCGTGAAACCGTGTGCTACTTTCGATCGAGTCCGGGGCAGGATTTTTCCGGCTCATGCCTGGCCGCGAAAGCGATCGATCACCGCGGCCGGGATCGGGATGCCCTTCAATTTGACGGGGTCGTGCGGGTCCCCCGCGGCCCATACCCGCGTCTCGCTCCCTTCGACGGCGAGCTCGCCGCCGATCAGGATGCGATGCTTCACCTCGAAGCTCGAGCGCCGGAACTCGCTGACCTCCGAGGCGATGTCCGCGACGTCGTTGAACTTGGCGGGCTTGATGAAGCGGGCGCGGGCGTCGACGATCGGAAGGCCCATGATGCCGAAGGTCGATCTGAGCTCCGCCGGCCGCACGCCCAGCGCCTCCTCGAACATGCGCCAGACGCTCCAGTCGAAGAACTCGAAGAAGTGGCTGTTGAAGACGATGCCGGCCGGATCGCAATGACCCCATTCGACGATGAACTGCCGGTGGTAGACGAGATTGCTCATGCCTGGTCGGTCCGGGGCCGCAGAGAAACGGCCTTCGCGGGCGATGTCAATCGGTCCGGCCTCTCCCTCTGGGAGAGGGCAAATATCGTCCGCTGCACTGGCCCCGCAACGAGTCGGCGTGCAAACGCCGGGCAGCGCACAAAGTTGTGACCCAGTAGGGCTAGGCTTCACCACACGGCGACGGCGAAGGCCACCGCCAAGGGCGCCGCCACCAGGCCGAGGTATACCCAGGTCCGATATCCTTCAGCGTCCTTGGGAAGCATGAAGAGGTGGATGATGATCCACAGGCAGACGGCGAAACCCAAAGCCATGCGGATGAGATCGCCGGGCGTTTCGTATGCGGACCAAATGCTTTCGCTCTGGGGCAGACTGACACGCGCGGTCACCGCCAACAGGGCGGCGATGAACAGCGCGCGAAGGAAAATGCCCGCTATCCGCAGGTGCGCCGGGATCGTTGAAGCCGGCAGCCTGAGGTCAGGGGGAATCCCCTGCCGCGAGCATCCGCTCGATGATGTTGGCGTTCATGGCTGCGTTGCCTCGACTTGGCCCCGAGAGAGAGGGCCGGGTAGCCGCCGAGAGCGCGCTCGACGCTCGGTATCAATGACATGGTACACAATTCCGCCATCGCTCGTAAGTTCCGAGGCGTGGGCGGACGATGCCGTCATTGCTGATCTGGTCCGATTTCCCGGCATTGCTCGTTCGCGCGGCGGGCGGCGCCATCCATGACGCCTGCCGGGGATCGCGCCGGCGGGCTGGCCGAAGGTCGGTCTGAGCTCCGATGGCCGCACGCCCAGCGCCATCTCGAACATGAGCCAGGCTCTCCAGTCGAAAAATTTCGAGGAAGCGGCCGCCGAAGACGATGCCGGCCAGTCACAAATTGGCCATGGCTTCAGGCCTTGGTCTTGCCGCCGCAGCGATAAGTGCCGCGCGGTCGATGTCGACCGGGACGTGAGCCATGGGCCGGGTATGACCTATTTTCCATGGTCGTTTCAAAAGGTTGGCGGTGCCGCCACCAGCCCCGCCGAATCGGCTGGCAGGCGAGAGCGGAAACTGCTTTGTTAACCATGGGTGGCGTCGATCCTCATCCGTTGTAGCGGGCTGGCGTCTATGCGCGTACCGGTCAGCGTTGCGAACGGTCGGCTGTGCGTCGCGGCCGCGATTGCCGTTGCCTGCTGCCTCCCGACAGCTGCGCCCAGCCGCGCGGAGAGCCTGCCGGAGGCGCTGGTCCGCACCTATCAGGGCAATCCGCAATTGAACGCCGAGCGGGCGCGCCAGCGCGGCACCGACGAAGGCGTGCCGCAGGCGCTCGCGGGTTATCGGCCGCAAATCGTCGCCAGCCTCAGCTCCGGGCTGCAGGCGGTGCGCGTGCTCCTCCCGGACAACACTATCCAGACCGCCACATTGCGGCCTTGGACCATCGGCTTCACCGTGACCCAGACGCTGTTCAACGGCTTCAAGACCGCGAATAGCGTGCGCCAATCGGAGGCGCAGGTTCAGTCCGGCCGCGAGGCGCTACGCAATGTCGGCCAGGGCGTACTGCTCGACGCAGTGACCGCCTATACCAACGTGCTCGCCAACCAAGGCTTGGTGGAGGCGCAACGCGTGAATGTGACGTTCCTGCGCGAGACGCTCGCCACCACGCAGAAACGCCTCGAAGGCGGCGATGTCACGCCGACCGACGTCGCGCAGGCGGAAGCGCGGCTCAGCCGCGGGCTCGCCGATCTCAATGCCGCGGAGGTCAATCTCGCCATCAGCCAGGCGATTTATGCGCAGGTCACCGGCGCGCCGCCCGGCCGGCTCGCGCTCGCTGATCCGATCGACAGGCTCATGCCGCACGGCCGCGAGGATGCGCTCGCGATGGCTCGTAAAGGACACCCGGCTATTCTCGCCGCGATGTACGACGTCGACGTCGCCCAGTTCGCCACCAAGATCGCGGAGAGCAGCCTGTTGCCGACCCTCTCGGTGCAGGGCAACGTGCAACGCAGCCGGGATACCGACACCTCGCTCAGCACGGTTGCACAGGACGTGGCCTCGATCATCGGGCAGATGAACGTGCCGATCTACGACGGCGGGCTTGCCTACTCGCAGATCCGCCAAGCCAAGGAAATAGCGATGCAGGGCCGCATCGTGCTGCAACAGGTTCGCGACCAGATCCAGACGGCGGTCATCGCCGCCTGGGTTATCCATGAGGGCGCCAAGGTCGCGCTTACAGCTGCGGAAGCGGAGGTGCGGGCAGCCAGCATCGCGCTCGCCGGCGTGCGGAAGGAGGCGCAGGGGGGCCAGCGCACCACGCTCGACGTACTCAACTCGCAGCAGGATCTCACGGCCGCGCGCGCGCGTCTCATCGGAGCGCAACGCGACCGGGTGATCGCGGCCTATACGCTCCTAAGCGCCACCGGCCGGCTCGACGTCAAGACGCTCGGCCTCAACACCCCGGACTACGCGCCCGACGTGCATTACCATCAGGTGCGCGATGCCTGGGGCGGCCTGCGCACGCCATCGGGGCGGTGACCGTCACGAGCGAGGCGAACGTCGAGAGCGGATCGTCAGCGCTCAGCCGTCTCGGCGGCCTGGGGCATGAAGATGCGGGCCAGCGTCGGGATCACGAGCAGGCTGCAGATCGGCGACAGCAGCATGCCGCCGACGACCACGCAGGCGAGCGGCTGCTGCACCTGCGCGCCGATGCCGCTCGAGATCGCCGCCGGCAAGAGACCAATGCAGGCGGAGAGGCCGGTCATGAAGATCTGCCGCATGCGGGTCTCGCCGGAGCGGATGATCGCCTGGTCGCGCGGAAAGCCCTCCTCCAAATTGTTGCGAATGTAGGATACCAGCAGAATGCCGTCCATCGAGGAGACGCCGAACAGCGAGATGAAACCGATCGCGGCCGAGATGCTGAAATTCAGCCCCGCGACGTAGAGCCCGAGAATGCCGCCGGCGACCGCGAAGGGAATGCCGGAAAGCGCGAGCAGGCTGTCGCGGATCGAATTGAACAGGCTGTAGAGCAGCATCATGATAAAAAGCAGACTCAGCGGCACGATGACGGCGAGCCGCTTCTGCGCCTCCACCAGCGCGCCGAACTCGCCGGTCCACTCCATGCGGTAGCCCGCCGGCAGCGGCACCTTCTTGCCGATCACCGCCTGCGCCTCGGCCACGGTGGAGCCTAAGTCGCGGCCGCGCACGCTGTATTTGATCGGCACGAAGCGCTGGTTGTTCTCGCGGTAGATATAGGCCGCGCCGGTCTCCAGCTTCACCTCGCCCAGCTCGCCGAGTGCGATATAGGCCGTCGGGGCCTTGGGATCATTGTTCGGCAAAGCGACCGGGATCGAACGGATGGCGTCGACGTTGAGGCGGTATTCCGGGGCGAAGCGCACGGTGAGCGGGAAATTCATCTCGCCCTCGTAGACTCGGGTCACCTCCTGGCCGCCGACCGCCGCCTGCACCACCGCGTTGATGTCACCGACGGAAAAGCCGTAGCGCGCGGCCTTCGCGCGGTCGATCTTGATGATGAGATTGGGCTGGCCGAGCAGGTTGAACCCGCCGGGATTGGTCACGCCCGGCACGGTCGCGATCTCTGTCTTCAGGGCCTTGGACAGGCGTTCCAATTCGGCGAGATCGGGGCCGAAAATCTTCACCGAATTCTCCCCTTTCACCCCCGACACCGCCTCCTCGATATTGTCCTGGATATATTGCGAGAAATTGAAGTCGACGCCGACGAATTCGCGTCGGAGCTGATCGCTCATCTGCCTGACCATCTGCTCCTTGGTCAGGCCCTTCGGCCATTCCTCGAACGGCTTGAGCGGCACGAAGAATTCCGCAACGAAGGAGCCGTCGGGATCGGTGGCGTCCTCGCCGCGGCCCTGCTCGGAGACCACGGTGCGCACCGGCGGGTAGCTCTTGATGATGTTGCGCATGCGCGCGACCGTGTCCATGCCGGCTTCGAGCGTGATCGTGGGGGGCAAGAGCGCGCGGATCCAGAGATTGCCTTCTTCGAGCTTGGGCAGGAATTCGGTGCCGAACCTGGCGCCGAGCGTGCCGCAGACCAGGAGGAATGCCAGCGCGATCGCCGCCGCGCGCTTGTAGCGGCGCACGGCGAACGCCAGTGCGATCGCGTAAACCTTGCGAATCTGCCGCACCAGCAAGGTCTCGACCTCATCCACCCGTGCCGGCAGCAGGATCGAGGCCATGACCGGCGTCACCGTGAAGGTGGCGATGACTGCGCCGATCAGCGCGTAGGCATAAGTGCGCGACATCGGGCCGAAAATCTGGCCTTCCACGCCCTGCATGGTGAACAGCGGGATAAAGGCGGCGATGGTGATGATCACGGAAAAGAAGATCGGCTTGTCGACCTCGACGGCGGCGGTGAGGATTCGGCGCAGCTTGTCGGTCAAGCTCTCGTCGGGAATCGCCGTTTCCGCCGGCTCGTCATGCGTAAGATGGCGGAAAATGTTCTCCACCATGATGACGGTGGAGTCGACGATGATGCCCAGGTCGATCGCGCCGACCGAAAGCAGATTGGCGGATTCCCCGCGCAGCACCGTGATGATCACGGCCAGGAATAGCGCCACCGGAATGGTGGCGGAGACGATCAGGGCGCAGCGCAGATTTCCCAGGAATACCCACTGGATGAGGAAGATCAGCACGACGCCGAAGGCCATGTTGTGCAGCACAGTCTGCACGGTGATGGCAACGAGGTCGCCGCGATCGTAGAACGGCTCGACCTTGACGCCCGGCGGCAGCGTGCCGTCCTTGTTCATGCGCTCGATCGCCGCGCGCACGCGCGTCACCACCTCCATGGTGCGTTCGAGCTTTTGCATGAGAACGATGCCGAATATTATGTCGGTCACGTCGTCGCGCCCGGCGATGCCGAGCCGCGGCGTAAAGCCGATCTGCACCTTGGCCACGTCGGAAAGCAGCACCGGGACGCCGCCCTGCTGCGTGAGCACGATATTGCCGATATCGGCCAGCGAACTCACCACGCCGATGCCGCGCACCGTGGTCGACTGCTCGCCGATGGCGATGGTCCTCCCGCCGACATTGGAGTTGCCGGCGGAGATCGCGGTGATGATTTGCGGCAGGGTCAGGCCGTGGGCGATCATTCGGTTGAGATCGATCTCGGCCTGGAACTCCTTGGTCTTGCCGCCGAGCACCGTCACGTCGGCCACGCCGGGCACGGTGCGCAGCTTGCGCTCGACCACCCAATCCTGCAGCGTCTTGAGCTGGATCATGTCCATGCCCGGCGGTCCCGTGAGCTGGTAGCGGAAAATTTCGCTGATGCCGCCGGCGGGCGAGATTACCGGCTGCACCCCGGTCGGAAGCGAGGCGTCCTTCAATCGGTTGATCGTTTGCTGGCGCACGAAATAATAGTCGCGGCCGTATTCGAACTGCAGGCGGATGAAACCCAGCGCATAGACTGTGTTGGAGCGGATGTATCTGAGCCCGGGCGTGCTCGAGATCGCGATCTCGAGCGGGATCGTCACATAGCGCTCGACCTCTTCCGGCGACTGCCCCGGCCACTGGGCGATGATCTCGATGATCGGCGGCGCGGGATCGGGATAGGCCTCGATGTTGAGCGTATTGAATGCGGCGAGGCCAAGCCCCAGGAAGGCCGCGAAGCTGAGCAGCACCAAGGGACGCCGCGACAGGCAAAATGAGAGCACGCTAGGCAGCATGGGGGGACCGGTGGTTCACCGACGGAGCCACGAATTCGGTAGTCTCCCCTCCCCCGCTCGCGGCGAGGGCAGACCGAGTCTGCAGCACCGTCATCGAACCGTACGCGCCAGCGCCTTCGATCATTGCCGCCACTCATTGTCCACGAAGATCGCACCGCGCGCGACGACGAGCAAGCCAACCTCGAGCCCGTCGCGGATCTGCACCCGGCCGTCCTGCTCCATACCGATCTTGACCGGGCGCCGCCGGAACAGCATCGGCTCCTCCTCGACCCACACCACGGCGAGATCGCCCTCCCGGATCACGGCCTCGACCGGGACGGCGGGACTGGGCTCGTCGGCGCCGGTCGCGATCTTGAAGTTCGCAAACATTTCGCCCTTGAGCGCGCCGTCGGGATTGGCGACCTCGGAACGCACGACGGTGCGGCGCGTGGTCAGATCGGTCGCGGCGCTGATGGTCGTGATGCGCGCCCTGAACACGCGGCCCGGCAACGCGCTGACCTTGACCTCCACCTCCTGGCCCACGCGGATGTTCGGGATTTCGTTCTCCGGCACCTGCGCTTTGAGCCACATGGTGGAGAGATCGGCGATGGTGTAGAGCGCGTCACCGGTATCGTTGCGTACATATTGGCCCGGCCCGACCTTGCGGGCGATGACGGTACCGTCGATCGGCGCCAGGATCGGCGTCGCCCGCCGGATCTTGCCCTTGTCTCGTAAATCGGCGATCTCCTCCTCGCTGAAGCCGACGATGCGCAGCCGGGCACGCACTGCTTCGAGCGCGATTTCCGCCGAGCGCATGTCGTTCTGCGCGACGACGAGCTGGGCCTCCGCCTGCTGCCATTCCTTCAGCGGCGCTGCCTTGCCGTCGTAGAGGTCCTTGAGCCGCTTCTCGACGATCTGCGCGAGATCGAGCGCCGAGCGCGCCTTGTTCATGGCGGTGACGGCGGCGATGAAGTCGTTCTGCGGCTGCACCACTTCCGGGCTGTCGATATCGAACAGCGGATCGCCGCGCTTGACGTTTTGGCCGATCTTGGCAATGAGGCGGTTCACGCGGCCGGTGAACGGGGTGAGCACGGCGGTGCTGGTGTCCTCGTTGTAGGCGATCTGCCCGATCGCGAACTTCTGCACGCGGAATGGATAGAGCTCCACCTTCGTGATGCTGAGCTGACGCATCTGATCGGCGGTCACCCGAACGCTGTCGCCGTCTTTCGGCCCGTTCTGCGCGGCAGCCTCCGCGAACGCAATGAGCCAGCCGCCGATCGAAAGCAGCGCGAAGATGAGCAGCCGGCGCGGACGAACCCGCCTGCCTGCGCGGGCGCGGACGCCGCCCATGGCCAAATCCGCACGCAGCGCGCGCGACGCGGTTCGAGCGTGATCTCGTGGGGGTATCATTCGAGGGCAATGCTTCGGTGCGAAGCCAATATCGCATTCATAGCGCTGTCTTCGGTCGCCGCTCGGGATCGGGGTAGGCCTCGATGTTGACGCGCTAGCTAGCCGCGCGCCGCCGCTCGATCGATGAAGAGGCTGCCTTTGGTGATGACGCGATCGTTGGGCGCGAGGCCCTCCGTCACCTCGATCATGTTGCCATTGGTCAGCCCAACCTTGATCCGGCGCCGCTCGATCGCATTGTCGTCGTCGCGCACCACCCAGACACTGGCGACGCCGCCCTCGTAGATGACGGCGTCGCGCGCGACCGCGACCACGGTGTCGCCTTCACACGCAAGGATGTTCACGCTCGCGAACATTTCCGGCTTGAGCAGTCCTGCGGAATTGCTGACGGCCGCGCGCACCAGCAGCCGCCGCGTGGTCGGATCGAGCGCGGTCGCGACATACGAAATGTTGGCGGGAAACGCGCGGTCGGGATAGGCGAGCACCTTGAAACAGATCGCCTGGCCGATTTGCGCCGAGGGCGCTTCCGTCTCGCGGATGTACGCGACCACCCAGACGGTAGACAGATCGCCGACGATGAAGACCGGATCGCTTGCCCCGCTGCCGACATATTGTCCCGGTCCGACCTTGCGTTGCACGATCGTCCCGGCGATCGGGGCGTAGATCGCCGTCGCCGGATTGATCGTGCCTTTTTCCTGGAACTCGGTGATTTCCTGGTCGGTCTTGCCGAGAATGCGCAACCGATTGCGCGCCGCTTCGAGCGCGACCTCGGAGGATCGCACATCGTTCTCGGCGGCATCGAGCGCGACGCGAGCGTTCTGCACTTCCTTGAGCGGAACCGCCTTTCCTTCGTACAGCAGTCGTTGGCGCTTATCGTTGATCTGCGCCAGGTTGAGCTGCGAGCGGGCCTTGTTGAGGGCGGCCGCGGCGGCAATGAAGTCGTTCTGCGCCTGCACCATATCGGCGGCTTCGACCGTGAACAGCGACTGGCCGATCGTCACGGTATCGCCGGGCTTGACGAAAAGCTTGCTGACCCGGCCGGCATAGGGGGAGAAGATCGGCGTCAAGCGTTCTTCGTCGACGGCGATCTTGCCTTCGGTGGCATGCTCGGACCGGAACACGCGTTGCTGGACCGGCTCGACCGTCAGCGTCGCCCATTGCGCGGGGGTGGGATAGAACAATCCACGCGGCCCCTTGGGCTGGCTCGACGCTGCGATGCCGTTGTCCGCCGGGTGTCTGGTCGGGTGCGACTTGGCCCAGATGACGGCGCCGCCGGCCATCAGGAGAAACAGAATGACCAGCGTCTGCAGGCGAGTAGGCAACGCCGGCACCCACATTGGGGGACGATGTGGATCGCTGGACACGTTTTAATTCTACCTTTACCTCCGGGGGCATCCCCGCCGTGGCTTCGCCTCTGGATTGTATATACCAGTCGCCTTGTTTCTAGCACATTCGTACAAAGTTTAGGTGAACGAAAGCCACCGACATGGTTTTGATTGGAAAGAAGCCGCTTCCGTCCGACCTCCTTAATGTCAGCGCGGACCATCCTCCGCGCCGGGGTCGGTTACCGGAGCGGTTAACGCAACGGTGGCCCCACGGGCATTCGAACCGCGGCACTACACGCTCGGGATCACCTTGAAGGCCGGAAACCAGGTGCCGAGGTACGTCGGCGGCCAGGGGATGTTGAGAAGCTGGTCGAAGACGCCGTAGATCAAGGTCACCATGACCACGGCCATGAGCACCGCGTGGCGCCATTTTTCGGGTCCTTCGAGCCGCATATAGGCGATGACGAAGATCGGCACCGTCGGGATCAGTCCGACCACCGCCATGGAGCCGAGAAAGGCGACCATCCAGCCGAAGAACAGGAAGCCGCGGACCAAGATGATGTGTCCCGGCAGGTGGGCGGTCTTCGACGCGACGTCCATGTGGATCTTCTGCGAGACGGCGGCCCTCGCCATGTCGGCGAGCCCCGCCTCGCCCTCGCCGTGCCGCACGCTGAAAATCTCGTTGGCGAGGCTCAAGCCGCAGGAGATGACCGCGGCGATGCCGACGATCGTCGGCACGATCTTGGCCTCGAACGGCCAGTCGATCGACATCCACAACATCACCAGGAAAAGGCACAACAGGCCGGCCGGGAACACGTTGTCGGTCGACAAGCGGGGGCGGCCGAAGCTCGTCAGCATCGCCTTGACCCCGTGATGCTCGCGAATGTCCTGGAGCATGGGCCGCAGCAGGCTCAGCGCCGACATCGCGAGCATGACGACGACGATCGGCCGCAGCATCCACGAGATGCCGTAGCGCTCGATCGAGATGAACATGTAGCGCTCGAGAATGCCGCCGAGGACGAAGCCCAGGACCAGCGGCGGGCGCGGCCACCGGAAGTGCTTCATCGCCCATCCGATCAGGCCGAAGAACAACAGGGAATAGAGATCGCCCCAGTTCCGCGAGTGCTCGAACGCGCCGATATAAATGAGGCTCAGCACGCACGGCATGATCAGCGTGTAGCGCAACGTCGCGAGCTTCGCGAGTTGCCCGCTGAACGTGAAGCAAAGGCCGGAACCGACGATATTGGCGAGCGCGATGCTCCACACCATCGAGTACGTCACGTCGAGATGCTTGGTGAGCATGTCGGGTCCGGGGACCAGGCCATGGATGAGGAACGCGCCGAGCAGGATCGCCATCCCGGCGCTGCTCGGCACGCCGAAGGCGACGGTCGGGACGAGATGGCCGCCCTCGCGCGCATTGGTCGAGCTCTCGGCCGCGATCACGCCCCGCACGTCGCCGCGGCCGAAGCTCTGCGCCGCGCCCTTTTCGGTCCGCAGCGCGTGGCCGTAGGCGATCCAATCGATGACCGCGACGCCGATCCCCGGGATCGCGCCCATCGCCGCCCCGATCCACGAGCAGCGCAGGATCAGGAACCAGTGGGTCAGGCAATCCTTGATGCCGAGCAGCATGCCGTGCTTGGTGTCGATCGTCATGCCTTCCTGCACGACCGCCATTCGCCCGATCGCGAGGTCGCAAAGCTCGGGCAGGGCGAAGATGCCGAGCGTCAGCGGCACGATCGGCAGGCCTTCCCACAGATAAAGACTGTCCATCGTCCAGCGCAGCGTTCCGGTCTGCGGGTCGGTGCCGATCATCGCCAGCATCATGCCGAAGCAGGCGGCGGCGAGACCGCGCAACGGCGCGTTGCCGGACAGCGAGGACACCATCGAGATGCCGAACACCGCGATCGCCAGCAACTCGGGCGAGCCCATGAACAGGATGATCGGGCGCAGCAGCGGCAACGAGATGCCCATCAGCGCGGCCCCGAACAGCCCGCCGATCAGCGCCGACATGTAGGACGCCCCCAGCGCCCGGCCGGCCTCTCCCCGCCGCGTCATCGGGTAGCCGTCGAGCGTCGTCGCCGCCGACGCCGCGTGTCCCGGCGCCCCGAACAGGATCGCGGAGATCGGGTCGGCCGTGGTCGTGGTCGAGCCCATGCCCAACAGCAATGCGAAGGCGGCCGGCGCGTCGATGTTGTAGGTGAACGGCAGCAGCAGCGCGAGGCCGGCAACCCCGCCGATCCCCGGCAGAATGCCCAAGGCGAGCCCCATGCACACGCCGGCGAACAGATAGCACAGGCGGATGGGATCGAGAATGATCAGCAGCGCGTTGGCCGCGGAATGGAGCATGTCCATTTCCATGAGCATTCCTCAGTGGCAGGCCCGGAAGGGACGTCACGATGCCGGCAAGGTGATCGCAAGCCGATCAATGCAGCCAACCTACCATCAAATTTACAGCAAAAGGGCCGGCGCGGAAGCCGATCGATCGC
>WNEY01001917.1_pt1 | contig 14997 bp, 14 predicted proteins | sample 5400531 | NCBI WGS metagenome assembly WNEY01 (sample SAMN13153338, study PRJNA577476) | soil metagenome | isolation source: 200 cm saprolite under Douglas fir tree site 1 | place: USA:California | collected 2015-04-18
TCGCGGCCCGAGCACCGGAAGCGGCGCGGCAGGATCTCTCAGATGGATAGTGGAACGGTCACATTCGGCGACGACGTGGCCGCAGACCTGGAGTCGAACTGGCCGCCGATCAGGAAGGCGTGTCCGCGTACCGGGATTTCTGATGGCCGCTATCACCGGCTCAGGTCCGACTGTCGCGAGGGCTTCCGCAACCTGATGAATGCGCGGTTTCATCGCGCAAGTCACAAGATGAATCCGCGCATTCAGCAGGTTTCCAGGTGATGAATCCGCGCATTCATCCTTCGGACTCACCTTTGCCAGCCAGATGAATACGCACATTCATCTCTTCTCGCGGGACAAAAGCGACCACAGGGGTCAACGGGACTAACGGGACCGGCGACGCAAGCGGCACGCCCGGGCACCCAGCCCAGCGATCCTGACCGAACAAGCTAAACAGCATCCCATGATCACCATCCGGGGGTGAATGCGAATATCATCCGGCCGGCCCGCCCGGCCCGGTCGGCAACGCCGCCGCGATCCCACCTGCCGCCCCAGCCGCAACGCCAGCCCCAAGCCACCTCAGCCCAGCCCCAGCCCACGAGCCGTCCCCGGCTCGCCCTACTGCGCCAGCGCAGACGACACGCCCGCGCTTCAATGTCCGGCGCGCTCTAACCAGGGCTAAGTCGTCGCTACCCGAGGCCGCGAGCGGAGGCCCAGGAGCGCAGGCTGAGGAGCGGAGGCCCAAGAGCGCAGGCCGAGGAGCGGAGGCCGACGTGTTGAGGGAGAAAAACTCGAGTCGAGCCGCCAGCTAGGCCTGGTTGCCTGGACGGACCAATCCGTGTTCGTAGGCGTAGACGACTGCTTGGACTCGGTCGCGCAGCTGGAGCTTGTTGAGCATCCGGCCGACGTGGGTCTTCACAGTTGTTTCAGCGAGTACGAGCCGGGCGGCGATCTCGGCGTTTGACAGCCCGGCGGCGACCTCGATCAGGATCTCCCGCTCACGGGCGGTCAGCTCGGCCAGCTCCCGGGGTTCCGCCCCGGCCCCGGCCGGGCCGTCCCCGCCAGCCGCACCTGGCTCAGGCAGATGCGGAAGGAACGCGTCCAGCAGCCGGCGGGTCACGCTAGGAGCGACCACCGCGTCGCCGCTCGCGACCGCCCGGATCGCGGCCAGCAGTTCCGGCGGCGGTACGTCCTTCAGCAGGAACCCGCTGGCCCCCGCCCGCAGCCCCGCATAGGCATACTCGTCCAGGTCGAACGTGGTCAGGATCAGCACCCTGCTGGCCGAAGCCGACTCCGTGATGCGCCTGGTCGCCTCGATGCCGTCCATGCCAGGCATCCGCACGTCCATCAGCACCACGTCGGGCTTCAGCGCCGAAGCCATCTGGATCGCGCCGGCGCCGTCGCCGGCCTCGCCGATAACGGTCATGTCCTCCTGCGCGTCGAGGACCAGCCGGAAGCCCAGGCGCAGCATCGGCTGGTCGTCGGCCAGCAAGATCGAGATCGTCATGCACTCTCCTTCTCGACGCGCAGGATCGTCCGCACCCGCCAGCCGCCGCCGGGTCGCGGACCCGCGCTCATCTCGCCGCCGAACACCGCCGCCCGTTCCCGCATCCCGGTGATCCCGTGCCCGCCGCTCACACCAGCCCCGCCAGGCCGCCCAGCCCCAGCGGACCCAGCGGACCCAACAGCGCCGCCAGCCAGCCCAGCCCCATCGTCGCTCACCTCAAGCTCGAGCTCACCGTCCCGATACTCCAGGCAGACGGTCGCCGCCGACCCGGCCGCGTGCTTGAGCGTATTAGTCAGCGCCTCGGTGATCATCCGGTACACCGCCAGCTGCGCGCTCGGCGGCAGCGCGAACGGCTGCCCGGCCACAGTCAGCTCGACCGGCAGGCCCGCCGCCCGGAAGGTCGCCAGCAACCGATCAAGATCGGCCAGCGTCGGCTGCGGTCCCTGCTCAGAATCCGCCGGCTGCCGCAACACGCCGAGCAGCCGGCGCATCTCGGTCAGCGCGGTCCGTCCGGTGGCCGAAACCTGCCCCATCAACTCGACTGCCTGATCGCTGTCGGTCTTGGCGGTGTACGCGGCACCGTCGGCCAGCGCGATCATCACCGCGATGTTGTGCGCGACGATGTCGTGCATCTCCCGCGCGATCCTGGCTCGCTCCGCCGACGCGGCGAGCTGGGCCTGCTGCTGCCGTTCCCTCTCGGCCTGCTCGGCCTGTTCGACGCGCGCGGTCGCCTGGGCCCGGCGGTTGGTGCGCACGTAGTAGCCGAGCAGCCCGGCGATCGCGATCAGCCCGGTGGCCAGGGCCCAGACCACCACCTCGTGGACGAGCGGCGTCGTCGCGTGGCCCAGCGAACCGGTGCGAGCGCGCGAACCGGGAGTCCTGATCTGCCCGACCCCGAGCACAATGTCGGCCTCCAGCAGCACCAACGAGATCAGCACTAGCCGAGGCCGCGAGTAGGCGGCGATCGTATAGAAGACGATCAGGAACGACAGGAAGTCGGTTACCTGCCGGTCGGTAGCCAGTTGCACGATCGCGGGCACGCTGATGACCAGAAGTACGGCGAACGGCCACCGGCGCCGCCATACCAGCGGGACAACCATGGCCAGAATCAGCAGGAGCGTCAGCGCCGGGTCGCTGCCGGACACGCTGGTAAATGGCGGCAGCGACAGCGCGAGCACGACCGCGGCCAGCACCGCGTCGGTCACCAGCGGATGGCCGCGGGTGGAACCGAGCACGGTGTCTCTGGCCGCGAGTAGTCGGTTTGCCATCGGTCTGAGGCTAACGGGGGAGTCGTCCAGCCAAGGCGGGGGTCAGGCGTCGCGCCGCTTGAGCAGCATCGCCGCCACCGCGATGACCGCCGCGGTGTAGCCGGCGAACAGCGCCAGGCCAGTCCAGGGAGCCAGGAACCCGGCCACCGGCTGCACGTTCATGATCGCCTGGCCGGCGTTGCTCGGCAGGTACTGGGCGAAGTGCGAGGTCCAGGTGGCGGGCAGCAGGTTGGCTAGCACCGGCAGCACCAGCATGATGCCAGCTAGCGCGCTGATCGCGACCGCCGTGTTCCTGACCACGGCGCCGATCGCCAGGCCAAGCAGGCCGCACAGGGTGAGGTACAGCCCGGTGCCCGCCACCGTGCGCAGCACGCCAGGGTCGCCGAGCGAGATCCCGGCCCCGGTGTGCGCCAGCAGCGTCATGCCGATGCCGAACGACGCGTTCACGGCGATCTCAGAAACCACCAGTCCGATGGCCGCGAACACGGCGAGCTTGGCCCACAGCACCGGCAGCCGGCCGGGTACGGCGGTCAGGGTAGCCCTGATCATGCCGGTCATGTACTCGCCGGTCGTGGCCAGCGCGCCGAGCACGCCGATCGTCAGCGGCGCGAGATAGGCCCCGTAGAGGCTGAGCGTGACGGCGTTGACGCCCAGGTGCCGGCCCGCCGAGACATGCGCGGCGGCGATCGCGCTGAGCAGCACGCCAATGCCGATCGTGGTAACCGCGAAGATCCCCAGCGTCCACCAGGTCGATCGCAGCGACCGCAGCTTGATCCACTCCGAATGGGCCACCCTGGCCTGTGTCAGCCGGGCCTGTCCTGTCGCGATGGTGCTCATCGGGTGCTCCTTCCGCAGCCGGTCAGCCCGGTTGCCTGGAACTCAACGTCATTCCTAGTCAGTTCCATGAAGGCCTCTTCCAGCGAGGCGCTATGCGTGGTCAGCTCAGACAGCGCGATGCCGTGCCCGGACGCGATGCGGCCGATCATCTCGGTGTCCAGACCCTCGATCTCCAGCACGCCGGCCTGCGCCGAGGTGATCCGCACCCCTGGCCCCGCCAGCACACCGGCTAGCTGCGCCGCCTGTGGCGATCGCACCATGACGCTGCGCCGCGACCGGGCGGTCAGCTCGGCGATCGACACGTCGGCGATCAGCCGGCCGCGACCGACAATGATGACCTGCTCGGCGGTCAGCGCCATCTCGCTCATCAGATGCGAGGAGACGAAGACCGTGCGGCCCTCCGCAGCCAAGCCTTTGAGCAGGTTCCTGATCCAGTGGATGCCTTCGGGGTCCAGGCCGTTGACCGGCTCGTCCAGGATCAGGGTGGCCGGGTCGCCGAGCAGCGCGGCCGCAATGCCCAGCCGCTGACCCATTCCCAGCGAGAACGTCCCAGCCCGCCGGCCCGCCACCTCAGCCAGCCCGGTGATGGCGATCACCTCGTCCACCCGACGCCGGGAGATGCCGGTCGTCGCGGCCAGCGCCAGCAGGTGATCACGGGCCGACCGCCCCTTATGCACGGCCTTCGCCTCGAGCAGCGCCCCGACCTCACGCATCGGCGCGGCGTGCGCCGCATACGGACGCCCGTTGACGGTCACGCTCCCGGTCGTGGGCGCGTCCAGCCCGAGAATCATCCGGATGGTGGTCGACTTGCCCGCCCCGTTCGGCCCGAGGAATCCGGTCACGACTCCGGGACGGACGGCGAAGGACAGATTGTCGACCGCGGTCTTGTCGCCATACCGTTTGGTAAGGCCTAGTGCTTCAATCATGCGGTGCTCCTAGAAAAAAGCTCCATTAAGAAGAAAGCTTTGCGGTGGTCTTCGGCTGGGCGGCGCAGGTGAATCCGCCGCTCAGCCGGCGTCTCCCGCCCCGTCTGGGCCGGTCCGATCGCCTGAACCTCACGCTAGGCAGCGACGAGAAGATCCGCGCCGGCCGCAAGAACCCACCGCAATCCCTGCCAGCCGGCACTTGCGGAGTACCGAGTACTCCGCAAGTCGCATAGGCCAGGCGTAACCGCAGCTCAGCCGGTCGCGGGACGCCGGCCGACGGAGGCCAGCGCCGCAGCAGCGAGCGGATGCTGCGGGGCGAGTTGGTACCGGTCGGAGTAGATCGCCCGGACTAGGTCGGCGATCTCACCGTCGCTGATTTCAGTCGCGGCCGGGTCGCTGGCCAGAAGCAGCATCGGCTCCGCCGGGGTCGCGCCAGTCAGTCCTGGCATGGCGTACCGCCCCACCGGAAGCACCTGACAGCCGCACCGGGTCCAGAACGCGATCCGCGCCCTGGCGACCTCCGGCTGCCCGAGGCCGGTCACGTGTCCGGGGTCTTCGACCTCAAGCGCGATCCTGGCCGGCCAGCCCGCCGCCTGGACCGACGACCTGACCAGCCGCCAGAACCGCTGGCCGAGCCCGCTGCTCCGCCGGTCGGCGGCGATCGCGTAGTACCGCAGGAACGTCCAGCCAGCCGAACTGAGAATCCGAAAGGCAGCGAACCCGACCGGCTCGCCGCCGTCGAGCGGCGCCAGGAACTCATCGGCCGGGCCGGTAGCGGTCAGTTCGTCGAAGGGCACCCGGTGGTGCGCTCCGAACGCCTGCCGGTAGATCTCGTGCACCCGGTCGCGCTGACTCCCGGTCAGCTCGCCGCAAGCCGCGACCCGAAGCTCACCCAACGCGTCCTCCTTCTAGGGTTGCGCAGCTTACCCGCGCAGCAAATCAGGTCGCTCGGAGAGGAGATCAGATCCGGGGCGATGACCTCGTCCATGAGGCGCTGGTCCGGGCCCATGTCAGCTGGCGCCGGATCGGCTCGCTGGACCGGCCGGAATTCTACGTTCGCAAGATGATCGTGAACGAGTTTCTGTCTTCGCGTCGGCGCACCTGGTGGCTGGTCCCGGCCGGCAGCGGCCCTGACATCGATCACCGGATCGCGCCCGATCACGCCGGCGGCCACGCCGATCGCGACGCGATGCTGGCCGAACTCAGCAAGCTCCCGGCCCAGCAGCGCGACCAGCGCAGCTGCGCTCCCGCTAGTCCTTCAGCTTGGCGAGTTCAATCACGGCGGCCAGTACTTCATCACCGGCACCGGCCGGGTTCCCGGCCGCGAATGGTGGCTGAGGGTCGTACTCGATCATGAGCTGCATCGCCTTGGCGGTGGTCTGGTCGGTCAGCAGCTCGGCCAGCCGCAGCGCCATGTCGATGCCCGCCGAGACGCCGGCGCCGGTGATGATCCGCTCGTCCAGGTGCTTGACCACGCGCTGGCCGGCCGGAACCGCGCCGAGGCCAGCGAGTTCTTCGGTCGTGCTCCAGTGCGTGGTCGCCTCGAGCCCGGGCAGCAGCCCGGCCGCGGCGAGCAGCATGGACCCCGTGCAGACCGAGGTGGTGAACCGGCTGGTCTCGTGGGCCTTCCGGATCCAGGACAGGATCGGCTCGTCGGCGAGCAGGGCCCGGGTGCCGACGCCGCCGGGCACTACGACCACGTCGGGATCGGGCAGTTCGTCGAAGGTGGCGTCCACGGTCAGGCCGAGAAAACCGTTCTCGGTCCTGACTTCGCCCTTGCGATGGCCGATGAAGGTCACGGTCGCACCGGGCAGGCGCTGCAGGACTTCATAGGGTCCGACCGCGTCGAGCGCGGTGACGCGAGGAAACAGGGCAACGGCGATACGCATTCTGAATCTCCTTCTTAATGGAGGGCCAGTTTGGTGGCTGTGAATCGGTCCCGGTAGGTGTCGGGCGGGACCCCCAGCTGGGCCTGGAACGCCCGGCGCATGGTCTCCGCCGTTCCGAAACCGACCCGGCGGGCGGTGGCCTCGACCGTCGCGTCCTCCTGCTCGAGCAGTCGCCGGGCGGCGTCCACTCGGACCCTGGTCACGAAGGCGGCGGGGCTCGTGCCTAGTTCGACGCGGAAGCAGCGCTGCAGATGGCGTTCGCTCATCCCGGCCCGCTCGGCGAGGGCCGCGAGCCGGTGATCGCCGCCAGGCTCGGCGTGCACCGCCCGAACGACCCGCGCCAGCACATCCCGCTCGGGCGGGTCGGTCCAGACTTCGGCGGCGAACTGCGACTGGCCGCCGGAGCGGCGCAGGAACAGCACCAGCCACCGGGCGATCGTCTGCGCCGTCACGGTCCCGAGGTCAGCTTCGACCAGCGCCAGCGCCAGATCGATGCCCGCCGTCACGCCCGCCGAGGTCCAGATCTGCCCGTCGCGTATGAACAGCGGCGCGGCATCGACCCGAACCTCAGGGAACTCCCTCGCCACGGTTCGCACCGGTGAATACCTCGAGCGGCCCGGCCAGATCCAGCGTCTGGACTCCGTCGAACGTGAGCAGCGCGACGTCGCGCGGGCTTCTGTGCTGCCGATCGGTCACCTGATGATCGTGCGCGACCGCCAGCAATGTCGTCAACGACCACTACCCCACAGAAAACGACGTTGCGACCGCGATCAGTACTTGGTGCGGTGGCGGGGGCCGGGCTAGGCGGTAATGGGCTGGCTGAGCACGCTGGCGGCTTCCATGACCATGTCCGCGCTGGGATCAAGTGCCAGTGCTTCGTGCAGGTCCTTGCGAGCGGAGGCCAGCAGCAGCAGTTCATGCCTGGCGATGGCGGTGGTGGCCAGGACGGTGGCGCGGTCGTCCGGGTCCAGGTCGGCGGCGAGCGCGTCGGCGCACAACTGCCTGACCTCGGCTGGCTGACCTTGACGGAGCCGGACGACGGCGAGCGTATGCCGCAGATGCCTGAGCTGGTGCCTCCGCTGCGGATCGTCCTCAGTTACCTGCGCCAGCACCCACTCGACGCGGGTCGCGGCGAGGTCGACCAGCTCAGCCGGCAGATTGGGCTTGGCGACAACTTTCCAGGACAGGGCGTGCACGATGTTCAGGTACTCCCGCTCCGGCCGTTCGGGTAACGGCCTGAACCGGTGCCGGCCCATGTTGACCGTGCTGCGGAAGTGCTCGGTTTTTCGTAGAGCCCGCGGATCTGCTCCGTTTCGGCCGCGGTGAGCAGCCGGGGCAGGAGCGCGCCGCCGCAAGTGTCCAGCTCGGCCGTAATGGCGGGCCAGTCACCGGAATCCACGCGGGTCTTCCACGGGTCCGTGCTCATGCCGCTGCCTCCAGGTTGAGTAGCGTCAGCTTGGCGCGGGGGCCTCCGACGTAGCCGCCTGGTGTCCCGTCGGCTCGCAGCACCCGGTGGCAGGGCACCACGACCGGCAACGGGTTCGTCGCGCACGCCGTGCCGACGGCCCTGACCGCCTTCGGGTTCCCGATGAGTTCGGCGACCTGCCGGTAGCTGCGGGTCTGCCCGTACCCGATGTCGGGAAGGTGCTGCTGCACCAGCTGCCGGAATCCGCTGGACAGGGACAGGTCAAGCGGGAGGTCGAAGACCCGGCGCTGTCCGCCGAAATACTCATCCAGCTCCCGTGCCGCCGCGTCCAGCCGCCTCGGCGCCCGCAGCACGCGCGGGCTTATTTTCCGCGTCAGGAGGTCCAGGACACCGTCGTGGTCCTCGATGTCGTAGGCCACGCGGACCAGGCCCCTGAGCGTGGCTGCGAGCAAGAGCCTACCGACCGGGGAGTCAATAGTCGTATACGCGACGTCGAGCAGGCCGTTCGCCTCGGCGGCGAACCCGAGCTCGCGCCTCAGCCTCGTCAGCGTCTCGGTGTCAGTCTCAGTCATGTCAGTCTCAGTCATGACGGTGCTCCTTCCATTGCCGCGTTCGCATAGTTCTTTCGCAAGTTCTTGATGCCATCGGCCGCCGCCCGGCGGGCCGCGTCGGTGGTACCGCCGAGCAGATCCGCGATCTCGGCGTAGGCCAGGCCGGCGACGTAGTGATACGCCACCGCCTGTCGCTGCTTGTCCGGCAGCGCCGCGACGGCCTGCCACAGGTCCCCGTCACTGGCACCAGGCAGGCCGAGCGTCGTCGGCGCCTCCGGGACTTCACCGACCGGCGCCGGCTGCCGCTGGCGGGACCGGAGCACGTCGATGGCCTTGCGCTGCGCGATCGTCACCAGCCACGCCTCGGCGTTGACGTCGTCGGGTACATCCGGGTAAGCGCGCATCGCCGCCAGGAAAGTGTCCGACCACGCATCCTCCGCGTCGTGTTGCCCGAGGACCGCGCGGCACACCCGCAGCACGCCTCCGCCGTGCTGCTCCACGACCTTCTCAAACGGCTGCTTCACAGTGCCCTGCCATCATCGTCGGCTCCCTTCCTCGCTAGGAAGACGCTCCGCGCGAGCCGAACGTGAGGTAATGATCCGCGAAATCGGTCAGGAGTCGAAGCCCCAGCCGAGGCGGTCGAGTGCACGCAGCCACAGGTTTCGCCGGCCGTCCCTCCGATCGGCTCGGTTCAGCGAGCTGCGGGTGAGCTGGATGCCCAGGTAGGCCAGCGGTTCGGGCGGAAACGGCAGCGGCTTGGAGCGGGTCATCGCCAACTGCGTCCGCTCGGTGGGTTCGCGGCTCAGCAGGTCGAGCATGACGTTGGCGCCGAACCTGGTGGCTGCGACTCCTAGTCCGGTGTAGCCGGCCGCGAAGGCAACCTGGCCCGCATAGGCGGTTCCGAAGAACGCGCAGAACCGCGCGCACGTGTCGATGGCCCCGCCCCAGCGGTGGCTGAAGCGAATGCCGTCGAGTTGCGGGAACGTCTCGAAGAACTGCTCGGCCAGCCGCTGGAAGGTCGCTGGACGCTGATCGTAGGACGGCTTGATCTTGCGGCCGTAGTAGTAGATGGCGTCGTAGCCGCCCCACAGGATCCTGTTGTCGGCGGTGAGGCGGTAGTAGTGAAACTGGTTGCCGAGGTCATCCAGCCCTTGCCGGTTGCGCCAGCCGACCGAATCGAGCTGGGCGGTGGTCAGCGGCTCGGTCACCAGCACGTAGTCGTAGACCGGGACCGTGTGCCAGCGCACGCGCTTGACCAGGGAGGCGAACGCGTTGGTGCCGAGCGCTACGTTCTGCGCCGTCAACGTCGCGCCGGTGTGAGTGCGGAGCCGCAAGCCGGGCCCTGATCGTTCGATTCCCGTGACGGCTGTGTGCTCGGCGATCCGGACGCCCAGCGACTCGGCCGCGCTGGCCAGTCCCCAGGCCAGCCTGGCGGGGTCGAGCAGCGCGGTGTCGTCGCGGTTCCAGACCCCGCCGACGTAGGTGGGCGAGTTGACCTGTGCTCGTACCTCGCGTTCGTCGAGGACCTCTCCGCCGGCCGATTCCAGGTACTTGAGCTGGTAGGGCTGGGTGGCCACGGTCAGGTTTCCGGTCCGCTCGAAGTCGCAGTCAATGCCGTACCGGCTGATCGCGGCCTCGATCTCGGCGAGGTTCTCCCGGCCGAGGCGGTTGAGCGCGGCGAGTTCGCCGGGGAACCGCGCCTGGCCGTTCGCTTCGCCGTGGGTGAGGCTGGCCGCGCAGAAGCCGCCGTTCCGGCCGGTGGCGGCGGAAGCGACTCGGTCGGCCTCGATGAGCACTACCTCGCGAGCGGGATCTCGTTCCTTGGCCAGCAGAGCGGTCCACAGGCCGGTGAACCCGCCGCCGACGACGGCTAGGCCGGCGGCATCGGGGGAGCGCAGCGCCGGCCGCGGCGCCGGCCGATCCGCGCGGTCGAGCCAGAACGGCACTGGCACGGCATCCGACCACGAGTCACGAACTTCGCGAACAGGCGACATGATCACATTTCTCCGAAGACGGTCCCGATTACCGCTCGACGATAGCGATACCCCCATAGCGCGTGAGAGCATCCCGAACTATGCGCAAAGACCTGCGGGAATCCCCCGAGTACGCTGCCGTCGCCGAGCATGTCCGGCGACTGCATGAGCCGGCTTTCGGCCAGCCGCACCGTGTTACCGACCTTGTCATGACGGCCGACGCCAGCCGCATCGTGGTCACCGGATCGGTCTACGACGAACTCGACGGACTGCCGCGCATGGCCCTGTACGAGGTGCGGGACGGCGCGCTGCACGGGCTGACCTCCGGTGGCGGGTCAGCCAAGGCCAGCCGGCTCGCACCCGACGGTTCGACGCTGGCCTTTCTGGCCGACCGGGCGAAGGCAGAGGTGTTCCAGCTCTACCTGCTGGCCGATGGGCAGTTCGGCGAGGCCCGGCCGGCGCCCGCGGTCCCGGGGACGGTCGAGTTCCTCGTCTGGTCACCTGATGGCACCCGGATCCTGCTCGGGGTCGCCGGGCTCGGAGCCGAGATGGCGGACGCGCAGGGGTCGGGGACAGTCGGCTCGGGCGAGTCCGAGCTTCCGTCCTGGTACCCGGAAGTCGAGGCCGGGACCCCGGAGGATGCCTGGCGAAGCCTCTGGCTCTACAACACGAGCACCGCAAAGCTTTCTAAAATATCGCCTGAAGGATTGAACGTCTGGGAGGCGGCCTGGTCCGGTCCAGAGCACGTCCTAGCCATCACCAGTGAGCGTCCCAGCGAAGACGACTGGTACTCCGCGGTGCTCAGCCGGCTCGACGTCTCGACCGGTGAGGTGACCGAACTGCTGCGCAGTGATGTTCAGCTCGGGCTGCCTGCCGGGACGTCCGACGGCAGCAGGGCCGCCGTGGTGCAGGCCGTCTGCAGCGACCGGTGGATCGTCGCGGGAGACCTGATCCTGCTGGATTTGGTGGCCGGCACCAGGTGCGCGGTAGACACCGCCGGGACCGATGTCACCGCGGTGGAGTGGATCGACGGAACGCGGCTCGGTTACGTCGGCCAGCGTCATCTGGACTGCGTGGCCGGGATCGTTGACGCGGGGGATGGGCCGCTGCCGGAGAGGATCACCGCTAAGGAGCTGGCGGCGTCGGCGCAGTCGTGGGCGAGCTGGTTTAATCCGGCCGGTGCGTTCTCTTCCGACGGGCGGGTCGTGGTGATCAGGGACGACTACGACCTTCCGCAGGAGGTCGCGATCATCGGCGCGGGCACCGACGAGGTGCTCGCCTCCCTGACTCATGCCGGCACTGACTACCTGCGATCGGTCGCGGGCTCGGCGGCGAACGTCAGCTGGAACGCGCCCGACGGGACATCGATCGAAGGAGTCCTGTGCACTCCGGCCGGGGCCGGGCCGTTCCCGCTGGTGCTGAACGTCCACGGCGGGCCGGTTGGTGCCTACCAGCGGGGCTGGGCGATGCATGACGACGCTGTGCCCCTGCTGGTCTCCCGGGGCTACGCCGTCTTGCACCCGAATCCGCGCGGTAGCTCAGGGCGGGGCCAGGAGTTCGCCGCCGCGGTCGTCGGCGATATGGGCGGCGCGGACACCTACGACTACCTATCGGGCATCGACGCCATGATCGAGCGCGGGATCGCCGACCCGGCGCGGATCGGCACGATGGGCGTCAGCTACGGCGGGTTCATGTCGGCCTGGCTGGTAACTCAGGACCAGCGGTTCTCCGCGGCAGTGTCCGGATCGCCGGTAACGGAGTGGTACAGCCTGACGTTCACGACCAACATCCCGCGCTGGGGATTGTGGTTCCTGGACAACGCTTCTCCCGAGGAGAGCGGCAACCAGGTGTTTACCCGCAGTCCCGTCATGCACGCGAGCAAGGCTCGGACGCCGACCCTGCTGACGGCCGGCGCGAAGGACCGGTGCACGCCGGCCGGCCAGGCTCGGGAGTTCTATCAGGCTCTGATCGGTCATGGCATCGACTCGCAACTGGTGATCTACCCGCAGGAAGGACACGGCGTCAGCCGGTATCCGGCCGTCACCGACTACCTGACCAGGCTCGTGACCTGGTTCGAGCGGTACATGCCGGCCTGACGCCGGCTTGACGTGGGCCTGACTTGGGCCTGACGCTGGCCGGCTTCCAGCCGGCCAGGGCAAGCCGCCGGATCGCGGGGAGAGGAAGTCGCCAAGTCCGCTTATCCTCGGTCAGACACCTCGTTGACCTGCGATAAGGGCGGTAGGAAGATGACGACGCGCAGCTGGCTCCGGCTATGGCCGCAAAGCCGGAGAGCCCGCCGAATGACCGCGGCAGGCGCGGCTGGCTTGGTTGCCGCAGCCGGAATTGCGGTCGTTCCGATGATGGCCGCCGCGGGCGGTTCTGGCGGTTCGGTCGGTTCGAGCGGTTCTCGCGGTTCGGTCGGCTCTGGTGGCTCTGGTGGCTCTGGCGGTACGGTCCGCAGCGATAACCCGGCCGGGTTCTGGAACGGGACGGATAGCCACACGGTCACGATTTCCGGCTCGGCGCCCTACAGCGAGCCGGCTATCGGCGGGCCCTACGGCGGCTACATCGGGATGACTGGCAACTGGGCCAAGTGGGCCGGCTGCAAGGGCAAGCTCGTGGTCTGGTCAGCGGCCAACGCCTCCCAGGCGGCGGCGAACCACGCCGGCGGCGACGGCATCGGCACAGGCGCGTACTGGTTCATGGCCGGACCTGGCGTCGACCCGCACTACAACGGCGGCACGAGCGAGGCCTACAAGTGGGGACAGAAGCAGGCCGCGCGCACGCTCGCCGATGTCGCGAACTCGCACTTGAATTACCCGGTGATCTTCATGGACATCGAGATCCCGGGAAACGCGCCGGACTACACCCCGGCGCCCGACAACGGCTGGAACACCGTCTACACGTCGGCCTGCAGCGGAGTAGTCAAGAATTCCGGCATCCCGGCGGGCGTGGACCGGGCTGACCTGAACGGGTACGCGGCCTACCTGACCAGCCACTCGTCCTACAAGGCGGGTATCTACTCGGCACCCGATATCTGGGCGTCCATCTTCGGCACCGGCACCGCGTCGTTGATCCCTAACACCTATGAGTGGACGTACGAGTCGTTCACCGGGAACCTGGCTAACCCGCCAGCCGGCTGGTGCCTGTCCGGCAGCGCGTCATCGACCTGCGCGCGGTTCTTCGGCGGCATGACTTCGGCCAGCAAGTACGCGCTCATGTGGCAGTGGTCCGGTGGCGGCGGCAGCAGCAACGGCTACGGCGACTTCGACCAGATCGACGCCAGCCGTACCCCCTGAGCTTGTCGGACTGGCCGGCCAGGCCCGTGGTCTGATCAGGCGGCGGGTTGCAGGGCTCGGGTCTTGCCGGTGCGGCCGGGCTTGGCGTGAGTCGCGGCAGTTACGGGCCTGCGTTGCTGTGGCGGTCCTGGGGTGGGTGCATCGCCGGCCGGAATCCGGTTCCCGGGTCTTCTCCGGCCGCATCGGGGAAAGAATGATGCTGCCCTGGCGACATCATTCTTTCCCCGATGTCCCCGGTCGCCCGCGCGGGCTTGATGATCCCGCCAGCTGCCGGGTTCCCGGATTCAGGACCGGGCCGGCTCAGCCCGGTCACGGCCACGGTCACGGCCACGGCCACGGCCACGGCCACGGCCACGGCCACGGCCACGGCCACGGCATTAGGCGGGCACCGATGCTGCTAGCTGCCGCGTAGCAAGATCACCTTCACACGCCGGCTGGCCCGGGCGCCGCGCCGGCCAGGATCACCGGTTAACGCCCGGCGTCCCCGGCCCGGATGAACTCCTCGATCGCGGCGGTGAGTTGGCGGGGCGAGGAGATTGTCGGCAGATGGTGGCCAGGGACGGCTACCGGCGGGGGAGCGCCGATGCGCACGGCCGTTGCGGCCGCGCCGGCTGCGCTGAGCTGCGGATCGTGGCGGCCGTAGATGACGACCTTGGGCATCGGAACGGCCTTGAGCTTGCGCAACTGGGCGTCGGTCATGGCTGGGATTCCGTGCCGCAGGTTGTAGCTGACCACGTCGAGGAAGGCCGGCTGCTGAAGCGGCAGGCGCCAGGTCCGCACCCCGGCTGCCGACAGCGGCGCGCAGGTCGGCCCGCACTGGGACTGGTAGATCCGCCTGATCAGCGCGTCCGAGCTGACCGCCAGCCGGACCAGACTAGTCCGGTACGGGTTGGTCAGCAGCCAGCCAAGCAGCGACGGGACCGCCAGCGGCAGCGCATCGCCGTCCAGAAACACGATGCCAGAGACGGAAGCAGGGTCCGCCAGCGCGGCCATCCCGACCACGGCCGCTCCGCTGGAGTGCCCGACCAGGACCGGGGCATTGGGCCCGGTCAGAGCCATGGCGTGCACGAACGCGAGGACCTGTTCGGCGAGATGAGCGGCGCTGTACGGCGGGCTTGGCGCGCTGTAGCCGGTTCCGGTCAGGTCGATCGCGTAGACCCGGTGCTTCTCGCCGAGCACGGGGCCGAGGTCGGCGAAGGCGTCGGCCGTCTCGAACGCGCCGGGCACCAGCACGACCGGTGACCCGGTCGTGCCCCAGCTAAGGTACCGGGTGTCGAATCCGCCTCCCTTGACCAGGCGCAAGCCGGCAGGCCGGGGAGCCGGGCCGTCGGTGGCCAGGTTG
>WNEY01001918.1_pt1 | contig 14995 bp, 11 predicted proteins | sample 5400531 | NCBI WGS metagenome assembly WNEY01 (sample SAMN13153338, study PRJNA577476) | soil metagenome | isolation source: 200 cm saprolite under Douglas fir tree site 1 | place: USA:California | collected 2015-04-18
GTCTTGGTGACGGTCCTCGGCGTCGCCTTTGGCGCTGGAACCGCGGGCGCGAGCCTGGTATATGGCCACCAGTCTCCTCAGAGCGAAGCCGCTCGAGCCCATTCAGATGCGGGATCACCCATTCGCTATGTGATTGACCTCCGCCGGCCGCTATCGCATCTGGTCCAAGTGACCATGACGGTCCCGCGGGCGCAGCCGGGAACGCAGATTCAGTTCCCGGCCTGGAACAACCTCTACCAGATCCGCGATTTCGTCCGGAACGTTCAGGGCCTGGAGGCGCGCTGCGATAACTCGGCCCAGGAGCTCGCTCGCATGGACCTGAACACCTGGGAGAGCCGCTCCGAGCCCTGCACCATTCTGGAAATTCGCTACGCCGTTTATGCCAACGACGAGAGCGTTTTTTCCAGCGTATTAGACGCGGATCACGCGTTCCTGAATTTCGCGTTGTTGCTTTTCTACCTCCCTCAGGAACGGTCGCGGACCGCCCGGGTGAAATTTCTCCTGCCCGAGGGATGGAAACTTGCGACGTTGCTCGAGCCTGAGGGTGAGGAATTCACCGCCTCCGATTACGACGCATTGGCGGACAGCCCGGCGGAGGCGGGCAGGTTTGAAGAGTATGAATTCGATCAGGGCGGAGCAACGTACCGGGTGGTGGTCGAAGGCGACCCTTCCGCCTATTCGCCGGAGCGTCTGGTCGGCTCGCTCAAGAAGATTACAGCGGCGGAAACCGGCCTGATGCAGGACGTGCCATTTTCAAAATACACTTTCATTTTGCACTTCTCCCGGCCAGGGTCGGGCGGCGGCATGGAGCACCGGAACAGCACAGCGATCAGCATACCCGCTGAAAATCTCCGCCGAAACTGGGAGGGGTTCGAAGCAACCGCCGCCCACGAGTTCTTCCACTTGTGGAACGTCAAGCGGATCCGCCCGCAGGGCCTCGAACCCATTGATTACCAGCACGGAAACGATACGCGCGACCTGTGGTTCTCCGAGGGAGTGACCACCACGTATCAGGAGTTGGTGTTGTTGCGCGCCGGCATGATCAGCCGGCGGACTTTCTACGAGCACCTGACGGATGAAATTCAGCGGCTCGAAGAGCGCCCGGCGCGGCGTTTCCAGAGCGTCGAGCAGTCGGGCCGCGAAGCCTGGCTCGAAAAGTACACTGATTATTTCCGGCCCGACCGAAGTGTTTCCTACTACAATAAGGGCGCGCTCCTGGGATTTGTGCTCGACCTCGCAATCCGCCACGCGACCCACAACCGGCGCGGCCTGGATGACCTGATGCGCCGCCTGAACCAGGACTTCGCCCGTCGGGGGCGGTTCTTCACTCAATCAGACTTGCTCGCTCTGGTCCGAGAGCTCGCGCCCGAGTGGACGGGCGCTGGGGATTTTTTTCGCGATTATCTCTCAGGCCGCCGGGAGCTTGACTACTGCACTTATCTCGGCTTTGCAGGATTGCGCCTTGAGACCCGGAGGCGCGAATTGCCCGCCTTCGGCTTCCTGGCCACGCAGAGCTTTGACGGAGCCATTCAAGTCGAGTCGGTCGAGCCCGGGAGCAACGCCGGAATGGCCGGCCTTACCCACGGCGACGTTTTAATCAAGATGAACGGCAAGCCGCTCCTGTCGCCCCCCGAAGACGAGCTCTTCCGAATGAAGCCAGGGCACAAGGAGAGGTTCAAGGTCCGTCGCGGGAAGCAGACTCTGGACATCACCTTTAACCCGGGACGCAAGACCGAGGTCGTTTACCTTTTGAGAGAAATTGAGCATGCCTCTCCGGACCAGCTTCAAGTGCGGCGAGGATGGCTCGAAGGAAAGACGGAATGACCTGGCGGTGGGGATTCAATGAGGTTTCCTGCGGCAGTCCGGTTCCGGCCGAGTCAACTGAACTTCCCGCCGGGCCCCGCGCCTTGCTTGGACTCGGATGTTCCGCGCTTTTTTCGTAAGTCTCGTCGCGCTCTCGTACACTTTGCTGGTGGGCACGCCGTTTCTCGTCCATGCGGTCCTCACCCGAAACACAGATACCCTCTACAGCGTCGGACGCCTGGGCACAAGAATTGTGCTGTGGCTCGCGGGAGTGCGGTTCGAAGTCCACGGGCTCGAAAAAATTCCTCGCCAAGCGGCCGTCTTCATGGCAAACCATCAGAGCAACTGCGACCCGCCGGCGATTTTCCTGATCCTTCCCCCTATCCTCGTGCTCGCCAAGAAGGAATTCTTCCGGGTCCCGATTCTCGGCCGAGCCATGGTCTTGCGCGGGTTTATCCCCGTTGACCGGCAGAACCGCGAAAAGGCAATCGAAGCGGTGGAAGCGGCGACGAAGTCCCTCAAGGCCGGCCATTCCTTCATGGCATTCCCCGAAGGAACGCGAAGCCCGGACGGCCGGCTAAAGCAATTCAAGAAAGGCGTGTTTGTAATGGCCCTTAAAGCGGGGGCGCCGATCGTCCCCATCTCCGTTTCGGAGGGGCGCAAGATTATGCCTAAAGGAAAGTTTTCAATCACCCCGGGCATCCTCCGCATCACGATTCACGACCCGGTTCCCACCGAAGGCTGTACGCTCGACGACCGGGAAAGAATCATAGGACTTGTAAGACAAGCCATTGTCGGGGGCCTCTCGGTGGAAGAATGGCCGCTCGAGCCGGTGCGGAGCGGCGCGAAAGCCACCAGCGGCTCGACCGACGGTGCCAAAAACATTTGAGCAGCCACCGCCGCCGGGAAGAGCTGGTTCAACCGCAAAAATCACACGTTCCGGCCGGCCGGGGCCTCGCCTCTCTGACGTACTTTCCGGAAGGCAGCGTAAATTTCAGGCAGCTTCGAAAATATTACTGAACACTTCAGCCAGAGGGCGTTCTCGATGGCCGGATAGCCGGAGACTGTCTTATTCGACTCGACGTCGGAAGGGATGCCGGATTGTGCCGTGGCAATAACAGAATCGCCGATGGTGAGGTGGCCGGCCACTCCTACTTGACCGGCCAGGACAACGTTCCGACCGATCTTGCAGCTTCCCGCCAGGCCCACTTGTCCACACAAAAGGGTATTTTCGCCGATGTCGCAGGAATGGCCTACCTGGACCAGGTTGTCAACTTTCACGCCTCGGCGCAGGCGCGTCTCGCCGATGGTAGCGCGATCGACGCAGGAATGGGCCTGGATTTCGACGCCGTCCTCAATCACGACCCTTCCTGCCTGAACGATCTTGTAATAGGATCCGTCGGCCAGGCGGGCAAACCCGAACCCGTCGCTTCCGACCACTGCGCCGTTTTGCAAGGTGACGTCATTTCCAACCTGCACGTTCTCCCGCACAACGGCGTGGGAATGAGCGAAAAAGCGATCGCCCAACCGGGCGCCGTGGTAGATGACGACAAAGCTCTTGAGGACGCAATCGTCCCCGATTTCTACATCCTCCTCGATGGTGACGTAAGGGCCGATCGCAGGCCGGCGACCGATCCGGGCGCTCGGAGCAATTACTGCCGTCGGGTGGATCCCAGGCAGCGGCCGCGCAGTGGCGACGAAAAGCTCCAGCGCCTTGGCGAAGACGAGGTACGGGTTGTCGGCCCGCAGCAGGGGGCGGCCCGAGACCTGGACGTCCGGGCCCACGATGATGGCCGCGGCCCGCGTGGTCCGGAGCTTGCGGTTGTATTTCGGATTGGCGAGAAACGTCAGCTCGCTATCCGATGCCTCATCCATTCCGGCCACGCCCGTAATTTCGATGTCCCCTGGGCCCTCCAGCATGCATCCCAGGCGTACCGCAAGCTCGCTCAGTTTCATAACGTCCCTCTCCCTTTCTGGAACTCAGGCTGTCCAGTCAGTCGCGCTCACGAACGGAACCTTCCGGCCAGTCCCGGCCGTTGCGCCGTGTAAGGGTAACAGCGCACTCTTGAAGGAGGCAACGGCCAGTACCAAAGTACCAGTACCCGAGTCATCTTGTGGCGGCAGCCCGCTCGGTTAAAATAGCTACTTGAAGTCTTTCCCCCGGACGGCGAGGTCGGTGGTGTGGGTCCCGTCGAGGGGAAAGACTAATTTCTCGGTCCCGCATGTCCAGCGGCAGCGGGTTGCCCACTGGGCGGGGATGGAAGTCCACGATGCGTCTGTCACTGTCCGTGTACCGGGGTGCGTTCGTGGAAACCTCGATGCCATCCCCGCTGCCCCGGTCCTGATTTCTAAGACCTTGCCCGAGCGGACGGGCCGGACACCAGCGTCAATTCCGGCCCACTTGCGATGACACGGCAGTTGCGCTAATCTTAGCGCGCGGGTCGTCGCGACCGCTGAGGGTCCTGAATCCATGAAGGGAATTCGCGCTGGCGTCCGAATGCCGTTGGAGTTGCCCGCAGAACTCCGCTGGAAGAACGAGCGGGGAGTCACGCGCAGGGTCCGGGGCAAAACCGGCAGTATCAGCGGCAACGGGCTGCTCGTTACAGTTCCGGTCCGGCCGCCTCGCGAAACCCCCATCTTTTTTACGATTACCCTCCCTCAAGAGGTCACGAAGGTCCCACTAGAGCTTGAGTGCCGGGGACGAGTGGTGCGTTTGTACCAGCACGGCCAGAGCTCGGCTGTCGGGGCCATCATCGACGATTACAAGTTGCGGACCGCACATTAGCGCGAGTGGAAGCCCAGGGACTGGGGACGGAAGTCACCAGAAAATCCCGCTCATCGCGGTCGTGGGGCCCGCAGCGACGTAAACTCCCGCAAACCTCCCAAAGGATCTGAGCTTCTTGAGACGACCGTGGTCCACCGGCGCGAACGACAGGGGTCCCGGTTGGCCTGAAAGCCCTGGTTCCTGCCCATGAGAAGCAAGCGCGCCCCCGCTAGGAAAATCCGCATTTTGATCGCCGACCGCGAGGGCGTATTTCGTATAGGTCTGAAAAAGGTCTTCGCCGTGGAAGACGACTTGCGAGTGGTGGCGCAGGCGCAAAACGGCATCCAACTCGTCGCAATGGCCAAGACGTTCAAGCCCGACCTCCTTTACGTCCAGGCCGAAATCGCGGAGGAAGGGACGGGCGATCTTCTCCCACGCGTGCGAAGCCTCCTGCCGCGCGCAAAAACGATCGTCACGGGAGCAAAACTGAGCGACGTAGACACTTCGCGCTACTTGAAGGGGGGGGCTGCGGGTGTGATTGCGAAATCCGCCCAGCCGGCGCTATTCGTGAAGAGCGCCCGAAAGGTCATGGACAATGAGTTGTGGTTGCCCAAGAGCCAGGTGGCTCGGCTGGCCCAACTCCTCGAAGGTGCGCAAGAACGGCCCCGGCGGCCCGCGGAAACACTGACCCGCCAGGAAAAAGTCGTCATCACTTACCTGATGCAGGGGTGCCGAAACCGCGAGATCGCGCGGCATCTGTCGATTACCGAGCAGACCGTCAAAAACCACCTCCGCACCATCTACGATAAGGTGGGAGTGTCCGACCGACTCGAGCTCGTGCTGTACGCGATCCACCAGCGGCTCGAATTGCCTGCGGTCCAACCCGCCGAAGCGCTCCCCTAGAACTTCCACGCCCTGCCGGCCTTTCCTTCGCGGACCCTACTCGGCCTCAGATTGTTTCGGAGACGGGAATAGGCCGATTTGCGCGGCGGCGCCCGTTGACTGGCGACGGAGTTCGTTGAGCCTCTGCGAAGTCCGCCGCGCCGTCCCGTCCGAAATTACTCCCAGCACTTCAAATGCCTTAAGGGCGCTCCGCGGGATGTAGATCCTGAGGTTGTTGGAATAAACGTCGGGGGGCGTGATCAGGAATCCCTGGGGGTCCAAATCAAGCAGGTTGTTCGGAATGATTCCTTCCAGGACTTCGCTATCGGTAAAAGTCAATCGGACCCAGAGGCCCGTCCGCTTCGGGCGGCTCTGGAAAAGCTTCCTTTCGTTCCGGTGACGATTGCCGACGAAGTCGCGAACGAAGAAGATGCCTTTGAGCTCTCCAACCGGAATCCGCTGGAGGCGCCCCTCTTGATCCAATACTTCGACGCCCTCGGGGCCCATATAGGAGCTGGGGTTGAGGTAACCTTTGACGAGGCCCCTATCGAGCTTGCGGACTACAACCTTCTTGCGGGTCGAAGAACCAGTGGTCTTCACACGGAGTAACCAGCGTGGGGATGATTGGAGCCAATTGTAACTTGGCCTCAGAGTCCAGCCTGTGCTAGTATAAGTTGATACTTGGACCTGTCAAGTATCTAGGCGGGACGTCAAGGCAAGGTTCTTGAAGGAACTCCGTAATTTCATGAAATGGCGAGGCTTAGGCGGCGCAAGGGGATTAGTTTGCCCGCCGCCGCGAAGCCGTAAGCAAGTCACCTGGGTCCCGGGTTTCGAATGTGCAGGGCAGAAAGCGCTGCCTGAGCCTGGAAGGTTGATGCCGGACGGGATGAAATTAACCGCGTTTCGAGGGGACCCATCAGCCTGATTTAAGGTTCTCTCCGAAGAGCCGAATGGTGGCTGCTAAATCTGACGCCCTCCGGAGCGCAGCCGTAACTGCTGACCGAAACTATCGGGAGCTGTCGGCGTATCTTGATTACGCCCGAGTTGAAAAGGGCCTGGCTTCGAACAGTCTCCTGAGCTACCGCCGCGACCTGAAAAAATTCATTGCCCACGTGCAACGGAAAAGCAGGGGACTCGAGCAAGTCACTCGCGACGACATCCGGGAATTTCTCGGCGATTTGTACGGCCAGGCACTCGGCGCCCGCTCCGTGGCCCGGCACTTGGTGTCCCTGCGCAATTTTTTTCGCTTCCTTCTGAAAGATGGAAAGGTCCGGAGTGACCCTACGGCGGAAGTCGACTCCCCAAGAGTTGACCAGACCCTTCCGAAATACCTCGCGACGGATGAGGTGGAGGCCCTGCTCGCGCAACCGGACCCCGCCACGGCCTTCGGCCTGCGCGACAAGGCCATGCTGGAATTGATGTACGCGACCGGGATGCGCGTTTCGGAGCTCGTGAGTCTCGGCAAGGACGACGTCGACACCCATCTCGGGATCACCCGCTGCCGGGGAAAGGGGAACAAGGAGCGGTTGATTCCGGCGGGCAAGTCTGCGCTGCGGGCGCTCGAGTCCTACCTCCAACGCGCGCGGGGGGCGTTCTTGAAAAATCCCTCGGAGACCCATCTATTCCTCAACCGCCGGGGCGGCCCCCTATCCCGCGTGGCTTTCTGGAAGTTGCTCTGCCGCTACGGGCGTCGTGCCGGCATCGCCTCTCGACTGACGCCCCACGTGCTCCGTCATTCTTTTGCCACTCATTTGCTCGAGCGCGGAGCCGACCTCCGGTCCATCCAGCTCATGCTGGGCCATAGCGACATCTCGACGACCCAAATCTACACGCACGTACTGAAAGAACGTTTGAAGCAGGTCTATTTGACTCACCATCCGCGGGCCTGAGATTGAGAAGGGCGTCAGCCGCCGAGGGTTGAGCTCCCCCGTGGCTGGCCGAGTGCTCCAATGCTGACGGCAGAGAGCTGAGAACCGAACGTCATGAGCGACTACAACTTCCTGATGGAGAGCCGCCTTTCCCCCGCGCAGTTCCGCGTCTTGAACCACATCAGCAGGATTGCCGCAGAGCAGGGGCTGAACCTGTACCTGGCGGGAGGGGCGGTCCGCGACCTCACCTTCGGGCAGCGAACGGTTCGGGACCTGGACTTTGTCGTCGGGGGCAACCCTCAGAAGGTGCTTCCGCACCTGGTACCGGCCACCAAGCGTCGAGTGAAAGCTGGCCAGCGGAGGATCAATTTGTCCGAGCCCGCTCCGCTCGAAATCGAACACCTGCGATTTGACCGGGCATTGCAGTCAGCGGAATTCACCTTCACGAACGGCGTGAGGGGTGAGCTAGCCTTGGCCCGCAACGAGGTCTATTCAAAACCCGGTCACCGCCCCGCGATCACGCCCGCCGCGATTTTCGAGGACCTGAAGCGGCGCGATTTTTCGGTGGACGCGATGGCCGTCTCACTCCATCCCAACTCGCGCGGGCTGTTACTGGACCCCACGAACGGCGGTGCCGACGTTGAGAACCGTGAGCTGCGCGTCCTGCACAGCCGGAGCTTCGTCGAAGACCCCTCACGGATCTATCGCCTGTTGCGCCTTGGATTGCGTTTGGGGTTCAAACCTTCCGAGCGCACCAAGCAATATTTGGACTCTGCGCTTGAAAACCGCGCGTGGGAACGGATGGACCCCGAGCAGGAAGGACGCGAGCTGCGCGCCATCCTGCAGGAGGAAAACGTCGGGCAGGTGCTTAAAATGTTCGCCCAGCGCGGCCTCCTCGCCGGCCTCGACCGGAAGCTCGCGAGGACCAGGGTCCCGTATGACCGCCTGACGAGAATCCGGTCCGTCCTCCGCATCGCTCCGGACGCCGACCCGATTCTCCTGAATTTCCATTGTCTGGCCGAGAAGTTCAGCGCGGGGGACCGAAAGCGGCTGGCCGGGAAAGTGATTCTTCACAAGGGAGAAATCGACCTGGTGTTCACGTTTGACCGCGAGGCGCGAAAGCTTGCGCGCCTGCTGGCAAGCTCCAAAGGCGCCTTGTCGAGCCAGGTTTACACGCTCCTCTTGGGACAACCGCAATCCCTTCTCTTGTTCATCCTCGCTCATTATCCGAGACCCAAAGTCCAGAATCGGGTCAAGAACTTCCTCCTGAAATTTCCTCAGATCCTTGCCAGGCTGCCGCGCGCCGAGCTTCAAGCTCTGGGCGTTAAACCTGGGCCGCAATTCGAAAAAATCATCCACCGAATCTTCTTCGACCAACTGGATGGAAAGATCAAGGCTCACCCCCAGCTCCTCAAGGCTATGCGGGAGTACGCCGGAATTAAGGAACCCCCTCCAAAGCCTGTCAAGCATGTCAAGCCTGCCAAATCCGCCAAACCCACCGTCACGCCCAAAGCTCCCAAAACTCCTTTGCCCGCCCCTTGGGCAAAGACCAAAAAGCAGAAAACGAAAAAATAAGCCGGGGCTTCAAGCACGGGCCGTAGTGAAGCCGGCTCACGACTGAAAATCGAGGCGGAGTGCCCGGCCCGCCGTCGAGGGATATCTGCTAGAATGGCTCGCGATGCCATCCGGAAATTTTGTTCACCTTCACCTCCATACGGACTACAGCCTGCTGGACGGCGCGTGTGAGATTTCGAGGCTCGTGGACCGAGCTGCGGAACTGAAAATGCCAGCCGTCGCGGTCACCGACCACGGCAATCTTTTTGCCGCCGTCAAGTTCTACGACGCCGCGCTGAACCGCGGGATCAAACCCATTGTCGGCTGCGAAGCCTACGTGGCCGCCACCAACCGGTTTGACCGCTCCCCCGCCTCCGACCGTCCCTACCACCTGGTGCTGCTTTGCGAGAACGAGCGCGGCTATCGAAACCTGATCAAGCTCGCCTCGTCGGCCTATCTGGAGGGCTACTACTACAAGCCGCGGATTGACAAGGACCTGCTGGCACACCATTCGGAGGGCCTGATCGCGCTCTCGGCTTGCCTGCGCGGAGAAGTGGCCGTGGCGCTCGGCGCCGGCCGTTACGACACGGCCCGCCAGGCCGCCTACGATTTGCGCGACATCTTTGGAAAAGGAAACTTTTTCCTGGAAATCCAGGACCAGGGGATTGCCGAAGAACACAAGATCAACCCCCAACTCGCCCGACTCTCGCGCGAGACCGGAATCCCGCTCGTCGCCACGAACGATTGCCATTACGTCACTCAATCGGACAGCCGCGCGCAGGAAGTCCTGATGTGCATCCAGACGGGAAAGACGTTGAGCGACTCGGCGAGGATGAAGTTTCCCACGGACCAGTTCTACTTCAAGTCTTACGAAGAGATGTTGAACGTCTTCGGCGAAATTCCCGAAGCCCTGGAACGGACGCTCGAGATTGCGGAACGGTGCAATCTCCACCTGGAAAAAAAGCAACACGTCTTCCCCCATTTCGAAGTCCCGGAAGGCGAAACGCTGGAGAGCTTCTTCGAGAGAGTTTCCCGGGAAGGATTTGCGCGGCGCAGAGAGCGGCTCGAGCGATGGAGTGCCGAAGGGCGGCTGAAGCACCCGCTGGAAGCTTACGAACAGCGTCTGGAAAGAGAAATCGAGCTGATCAACCAAATGCGTTTCGCCGGATACTTCCTGATCGTGTGGGACTTCATCCGCTTCGCGCGCGACAAGAGTATTCCGGTCGGCCCCGGCCGCGGCTCGGCGGCAGGGAGCCTGGTCTCCTACTCGCTCGGGATCACGGACATTGATCCCCTGCAGCACGACCTGCTCTTCGAAAGGTTCCTGAACCCCGAGCGGATTACTTTCCCTGACATTGACATTGATTTCTGCATGCGCCGCCGCGGCGAGGTGATCAACTACGTCACCGAAAAGTACGGGCGGGAGAACGTCAGCCAGATCATCACCTTCGGGACCATGGGGGCCAAGGCGGTCCTGCGCGATGCCGGCCGGGCGCTCGACATGCCCTTCGCCGAGGTGGACCGGATCGCCAAGCTGGTGCCGAATGTCCTGAACATCACACTCGAAAACGCGCTGGCCACGACGCCCGACCTCCGGCAGTTGACGGAGAGCGATCCGCGCGTCAGGGACTTGCTCGAAGTGGCCCAGCGGCTCGAAGGCCTGGCCCGGCATGCCTCCACACACGCCGCCGGGGTTGTGATCTCGCCCACTCCGCTCCAGGAGATCGTCCCGCTCTACAAGAGCAGCAAGGACGAGGTCACGACGCAGTATGCGATGGACGACCTCGAGAAAATCGGCCTGCTCAAAATGGACTTTTTGGGCCTGACCACCCTCACCGTCATCGACGATTGCTTGCGGCTGATTGAAAACACTCGCGGCGAGAAACCCGACCTCGACAGGCTCCCGCTCGACGACCCGCAAACCTACGCGCTGCTTGGAAAGGGGCTCACGGCGGGCATCTTCCAGTTTGAGAGCCGGGGTATGACGGACATCCTTCGCCGCGCCAAGCCCAATCGGCTCGCCGACCTGACCGCTCTGAACGCTCTTTACCGCCCGGGACCCATCCAGGGGGGAATGATCGACGATTTCATTGCCCGGAAAACGGGCCGCAAGCAGGTGCCCTACGACCTGCCGCAGCTCCAGGAAATCCTCGAAGAGACTCACGGAGTCATCGTTTACCAGGAACAGGTGATGCAGATTGCCGCCAAAGTAGCGGGGTTTACGCTGGCCGAGGCGGACGTGCTTCGCCGCGCCATGGGGAAGAAGAAGCACGAGGAAATGGTAGCGATGCGGGAAAAATTTCTGGCCGGAGCTCGCAAGAACGGAGTCGCTCCACGGAAGGCCGAAAAACTCTTCGAACTGATCAAGGAGTTTGCCGGCTACGGCTTCAACAAGTCCCATTCGGCGGCCTATGCGTTGATCGCGTATCATACCGCCTACCTGAAGGCCCGCTATCCCGTCGAGTTCATGGCCGCGCTGCTCACTTCGGAAATAGGGAACCAGGACAAGCTCGCCCGCTATCTTAGCGAATGCCGCGATATGGGTATCGGCATCCTTCCCCCCGATATCAACTCCAGCGACCGCTCCTTCACTCCCGCGGGAAACAACATCCGTTTCGGCCTGACGGCTATCAAAAATGTGGGCGAAGCGGCCATCGAATCCGTGGTCGAGGCGCGGCGGAAGCTGGGACGGTTTGACCGGTTGGCTCAGTTCTGCCAGCACGTGGACTTGAGGTTGCTGAACAAGCGGGTGATCGAAAGCCTGATTAAGGCCGGGGCATTCGACTCGTTGGGACTCGGCCGCTCGCAGCTCATGGCCACGCTCGACCCATCAATGGAGCTCGGCCAGAAATTGCAACGCGATGGGATGAGCGGCCAGCACGGACTGTTCCGCGCCGGAGGCGAGCCGCTGCCTGAGCCGACCGTACACGTCCCGAACATTCCGGACTGGCCGGAGGCCGAGCGTTTGACGGGGGAGAAAGAGGTGCTCGGGTTCTACGTGACCGGTCATCCGCTTGAAAAGTATCTGCCGCACCTGGCGGGGACCGCCCGGCACGACAGCTCCTCACTCGACGAAGTCGAGCATGAGGCGCCCGTGACGCTCGCGGGTATTTTAACCGGGCTCCGCGTTCGGCCCAGCCGCAAAGGCGATTTGTGGGCCAGCGCCACGCTCGAAGACCTCCGCGGGACGGTCGAATTGCTCGTGTTCCCTCAGGCTCTTCAACAGCTCCGGGAGGTGCTGAAAGCCGACGCCGCCCTGCTCGTCAAAGGCCGCGTGCGCCACGAAGAAAACAGCCGGCCCAAAGTCGTGGTCAACGATGCCAAGACGCTCGAGTCTGCAGTCAACGGCGCGCGGACGGAACTTCGCATCCGGGTCACCCTTTCGGAGTCAGCCTCCAGTCTGATCGAAGAGCTTGAAAAAGTCCTGGGTGCCTCGCCTGGTGATAGTCCCGTCGTCTTCGAGCTCACCCGGCCCGGAGACTTCCTGGCCCGGTTGCGGCCGCGACGGCCTCGCGCCGTAAAAGCGGACGCCGAATTGCTCGCGCGCCTGCGCGCCCTCTGCGGAGAGGCATCGGTCCGGCTGGAGAGTAAAGTCTGACGGCCGGGATCCCGGACCAGGGCATGGCGTCAACGATTTTTGACCCCCCAAGACCGAAATCTAAGTTACAATCCACACGCCAAGCCCAAACTCAGATTTGAAAACCAGAGACCCCATGGCCCATTCAAGCGATCAAACTGCGGTAACTCAGGTGCTCGAACGCCAGATCGCGGAGCTCGAGCGAGCGTCGGATTCAGAAGCGGCGCGCGAGGAGATCGAGCGCCTGCGCCACCAGCTCGACTCCCTCCGCCAACCGGGCTGGCAGGCCGTCTCAGACGCCTGGTCGCGCGTGCTGCTGGCCCGCCACCCGCAAAGGCCCTACACGCTGGATTACATCCAGATGCTGTTTACCGATTTCATGGAGCTCCACGGCGACAGGCGCTTCGCCGATGACCCGGCCCTGGTGGGCGGGCTGGCCCGCTTCGCAGGGCGCCCCGTGATGGTCATGGGCCACCAGAAAGGCCGGGACACGAAGCAGAAGCTGCAACGCAACTTCGGCATGACCCACCCGGAAGGCTACCGCAAGGCGCTACGCCTCATGAACCTCGCGGATAAATTCAGCATGCCCATCATCACGCTTGTGGATACGCCGGGCGCATACCCGGGCATCGGGGCCGAAGAGCGCGGGCAAGCCGAAGCGATCGCGTATAACCTCAAAGAAATCCCCAGACTGCGAGTCCCAATCCTCGTCGTGATCCACGGCGAAGGCGGGAGTGGGGGAGCGCTGGCCATCGCCGTGGGCGACAAAGTCTTGATGCTGGAAAACGCCGTCTATTCGGTCATCTCGCCCGAGAGCTGCTCCTCCATCCTCTGGCGCGACTGGGACCACAAGCAGGAGGCTGCGCGAATCCTCAAGCTGACGGCGGAAGACCTCCACGGCATGGAAATTGTGGACCAGATTGTACCGGAGCCCCCCGGCGGAGCGCACGCCGACCCCGCGCAGGCCGCCGGGTTCTTGCGGTCCGCGCTCAGCGCAAGCCTGCAGGAGCTCGAGACCTTCTCGACAGAAGAACTCCTTCGCCGGCGCCATGCCCGCCTGCGCCAGCTTGCCAGTTTCGTCACCGAAGAGTGACGCTCAAAGCGCGGTGATTCATCTCCCCGTCCTCTTTCACCCAGCCCAGATTACTGCCCACGTGAGGGCCAATGCTCGCTCAGCTTGACTATGGTCAGCGTCATTATCCCCACTTATAACGAGGCAGGCGTGATCGGCAGGGCCCTTGATCGTATGGGTCACGTGCACGGGAGTATCGAGGTAGGGGTCGTTGACGACAGGAGCACCGGTGATACCTGCGCGTGCGTGAATGCCTTGATTCCCGTCTTCCCACATCCCCTGCGGCTGGGTCCGGGCGGCTCGGAACCGCGCTCTGCAGCTCAACCAAGCTGCGGAACTAGCCTGCGGAAGAGTGCTCCTGTTCCTAAACGCCGATACTCTGCTCCCGCTCGACGCCGTCGGCGCCCTCATCAGCTATCGAGCCGGTGAACTCAAGCGCAGCCGCTTCAAAGTGGGCGGCGGAAGTTATCTTTCCTCGCAGCACCCGCGCGTCGTCCTGGGAATTGGGAAGCGCACCAAGTTTGATTGGCTCGAAATCAAATGGCCGCTGCCCGGCGGGGCCGTCGAGCGCTTTACGGACCTGCCGATTGACCGCTACATCACGATCGTCGAAGGGCAGGGGATCAGCAAGTAACCGCGCTCCTGTCCGCCTGCCGGTGATCAAGCGGCCACCCAGCCGTTTGCCGGGGCTTCTTCGCGTATAATGCCCTTTGTTGCGTCCGGCGGACCGAGGGTAGAGAGCCTCGCCGAGGCGCCAATTGCACGCGGTGGGCCGATGAATGGGTCAATGTATCGTCGGCTCAACCCCGAGCCGTGGGGATGGTCCCTTGGTGACGAGCCCGCTCTTCCGGGAATACGAACGTCTGATTGAGATCACCGTGCAAGGGAAGAAGTTTCAGGTCCCGGAGAAAAACACTCTCCTTCGGGCTTTCCAATACATAAGCCCCGACACGATTCCCTATGGCCGGTTTTGTTGGAACCAGGAATGCCAGCTCTGCCGGGTCGGGTATCGGATGAACGGCGAGCCGGACGTGACTCCTCGCAGCGTCCTGGCCTGTAAGATGCTGGTTGCGGAAGGAATGGAGATCGTCGAACTGGCCGACGAGCTGAGATGGACGTTGAGTTCTGTCCTGAAGGCTCCCGAGCCAAGGCCGCCCCTCGACTAGGGGCTGGCTCGAAGGTATCCGGCAAATCTTGCTAACAAGTTGATATTTATGGAGTTACCAATCGATGCCGGAGCTTTCCCGTTGAGCCTGAGAATCTCGCCATTCGATGCAATAGGGTTTACTAAGGTTGACCCCAAGGAAATAATCCTGCGCCGAGGCAGGGGTGGGTGCTTCGACTAATCCGTCGCTCCCACGAAAGCCGAGGGACTGAACAGGTTTCGAGCCTTGAGCCTGTCCCGAGACACCAGCTTGCACAGCGCGACTGCAGGACGCGGCCCACGTCTGAGTTGAGCCTGCCTGCCCAGCGCC
>WNEY01001919.1_pt1 | contig 14994 bp, 13 predicted proteins | sample 5400531 | NCBI WGS metagenome assembly WNEY01 (sample SAMN13153338, study PRJNA577476) | soil metagenome | isolation source: 200 cm saprolite under Douglas fir tree site 1 | place: USA:California | collected 2015-04-18
GCTTAGATCCGGGGATAACGCATTGCGGCGCCTGAGTCCGCGATGCCAGAGGCTGGTCGGCCTGCGGGCCAGGCCGGGGTCCCCGTTACATCGGCAGAAACTCTGCTGACGGGTACCCCGTTACATTCAAGAAACACAGCCCGGGCAGACTGACTGGGTGGACAGGCAGGAAGAGTACGTGCTGCGCACGCTCGAGGAGCGGAACATCAGGTTTGTCCGGCTCTGGTTCACCGACGTGCTCGGGCAGCTTAAGTCGGTCGCGGTCGCGCCGGCCGAACTTGAGGGCGCGTTCGCCGAGGGGATCGGGTTCGACGGGGCGTCGATCGAGGGGTTCTCCCGGGTCTACGAGGCGGACATGATCGCCAAGCCCGACCCTTCGACGTTCCAGCTGATGCCGCTGCTAGACGGCTCGGCCGGGGTCGGCCGGATGTTCTGCGACATCCTGCTGCCGGACGGCGCGCCGTCGCACGCCGACCCCAGGAACGTGCTGAAGCGGGCGCTGGCCAAGGCCAGCAGCCTCGGCTTCACCTTCTACACCCACCCGGAGATCGAGTTCTTCCTGCTGCGAGAGCGGCCAGAGCCCGGCGCCAAGCCCCGGCCGATCGACCAGGGCGGTTACTTCGACCACACCCCGCACAGCATCGCCCGGGATTTCCGGAAATCGGCGATCACGATGCTGGAGGCGATGGGCATCTCGGTGGAGTTCAGCCACCACGAGGGTGCACCGGGCCAGCAGGAGATCGACCTGCGCTACGCCGATGCTCTGAGCACGGCCGACAACATCATGGGCTTTCGGCTCGCCATGAAAGAGGTCGCCCTGGACCAGGGTGTCTACGCCACGTTCATGCCGAAGCCGTTCACCGAGCACCCGGGCTCGGGCATGCACACGCACATGTCGCTGTTCGAGGACGACCGCAACGTGTTCTACGACCCGGCCGGCGAGTTCCAGCTCTCCAAGGTCGGCCGCGCGTTCATCGCCGGCCTGCTGCGGCACGCGGCCGAGATCACGGCCGTCACCAACCAGTGGGTGAACTCCTACAAGCGCCTGTGGGGCGGCGCGGAACGGATCGCCGGAGCGGGCGGTGAGGCCCCGGCCTACATCTGCTGGGGGCACAACAACCGGTCTGCCCTGATCCGGGTACCCATGTACAAGCCGAAGAAGGGCAACGCGACCAGGATCGAATTCCGCTCGCTGGACCCGGCCTGCAACCCTTACCTGGCGTTCGCCGTGATCCTGGCGGCCGGCCTGAAGGGGATCGAGGAGGACTACGAGCTCGCGCCCGGCGCCGAGGACGACGTGTGGATGCTGACCCACGCCGAACGGCGCGCGCTCGGGATCGATCCGCTGCCGCAGAGCCTGTCGGACGCGTGCAACGTCATGCAGAACAGCGAGCTGGTCGCCGAGACGCTGGGCGAGCACGTGTTCGACTACTTCCTGCGCAATAAGCGCGAGGAGTGGCAGGAGTACCGCCGCCAGGTCACCGAGTTCGAGCTGGACCGCTACCTTTCCGTGCTCTAACTGTCCCGACTCGCGGCCAATCTGGAACCGTTCACCCGCCTTTCACGTCATACCCGTAGCTGTCGCTTTTCCGGCGTTGAGGCGAGGTAGTTATGAGCGATGATCAGGGAACCGACGGGTCCAGCCTGCAGCCGCGCGGGCTTGCCGCCCTGGCCTACAGCGGGATAGCCGCCCTGGCCTACAGCGGGATAGTCGTTGTCGGCCTGGCCGCGGTAACGCTGGCCGGCGTGGCCGGCGCCGCTGACGCCTCTTCGCGGCTCGGGGCGCTCAAGCCGCTGACCTACTCGGCCGGCAACGGCATGCCCCCGCATTCCAGCCGCACGGCCTCGCGCAAGCTGGCCCGGCGCCTGATCAAGGAGGCCGAGCTGCCGCCGGGAGCCGCGCGGCTCACGAAGCTGCCCCGAGCTTTGCGCGATCTCGGCGACGGAGTTATCTCCTACCACAAGGTCGACATCTACAAGGTGTTCTGGGAGCAGCGGTCGTTTAACCGCGCCGTCAAGTTTGTGAGCTCGCATCACCCAGACGGCTGGACGTCGGAGGGGGTAGGCAGTAGCTACCGGGTGGTGCACGGCAAGAAGGTCTACTACTACAAGCAAGTCACGTTCACGCCGCGCCGGCTGCCGGCCGCGGACGACTTGATCGAGATGCAGATCTCGGTGGTGCCGCGCCATGGCCACTCCTTGATCCGGGTCGATCTCGCGGTCATCTGGTATCCGCGCCGGTCGGCGGCCGAGCAGCTGATCGCCAGCCACTTCCGCTCGGTGACCGCCACCGTCTGGCGGCAGAATCAAAAGCCGCACCACGTGACCCGCACGTTCCGGCAGCGGGCGATCATCGACCGGCTGACCAAGGTGATTAACTCGACGGAGGCCTCGCCCGGCAGCCCGTTCATCAGCTGCCCATTGATCGACACCGAGTACGCGCTGACGTTCCACGGACGCGGACACCAGGAAAAGGTGAGGATCGACGCCAACGGCTGTTACTCGCTGACCATCAAGGTCGGCGGTCACTGGCAGCCCGCCCTGGTCGACAATGGCCAGATCGAAGGGATCATCCGCCATTTGCTCCACCTCCGCCCTGAATACCTGCCGATCAGCAACCACCCCGTCAAGCCCTAGCTTTCTCCAGGCTGCAACGCCGACGGGTGCGCACCATCTGCCTGGCCGGACGCTACGGCATCGGTGCCCCCCTGATGTCGTTGCGTCCGGGGAAGCTACAGCCTCGGTGCCCCCCTGGTGTCGCTCTGGCCGCATCGGTGCCCTTCTGAGGTGGTTGCGTCCCGGGAAGCTACAGCATCAGGGGGGCACCGATGCTGCTGACCCGGCTGGGTACGGCTTGACGGCGCGCAGGTGGAGGAACATCGGGATTCGCTGCCAGCGACGGTCGGCTGGGTGACGCTCGACGGCGGCGGTGCTGGCCGGGACCTCTCTGAGCGCCTCAATCAGCAAGCCGGCCGACTCCAGCGCCTTGGTGTACGCCTGCAGCGGCCGGTGTTCGCTGTAGAACACCAGTGGCACCTCGCCACGGGTGAACGGGGCTTGCGTTGGCCTCGGGTCCAGGTATGAGCCGGTGATCACGAACGAGGCGTCTGGCTCGTGGCGTCCTTGGAACGAGCCGGCCGTGCTGATCGGGTGAGTGATCGCCATGCAGAGCCGGCCCGCACGCATCAGCACCCGGCTAACCTCGGCCACGGCCTTCGGCATCTCATCGAAGTCCTGCAGGCACAGGTGGGCGACGACCAGGTCGAACGTCCCGTCGCCGAACGGCAGCGCGGCCCCATCGCCCGCCACCGCCGGAACTGCGGCCGGATGCGAGATCGCGTAGCCCACCATCGCCGGCGACGCGTCCGCTCCGACGACCTGATGGCCGAGCTGGCGCAGCACCCGGCTGATCCGGCCTTCGCCGCAGCCCAGGTCGAGCGTCCGCCGGCCGGCCGCGGGCAGCAGCCCGAGCAGAGCCGGCAGATTGATCGTCTCGTAGGCGTAGTCGAAGCCGGGCGTGCGGGCAACCTTCGCCCAGTTGTCAGCTTCGGAGTCCCAGCCCTGCCGCATCCGCACCTTCGCAGCCTGCCACAGCGCCAGCAAAATCACCGAGATCGACGGTCGGGATACTACGTTTTGTGACGTTCTGGGACGGCAGGAGCCGCACATGGCTGACGCCGGGATCATCGGCCCGCTGGACACCTCCGCCGCCCGCCAGGAGAAGGCCAAACTCCGCAAGGTCCTTAGCCGCCTTGACCTTGGGCTGTTCACCGCCTGCGCGATCCTCGGCTACGACACGGTCGCGGCCACCGCCGAAGCCGGCGCCCAGGCGATCACCTAGCTGGCGGTCTCGCTGGTCATCTTCCTGATCCCGTACGGGATGCTGATGGCCGAGCTGGGGGCGGCGTTCCCGGTGGAAGGCGGCCCTTACGAATGGGCCCGGATGGCGTTCGGGCGGCTGGCGGGTGCGATCACCGCGATCTTGTACTGGCTGTCGAACCCGATCTGGATGGGCGGCACGCTCGCGGCCGCCACGATCGCGGCGCTCGATGGCCTGATCCTGCACAAGACGCTGGGTACTGGCTGGGAGATCGCGATCGGGCTCATCTTCGTCTGGGTGACGGTCGCGATCGCGATCATGGCCTTCAAGTACGGCAAGTGGGGCCCGATAGCTATTTCTTTATCCTGCCCGCGCTGGTGCGGTTGCGTAAGTTGTACCCCTCGACCGACCGGCCTTACCGGGTGCCGGGCGGCACGGCCGGGGTGTGGGTCGCGACGATCATCACCGAGGCCTTCGTGATCGTGACCGCCGTGACGCTGCTCTGGCCGGGCGCGATCAACAACCTGTTCGGCGAGAGCTATTCGATGCAGGCGAATTGGGGCGTGTCCAGGATGTTCTTCGAGGCGGTGACGTTCGGCGCGTTCGTCGTGCTAGTGCTGATCGGCGTCGCATTCTGGGCAATCGGCGAACGCAACCGCCGCCGCGGCCTCCTCGGTCCAGACGCCGGTGACGCGGCGGCCGACTGACCGGTTGCGCCCGCGCGGGCGGCTGACGGTGGCTAACGTCGAGTTCGTGCAGGAATGGAACGAGATCCTTCAGGGCAACGCCGCCGCCTACGCTGAGGTCGCGATCGCGAACATCGGCCGGGAGTTCCCGGTCGGAATCCTCCACGTGATGAACGAGCCCGGTGACCTGCCGGAGCGGCCGAGAGAGCTGACACCCGTGTTCTACGGCAGCTTCGACTGGCACTCCTGCGTGGAGATGCACTGGCTGCTGGTACGGCTCCTCCGTAAGGTGCCAGAAACAGTCCCGGTCTCCGAGATCAAGGCGACGCTGGACGCCCAGTTCATCGCCGAGAAACTGGCGACTGAAGCGGCTTATATGGCCGGTCCTGGCGGGCGCGGTGAACGGCCCTACGGCTGGAGCTGGGCGCTCACGCTCGTGCACGAGGTCGAACTCCTGGCCAGGGAACTAGCCGACGGGCAGCCAGCAGGGTCTGGACCGGCCGCGCTGAGCGAAAGTGCCCAGCAGTGGTTGGCAGCGCTTGAGCCGCTCGGCACCGCGCTAACCGGCTGCTTCCTGAACTGGCTGCCAAAGGCGACGTATCCGGTGCGGTACGGGGTGCACCAGAACAGTGCGTTCGGCCTCGCACGGGCACTGCCGTACGCGCAAGAGCGGATGGCAGCCGGGGACGGGCGGCTGGCCGAGGCGCTCCGGGCCGCAGCTCGACGGTGGTTCGCGACCGACAAGGACTACCCGGCCGGCTGGGAACCATCGGGCTCTGACTTCCTGTCGGCCGCGCTGATCGAGGCCGAGCTGATGACGTTGCTGCTGCCGGCGGATCAGCTTTCGACCTGGCTGACCGGGTTCCTGCCGGGGATCGCGTCCGGCGAGCCGTCGTCTATCTTCAACCCGGCGCTGGTCTCCGATCCGGCCGACGGCCAGATCGCTCACCTGCACGGGCTGAACGCCAGCCGGGCCTGGTGCTGGCGCCGCCTGGCCGAGAGCCTGCCGGCGGGGGATGACCGGATCGAGCCTGCTCTTGACGCGGCCTGGCGACACGCCGAGGCCGCGCTACCGCACGTGGTAGGCAGCCACTACATGGTCGAACATTGGCTAGCCGCCTATGCCGTTCTTCTTTTGAGCTGACCGGTATCGTGCCTTGAGGGGGCGTCAGCGAGTTCGTGGTAGCTGCTTCATGCGGGGAGGATCTTATGAGGAGCGGCATTCTGCGAGGAATCTCTGCTGCCGCTGTCGCAGCCATAGCCGCCGGGCCGTTCTCTGGTCTGCCGGCCTATGCCGCCCGGCCAGGTGCTGCGCGGCCAGGTTCTGTGCGACCGGACGCGGCGGCGGCCGACCGCGCTGGGCCTCTACTGGCCTGGGGTGACAATCAGTTCGGTGAGCTTGGCGACGGCACGGTCATGTCGGAGTCGGTGCCGATCGCCGTGAATCCGCCGCACGACCTGCGGGTGGTCTCCGCGCGGGCGACCGCGTTCGCCGTAGCGGTCACCGCGAGCGGACAGGTCTGGGCGTGGGGCCGGGGCGAGCACGGCGAACTCGGGAACGGTGCCATGAAGTCCAGGCACCGCCCGGTCATGGTGAAGCTGCCGAAGGGCGTCAAGGTCAAGACGGTGCGGGTCGGGTTCGCCTTCGCGGTCGCGGTCACGACCGACGGTCGGGTGCTGACGTGGGGTGATGGTTCGGCCGGCGACCTCGGCACCGGCAAGTGCAAGCCAAGCGACGTCCCGGTCTTCGCGGCCCTGCCACCAAGGGTGAAGGTCACCTCGGTAGCCGCCGGCGCTGACGGCGCCATCGTCCTCACTTCCGCGGGGCAGGTGCTGACCTGGGGAGCCAATTTCGCGGGCCAGCTTGGCACCGGCGGGACCCGTAAGTTTCCTGCAAGCCGGTTCCGGTGAAACTGCCCAAGGGCGCCGGTGTCAAAGGCGTCGCGGCGGGTGTTGCTAGCCGTTACGCGATCACCTCCACCGGAGGCATGCTCGCCTGGGGTGGTGGCGTTCTGGGTACCGCCGCGAAGGCCAATCCCCTGCTCCCGGCGCCGGTCAAGCTGCCGAAGGGGGTCAAGGTCATCGCCGCCTCCAGCGGGCTGATGGACAGCATGGCGCTGACCTCGACGGGCCGCGTGCTGGCGTGGGGGGTGAACGAGGCCGGCGAGCTGGGCAACGGCACGTTCAAGCGCAGCCAGGTGCCGGTGTTCGCTCACATACCGACCAACGTGCACATCGTGGCGATCTCCTCCGGCCGCCAGCACTGCCTGGCCCTATCCAAGGCCGGCAAGGTCTACGCCTGGGGCGACGACAACGACGGCCAGCTGGGCGACGGTGGCAATATGCCTCGCAACCTGCCTTTCAAGGTCCCCGTCCCGGGCAAGGCCATCGAGATCGGCTCAGGCAACGAGTCCTTCGTAAGCACAGCCATAGTCACCAAGATCATCGACTAGCTTCGTCATCGGCCGGGTCGGCCAGCAGTTCAAGCTCGCGCCGTGCCTGGCGGGTGTCTGGATGATCGGGGCCGAGTATTCGCTCACGGTCAGCGAGGATCTCGCGGTATTGGGTTTCGGCTGCGGTGCGGCCGCCGCGTTCAGCTGTCGTATATGCGACGGCGTAGCGGGTGGTAAGGGTGTTCGGGTGAGTTCGGCCAGCAATGCGTCCCGTCCCCGGATCGGCAGCCCGGGGATCGTAGGCCGGTGGGCGGAGCTAGCGAGATCGCTGGCTCTGATTCGGCGCGCGGGCTGGCGAAGTAGTTGTGCTGCTCGCCGCGACCGAGGAGTGCCTGCTGTGCGCGGTCAAATGCCGTTGCACGCTGGCTCATGGGCTGGGCGTCAGAGTTGGGCGTGTCGGTCATCGCGCCTTCCCGCGATCAGAAATAGCTAAGTTAGTTAGAAATGGTAACCGCAAGGAAACGGCGCCTTGGACTTTGCCGAGTCAAATCGATGGTCAGCTTTTGAGGTCCCACTCTCACGAGTCGGGTGCTTGCGGATTGCCCTGGATTGTCAGAGATGCCGGATTCTGATTCCGGGTCGCGTCGCGGTACATGATCAACAAGCCTTATGAATGTGCGCATTAATAAGGCTGTGTCGAAGATGAATGTGCGCATTCAGTATGGTTCTGAGGGATGAATCCGCATATTCATCTAGGTCGCATCAGATGAATCCGCGCATTCATCTGATGCGAGGCGGGGCCAGGGACGGGAGGAGCGCTTGCGCGGCGGGGGAGTGAATCGGGTTAACGTTCTCGGGTGAGGATTGGGCCGCGGGAGACGCTGGCGGGGCGGCTGGCGGCGCTTGGCTTTGCCGACACCGATGGGGCGCGGCGGGTACTCACCGACGAGCTCAAGCTCGACGTTGATGGTGCTGACGCCCACCTGGTGACTGCGCTCGCCAAAGCCGCCGATCCCGATCAGGCGCTCGCCCGGCTGGCGGCGCTCGGTCATGACCAGGAGTTGCTGGAGGCGCTGCGGACGGACCAGGTGCTGCGGGCCAGGCTGGTGGCGGTCCTCGGGGTTAGCGCCGCCCTGGCCGATCATCTGCGTCGGCATCGCGGCGACTGGCGGCTGCTGGCGTCCCCGGCCGCCGGCACCGCGCCGGCCGCCGACGAGGTCACCGAAGAACTGCTCGCCGCGACTTCCGTCGGAGCGGGCCAAAGAGAAGGAGCGGGCCAAAGAGAAAAGGCCGACGCGCTGAGAACCGCGTACCGGCGCAGGCTCCTGGTGCTGGCGGCCAGGGATCTCACTGGCGCGGCCTCGCTCGACGAGGTGATGGCCGAGCTCGCCGACCTGGCGGGCGCCGTGCTCCAGGCCGCGCTGGCGATCGCCACCGAAAATCTGCCGCAAGCGGCCGCCCAGACCAGGCTGGCGGTGATCGCGATGGGCAAGTGCGGTGCCCGCGAGCTCAACTACGCCAGCGACATCGACGTGATCTTCGTCGCCGACCGGCCGTCCGCGGGGCCGCCCGCCGACGCGGACGAGACCTCCGCGCTCCGGGCCGCCACCCAGCTCGCCAGAGCCATGATCAGGATCTGCTCGGAGCGCGGCGCCGAGGGCGCGATGTTCCCGGTCGACGCCAACCTCCGCCCGGAGGGCAGGACCGGCCCCCTGGTAAGAACCGTCGCCAGCCACCTGGCCTACTACCAGCGCTGGGCCAAAACGTGGGAGTTCCAGGCGCTGCTCAAGGCAAGGCCGGTCGCCGGAGACGCCGAACTCGGCCAGCACTACCTCAAGGCCGTCACCCAGCTCGTCTGGCGGGCCGCACAGCGGGACGCCTTCGTGGCCGACGTGCAGGCGATGCGCCGCCGCGTGATCGCGAACCTGCCTGCCAGCGAAGCCGACCGCGAGATCAAGCTCGGGCCAGGGGGACTGCGGGACATCGAGTTCGCCGTCCAGTTGCTGCAGCTCGTACACGGCCGGGCGGACGAGACGCTGCGTAACCCGGCCACGCTGCCCGCGCTGGCGGCGCTGGCGGCCGGCGGCTACATAGGCCGGCACGACGGGGCTAACCTGGCCGACTCATACCGGTTCCTGCGCACGGTGGAACACCTGCTTCAGCTCCGCCAGCTCCGCCGGACGCACTCGCTGCCGTCGGACCCCGCGATGCTGCGCCAGCTCGGCCGGGCCCTGCGAAGGCTCGGCTACCTCGGCCCGCTGGACTCGACGGGCCCGATCGACCCGGCGACTGAACTCACGATCGCCTGGCGACGGCACGCGACCGTGGCCAGGCAGCTGCACGAGAAGCTGTTCTACCGGCCGCTGCTCGACGCCGTCGCCCGGCTGCCCGGCGATGTGATCAGACTGACCTCGCAGGCCGCGAAGGACCGGCTCGAGGCGCTCGGCTACGTCGACCCGGCCGGTGCGCTGCGGCACATCGAGGCGCTCACCACCGGCGTTACCCGGAAGGCGGCGATCCAGCGCACGTTGTTGCCTGCCCTGCTCGGCTGGTTCGCCGACGCGCCGCGACCGGACTCGGGCCTCCTGGCGTTTCGCCAGGTCAGCGAGGCGCTCGGCAACTCATCCTGGTATCTGCGGCTGCTCCGCGACGACACCAACGTGGCCTGGCGGATGGCCAGGCTGCTCGCCTGCGGCCGGTATCCGACCGACCTGCTGATGCGCGCACCGTCCGCGGTCGCGATGCTGGCCGATGACAAGCTGCTGACACCCCGCGAGCCGACCGCCCTGCGAGCCCAGGCTGACGCCGTGCTGCGCCGCCACGACCAGCCCGACCAGGCCGACGCGGTGGCGGGCCTGCTCGCGCTGCGCCGGGCCGAGTTGCTCAGGACGGCCGCCGCCGACGTGCTCGAACTTGCCGATCAAGAGCAGATCGCCGGTGCGCTGAGCACGATCACCGCCGTGACCATCGCCGGAGCGCTGGCGGTGGCCTGCCGCGAAGCCGAGCAGGCCGTCGGTGCCCCGCTGCCGACCGCGATGTGCGTCGTCGCGATGGGCCGGTTCGGCGGCCACGAGACGGGCTACGGCAGCGATGCCGACGTGCTGTTCGTGCACCAGCCCCTGCACGGCGCTGACGAGGAAACGGCCACCAGAGCCGCGCAGACGGTCGCTGACGGCCTACGTCGAGTACTCGGCCGGCCCGGCCCTGACCCTTCGCTGCGGATCGACGTAGACCTGCGACCCGAGGGCAAGCAGGGGCCGCTGGTACGGACCCTGGCCGCCTACCGCACTTACTACCGGCGCTGGGCGGTGCCATGGGAGGTGCAGGCGCTGCTGCGGGCCGATCCGATCGCCGGCGACGCCGGCCTGGCCGCGGCCTTCACCAAGCTCGCCGACGAGATCCGCTACCCAGAGGGCGGTCTGGACGAGCTGTCGGTCAGGGAAATCAAAAGAATAAAAGCAAGGATGGAGGCAGAAAGAATGCCACGGGGTCTTGACCCCGTGCTCCACCTCAAGCTCGGCCCGGGCGGACTCAGCGACACCGAGTGGGTAGCTCAGCTGCTCACGCTGCGCCATGCGGGCGGGGTGCCCGCGTTGCGGACCACGCAGACCAGGCCGGCGCTTGTGGCCGCGCGGGAGGCTGGGCTGCTCGCTGCCGCCGATGAGGCCGCGCTCAGCACCTCCTGGCTGCTCGCTACCCGGATCAGGAACGCGGTCATGCTCGTCACCGGCCGCGCGGGTGATGTCGTGCCGACCAGCCAGCCCGACCTGGCCGCGGTCGCCAGGCTGCTCGGCTATCCGCCCGATGAATCCCAGCAGCTCGTCCAGGACTGGCGGCGGGCCGCCCGACGGGCCAGGGCGGTCATGGAGCGCGTCTTCTACGGCTAATACTCAGGTAGGGGCCGGCGTCGCCCGCGCGAGGTAAGCCGGCACCCGGCCGGAGCGTGCATGCTGGTGAGATGACGCAAGCCATCGACGCCGCGACTCACAAGAGCGGCGGTGGAGCTTCGTGGCCCGGTGCCGTGATGGAACGCGTGTTCGGGATGCTCGCCGCCGACTACCGCAGGCCGCTCGGTCCTGTGGTGATCGCGGCCGTGCTGACGACCGCGGCCGTGCTCGAGTCGAACCGCTCGGTGGGGCCATTCAGTCCGGTAACCGCGCTCGTCTTCGGCGTGCTCGCCACCGCGCCGATCGCGGTGATCAGGCGCTATCCGTTCATCGCGATCAGCGGCGTGCTGACCGCGAACGCCGCGTTCGTGGTGGCGGGGCGGCTGTCCTGGTCGGTGGCGGCGGTGGCGGGCTGGCTGCTCACGCTCGCGGCCTGCCCGGTGGTCTGGCGCAGGCGGCGGGCGGTGGCGGCGATCGCGCTGACCGAGGTCGCGGTCCTGCTCGGGGTGACCGGGCTGAACGGCAACGTGACGCCCTGGGACGCGACCGCCGCCGAGGCGCTCGCGGTACTGGCCGCCTGGGGCGCGGGTGAGATGGTACGGGCCCGCCGCCAGAACGCGGCCGAGCAAGCCGCCGTCGCCGAGCAGGTCCGCGATCTTCGCGAACGGGACGTCGTCGCGCGGGAACGCGCCAGCATCGCCCGTGAGCTGCACGATGTAGTCGCGCACCACGTCTCGATGATCGCGGTGCGGGCGGCGACGGCCCCGTACTCGATACCCGACCTGCCTAAGCCCGGCCAGGCGGCGTTCGATGAGATCGCCGACGAGGCGCGGACCGCGCTGACCGAACTCCGGGTCGTGCTCGGCGTGCTCCGCTCACCGGATGGATCAAGCGCTGGATCGAACCCGCAGCCAAGGATCGCCGACCTGACGGGCCTAGTCGACAAGATGACCAGCGCGGGCCTGGATGTAACCCTGGGCATCACCGGGCCGGTCCGGCCGCTGCCCGGCTCGACCGAGCTGTGCTGCTACCGGATCGTTCAGGAGGCGCTGACGAACGCCGGGCGGCACGCCCGCGACGCTGCGGTCCGCATTGCCTTGACCTACCGGGCGGAGACCCTGAGCTGCGCGATCACCAACACGGTCGGGGCCGCGACGGCCGGGACCCAGCCGGTCGCCGGGCGCGGTTTCGGCCTGACCGGCCTGCGGGAGCGGGTTGCGCTGCTGGGCGGCGCCTTCGAGGCCGGGCCTGGTGAGCACGGCGGATTCACCGTGCGAGCCGTGCTGCCGGTACCGCGACCCACTGGAGTAACCACCGCCGGTGAGGTCAGTCAATGACCGGGCCAGCCGAGGAAAGGCCGCTTCGGCTCCTGGTCGCCGACGATCAGGCCGTGGTCAGGATCGGCTTCACCGCGATGCTCGACGCCCAGTCCGATATGACGGTGGTAGGCGCCGCCGCCGACGGCCGGCAGGCGGTCAGCCTGGCCAGAGAACTGCACCCAGATGTGGTCCTGATGGACATCAGGATGCCGGTGCTCGACGGGATCGAGGCGACTCGCCAGCTGCGCACGGCATCGCAGTCGCCGAGGGTGCTCGTGCTCACCACCTTCGATCTCGACGACTACGTCTACGACGCATTGCGTGCGGGCGCCAGCGGATTCCTGCTGAAGGACGCTACCCCCGCGCAAATCCTCGCCGCCGTGCGCGTGGTCGGGGCTGGTGACGCGCTGCTCGCGCCGTCGGTGACCCGCAGGCTGATAGCCGAGTTCGCGGCCAGGGCCAAGCTGACCGCACCGCCCGAACTCGACCGGCTGACCGCGCGCGAACGCGAGGTGCTCCTGCTGGTCGCGAGCGGTCTTACCAACGCCGAGATCGCCGGGCGGCTGTACCTAGCCGAGCAGACGGTGAAATCGCACGTCAGCTCGATCCTGCTCAAGCTCGGCCTGCGGGACCGGGTGCAGGCGGTCATCCTCGCCTACGAATCCGGCCTCGTAGTGGCCGGGGGCTAGCAGCGAGATCCAGCTAGCTGATTGGGCGCGCGTCACATGGTCATATGGTCTTGAAGTCGTGTCCTTCGACCTCAGGATCTTCGAGGGCGTCGAGACGCCGCCTGATCGAGTTCAGCACCGCGACCTCATCTTCACTCAGAGAGGCGAACACCTCTCGCTGCTCGTTGCTCAGCAGGTCAATCGGATTGCCGGCGGCACGCAGGGCGGCCAGTGCATCGAATGCCATGAGGACTCCTTCGGACAAGCCCTTCAGCTACCAGGAGGGCTATCTTTAACTACAGTGTCGTCTGTGTCACCTGAGTGGGTAAATGCGACTTTAGGGTCAGACCGGGTCTTTATCTGAAGGAACCTGCTCAACTGGGCGACCAAGCCGGCCTGCAGTCTCGATTCGACGTTCAGCTTGTTGAGGAGCGCGCTCACATGCCGCTTCACCGTCCGTTCGCTGAGATTCAGCCGCTGAGCGATGTCTCGGTTGCTAAGCCCGTGGCCAAGTAGCTTAAATGCCGCGATTTCGCGTTTTGACAAACTGTCGATGTAGTCGAGAGCGCGGACGATGTGTTCGGGTGCCGCCGCTCTGAGTGCGGCCTGAAACGGCTGGACGGGTCTGCCTTCGGCAGAAGCAGGCGTCGGTAATGTGCCGTCGCCAGCGACGTGATCGGACACCAGTGCCTCAGAAAGGTTGTCGCGACGTCTGCCACTGCCGCTAGCTGTCTTATAACGAGTAAATGCCGTTTGTCAACTAGGGTCGGCTTGACTTCCCCCGGACAGAAACCTAATCAGCTCAAAATGGCCCGCCCAAGTGCTGCCGCCGGCGTCCTGCGGAAATGAGTTTCTGACCGCATCGTGATGCAGGTCACGCAACATCGCGGTAACCGCCGTCGTCACCAGTCTGACCCGCGCCCGCGTTTCGAACCAGCGCCAGTCGCCCGCCCAGTTCAGCTCCAGAAAGACCGGGATGCCGCCGGCGATCAGGAAGTCGAACGCGCCGTAGCGGACCGACAGCGCTCCGGCGAGAGCTGAGATCGCCGCGGCGATCGGCGGCGGAGTATCGATGTGCTCGGCCGTCACCGCTTGCGGCTTCAGCCAGGGCTCCGCCGGATCCGACTTATGGACCGAGAACGTCACGATCTCGCCGCGCACGTAATAACAGCGAACTTCGGCCTCGTGAGCGACGTATTCCTGGACGACGACCGGGATCCCGCGAGGGCGGCCGGACGGCCGGATCGACTTCGCTTCGATGATCTCAGGGAAGACACCGCTGAGCAGGCCAGGCCGGACTTCGACGAAGTGCTGGTGCAGTGCCTTGATGATCACCCTCTGCGCGCCGAGCATGCTGGCCGCATCGACCGGCTCGGTGCTCACGACCGTGCGCGGTACCGCGATCCCCGCCGCCTGCGCGGCGGCCAGCTGATCAAGCAGTCCAGGACCAGCGCCGGGGATCAGTTCGGCGCACAGCGAGCCGAGTTGCTCACCCAGGGCCTGCCAGGAGTCGGCTGCGAAGGCCTGAGGCAAGGCAGCGCGCCGTACCGGCATCGCCCGGGGAGAAAAGTGCCTGACCCAGGCCACGGTCGGGCTGATCCAGCGCTTGCCGATCCGCACCGCGCGCCGGTCCAGATCGGCCACTAGGCCGCGGCCGACAACGGTCTCAGCGTTCAGGCGCGCGCTCGGGATGCCGATGCTATCTAGCAGTCGGCTGACTAGCGTGAACTCTCGGTCGACGGCGCGGCTGACCAGCAGCACGCTTGGCCGCGGATCATCTGGCCCGGCGCCGCGAGCCGAGCCGAGGCTGGGCGCCTGCTGGCTAGCGGGCGCCTGCCGGTTCAGCACGAAGCCGTTACCGCCAAGCTCCCAGCCGAACGGGCGCTTCGATTCGCTCAGCGCAGTACATCCGAAGCGTCGGTAGCCTGGGCCGACAGCAGATCATCGGCGGTCGCCAGTAGTCTGCTGACCGTCGATGCGACTGGCTCGCTGGCTAGCGGCAGCCGCTCGGCGACCCGGCGCAGCACGGTCAGGTCATCGTGGATCAGGCTGGGGGAGTCCGGGCCCTGTGCGCCGGTGCGCCACCGCAATCGGATGAGCAAGTCGAGGCCGAGGGCGACTTCGGTGGCCAGCATCCCGATCAAGTCGACATCGGACAGGTCCCCGCGTGGCTTACTGCCGCGATCGAGTACCGACAACACGCCAATGCACTCGCCGTTGC
>WNEY01006534.1_pt1 | contig 14992 bp, 12 predicted proteins | sample 5400531 | NCBI WGS metagenome assembly WNEY01 (sample SAMN13153338, study PRJNA577476) | soil metagenome | isolation source: 200 cm saprolite under Douglas fir tree site 1 | place: USA:California | collected 2015-04-18
CCCGCACCGCGATCTTCGTGTTCTTCGTGTGCAGCACCTTCGTGATCGCCGCCGTCAGCGTCGTCTTGCCGTGATCGATGTGCCCGATCGTCCCGATGTTCACGTGCGGCTTCGTCCGCTCGTACTTCGCCTTCGCCATGGTCTACGTTCCTCCGGTCTCGCGGGTTCTAGCGGGAGCCGACGCGCTGAGCCGGCTTACCGGCGACCTTCGCCATGATCTCCTCGGCGACGGCGGTCGGCACTTCTTCGTAGCGCGCGAACTGCATGGTCGAGGTCGCGCGCCCCTGTGACATCGATCGCAAATCCGTCACGTACCCGAACATCTGACCGAGCGGCACGTTGGCCCGGATCACCTGCGAGGTTCCGCGCGCCTCCATGGAGGCGATGCGGCCCCGGCGGCTGTTGAGGTCGCCGACGACGGCGCCCATGTACTCCTCGGGCGTGACCACCTCGACGTCCATGATGGGCTCGAGCAGGACGGGCTTGGCCTTGCGGCAGGCCTCCTTCACGCCCATGGAGCCGGCGATCTTGAAGGCCATCTCCGAGGAGTCCACATCGTGGTAGGAGCCGTCGGTCAGCCGCACCCGCACGTCCACCATCGGGTAGCCGGCGAGCACGCCCGTCTCCAGCGCCTCGCGCACACCCTTCTCGACCGGCGCGATGTACTCCTTGGGGATCGACCCGCCCACGATCTTGTTCTCGAAGACGATGCCCTCGCCGGATTCGCCGGGCTCGACCTCGAGGTACACGTCGCCGTACTGGCCGCGGCCGCCCGTCTGGCGCACGAACTTGCCCTGGGCTTCGGCCTTGCGCCGAATGGTCTCACGGTAGGCCACCTGCGGCTTGCCGACGTTGGCCTCCACGCGGAACTCGCGGAGGAGGCGATCGACGATGATCTCGAGGTGAAGCTCACCCATCCCGTGGATGAGCGTCTGCGACGTTTCCTGCTCGGTGGTGACCTTGAAGGTCGGGTCCTCCAGCGCCAGCCGCGAGAGCGAGATTCCCAGCTTCTCTTCGTCGGCCCTGGTCTTGGGTTCGATCGCCACGGCGATGACCGGATCGGGGAAGCTCATCGACTCCAGCACGATGGGCTTGTCGGGATCGCACAGCGTGTCGCCCGTCGTCGTGGACTTGAGCCCGATGACGGCGGCGATGTCGCCGGAGGCCACCCCGTCGATCTCCTCGCGCTTGTTGGCGTGCATCCGCAGCAGGCGGCCGACTCGCTCCTTCTTGTCCCTCGTCGAGTTGTAGACGGCGGAGCCGGACGGCAGCTGGCCCGAGTACACGCGCAGGAAGACGAGCTGGCCCACGTGCTGGTCGTTCATGATCTTGAACGCCAGCGCGGCGAACGGCTCGCTGTCGGCGGCTTTGCGCACCGCGGTCTCGCGTGTCTCCGGGTTGATCCCTTGCACGGGCGGGATCTCGAGCGGCGACGGCAGGAAGTCGAGGACGGCGTCGAGCAAGGCCTGCACGCCCTTGTTCTTGAAGGAGGCGCCGCACAGGACCGGGAACAGCGTCATGGCGATGGTGCCCTTGCGGACGGCCGCCTTCAGCTCGTCGGCGGTGATCGCCTCGCCGTGCACGTACTTCTCCATGAGGTGCTCGTCGACCTCGGCGAGCCCCTCGATCATCTTCTCGCGGTACTCCTTCACCTGCTCGCGCAGGTCGGCCGGGATCTCGATCTGCTTGTACTCCTTGCCCAGCGTCTCGTCGTTCTCGTCCCAGACCAGCGCCTTCTCGGTGATGAGGTCGATCAGGCCCTTGTACTGGTCTTCGCGCCCGATCGGGATCTGCACGGGCACCGGATGGCCGCCCAGCCGGGCCCGCAGCATGTCGAGGCAGCGATAGTAGTCGGCCCCGATGCGGTCCATCTTGTTGACGTACACGAGGCGGGGCACGCGATACTTGTCGGCCTGGCGCCACACCGTCTCCGTCTGCGGCTCGACGCCGGAGACGGCGTCGAGGATGGCGACCGCGCCATCCAGCACGCGCAACGAGCGCTCCACCTCGACGGTGAAGTCCACGTGGCCGGGGGTGTCGATGATGTTGACGCGGCAGTCGCGCCAGAAGCAGGTGGTGGCGGCCGAGGTGATGGTGATGCCGCGCTCCTGCTCCTGCACCATCCAGTCCATGGTGGCGGTGCCCTCATGGACCTCACCGATCTTGTACGACCGCCCCGTGTAATAGAGGATGCGCTCGGTGGTGGTCGTCTTGCCAGCATCGATGTGCGCCATGATCCCGATGTTGCGCGTCTTCTCTAGCGAATACTGCCGCTGCACTGTTTCGCCCTCTTTTTCGCGGCTACAGATGCGAAGAGGGGGGCCGGCCCGCGGCCCCCCTCTTCAGTGTTCTCCTGCTACCAGCGATAATGCGCGAAGGCCTTGTTGGCCTCCGCCATCTTGTGCGTGTCCTCTCGCTTCTTCACGGCAGAGCCGCGGTTGTTGGCGGCGTCCAGCAGCTCGCCGGCCAGCTTCTCCGACATGCTGCGCTCCTGGCGCCGGCGGGCGGCGCTGATCACCCAGCGCATGGCCAGGGACGTCCGCCGCTCCGGCCGCACCTCCACCGGCACCTGATACGTGGAGCCGCCCACCCGGCGCGACTTCACCTCGACGGCCGGCTTCACGTTGTCGATGGCCGTCTTGAACATCTTGATGCCTTCCTGCTTCGACCGGTCTTCGATCGCTGCGAGGGCCTCGTACATGATGCCCTCGGCCGTCGACTTCTTGCCCCGCAGCATCATGATGTTGATGAACTTCGTCACCAGCCGGCTGCCGAATTTCGGATCCGGCAGGACCTCCCGCTTGGCCGCCCCCGCCCGCCGCATGGCCTAGGCGGCTCCCTTGGGCGCCTTGGCGCCATACTTCGACCGGCTCTGCTTGCGGCCGGCCACGCCGGCGGTGTCGAGCGTGCCGCGGATGATGTGGTAGCGGATGCCGGGCAGGTCCTTCACGCGGCCGCCCCGAATCATCACGATCGAGTGCTCCTGGAGATTGTGGCCAACGCCCGGGATGTAGGACGTGACCTCCAAGCCGTTGGTGAGCCGCACGCGGGCCACCTTGCGCAGGGCCGAGTTCGGCTTCTTCGGCGTCGTCGTGTACACGCGGATGCAGACGCCGCGCTTCTGCGGGCACGCCTGCATGGCCGGCGTCTTCGACTTCTTCCGCACGGCCTCGCGACCCTGGCGCACGAGCTGATTAATGGTCGGCATGAATCTCCTGACGCCAAACCCTCCGGGTTCGGCGACAAAACTCTAACTTTATAACCGAAACGCCCTGTGTTGTCAAAGTTTTAGCCCTCACCAGCGCTACCCGGCGGCCGCCACGGAGCCGTCGGACTCCTCGCTGCCGTCGCTTGGCGGCGGCTCGAGCGTGAGGACCTGGTCGAGCGGCTTCACCGCCTCGCCGCCCGGCGTGAGCACCTCCACCCGCGTGTAATTGTTGAGGCCGGTGCCGGCCGGAATGAGCCGGCCGACGATCACGTTCTCCTTCAGGCCGCGCAGATCGTCGGTCTTGCCGGAGATGGCGGCTTCCGTCAGCACGCGCGTGGTCTCCTGGAACGACGCCGCCGAGATGAAGCTATCGGTCGACAGCGACGCCTTGGTGATGCCGAGCAGCACGGGCTTGGCCGTGGCCGGCCGCTTGCCCTGGCCGATGATGCGCTCGTTCTCTTCCTGGAAGACGAACTTGTCCACCAGCTCGCCCACTACAAAATCGGTGTCGCCGACCTCTTCGATCCGTACTCTGCGGAGCATCTGACGAACGATGATTTCGATATGTTTGTCATTGATCGTCACACCCTGCAGTCGGTACACCTCCTGGACCTCGTTCACCAGGTACTTCTGGAGCTCCCGGTCGCCGAGGACGGCGAGATAATCGTGGGGGTTCGGCGAGCCGTCCATCAGTGGCTCTCCCGCTTTCACCCGATCTCCCTCATGGACACTGATGTGTTTCCCTCGCGGGATCAAATATTCCTTCGTCTCGGCATTGTCCGCTCGAATCACGATCTTGCGCATGCCCTTGACGAAGCCGCCCATCTCGACGCGGCCATCGATCTCGGTGATGACCGCCTGCTCCTTGGGCTTGCGCGCCTCGAACAGCTCGGCCACCCGGGGCAAACCGCCCGTGATGTCCTTGGTCTTGGTCGTCTCGCGCGGGATCTTCGCGATGATGTCGGCCGCAAAGATCTCCGCTCCATCGGGGACCGTGAGGTTGGAGCCCACCGGCAACGGATAGCGATGCCGCTCACCCGTCTCCGTGCCCGCCTGGCCGCGGATAATCACGCCGGGCTGCAGCCGGCCGTCGGGGTCCTCGATGACGACCTTGCGGGCCAGGCCCGTGACCTCGTCGAACTCCTCGCGCACGGTCACGTTCTCGACGATGTCCTGATACTCGACCCGTCCGGTGAACTCGGTGAGGATCGGGTTGGTGAACGGATCCCACTCGACCAGCACCGCGCGGGGCTTGACCTTCAGGTCCTGCTTGACCTTGATCTTGGCCCCGTAGACGACCGGGTAGCGCTCGCGCTCCCGGCCGCGCTCGTCCACGATGCCGATCTCGCCGTTGCGGTTGGTGGCCACCAGGTCCCCGTCGCGGTTCTGCACCGTGCGCAGGTTGTGGTAGCGGACGGTGCCGGCGCCCTTGGCCTCGTGCTTGGAGGCCTCGACCACGCGGCTGGCTGTTCCACCGATGTGGAACGTCCGCATCGTGAGCTGGGTGCCCGGCTCACCGATGGATTGGGCGGCGATGATGCCGACCGCCTCGCCCAGCTCGGCCAGCCGCCCCGAGCCGAGGTTGCGACCGTAACACATCACGCACACGCCACGCTTCGTCTCGCAGATGAGCGTGGAGCGGATGCGCACGCGCTCGATGCCGGCGTCCTCGATCTTCTGGGCCAGCTCCTCGGTGATCTCGGCGTTGACCTGCGCGATGATCTCACTCGAGAGCGGATCGCGGATGTCCTCGGCGGCCACGCGGCCGACGATGCGGTCGCGCAGCGACTGGATGATGTCGCCGCCCTCGACCAACGGTGTCGCCTCGATGTACTTCACGGTCCCGCAGTCATACTCGCTGACGATCACGTCCTGGGAGACATCGACCAGTCTCCGGGTGAGATAACCCGAATCCGCTGTTTTCAACGCCGTATCCGCCAAGCCTTTGCGCGCCCCGTGCGTCGAGGTGAAGTACTCCAGCACGGTCAGGCCTTCGCGGAAGTTCGAGGTGATGGGCGTCTCGATGATCTCGCCCGAGGGTTTGGCCATGAGACCCCGCATGCCGGCCAGCTGGCGGATCTGCTGGCGGGAGCCGCGGGCGCCCGAGTCGGCCATCATATAGATGGGGTTGAACTCGCCACCCTGCTCACCCGCCTCGAGCTCGCGGAACATCTCCTCGGAGATGAGCTCGGTGGTGTGGGCCCAGATGTCGACGACCTTGTTATAGCGCTCACCGTTGGTGATGACGCCGTCCTGGTACTGCTGCTCGACCTCGTTGACCAGCCGCCGGGCCTCGGTGATGTGACGCTCCTTCGACGACGGGATGTGCATGTCGTCGATGCCGATCGACAGCCCCGACAGCGTGGCGTAGCGGAAGCCGAGGTCCTTCAGCTCGTCCAGGAACTGCACCGTGACCTCGTTGCCGAGCAGGTTCATGCAGCGGCCGACCAGCGCGGTGACCTCCTTCTTCTTCAGCTCGCGGTTCTCGAAGCGCAACGCCTCGGGCACGATCTCGTTGAAGATCGTGCGGCCGACCGTGGTCTCGATGATCTCGCCCCGCCAGCGCAGGCGGATGCGGGCCTGCAGGTCGACGTCTTCGTTGTCGTAGGCGACGCGAACCTCCTCGCTGTCGGCGAAGAGACGGCCCTCACCCCGAACCGGATGCTCCGGCGTGGAGAGCCGCTCCTTGGTCAGGTAGTAGATGCCGAGGACCATGTCCTGCGTGGGCACCGCGATCGGCGCGCCGTTGGAGGGCGACAGGATGTTGTTGGCCGACAGCATCAGGACCTGGGCCTCGAGCTGGGCCTCGGCCATCTGGTCGCCGTCGAAGTCGGCGTTGAACGCCGTGCATACCAATGGATGGATCTCGATGGCCTTCCCTTCGACGAGAATCGGTTCGAATGCCTGGATTCCCAGTCGATGAAGGGTTGGAGCTCGATTCAGAAGAACCGGATGTTCTTTGATGACGTCGTCGAGGATGTCCCACACCTCCGGCCGCTCCTTCTCGACGTACTTCTTGGCGGCCTTGATGGACGAGGCGATGCCGCGCTCCTCCAGCTTGCGCAGGATGAAGGGCTTGAACAGCTCGAGCGCCATCTTCTTGGGCAGCCCGCACTGGTAGAGCTTGAGATAGGGCCCGACCACGATCACCGAGCGCCCCGAGTAGTCGACGCGCTTGCCGAGCAGGTTCTGCCGGAAGCGCCCCTGCTTGCCCTTGAGCGTGTCGGACAGCGACTTGAGCGGGCGGTTGTTGGGCCCGGTGATGATGCGGCCGCGCCGGCCGTTGTCGAACAGCGCATCCACCGCTTCCTGCAGCATCCGCTTCTCGTTGCGGATGATGATCTCGGGCGCCTTCAGATCCATCAGCCGCTTCAGCCGGTTGTTCCGGTTGATGACACGGCGGTACAGGTCGTTGAGATCGGACGTGGCAAAGCGACCACCGTCGAGCGGGACGAGCGGACGAAGCTCGGGCGGGATGACCGGAACAACTTCCAGGATCATCCAGTCCGGCTGGTTGCCCGACTTCAGGAACGCCTCGATGACCTTGAGCCGCTTCACGATCTTCTTGCGCTTCTGCACGGACGTCTCGCCCAGCATCTGCGCGCGCAGGTCGCGGGCCAGCGCGTCGAGGTCGAGATCGCGCAGCAGCTCGCGGATGGCCTCGGCCCCCATGCCGACCTTGAGGCTGTCGGCCCCGTGCTCGTCGATCGTCTTGCGGGCCTTGTCGACCGACACCAGGTCCTTCTTCTTGATGGCGGGGATCTTCGACTCGAGGGCCACGTGCTCCTCGAAGTAGAGAATCTTCTCCAGCTCGCGCAGCGACATGTCGAGGAGCTGGCCGATGCGCGAGGGCAGCCCCTTGAAGAACCACACGTGGCTGACCGGCGAGGCCAGCTCGATGTGGCCCATGCGCTCACGCCGGACGCGGGCGCGGGTGACCTCGACGCCGCACTTGTCGCAGACGATGCCGGCGAACTTCATGCGCTTGTACTTGCCGCACGCGCACTCGTAGTCCTTGGTCGGGCCGAAGATGCGGGCGCAGAACAGACCGTCCCGCTCCGGCTTGAACGTCCGGTAGTTGATCGTCTCCGGCTTCTTCACCTCGCCGTGCGACCAGTCGCGAATCTTCTGGGGCGCGGCCAGCTTGATGCGGATCGCGTCAAACGTGATGGGCTTCGCATGCCGATCGAGGATCCCCCACAGGTCCTTGGTGGGCTTGTCCTCTCTGATCAGGCTGCCGAAAGGCCGATCCGTCAGCATTCAGTGTCTCCTTTGTCGAGGGGGCTCAGGACGCCTTCTTCCCGTCTTTCATCACCAGTTCGACGTCGAGGGCCAGGCTCTGCAGCTCCTTCACCAGCACGTTGAACGACTCCGGGGTGCCGGGCTCGAGGAAGTTCTCGCCCTTGACGATCGCCTCGTAGATGCGGTTGCGTCCTTCCACGTCGTCGGACTTCACGGTCAGCATCTCCTGGAGCGTGTGGGCGGCCCCGTAGGCCTCCAGCGCCCACACTTCCATCTCGCCGAAGCGCTGCCCACCGAACTGCGCCTTGCCGCCCAGCGGCTGCTGGGTGACCAGCGAGTATGGCCCGATCGAGCGCGCGTGCATCTTGTCGTCGACCAGGTGGGCCAGCTTCATGATGTAGATCTGTCCGACCGTCACCTCCTGGTGAAACTTCTTTCCGGTGCGTCCGTCGTGGAGCACGGTCTTGCCCGACTGCGGCAGCTTCGCCTCCCTCAGGTGCTCCTTGATCTCCGCCTCGGTGGCCCCGTCAAACACGGGGCTGGCCACCCACAGACCGAGGGCGCGGGCCGCCCAGCCGAGGTGGGTCTCCAGGATCTGTCCCACGTTCATCCGGGACGGCACGCCGAGCGGGTTCAGCACGATCTCGACGGGCGTGCCATCCGGCAGGTACGGCATGTCCTCCTCGGGCATGATCTTGGACACCACGCCCTTGTTGCCGTGGCGGCCGGCCATCTTGTCGCCGACCGACAGCTTGCGCTTCACGGCGACGTAGACCTTGACCATCTTGATGACGCCGGGCGGCAGGTCGTCGCCGCGGCGCAAGCGGCCGATGCGGTCCTCCAGCATCGAGTCGTAGATGGCAATCTGCTCCTCGGCCAGCTCCTCGATGCGGCGAATCATCTGGGCCAGGCCCTCGTCCTCCTTCACCTTCACCTTCTTCAGCTCGTTCCAGGAGAAGTTGTCGAGGTCGGGCCGCTCGATGCGGTCGCCCTTCTTGGTCACGCGCCGGGCCTTGTTGGTCGGGTCGAAGAGCTCGACGACGGAGGTCTTGCTGACCAGGAGGTTCTTGAGTTTCTGGTCCCGCTCCATCTCGACCATGGCGATCTCGTCCTGATAGTCCTTCTCGAGGCGTGCGATCTCCTCCTCCTCGATCGACTTGGCCCGCTCGTCCTTGTCCACACCGCGCCGCGAGAACACCTTGACGTCGACCACGGTGCCCTCGATGCCGGGGGGCACCATGAGCGAGGTGTCGCGGACGTCGCCCGCCTTCTCGCCGAAGATGGCGCGCAGCAGCTTCTCCTCGGGCGTGAGCTGGGTCTCGCCCTTCGGCGTGATCTTGCCGACGAGGATATCTTGGGCCTTGACCTTGGCTCCGATGCGGACGATCCCTGAATCATCCAGGTCTTTGAGCGCTTCCTCCGAGACGTTCGGAATGTCCCGGGTGATCTCTTCCTTGCCCAGCTTCGTGTCGCGCGCCTGGATCTCGAATTCCTCGATGTGGATCGACGTGAAGCGGTCGTCTTTCACGAGCCGCTCGGAGACCAGGATCGCGTCCTCGAAGTTGTAGCCGCCCCACGGCATGAAGGCGACCAGCACGTTGCGACCGAGGGCCAGCTCGCCCTGGTCGGTGCCGGGCCCGTCGGCGACGACGTCGCCGGCCGACACCCGCTGGCTCTTCCGCACGACCGGCTTCTGGTTGATGCAAGTGTTCTGATTCGACCGCCGGTACTTGGTCAGGTTGTAGATGTCCAGCGGCAGGTCCTGGACGGGATCCGTCTTCTTGGACCGGCTCTCGGCCCGGACCACGATGCGATCGGCCGACACGTACTCGACCACGCCGGGGCGCTTGGCCACGATGACCGCTCCCGAGTCGCGGGCCACGACGTGCTCCATCCCCGTGCCCACCAGGGGCGCTTCCGGCTGCAGCAGCGGCACCGCCTGCCGCTGCATGTTGGAGCCCATGAGCGCGCGGTTGGCGTCGTCATTTTCGAGAAATGGGATCAGCGAGGCCGCCACCGACACGAGCTGCTTGGGCGACACGTCCATGTAATGCAGCTCTTCCGGGGCCACCATCCGGAACTCACCGCCCTTGCGCGCCGACACCCGCTCCTGCACGAACTTGCCGGTGCGGTCGATCTCGGCGTTGGCCTGGGCGATGACGAACTTCTCCTCCTTCAGGGCGGTCAGGAACTCGATCTCGTCGGTGACCCCGCCCTCCGTCACCCTCCGGTACGGCGTCTCGATGAAGCCGAACTCGTTGGTGCGAGCGTAGGTCGAGAGCGATGAGATGAGGCCGATGTTCGGGCCTTCCGGCGTCTCGATCGGGCAGATGCGGCCATAGTGGGTCGGGTGCACGTCGCGGACTTCGAACCCGGCTCGCTCGCGGCTGAGGCCGCGGGGACCGAGGGCGGAAAGCCGACGCTTGTGAGTCAGCTCGGCCAGCGGGTTGGTCTGGTCCATGAACTGGGAGAGCTGGGACGAGCCGAAGAACTCCTTCACCACCGCCGAGACCGGTTTGGCGTTGATGAGGTCGTGGGGCATGAGGGCGGCGATGTCCGAGATCGACATCCGCTCCTTGACGGCCCGTTCCATCCGGGTCAGGCCGACCCGGAACTGGTTCTCCAGCAGCTCGCCGACCGAGCGCACCCGCCGGTTGCCCAGGTGGTCGATGTCGTCGGTGGGCTTGCTGCCGAGCTTCACGGCCAGCAGGTGCCGGATGACGGACACGATGTCCTCGCTGCGCAGGGTCTTGGCGTTGGTGGACGCGCTGATGCCCAGCTTCTCGTTGATCATGAACCGGCCGACGCGGGCGAGGTCGTAGCGGCGCGCGTCCATGAACATGCCGCGGAACAGGGCGCGCGCGGAGTCGATGGTGGGCGGATCGCCCGGGCGCAGCCGGCGGTAGATCTCCACCAGCGCCTCATCGGGATTCTTGAAGTGATCCTTGGCCAGGGTCTCGTAGACCGAGGCGTCGACCCGGCCGGCACTGATCACGAGCAGCTTGAACGAAGCCGCCCGCCGGCTCATCACCTGTGAGAGCACCGTCGACGTGATCTCGGCGTTCGTCTCGACGATCACCTCGCCGCTCTCGGTGTCGACGATGCGGGAGGCGGTGCGGCGGCCGACCAGCGACTCGGCCCGGACGGCGATCTTCTCGACCCCGGCCTCGACCAGCTTCTCGACCAGCTTGGCGTTCAGCACCTTGCCGGCGGTCACCAGCGGCTCGCGGTGGCGGGGCGGCTTGACGTCCTCGGCCACCTTGGCCCCCACATGGGCCTCGGCGTTGAACTTCACCCAGGCGTTGCCCTCCTCGAACGACAGCACCTCTTCCGTCTCGTAGAAGTGGGCGAGGATCTCATCGTCGGCGAGGATGTGGTTCTTCTCGAGAAACCAGAACGCGCGGAGGAAGGCGGTCGCCAGCATCTTCCGGCGCCGGTCCACCCGGACGTGGAGCACGTCGTTGGCGTCGAAATCGAACTCGACCCACGAGCCCCGGTACGGGATCACGCGGGCCGAGAAGAGCGGCTTCCCCGAGGCCAGCGTCTTGCCCTTGTCGTCGTCGAAGAAGACTCCGGCCGAGCGCTGGAGCTGACTCACCACCACGCGCTCGGTGCCGTTGATGATGAAGGTGCCCTTCTCGGTCATGAGCGGCAGCTCGCCCAGGTAGACCTCCTGGCCGCGCTGCTCGCGGATGGTCTTCGTCTTCGCTTCCTTGTCGTGATCGAAGACGACGAGGCGCAGGGTGACCTTGAGCGGAATGGCGAACGTCATCCCGCGATCGTGACACTCCTCCACCGTGTACTTCGGATCCCCGAAGTGATAGGAGTCGAACTCCAGCAGGGCGTTGTCGTTGTAGTCGGCGATCGGAAACACGGACTTGAAGACCGCCTGCAGCCCGATGTCCTCGCGCCGGTCCACATCGACGTCCTTCTGGAGGAACGTCTCGTAGGACCGCTTCTGCACTTCGATGAGGTTCGGGATCTCGACGATCGACGGGATCTTGCCGAAGTCCTTGCGGCTGCGGCGCCCGCACTGAATGGTCCCTGCCATGGCTTCTCCTGAGGATTAAGGGTTTGGTGCGACTACTTGACCTGGACCGTCGCCCCCTGCTCCTCGAGCTTCTTCTTCATTTCCTCGGCCTCGGCCTTGGCGATCTTCTCCTTCACCGCCTTGGGCGCGCCGTCGACCAGATCCTTGGCCTCCTTGAGGCCGAGTCCGGTCAGCTCGCGCACCACCTTGATGACCTGGATCTTCTTCTCGCCGGCCGCCATCAACATCAGGTCGAACTCGGTCTTCTCCTCGGCGGCCGCGGCCCCGCCGGCGGCGGCCCCGGCCGCGCCCGGCATGGCGGCGACGGCCATCGGCGCCGCGGCCGACACACCCCACTTCTCCTGGAGCAGCTTCGACAGCTTCGCGGCGTCGAGCAGCGAGAGCTTGTCGAGTTGTTCGGCGATCTCTTCGATGGTCGGCATCAGTCTCTCCTTGGTTTCGTCCGGTCCGCTATGTCGTGCTGTCCGCCGTGTCTCCGGTCATTTCACCGCTCGCCTCGCCGGAGGCACCGGCTCGGCTCGCACTGCCGCGCTGATCCAGGATGTAGGCGAGCTCACGCTGGGGCGCGGTCAAGAGGCCCACCAGCTGGGCCAGCGGCCCCTGGAGCGCGCCGACTAGCTGGCTGCGCAACGCCTCGCGCGAGGGCAGATCGGCCAGGGCCTTCAGCCCGGCCGCCTCCAGCACCTGACCGTCGACGTAGCCGGCCTTGATGGTGAGCGCCTGATTCGTCTTCGAGAACGTCTGCAGCGCCTTGGCGACGGCGACCGGATCCTCTTTCGAGACGATCATCCCGGTGGGGCCGTTGAGGTGGCGGACCAGCGCGCTGAGATCCGTGGCGTCGACCGCGATCTTCGCCAGCCGGTTCTTCACGACCTTGTACTGCGCCGACACCGCGCGCAGCTGCTTGCGCAGGTCGGACAGCTGTTGCACGGTCAATCCCCGGTACTCGGTGAGGACGACCGTCTTCACGCCGTGGAGCCGCTGCTTGAGATCGTCGACCGCCTTGACCTTCGCTTCCGTCGGCACCTTACGCTCCCTGCTTCTTGAAGAGGTTGGCCGTCCGGACGGGATCGATCTTGATCCCGGGGCCCATGGTGGTGGACAGCGTGAGCGTTCGGAGATAGGTGCCCTTCGCCGCCGCCGGCTTGGCCCGGACGATGGCCTCGATGATGGCCAGCGCGTTGGCCGCGATGTTCTCGGCGCTGAACGAGCGCTTGCCGACGGGCACGTGGACGTTGCCCGCCTTGTCCACCCGGAACTCGACCTTGCCGGCCTTGGCCTCGCGCACCGCACGGCCGACGTCGAAGGTCACCGTGCCCAGCTTCGGGTTCGGCATGAGGCCGCGCGGACCCAGCACCTTGCCGAGACGGCCGACCTGGCCCATGAGGTCCGGCGTGGCCACGGCGGTGTCGAACTCCATGAAGCCGCCCTGGACCTTCTCGACGAGGTCCTCGGCGCCGATCACGTCGGCTCCGGCCTCGCGCGCCTCGCGCTCCTTCTCGCCCTTCGCGAACACGGCGACACGGATCAACTTGCCGATGCCGTGGGGCAGGACGACGGCGCCTCGCACCATCTGGTCGGCGTGCTTGGGATCGACGCCGAGGCGGAGGGACAGATCGACCGACTCGTCGAACTTCGCGCCCGGCATCGCCTTCAGCGCATCGGCCGCCTCTTCTACCGTGTACTCACGCGCCGGCTCGAGCTTGGCCGCTGCCGTTGCGTATCGCTTGCCGCCCTTCTTGAGGAGGACCGTCGCCATAGTTGTTGCTCCTCGTCATGCTGCTCCTTAAACGACGTCGATGCCCATGCTGCGGGCGGTACCTTCGATGATTCTCATCGCGGCGTCGATGTTCCCGGTGTTCAGATCCACCAGCTTCGTCTGGGCGATCTCGCGCACTTGCTGGCGGCTGACCTTGCCGATCTTGTCCTTGTGCGGGATCGCCGAGGCCTTGGCGATGCCGGCCGCGCGCTTGAGGAGCACGGCCGCCGGCGGCGTCTTGACCACGAACGTGAACGACCGGTCCTGATAGATGGTCACCACCACGGGCAAGATCAGGCCTTCCTGACCCTGCGTCTGGGCGTTGAACCCCTTGCAGAACTCCATGATGTTCACGCCGTGCTGACCGAGCGCCGGGCCGACCGGCGGCGAAGGATTCGCCTTCCCGGCCGGGATCTGCAGCTTGACCATCGCCTGGACTTTCTTCATCTAGAGCCGCTCCACCTGGTAGTACTCGAGCTCCACCGGCGTGGGCCGTCCGAACACGGGCACCACGACCTTCATGCGGCCACGCTCGGGATTGATGTCATCGACCGTGCCCTGGAAGTTCACGAACGGTCCGTCGATGACCCGCACCTTGTCACCACGCTGGAAGACCGACTTCGGCTTGGGCTTCTCGGCGCCCGCCTCCATCTGGCGCAGGATCTCATCGACCTGATCCTGACTGAGCGCCACCGGACGCGTGCCGGAGCCGACGAAGCCGGTCACCTTGGGCGTAGCCCGCACGAGCTGCCAGGTATCGTCGGTCAGCTCCATCTCGACGAGCACATAGCCGGGGAAGAACTTCTGCTCGGTCTCGCGCTTCTGCTTGTTGCGGACCTCGACCACCTTCTCGGTCGGCACCAGGACTCGGGAGATCTTCTCCCCCATCCCGAAGATCTTGGCGCGCGACTGGATGGCCTCGGCCACCTTGTTCTCGAAGCCCGAGTAGGTGTGCACGACGAACCACTGCTTCGCCGTCGTGGCCGTCCCCTCTGCGCTCATCTCAGGATCCTTTCCACGATCCGCGCCAGCCCGATGTCGACGGCGCCGAGGAAGAACGCCAGCACCACCGTCACCACGATCACCACGGTCGTGGAGTTGACGAGCTCCTGCCGGCTGGGCCAGGTCACCTTGCGAAACTCCACCATGACCTCGCGGATGAACCCTTGCGCCCGGGTCAGGAAGCCCATGTCACTGCCCTCGCTGCAATGTGGTGGCAGGGGTGGAGGGATTCGAACCCCCATCCCCCGGATTTGGAGTCCGGTGCTCTAGCCGTTAGAGCTACACCCCTGTGGTCTCTTCGGCGGCCACGGCGGCCTCCTCCGAGCCCTCCCCCAGTTCCGATTGCGCGGGCAACGCCCGCGCTCGAAAGATTTACCTGCCGCGTCGTGGCGACACCGGATGGCGCCCGCAGCATCCGCACGCTCGCACGCGCTACTTCGTCTCCTTGTGCGCCGTGTGCTTGCGGCACCACCGGCAATATTTCTTCAACTCCATGCGATCCGGGTGCGTGCGCTTGTTCTTCGTCGTCGAGTAGTTCCGCCGCAGACACGTGGTGCACGCGAGATTGATGATGTCGCGCATGACCGTCCACTACTCCTGGATCTCGACGACGACGCCGGCGCCCACGGTGCGGCCCCCCTCCCGAATCGCGAACCGCAGCTCCTTCTCCATCGCAATCGGCGCGATCAGCTCGATCGCCAGCGTCACGTTGTCCCCCGGCATCACCATC
>WNEY01001921.1_pt1 | contig 14989 bp, 14 predicted proteins | sample 5400531 | NCBI WGS metagenome assembly WNEY01 (sample SAMN13153338, study PRJNA577476) | soil metagenome | isolation source: 200 cm saprolite under Douglas fir tree site 1 | place: USA:California | collected 2015-04-18
CCTGATTAGAGTATTGCTCTACCGTGATGGCCCCGTCATAGCGCCATTCATGATGGTAGGGGTAGGCTCTCGACAAGCTCCGGCGAAACAGTTGAAGATAAGCGTCTTCCCGGCAGGAAAGCAGCCAGACAACTTCAGCGTGGTCGATCTGGGGCGCATTCACTGAATACATCTGCGCAGGCACTAAATGCAGCGTGTTTGCCGAAGGACTAAGTTGCTTTTCATAGTACTTAAACGGATCCTGGGCATACCACGGATAGGAAACGATGGTATCGTCGGGCCGGCTATTCGATAGCAGGTAGTGAGTAGCCTCTCTCCAGTTTTCTTTTGGTTTTTCGTAGTAGCGCCACACAGTTGCCATCGACAGGGCAGAGACGGCTACCAGTGCCGTGACAACAACACGCTGCGATCGCAGACAACAGAACCCCCGAGCCGTCAGCACGACCAGCGCCGGCAGGCAAATCAGCAGATAACGGTAGTAGAAGATCTGTTTTCCCAATTGTGAAATGCTGATATCCAGCAGAACAGGCAAAAACACGCAGCTCAACAGTAATGCCAGGCGCCAGCTTTCGATGGACTGCCGGGAGTGCCGCCAGTTTGTCAAAAACATTCGCAGGCTCACGCCAAGACAGGCGAGATAAATAATTGCCAGAAGAATGCCAAAGACTTTGCCGCCATAGCTGGTCAGGAACAAGATAAGACGGTAGAGTTCCAAAATGCCGGGATTGGGAATGAAATCGATCTGGCCGACATCTTTCCGCAATACGAACCACAATGCTGGAAATATGCACACTATGATCAGCGATGCGCTGCAACAGAATTTTCTTAGATCAATGGCCCGGCGAGGCAAGAAAGCCAGAGAAACCCACTGCGCGACTATCAGGAATCCGGCAAAGAAGTGGGTGTAGACGGCGGCCACGGTTACAAGAACATAAAGAAGCCAGCTTCTCGTGGTGGCACGCTCGATTGCCGTAACAAACGTGAGTATTGACAGGGCGGAAAGCAAAAGCAGAAGTGCGTAGCCTCGCGCCTCTTGGGAATAAGCCACATGGCAAGCGTTGACCGCCAACAGCAATGCGCTCACCAGACCTACTTGAGCTGAAAAAAGCCGTTTCCCCAAGAGGTAGGCAACGAACACGGTTCCTACCGCAGGAATGACGGACAGGGAGCGAACAATAAACTCAGTATTTCCCAGATGGACCCAGCCGCGCAGCAAAAGGTAATAGCTCAGCATGTTGGCTTCGCCATGCCACATAGTCTTCCAAAATGTGGGCCATGGCTGCTGGGCAAAGACCAGACTTGCACATTCGTCCACCCAAAGACTCTTGCTTCCCAAATGAAGCAGGCGAAGCATGGCCGAGAGTGAAATTATGCCCGCGACGACCGTTACTAGTATGCGAGCACGTCTGTCAGTCGGGTTGCCCATAGACCCTGGGTGGCCGTGAGTTTGATACATTTGCTGGTGGAACGTGCAGGTACACCTCTCCCATTTTTAAATATCGATCAATCAATGTTATAGAGACGATCTTTAAACCAGTACACTAAGCGTAAAGTATTGCTGGCTGGGGGTTTACAGATTTGAAGCCTAAGCTTGTCTTTAGAAAACTTTACGAAGGCTTTACAAATCTTTGCCGACGACTATTATGACAGCCGCCCGTTTTCTGTCAAGAAACGTTTTAACGGATGATACGGGTTTGAATTTTGGCCCCCGGCTCAGAGTTAGGACCGTTTTTGGTTATCATTGAGATTCGGCGCTCTTTGGTGAGTAAACCGACGGCTGGATTGGTTAGATGAGTTACCATCCTGGAATTCGGAGTGACAAGGTTTCTGTCGGCGGCTGCTTGCGCTGTTTCTCCATTCATCCAAATGGAAAGAAACCAGATCTTACCTTCATCAAGATTTAGCCGCACAATTGGCGTAACGGCAGCTCTCACTTCTTTTTCATTCATTGCGCATGTTTCCCGTGAGATGTTAATTTAGATAGTTTGCTCCGGCGTTGCAGAGGCACCTTGAACCGGGGCTCTCAATTCATCTTCAATTTGTGATTTTGGAAAGGGCTTCATGTCGAAGGCATATAACGGCATTACTGTCCCCTCAAATGGGGCGAAGATCGGCTACGCAAGCGGCAAGTTTTCAATTCCCGACAACCCCATCATTCCTTACATCGAAGGCGACGGCACGGGCCGCGACATCTGGCGGGCATCCTGCCGGGTCTTCGATGCCGGCGTGGAAAATGCCTACAAGGGCAAACGCAAGGTGGCATGGTACGAGGTGATCGCGGGGGAGAAGGCGTTCAAGCAGTTTAATAACTGGCTGCCGGAAGATACCATCGAGGCGATTCGCGAATTCCGGGTCGCCATCAAGGGCCCGCTGACCACGCCCGTAGGCGGCGGTATCCGCTCATTGAATGTGGCACTGCGGCAGATCCTTGATCTGTATGTTTGCTTGCGGCCCGTTCGCTACTACAAAGGAGTGCCCTCGCCGGTGAAGCGTCCCGAACTGCTGAATGTTGTGATCTTTCGCGAGAACACGGAAGACGTTTACGCCGGCATCGAGTGGGAAAAGGGGACCCCGGAGGCCACCAAGATCATTGACTTCATCAATGGCCAGATGCTGAAGGGCACCAAGAAACAGATTGCAACCGACTCTGGCGTGGGCATCAAGCCCATCTCAGCCACAGCTACCAAGCGCCTGGTAAAGGCCGCCATTCGCTATGCGATCGATCATAAGCGACGCTCCGTCACGCTGATGCATAAAGGCAACATTCAGAAATTTACCGAAGGCGCATTCCGCAAGTGGGGATATGAAGTTGCCCGCGATGAGTTCCGCAGCCAGACGGTTTCGGAACGGGAGAGCTGGATTCTGGACAACAAAGACAAGAACCCCAACATCACCGTCGAACAGAATGCAGCCCTGATTGAACCGGGGCTGGAATTGGCTCCCAGGGATTTCACACAGCAGGTTTGCGAAGAGGTCCGCGGGGTGCTGGATAGCATCTATTCCACGCATGGTAAGGGAGCGTGGAAGCAGAAGGTCCTGATCAGCGACCGCATTGCCGATTCGATCTTTCAGCAGGTGATCACACGTGCTAATGAATACGATGTAATCGCGTGTCCGAACCTGAACGGCGATTATCTGTCGGACGCTTGCGCCGCGCAGGTTGGTGGCCTGGGAATCGCGCCTGGCGGCAACATCGGAGACGAGTATGCCGTCTTTGAGGCCACGCACGGCACCGCCCCTAAGTACGCGGATAAAGACGTAATCAATCCTGGTTCGGTCATCCTCTCCGGGGTGATGATGTTCGACTTTATGGGATGGCCGGAGGCAGCTAGGCTCATTGAGACCGCGATGGAGCGCACTATCCAACAAAAGAAGGTCACCTATGACTTCGAGCGGCTGATGGAGGGCGCAACCAAGGTGAAGACCAGCGAGTTCGCGGACCACATGATACAGAACATGGGATGAAGAGAAGCCCTTGGTGGGTCATCTGAGCGGACGGTGTCGGGCGGCTAAGAAGCTTATTTCTACAAAGGAAACGAGAGGAATTTATATGCGCAAGAAGGTAACAGTGGTGGGGGCAGGAAACGTGGGGGCGACGGCGGCGCATTGGATTGCCTCCAAAGAGCTGGCTGATGTGGTGCTAGTGGATATTATGGACGGCATCCCGCAGGGGAAAGGGCTGGATTTGCTCGAGGCCATGCCCATCGAGAAGAAAGATTCCTTCGTTATCGGAACCAACGACTACGCCGAAACCGCCAATTCCGACATTGTGGTGATTACAGCTGGACTTCCACGAAAGCCGGGAATGAGCCGCGACGACCTGCTCACGAAGAACTTTGCCATCATGCAAGATGTTGTGGGGAAATGCGTGGCCGCTTCCCCCAGCAGCATCCTGATCGTGGTTTCCAATCCGCTGGATGCCATGGCGCAGGCTGCATACAAGATCAGCAAGTTCTCGCGAAATCGCGTGATTGGCATGGCGGGTGTGCTCGATTCCGCGCGCTTTCGCGCCTTCATCGCCATGGAGCTGAAGGTGAGCGTCGAGAACGTGACCGCCTTCGTGCTTGGTGGTCACGGCGATACCATGGTTCCGCTGCCGCGCTACTCCACAGTTGCCGGGATCCCAATTACGGAATTGCTGGATGCGGCCACGGTTGAGCGCCTGGTGCAGCGCACTCGCGATGGCGGCGCCGAAATTGTGAAATACCTGAAGGCGGGCAGCGCCTACTACGCTCCCTCGGCTGCCGTGACCGAGATGATCGAGGCTATCCTGAAAGACAAAAAGAAGATTCTGCCGTGCGCTGCTTATCTGGATGGGGAATACGGCATTAAGGGGCTTTTTGTGGGAGTACCGTGCAAGCTCGGTGCGCGCGGGCTGGAAGAAATTATCCAGATCAAGCTGACTCCGGAAGAGCAGGCCGCGCTGCAAAAGAGCGCCGATGCTGTAAAGGAGTTGGTGGCAGTGATTGGCGCGTAAGAGCAGCTTTCAGTTTCCAATCTTAATTCGCGGGTTCCAGCCGTCAGTTTGAAGAGATGCAGTATATTCTGCGGCCCTTCCCGTTTATGGGTTGCAACAGCGCATGGCAGTCAGCCACTGTCTTCGTTCCATAGATTTTGTGTGGAGTCGCTCTCCTGGTTCTTTTCAGCGGCGTGGGCTTCGGCGTAACCCTCAAGTACAGAGCGCAGGATCGTAGCCAGGTCAAAACGTTTGACCACAAGGGTTCCATGGCCCCATATCGTATCCTCGTGGTTCTCGTTCATCTGATGTGTAAGTCCAGCGGGCGTTGTAACCCAATACGATGACGTCCAGCGGTGGCCGTCCGCGGGGTTTTCAAGTTCGACGGAAAACTCATCGTAGAAGTCGGTTGGGTCTGCAGGGCCCGTTTCCAGGTTCGTATGTTGAAAGTAGTAATTCAAAATCTTGGGCCGAAAAAAATCAGGCCCATATTTTGCCTCAAGCTCGTCTTCGAGCTCTCGTATGTCAAAAGGAAAACGAAGCTCTCTGCCTACTTTTGGGAGAGGCTGGGGTACTGTCTTCAGGAGCGGTTGTAGTTGGTCGGGAATGTGCGGCGGAGCAATGACATTGTTCTCGGAAACCCGAGACAAGAAATTCATGATGATAAACAGCCCAATGGCGCAGGCGACAAGAAAGGCGATTTTTGCGATAAGCGATTCCATGGCCGGGCTTGCGCAGCCAAAAACCTGTTTTTTGACCATCAGCTTCGTTCAATCTTAAGGGAGTTGATTTTAACGTCTTGCGCCGGCTTATCCTGCGAACCGGTGGGGGCATTGACGATCTTATCCACGACGTTCTGTCCTTCGACCACTTCTCCAAAGATAGTGTGCTTGCCCGTCAGCCATTGGGTGGCAGCAACCGTGATGAAGAATTGCGATCCGTTGGTGTTGGGGCCGGCATTTGCCATGGCCAGCTTGCCGGGTTTGTCGAAACTGTGGGGTGAGCCTTTGGTCTCGTCTTCAAAGTGATAGCCGGGGCCGCCGAAGCCGGTACCGGCGGGATCACCCCCCTGGATCATGAAGTTGCGAATGACCCGATGAAAGATGGTGCCGTTGTAAAGAGGCTGCTTGCTCTTTTCACGCGTGACAGGATGCGTCCATTCACGTTTGCCTTCTACCAGGTCGGTGAAGTTTTGTACGGTCTTGGGAGCATTCTGGTCGAACAGACGGCAGACGATTTGCCCCATCGAGGTATCAAAAATTGCGTAGGTTCCAGCCGGACGTGCCATAGTTCTCTCCTTAAAGTTTCTGTTTTAGATTGCCCGCGGTGCTCACCCTCTGCTCACCTGATATGTATCTGTTTATTTTGCTGCTGAAGGCTTCTTTCTCGTAATGGCCTTCACCGGAGGCGCAGAAGCAGCAGACATACCGAGGATAGTAATCTTTTCGATCTTGACGGGGTCAAAGGGTCGATCGGTGCGTTCATCACGGGCGCGACGGGCGATGTTTTTTACGAGAGCGACCGTAGCCTCATCACAGGTGCCAAAGATGGTGTAGTGGCCGCTGGTATCAAGCCAGGGAGTAGCAGCTTCGGTGATAAAAAACTGGGAGCCATCGGTATTCGGACCTGAATTAGCGTAGGCGAGGCGTCCAGGAGCGTCGAACTTTACGTTAGGAAATTCATCGGAGATCTCGTAGCCAGGGCCGCCTGTGCCGTCACCTAACGGATCACCACCCTGAATCATGAAGTTTTGAATGACGCGATGGAAGATGGTCCCGTTGTAAAGCGGTACGTGGTGCATCATCTTTTTGGTCTTGAGGTCCTTCCAGTCCTTCATGCCAGTGGCCAGTCCTACAAAATTCTCTACACTCTTCGGCGACTTGTCGGGAAACAGCGTGCAGCTCATGCGGCCGGCGGTGGTATCGATGATTGCGGTGGGCTTATCGACGGTGGGCATAGGCTCAACATCAGCAGCACTTTTGGACGCCGTGCTTTTGTTTGCGGCGGAATGTTTGCGACCGCCGGGCTTCTGCGTTCCCGCGGGGCTGGAATTGGAGTTGGTCTGTGCGCTTACGGAAAAAGATAGCAGCAAGCAAACGACAAGCATTCGAAACATGGGGTTGCTCCTGAAAATGGTTTAGAACGCAATTGATCAGTATAAATTTATTTATACCCTAACGTCTGAAAAAGTCGGTGAGGGCCTGCTTCATGACCTCGCGGCCAACGTCTGAGATAGAACGCGTCAGCGGAATGTCCTTGGGGCAGGCTTCCACACAATTTTGCGCGTAGCCGCACTCCTGGATGCCGCCATCGCCCATGAGAGCGGTCAGGCGCTCATGCTTCATCATCTCCCCAGTGGGGTGGGTGTTGAACAGGCGGACCTGCGAGATGGTTGCCGCACCCACGAAGCCGGTATGCTCGTTGAATTGCGGACAGACCTCCATGCAGCAGCAGCAGGAGATGCAGCGGGACAGAGGATAGGCCTCTTCCTGCTGTTTTTGTGACATGCGCGGGCCCGCGCCCAAGTCATAGGTGCCGTCGAGGGGAATCCATGCCTTGACCGCCTTCAGGTTTTCAAAGAGCACGCTGCGATCTACCGCCAGGTCGCGCACGATCGGGAACTTGGAAAGAGGTTCAAGCCGAATGGGCTGCTCAAGATTGTCTACCAAGGCGGAGCAGGCCATGCGGGCGCGTCCATTGATGAGCATGGCGCAGGAGCCGCATACCTCTTCCAGGCAGTTGGAATCATAGGTGAGCGGCGTAGTGGGCTTGCCCTGGCGGGTGACAGGATTGGCCGCGATATCCATCAGCGACGAGATCACGTTCATGTGCTTCTTCCAGGGCAGCTCGAACTCCTCCCAATAAGCCTGGGAGTCGGGCGAGGCCTGGCGCTTGATTTTGAACAGTACAGTCCTGGTAGGGTTCTCAGTTCTCGATTCTCGGTTCATTGAAAGCAGTTCTCAGTTCTCAGTTGTAGAGACGTAGCATGCTACGTCTCTACCGGTCATTTTCGCTTCACCTTCACCTTGGCCTTACTTTGCCATGTCATAGCGTCTGGGCCTTGGTGGAATTAGCGAAGAATCCACCGGTTCGAATTCAAATTTGGGCTCGTCGGCGTCCGGCGCGAACGAGACCTTTGTGGTCTTAAGCCAGTTCTTGTCGTCGCGCTCGGGGAAGTCGGGCTTATAGTGCGCGCCGCGCGATTCGTTGCGCAAGGCGGCTCCCTGGGCGATTACGCGCGAAAGCTGCAGCATGTTGTAGAGCTGGCGGGCAAAAACCACAGAGGTATTTGCCCAGTTGGTTTTATCGCTCAGATTGATATGTTTGAAGCGCTCCAGGAACTCGCAGATTCTGGCGTCGGTTTCCTGGAGGGCCTTGTTGTAGCGGATGACGGTGCAGTTGCGGGTCATCAGTTCGCCCAACTCGCGCCAGAGGCGGAAAGGGTTCTCGCTGCCGTCGGATGACATAAGGCCCGCATTGATCTCTGCCTGCCGCTTGCGTTCGGCTTCGAAGTGACCGCTATTGATGTCGTCAGCCGACTTTGTCAGTCCTTTCGCATAGGCCAACGCATTGGGGCCGGCGGTGAATCCGCCGAAGATGCAGGAGACAAGGGAATTCGCGCCCAGGCGATTGGCGCCGTGGTATTGATATTCGCACTCGCCCGCGGCAAAGAGGCCAGGGATATTGGTCGCCTGCCTGAAATCGACCCAGAGGCCGCCCATGGTGTAGTGCATGCCGGGGAAGATCTTCATCGGGGTCTCGCGCGGGTCGTCGCCGACAAACTTCTCGTAGATTTCCAGGATGCCTTCCAGTTTGCGGTCGAGCGTGGCGCGGTCAACATGGGTAAGGTCGAGGTAGGCGGCGGGCTGTCCGTCGATTCCCAGTCCGTGCTCGTAGACGACTTTGTGAATGGCGCGGGTGGCAACATCGCGGGGAACCAGGTTGCCGTATTTGGGATACCATTCTTCCAGAAAATACCAACGTTCCGATTCGGGAATACTGAGCGGGTCGCGCTTGTCGCCCTTCTGTTTTGGAACCCAGACACGGCCTCCCTCACCGCGGGCGGATTCCGACATCAGCCGAAGCTTGTCTTCGCCGGGGATAGAAGTCGGATGCACCTGGATGAACTCGCCGTTGGCGTAGTAACAGCCCTGCTGATAGAGCGCAGACTGCGCCGAACCGGTGCAGACCACGGAGTTGGTGGATTTTCCAAAGATGGCGCCGATGCCACCGGTGGCGATGATGACGGCATCGGCGGGAAAGGTGCGGACTTCCATGGAGCGCAAGTCCATGGCGCAGATGCCACGGCAGACCCGGTTGCCATCGAGCACAGCGGAGAGGAACTCCCAGTGCTCGTACTTAGTGACCGATCCTTCGGATTCGTGGCGGCGGACTTGTTCATCGAGTGCGTAAAGTAGCTGCTGGCCGGTGGTGGCGCCGGCAAAGGCGGTGCGATGGTAGAGGGTGCCTCCGAAACGGCGGAAATCCAGGAGCCCCTCCGGTGTGCGGTTGAAGGGGACCCCCATGCGGTCGAGCAGATCAATAATGCTGGGGGCCGCCTCGCACATGCTCTTCACGGGGGGCTGGTTGGCGAGGAAGTCGCCGCCGTAAACGGTGTCATCGAAGTGCTGCCAGGTGGAGTCGCCTTCGCCTTTGAGGTTCTTGGCGGCATTGATGCCACCCTGGGCGCATACGGAATGCGAGCGCTTGACGGGAACAATGGAGAAGAGGTCAACGTGGCCGCCCTTTTCCGCGATCTTGATGACCGCTGAGAGTCCGGCCAGACCTCCGCCAACGACAACGATTTTCGGGTTCGATGCCCCTGCCATTACGTTTTTCTCGCGTTCCTTTGCTTTCTCATGCCAACTCTCAGTTTCTACGAGCTTCAGATCGTGGGGGGTGGGGGACTTGCAGAAACAGCCCGCCACATCCTAAGCTCTTTGTTTACAGCCAAATAGCAGGTCTTTTGGGGGTACTTGCTGACTTGTCAAAGTCTGAGCTCCGCAGTCCCCAGTTCCAAAGACTCGCTGCCCCTTCCTTAAGAGTATGGGCTGCAATTTCTTAAAAAGAACCCTTTGATACCAGACTTTTTCACGGGCTGAAGCCGTGCCCTTCCGACAACTATTCATGAGATAGCTTCTCAGTCATCTTCAACGTCTGCTTCCAGGGCTTCAGCCGCAGGGCCTGCGGTCGGCTGCTGAGGGTGGGTAACGAAACTACGGATGCTCAATAGCCCCACGCCTGAAATAACCAAGAACAGCAGCATACAGAAGACCAGAAAGCGCTGCCGGGCCCGCTCGCCCACAGTGATGCCCCATTTGGCGCAGAAGAGCCACAGCCCATAAGAAAAATGCCAGGAGGCGCAGAGCAATCCGAGGACATAAAATGCCAGAAAGGCAGGTTCGGCCAGTTCAAGTTGCACTTTTCCGAAGGATGCGCCGGGATGCTGGTGCAGATCGATGCCTGCGAAGCGCAGGTGCCACACATGCCATCCGATGTAAGCGAAGATGATGACGCCGGTCCAGCGCTGCAAGGCGTACATCCAATTGCCCTGCCAGGGATAGCTGACGACGTTAGTCTCCCCGCGATACCAGATGTAGAAACCATAGAGCCCGTGAAAGGCGATAGGCAGCCAGATGCCAAAGGCCTCGAGCACAATCACCAGTGGCAGACTGCCCAGAAATTTCACTTGATGGGCATAGGCGGTGGGACCATTGATGGCGATGGCGTTGGAAACCAGGATGTGTTCGATCAGAAAGGCACCGACCGGGATGATTCCAGTCAAAGAGTGCAGGCGCCGCCAGAAATAGGAGTGCCCCTCTCCTGCCCGCAGTGGAGCAACGCCAGACTGAAGAGAGGGGCGACTCTTGCTGGAAGCAGAGGATACGCCGGCAGGACTCGATGCCATTTCGCGCGCGGACTCCTTGAAGCTTTCGGTGGAGGATGCCAAACCTTTTATTATCGTTAAAGCAGTTTCAAGTTTCAAGTTTGAAAAAGCAGTTTCGAGTTTCTAGTTTCGGGCTTCGAGTCGGATGGTAGTGGGACAGTTTCGATTCGCAAAGGTGCCCAGATCGGCGGGAACCGCGGACTTAGGACAAAGGCAGGACGACAGAAGGTTGCAGCAAAGGTCGATCGAGGGCAACAACAGATATCCGATTTGAGGCTACTAATTCGCCAGGTTGTAGTTGATTGTGGTCTTAAAGGTCCCACATCCTGGGCGTGCTTTAAACTTCATCGACTTTGTGCGGGCCAGCAGCAGGTCAGCCGCCTCGGATGATGAGGCCCGCACAACCTTTGCTTCGACCACGTCTCCATCCTCACTGATCGAAACGGCAACGGACCCTTGCGCTCTAAGCTTGCGGACTTTCTCCTGTTCCTCCTTCGTCATCTTAGTTCCGGATACAAGCTCTGGCGGTTTTCCGCACACGGAGTGTTCTTTAGCCCTATCCTTTGCCATGGCTGGCGGCAAGAGTGAGGCGGTGGCAACTGCCAGTATCAAGGCCTCTTTCACAATCCTTCGCACAGACATAGTTCACACAGCATACCGTAGCAGAGTTGCCATCTCAAGATCCCTCGCCAAGCTTCGGGATTTCGCCTGCGGGCTCCCGCTTCGCTCACGCCTGCAACCCGGCTCAAGTTATAATGGCGCGCAATATTCCAGAAGCTATAAGGAGATTCGATTATGGCGACCCCGGTGGCGGCGTTTGCGCAGATTGCAAACGAGTGTGAAAAGGAAGGGCTCACGCCCAGCAACAGCGAACGCATTGGACAGGAGATTGCCAAGACCTTCAACCTGCAGCCGGATGAGGTGGGCATTCTCAAGCTGGAGAAGCAGAGCCTGATCTTTGTCTATCCTGCCAAACTTCACATGGTGGGCACGATTCCGCTGAACACGGCTGGTTCGGTTGCAGCGCGCACGGCCACCAGCAAGCGCGCGGAGGTGATCAATGCCTTTGCCCAGGCGAAGCACGTCAGCGTCTTCGAATCGGTGGACCTGGGGCAGAAGGACGCAATGAGTGAGAAAATCGTGCACACGATTCAAAAGCTCATGGCGGCGCCCGTGATCACGCAGGAGGGCACTCTAGGCGTAATTGAAGTGTGCCGGAAAGGAATCTCTGCTCCGGCGGCAGGTCCGGATTTCTCTCCCGTGGATTTGCAGAGACTCGCGGGGATTGCTACGGCGCTGGCAAAGTGCTTTAAGTGAAGCGAGATATCTTTGTAGCCTGAACAATAGCACTCAGCATTCAGCAGTCAGCATTTCAGCCAAGACGCAATAGCTAAGCTCTCTTTGTAGCGACCGCCAAAGCAGGCGCAGTACACTCCCGGTCTTGCATCAAGAATTTTTATAAACGCTGACTATTTCTTGTGCAGGAATCTCTGCCCAACTCTGCAGCTATAAGAGCGGTCTTAATCGCGGTTTCTTGGCTGAATGCTGACGGCTGAGTGCTGAATGCTACTGTCGCTGCTTATACCACTCCAGAAACTTTCTGAAGGCCTGGCCGCGGTGGCTCACTTTGGCCTTTTCTTCGGGAGTTAACTCGGCGGTGGTTTTGCCTAATGCCGGGATGTAGAAGAGCGGATCATATCCGAAGCCATGCCGGCCCTGGGGGGCGGAGAGAATGCTGCCGCACACCTCGCCTTCGAAGATCCGCAAGACATTTCCATTGTGGGCAGCGGCGAGGGCGCATACAAAACACCCGGCACGCTTTTCCGGTGGAACCTCTGCCAATTCGCGCAAGAGCCGCTGATTGTTAGCTTCGTCGGGTGAGAGCGCGGTATAGGTATTCTTGAATTCGAGAAAGTCGTCGGCAGCATAACGGGCAGAGCGTACGCCGGGCGCGCCGTTCAAGGATGCAACTTCCAGGCCGGAATCATCGGCCAGCACGATCGCGGAATTGGCGTAAGCGCTGTAGAACGCAGCTTTCTTCGCGGCATTGGCCGCAAAGGTCAAGCCATCTTCTTCGACCGCAGGAAGGGAAGAGAAACCGGGAAGTAATTCCAGGCGAGGAGCCTTCACTCCCGCCATTGCCCCGGCAAAATCACGCAGCTTGCCGGGATTGGAGGTTGCAATGAAGACTTTCCTGGGCAGCATTCCCTATGGTTGATTCTGGAAGCGTGAAACTCAGTAGCGGTCGCTTCGTCCGCGGCCACCGCCACCATGGCGCTCTCTGCGGTTTCCACCACCACCACCGCCGCCACCACGATGTCCACCGAAACCGCCACCTGAGCCGCGTTCGACCTTAGGACGAGCTTCGTTCACATTCAGGTTCCGGCCTCCCAGACTGCTGCCATTCAGAGCGGCAATGGCTTTTTCGCCCTCGGCGTCGTTCGTCATCTCAACAAATCCAAAACCGCGGGACTGGCCAGTGGCCCGGTCACGAACCAAGGTGACCTTGTCCACGGCGCCATGCGGTTCAAAAAGTGTCCGCAACTGCTCTTCGGTTGTACTAAAGTCCAGGTTTCCTACGTAAATGTTTTTCACAAGCGTCCTTTCAGGCCGAACTATCTTAACAGTTTTACAGAAATGCGCACCTTTTTTTGTTCAAAATTTGTCGGGAACGCCGGTGCTAGTACCGTGACCACGTATAAAGATCGTCTTTATCAGTATGAGTTCAATTTCCTGGAATAGAACCCGCAGGGCCTAAAGGCCGTTTTTGGTTGGTCTAGCGGCACGGACAAACAGGTTGGGAAAAAAGTCTTTTCTCTGGCCGCTCCGCTTCGCTACGCGCATGCCTGCGGCAGCAAGGAACTGTTGTTTTCAGCGACTTACGGCACGAGTAAAACCTTTCATGGGGCATCCAGCCCCACCCTGAGTGATGAAAGGGGTTTTCATCAACAAGGGCACGAACGACTCAAGAGATTGTTGCAAAATATCTTTTCGCTCCCAACATTCAAACCTCAGGGGCTGAAGCCCAATTCTTATGGGACCGTTACGGCACGGATAAATCCGTGCCCTGATACAACGCTATTTATGAAACCAGCTCTAGTACACTGAGCTGGCGACAGCAAGGCAGACGGGAATTCATGCGCCATGTTGAATTGGATAGTAATTGGGGTTGGCGATATCACACGCAAGCGGGTCATACCAGCCATTCAGGCGGAGGGGCGAAGCCAGTTGTACGGAATCGTTACCCGCGATGCGGCGAAGGCAGCGCCTTACACGCAGCGGGTCTGGAGTTCTCTGGCTGAGGCTCTGCGCGACCCGGCGGTCGCGGCAGTCTATGTGGCTTCGCCGGTGTTCCTGCACGCGCCGCAGACCATTGAATCATTGCGGGCAGGGAAGCACGTATTATGCGAAAAGCCGATGGCAATGAATGAAGCCGAGGCGCGCTCGATGGTGCGCGCCGCCGAAGAGGGTGGAAAGACGCTGGGCATTGCTTACTATCGCCGGACGTATCCCAAGGTGCAGCGGGCAAAAAAACTTCTGGAGAGCGGTGTGATGGGCAAGCCGGTGGTGGCCGAACTCACCTCACATGGCTGGTTTGACGGGCAAGGGCCAAGAAGCTGGCTGGTAGATGCGGCGAAGTCGGGCGGCGGACCGCTGTATGACATTGCTTCACATCGCATTGACCTGCTGAACTTCTTTTTTGGCGAACCGCTGCGGGTAACGGGACAGCTCTCGAATGCCGTGCATCATTATCCAGTCGAAGACAACGCAACGGTGATGATCGAATATGAGCACGGCATACGCGGCATCGTAGACGTTCGCTGGCACTCTAAAGTAGATCGTGACGAATGCCGCATCAGGGGTACAGAGGGCGAAATCAATCTCGATCCGCTGAATGGGCCGGAGCTGGTCTGGCGTTCTTCCGGCAACGGCGATGGCCGCGAGCATTTGCCCGCCCACCAGAACCTGCATTTTCCCATGGTAGAAAATTTTGTGAACGCGGTGGTCGAAGGGGTTCCATTGCTTGCTAGTGGGGCATCGTCGCTTTGGACGGATTGGGTGACGGAGAGAGCAAAACAAAATCAGTAAAGTTTTAAATATGCACAGCCGGGGACGACTGTGCCACTATGTCTTAATTTCTTTGTCTGCCGCGACGATTTTCAAGGGGTCGGCAGGCCAGGGCTGAAGCCCAATTCTTAAAAAGCTTTCCCCGGCCTGAAGGCCGGGGCTCCCACCGTGCGTCGCAAGCGACGCGTCAATAGCATTGCGGCTTGCCGCACTGTGCCACACAAGCCGTGTCCCTTCGGAAAACAATTTGTGCAATCAGTTCTCCCTTTTGACTGATGAAGAAATTGTGAACGTCAAATACCAACCACTTCAGGCTTGGATTGCAATCTGGCCTGATACTCGATTTCGCGGCGCATCCAAATGGCATAAGCCAGCGTGGGTACGTCATGGTGCCAGGCAGGCAACACGAAGGACATGGCGAAGCTTTCCAGGTTGCACAGGATGCCCCATGCGATGGCGAGATCGAGCAGCTTGTCCCAGCCAACCCCGAGCAGCGCGATCATGGCTGTGGCCAGCAGAAGTCCCCAAATCTTCGAGAGCCTTGAATGGTAGCTGGCGAGGCGATGAAACTTCACGAT
>WNEY01001924.1_pt1 | contig 14982 bp, 14 predicted proteins | sample 5400531 | NCBI WGS metagenome assembly WNEY01 (sample SAMN13153338, study PRJNA577476) | soil metagenome | isolation source: 200 cm saprolite under Douglas fir tree site 1 | place: USA:California | collected 2015-04-18
CCGCATCTTCCCGGCCGTATATCCGAGCGTCTCGTGGCCGCCGTCGAGTGCAATCCGGAAATAACCGTTCCGCAAAGCCTCGACGACCTCGCCGTCGAGCTCGATCTTCTGTTCCTTCTCGGCGACTACGGGTCCTCTCTACTGCGGAACGACGTTGATCGCTTCGGGGCCCTTCTGGCCCTCGCGCGACTCGTACTCGACCTTGGCACCCTCGGTCAGAGACTTGAAGCCGTCGCCCGCGATGTTCGAGTGATGAACGAAGAGATCCTTGCCTCCGTCCTCGGGGGCTATGAAGCCGTATCCCTTGGCATCGTTGAACCACTTGACGGTACCGGTTGCCACGTAATTTTCCCTCCCTTGATTCTTGACGTCGAACAAGTAGAGGAAGGCTGGAAAGCACTACCGGTACTCGTCCTGATTGCCCAGACAAGGTAGCACCCTCCCCTCACGACCGCGCTTTTCAGGCCGGTGCGGGCGCCGTATCGAGTAGATCCTCGTCCGCTAGAACCGGCTCGATGCCGGCAGCCGCGTAGGCGTCGGGGCCTTCGAGCGTCTCGCGATCGAGCAACGCCATTGCGAGATCGTCCAGCTTGGAGCGATGCTCGCGAAGCAGCGCAAGGACCTCCTCGTAGGCCTCGTCGACGATGCGCCGCACTTCCTGATCTACAAGTTGCTGGGTCTGCTCCGACGGTGCAGCCGCTCCGGGTAGGAACGTTCCTCGGCTATCCACGGCCATCACCGTGACCGGTCCCACCACCGGGCTCATCCCCCAGCGACCGACCATCTGGCGCGCGATGCCGGTGAGCTGTTGGAGATCCGACTCGGCGCCTGTGGTCAGTTTCCCGTACACGAGATCTTCGGCGGCGCGTCCGCCGAGAGCGACCTTGATCAGAGTGAGCAGATAGTCCTCGTCGTAGCCGTGCCGATCCTCTTCCGGCGAAGAGAGCGTGACTCCGAGCGCTACGCCTCGGGGAATGATCGAGACCTTCCTCACCGGGTCCGCTTCTGGGCTCAACATGCCGACGATCGCGTGCCCCGCTTCGTGGTATGCGGTCTTCCGGCGATCGGCGAGGCTCAACACGATATTTCGCTCCGCACCGAGCAGCACTCTCTCGAACGCGTCGTTGAAGTCGTCGGAGTTGACCAGCTCGTGCCCGCGTCGTGCCGCGAGCAGAGCCGCCTCGTTGACGAGATTCGCGAGGTCGGCGCCGACCATTCCCGTCATGCTCGCTGCGAGACGGTCGAGATCGACATCGTCTCCGAGTGGGACTCCTCGCGTGTGGACTTCGAGAATCCGTTGACGGCCCGCGCGGTCCGGGGGCTGCACGGCCACGCGCCGGTCGAAGCGGCCCGGGCGGAGCAGCGCGGCATCGAGGATGTCCGGTCGGTTCGTCGCCGCGATCACGATGACGTCGGTGGAGGGGTCGAAGCCGTCCATCTCGGTGAGGATCTGGTTCAGCGTCTGCTCGCGCTCGTCGCCACCGCCACCGCCGACCTGTCCCGCCGACCGCGACCTGCCGATCGAATCGAGCTCATCGATGAACACGATCGCAGGCGAGGCGTCCTTCGCCTTCTTGAAGAGATCGCGCACGCGTGAGGCGCCGACGCCGACGATCGCCTCGATGAACTCGGACGCCGACATCGAGAAGAATGGCACGTCCGCCTCGCCTGCGACAGCTCGCGCGAGCAGGGTCTTGCCGGTCCCGGGCGGTCCGCTGAGCAACACGCCACGTGGGATCCGTCCGCCCAGCCGCCCGTAGCGCTGAGGATTCTTGAGAAAGTCCACGATCTCCGTCAGCTCGTCCTTCGCCTCTTCGATTCCCGCGACGTCGTCGAAGGTCACGCGCTCTGCCGAAGCCTCGTAGCGGCGCGCACGGGAACGGCCGAAGGAGCCGAGCGCCGAGCGTCCGCCCCGCCTGATCAGAAGCACGAGGAGACCGATGAGGAGGATGGTCGGGCCGAAGCCGTACAACAACCTCTCCCACCAGGCCGCAGCGCTTTGCAGCGGCTCGGCGTTAATGACGACTTTGTTCTCCTCGAGGAGCTTGGACAGTGCCCGTGTGTCTGCGAACGAAGGAATGAGCGTCGAGAATCGTGTGGCGCTTCGCGAGCTGCTGCCGGTTGGTGGATAGTGCACGGGACTCCTGAACTGCCCCTGAAGCGATGTCCCCTTTGACGTGATGCGGTCGACGTTCCCCTGGCGGACCTCGTCCAGGAAGAGCGGGCTGTAGGGAATGCCAATGCGCGGCGGCTCGGAAAGCGAGCGAGACGCAAGCCAGAAGTTCAGGACGAAGAGGGCAAGGATCGCCACGGCAACCCACTTGCCGATCGGCCCCAACGGACGCCGCGGTGGTCTCCAGCCCGGCTTCGGAACGTCGGGAGCGACCGGTCGAGGAAGCTTTCTGCCCGCACTGCTGCTCGGAGGGGCGATGCGCATCCCCTCTAGGCTGCTCATGATGCGCGTCTCCGTCAAGCTCTTCGCGGGTCTCAGGGAGCGAGCCGGGTGGAACGAGCGCGAGCTCGAAGGGGTCGACCGGGTCGCCGACGTCTGGCCCGCGCTCGATCTCGGCGTGGAGCCTGAAGGTGTGCTCTACGCCGTGAACAAGGAGTACGCCGCCCGGGATCGCCCGCTCGTGGACGGCGACGAGGTGGCGCTGATCCCGCCTGTCTCGGGCGGCGCCTTCCGGCTCAGCGCGGAGCCGCTCTCGCTCGACGCGGTGGTGGACGAGGTGCGGTCGGACAAGGCGGGCGCGATCGCGACGTTCACCGGCACAACTCGAGTGCAATCGCGGGGGCGCACGGTCCTCCACCTCGACTACGAAGCCTTCGAGGGAATGGCGGAAAAGGCCATGACCCAGATCGCCGAGGAACTGAAGGGGCGTTACGACCTCTGCGAGATCGCGATCCACCATCGCACCGGCCGTGTCGAGATCGGCGAGGCCAGCGTCGTCATCGCCGTATCGGCACCACATCGGCAGGACGCCCTTGACGCCTGCAGGGACGCGATCGACACCCTCAAGGAGCAGGTGCCGCTCTGGAAGAAGGAGTTCTACGAGGGCGGCGAGGAGTGGATAGGACGCGGTTCATAGATTCAGGGCGACCGCGCGCGTAATGGCGCGTGGCCGCAGTCTGCATGACGGCCGCAGAGCGGCCTGAGGACGCTCAAGGGCCATCTTTGGCTGCCGATAGGGAGGTCGTGGACTACACGAAGTGGACAAAGGAGGACCTGCTCAGGCTGCGCGGCTTGCAACGGGACGAAGGCGCTACACCGGAGGAGACCGATGACGTCGAGCGCGAAATCCTCCGCCGAGCGCCTGCTCCCGCGCCGGCTCCGCCTCGGGCTGTGGCTCCGGCTGCGGCTGTGGCTTCGGTTGCGGCTCTGGGTCCGGCAGACGGCCGCACGCACATCGCACCCGCGGCGAGTTCTGACTCGAGTGCCAAGCAGGAGACCGGCGAGGACCCGCCGTTCAGTCTTAGCGACACTGCACCCAACAGACACACGTTCGTGCGCGGGCTCACGGTTTGGCTCGTGTTTGTTGCACTTGCGACCGGCGTGGGAGTAGCGATCGCCCTTTACTCCGCGCTCGATGGCATGGGCAGCGCGCGGTTGCCAATCACGCTCATCGCCGCAGTTGCAACGGCAACCCCGTACTTGGGAGTAATCGCGTTCCTGCTGCTGGTCTCCGAAGTTGCTCAGGGCGTGACGTGGATCTCCGGGTTCTTGCAGACCACCAGGAGTGACGGCAGAGATTGAGCCGCCGCGGTTCGACCGATACGGGTAGGCACAATGGCTGACATGGAGCGATACCCACAGGAGTGGCGCCAATACGAGCCGATTCAGCCCCGCGGGACGGATTGGCGCGGGCTGTTTCGCAGGCTCTGGGCGCCGATCGCGGCGATCGGGGCCTTTCTGGCCAAGTTCGGCGTCGTCCTGCTCAAGTTCAAGTTCCTGTTCTCGATGTTCGTCTCGGCCGCGGTCTACGTCTGGATCGGCGGCTGGTGGTTCGGGATCGGCCTCGTGCTGTTGCTGTTCGTGCACGAGATGGGACACGTGCTCGAGGCGAAGCGGCAGGGACTCCCGGTATCGGCGCCGCTCTTCATCCCGTTCATGGGTGCTCTGATCACCCTCAAGCAGATGCCGCACAACGCCTGGCGCGAGGCAAAGCTTGCGATCGCGGGCCCGCTGCTCGGCTCGGCCGGCGCTTTGGCCCTCTACATCGCCGGCGTCGCGTACGACTCGAACCCGCTGAAGGCGATCGCGTTTCTCGGCTTCTTCATCAATCTCTTCAATCTGCTGCCGGTCGTGCCGCTCGACGGCGGGCGCATCACTGCCGCGTTGCACCCGGCGCTCTGGCTCGTCGGGTTCGTCGGCCTCCTCGGCCTCGTGATCTGGAAGCCGAACCCGATCCTGATCATCATCCTCCTCTTCTCGGCGTCAGAGCTCTGGCGCCGCTGGAAGACGCGTGACCATCCGGAGATGCAGGAGTACTACCGCGTCAAGCCGCATCAGCGACTGATCGTCGGGGTCCTCTACTTCGGCCTCGCAGCCCTACTTGTGCTCGGCATGCACGCGACGCACGTGCCTCGCAACTTCTGATGGAAGACAGGCGGATCCTCTCCGCCGAGGAGAAGACCGAAGATCTCGAGCAGGACATCGCGCTGATCGCTCAGGAGTTCCGCGAGGGCTTCGAGGCGGTCGACAAGATTCCTCAACCGGCGGTGACCATCTTCGGCTCCGCGCGCATCAGGGAAGGCAACCGGGTCTACGACGAGGCGCGGGCGGCAGGCCGCCGGTTCGCCGAGGTGGGCTGGGCTGTCGTGACCGGCGGCGGCCCGGGTGTGATGGAGGCGGCCAATCGCGGCGCGAAGGATGGCGGCGGGCTCTCGGTCGGCTTCAACATCCAGCTGCCACACGAACAAGCGCCGAATCCCTACCTCGACATTTCGCTGACGTTCCGCCACTTCTATGCGCGCAAGACGATGTTCGTGAAGGCCGCGGAGGGGTTCGTCGTCTTCCCCGGGGGCTTCGGGACCGTCGACGAGCTGTTCGAGGCGCTGACGCTGATCCAGACCGGCAAGGTGTTCCACTTCCCCGTCGTGCTGTACGACTCGGACTATTGGGGGGAGCTGATGGGCTGGATCAAGGGCGAACTGCTCGCCGACGGGATGATCTCTCCGGACGATCTCGACCTCCTGTTCGTCACCGACGATCTCGACGAGGTCGTCGAACGGGTACGCGCGGGCTACGAGAGGCGCTCTTCAGAGACGCCGGCGGCCCCGGTCAAGGCCGACGCGCAGTGATCGCCCGGCCCTAGCTACGAAGTAGCCTCTTCCCATGAGGTTGCGTGACCTTCCGTCCGTGGACGAACTGGCGCGCCAGAGTGAGGACCCGCTCGCCGTCGAAGCCGCGCGCAAGGTTGTCGCGCGTGCGCGTGAACAAATACAGGCGGGTGACGATCCGGGCGATCTCCGGGCGCGATTGCAGACCGAGCTCAGCGCAGCCCGAGCGCCGCATCTACGCCGGGTCATCAACGCCACCGGCGTGATCGTGCACACGAACCTCGGCCGCGCGCCGCTCGCCGAGGCGGCGCTCGAACGTGTGCGCGAGATCTCGCGCGGCTACTCGAACCTCGAGTACGACGTCGGGGCCGGTGGACGCGGCTCCCGGCAGGACCACGTCGGCGGCATCCTGCGCCGTCTGACGGGCGCCGAGTCGGCGCTCGTCGTGAACAACAACGCCGCCGCGGTCATGCTTGCGCTCGCCGCGCTCGCCGAGGGGCGCGAGGTACTGGTGTCACGGGGAGAGTTGATCGAGATCGGCGACGGGTTCCGGATTCCCGACGTGCTCGAGCGCTCGGGCGCGCGGCTGCGCGAGGTCGGAACGACGAACCGCACGAGCGCATCCGACTACGAAGCGGCGATCGGGCCGGAGACGGCGGTGCTGCTGCGCGTACACCAGTCGAACTTCCGTATCATCGGCTTTACTGCGCAGCCTTCGCTGCGCGAACTGGCGGACGTCGCGGGCCGTCATGACCTGCCGCTCGTCGACGATCTCGGCTCCGGCGCGCTCGTGGATATCGGTGACGAGCCGACAGCGCGCGCAAGCCTGGCTGCCGGCGCCGACCTCGTGTGCTTCTCCGGCGACAAGCTGTTGGGCGGCCCGCAAGCCGGGATCGTCCTGGGGCGCGCCGAGCTCGTGGAGAAGCTGCGCCGCCATCCGCTGCAACGAGCTTTACGCGCCGACAAGATGACTCTTGCTGCGCTCGAAGGAACTCTTGCGCTCGCCGTCGACGCGCCGGATGACATCCCCGTCTTACGCATGTTGCGCGAGCCAGCGGAGGCCGTGAGAGCGCGCGCTGCCCGGCTGGCGGAGCTCGTCGGCGGTGACGTTGAAGAGACCGTTGCGCGTGCCGGCGGTGGATCATTGCCGTTGACGGAGCTCCCGAGCTTTGCGTGCGCAGTGGAGGAAGAGCTCGCCGTAAAGCTGCGGGCCGGCGATCCACCCGTGATCGCTGTCGTGCGCGACGGCAGAACATTGCTGGACTGCCGAACGCTCACGGACGGCGAGACCGAGGAGGTCGCGGAGGCGGTTCGCCGATGCCGCTGACAGTCGGAACAGCCGGCCACATCGACCACGGCAAGACGTGGCTCGTCCGCGCGTTGACCGGCAAGGACACGGACCGGTTGCCGGAAGAACAGGCGCGCGGGATCTCGATCGACCTGGGCTACGCGCCCCTCGACCTGCCGGACGGCCGCCGGCTCTCGCTCGTGGACGTGCCGGGACACGAGCGCTTCGTTCGCACGATGGTCGCGGGAGCGACCGGCATCGATCTCTTCCTGCTCGTCATCGACGCGGGCGAGGGCGCACGGCCGCAGACGCACGAGCACCTGGCGATCCTCAGGTTGCTCGGCGTCCAACGGGGCGTGATCGCCGTGACGAAGGCCGACACAGTGGAGCCCGATGTGCTCGAGCTCGCACTGGAGGAAGCGCGCGAGCTCGTGCCGAGCACGGAGGTCATCGCCGTTAGCGCGAAGACGGGCCGCGGGCTGGACGGTTTGCGGGCGGCTCTGGCGCGCGCGTCCGTCGAAGGCGTGCGAGCGGACGCACCCACGCGGCTCTATGTCGATCGCGTCTTCAGCCTGCGCGGGATCGGGACGGTCGCGACGGGGACTCTCTGGTCGGGAAGGATCGCTCCCGGAGACGTGCTCCGTGCGGATCCGGGCGCGCGCGAGGTGCGTGTTCGCAGCGTGCAGGTCCACGACAGGGAAGTCGATGTCGCGGAAGCGGGGCAGCGGGTCGCGGTTGCCCTCCCGGGCATCGAGCGGAGAAAGCTCGGCCGCGGCGATGCGCTCGTCGAGCCGGATGCATACGACGTCAGCTACCGGCTCGACGTCGAGGTCGAGGAGCTCGCGCCGATCCCGGCGCGCGTGCTTGTCCATCACGGCACCGCGACGATGCTCGCACGCGTCGTGCGGGTTGACCGCTTCGCTCAGCTCCGGCTCGACGCGCCTGTCGTGGCTGCGCGCGGTGACCACGTCGTATTGCGCGCGGGAACGACGGTCGGCGGCGGCATCGTCATCGACGCAGCGCCTCCGCGCCACGCAGACGCGGAACGATTCGAGCGCAGCGCCCACGGCGAGGTGCTGATTCACGCACCTGTTCAGGATGCGGACGGCGGCTGGACCTTCTCCGACGATTGGCTCGAAGAGCTTCGGAGCGACTACGAGCGGCGTCTGGAGGATGCGGACGCGCTGGATCCTGGCGTGCCGGCTCCGACTCAGGCATGGGCGGCGGCCGTAGTGCCTCGGCTCGGTCTCGAGCGGCGCGGGGCGAAGCTCTACCGCCCCGGTGCTGCCGGCTCGCTGGGCATGCGTGAGCGAGAGGCGGCCGAGCTCGAGGCACAGCTCGGGCTGGAGCCGGTGAAGGTCGAAGACGCGGGGTTGGCGCGCTTTCTCGAGCAACAGGGCCGCCTGGTGCGCGTCGGCGACGGCTACGCGGTATCGCCGGCCGCGTACGAGCACGCCCGCAGCACCCTGGTCGAGGAGTGCGAGCGCACGGGAGCAATCACGCTCGCACGCCTCCGCGATCTTCTCGGAGCCTCCCGCAAGACCTCCCAGTTCCTGCTCGAACGCTTTGACGCGGACGGAATCACTCGACGGACGGGTGACAAGCGCGTGCTCAGGCGGGCTGCGAGGAGCCGCTCGTGAGAGTTCCCGTGGACGAGGGATACTGCCGCGACGAAGAACGCCCGATGCTCGTGGTGGCGTAAGTCCTCAACTGCGGAAAGGCGTACTCATGATCAGCGACACATTGAAGCGCAAGCTGCGCGGCTTCCCGACGAGCGGCCTCGGCCTGCGCGTCGTTACGGCCTAGATCGTCACACGCGAGCGCATCTGAAGAACAACACGTCCGGCCGGTTGTAATGACCGGCCGGGTCAAAGCGTTGGCGTGACTCGTAGAGCCGCTGTGGATCGAGATCGGCGTAGAGAATGCCTTCCTCGTTCCACAGCGGCTCGGCGAGGTAGCTCCCGTCCGGCCCAAGAATCGCTGAGCCTCCGCCGCCCACGATGTCGTCGCCCTCCGCGAGCGGCACGTCCGGCGGGTAACTCGAAGCACGCTGGAAGACGCAACAGCTGAGAACGAAGGCGCGCGACTCGCGCGCGATGTGCTTCATCGAGTCGTGCCAGTCCTCCGAATCGTCGGCCGTCGGCGCGAGATACACCTCGACTCCGCCCTGGTAGAGGGCGAAACGCGCCAGCGGCATCAGGTTTTCCCAGCAGATCAGGCCACCCACCTTGCCGACGTCCGTCGCGATCGTCTCCAGGCCTCTGCCGTCGCCAAGCCCCCAGACCAGCCGTTCGTGGTTGGTGGGCATGAGCTTGCGGTGGTGAAGCGCCAGCCCGCCCGCGGGCGAGTAGACGAGCAACGAGTTGTAGATCGTCCCGCCGTCGAGCTCGTTGACCCCGACTGCGAGCCAGAGATCGTTCGTTCGGGCAATCTCGGCGAGGCGATCCGAGTCGGGCCCGGGAACCGTCACCGACTGCTTCATCAGTCGCGCGAAGACCTCGCGTGCGGCTCCGGCCTCCGGGCCGCCCCAGCCGGCGAGGTAGCGAACCCAGCGGTTGGACGGGTAGACGGGGATGAAGGTCTCCGGGAACAGCGCGAGCCGCGCGCCTGCCGCGGCAGCTTCGGCGGCGAGCCCTTCGAGCTTGTCGATCGTGGCCGCGCGGTCGAACGCGACCGGCTCGGCCTGGACGCACGCGACCTTGACGACGTCGTTCACGGGACGAGCCTACGCGTTCGGGAGACTTGCGACGAGTTCGTCTTCGGTCTCGTAGTCGAACTTCAGGTAGTCGGCCCCGCGCGTGAGGACCTCCCGCCAATCGCGATCCCGCGTGGCCTCGATCAACCAGCGCACCTGGCGGGGCAGCGCGTCGGCCCAGGTGGTTGCGGCCCGGTAACCGAGCTCGCGCTCTGCCTTCTCCATCCCGACGAGAAGAGGCTTCGGCGCCGACCAGGGCGTCTGACCGACCTCATCCCGTCCGGCGGACTCGGGGAGCAGGACCTCCTCGAAGCGATGCCCGGCCGCGTCACCGATTGCGCGGGCGATCTCCAGCACTGTGGGCGGATCCGGATCGCCGCAGTTGAAGACGTCGGTCCGCGGCTGCGTGGCGATCAGGCGCACGAGCTCGCCGATGTTCTCCGACGCCGTGGTGTGGAACTGCCCGGCGCCGAGGTCCGTCAGGACGACATACGGCCTGCGATCGAGTGCGCGCTTGACGAAGAACCACTCGCGCCCCATCCGGTCGCCCTGCCCGTAAACCGCACACGGCCGCACGATCGCGGCCGGAATACGATCGTTCTCCAGCAGGACGCGTTCGAGCTTCGCCTTCTTCGTCGAGTACGTGTCGTCGCCGGGCTCTACTGTCGGCTGCGTCTCCGGGATCGGGACCGGAAACTCGGGGAAGTCGTCGACGCGCTGCGCCTCGTCGAGCGTGCGTCCCTGGGAGTCGGCGTAGACGGACGCCGAGGAGATTGCGATCAGCGCACCGGCGTCGAGCTCGAGGAGCTGCACGGCGTGCGCCGCTTCGAACGGGATCACGTCGACGACGAGGTCGAACCCGTTCGCGACCGACAGTACGCCATCTTCATCTCGGTCGACCACGATGTGGTCGAAGCCCGCCGGCACCGGCTGCTCGGTCTTTCCTGCGAGCGTGACCTGCCAGCCGTCGGCGGCCAATGAGCGCGCGATAGCGCCACCGATGTTGCCAGTGCCGCCGAGAATGAAGGCGCGCCGCGCGATCGGTTCTTTAGACGACCACGACGGCGTCGCCGACGCTGATCTCGCCGTCGGTGAGGATGTCTGCGTTCAACCCGCCGCGGTGCACGAAAGCCCTGATCATTCCCGGCTGCGTCATCGACTCGAGGTGCGCGCACGGCTCGCAGAGCTCGACCCCTTCGCACTCCACGGGGCCGATGCGGAAGCGCTTGCCGACGAGCTCGTTGACGTCGATCCCGCGCGTGAGGACGTTGCGCCGGGTTGCAGCAGGCTCAATCGACACGTCGCCGTCCTGCGTAACCGCATCCACCGCTTCGGCCGCGATCAGCGTGACCGCGCACCCCGGAGGTGCGTCGCCTTCGGCCCAGTAGTACCGGTTGCCCTCGAGACCGCGTCCCGCGTAAGCACGAACCCGATCGACTGGAGCCGGTAGCTCGCCCCGCTCGGTCGCAACGAAGATCGCCTCGACTTGTCCGCTCACGGCCTAGACCCTACCGGCCGTGTCCGCCGCCGCCGGGGGTCTCGATCGTGACGACGTCACCGGCCGCGAGATCGCGCGTCACCTTTGCCGGGAGGGGTGCTCCGTTGAGCGAGTTACGCCCGGGTGCTCCCGCCTCGCCGCCACGCTCTCCCTGCGGCGCGTGACTGCGTCGCTCGCTGATGATCGAGAGGCGACAATCCTCGAGTACGCGCAGTTCGCGAACGACGCCGTCGCCGCCCCGATGCCGGCCTGCGCCACCCGATCCGAGCCGCAGCGCATAGCGCTCGACACGCAGCGGGTACTGCAGCTCGAGCGCCTCGACCGGCGTCGAGAGCGTGTTCGACATCGCGACGTGCACGCCGCTCGGCCCGTCTGCGTCCGAACACGCGCCCTGACCACCGCCGATTGTCTCGTAATACGTGAAGCGATCGTTGCCGAGCGTGACGTTGTTCATCGTTCCTTGTCCTTGCGCCGGCACGGCGATCGCCTCACCGAACGCGCGCATCACGACGTCGACGACTCTTGAAGATGTTTCGACGTTGCCTGCAGCAACGGCAGCCGGCGGGCGCGCGTTGACGAGGCATCCCTCGGGCGCGGTGACCGTGACGGGCGCGAACGCACCGCCCGACGCAGGAAGATCCGGGTCGACGAGAACGCGGACGACGTAGAAGCAGGCCGAGCGCGCGACCGAAAGGGGACAGTTGAGGTTGCCGTCGTGCTGAGCGGACGTCCCGGTGAAGTCGATCTCGACCGCGTCGCCCTCAACGGTCACGGTCGCGTGCACTTCGAGGTCGCCGCCGATTGCCTCCAGCACGTCATGCGCCTCGAGGCGACCGTCCGGCAGTGCGGCAATGCCGGCGCGCATCCTGCGCTCCGAGTACGCGAACAGCTCGTCCATCGCCGCCACGACAACGTCCTGTCCACGCCGCGCGCAGACCTCCATCACGCGTTTCTCTGCGAGATGGTGCGCGGCGAGCTGCGCGCGCAAGTCTCCTCGCCGTTCCTCGGGATTGCGCATTTGCGCCATGAGGTTCGTCATGACCTCCTCGTCCAAGCGGGTCGGCGGAATCACGACGCCCTCCTCGTCGAGCGTCCGCGAATCGGCCGGCATCGAGCCGGGCTCGCGTCCACCGACGTCGGCGTGATGTGCGCGCGTAACGGCGAAGCCGGCCTCAGTCCGAGAGACGAGCGTGATGTCCGGAAGGTGCGTGCCTCCTGCGTAGGGATCGTTGAGCGCCCACACCTCACCGAAGGCCGGGTCATGCTGCATCACCGCAGCCACCGCGGCGGGCATGGCGCCGAGATGCACCGGGATGTGCTCGGCCTGCGCGATCATGCGACCGCGTTCGTCGAAGAGCGCCGTGGAGCAGTCGCGCCGCTCCTTGATGTTCGCCGAGAAGGCCGAGCGGACGAGCACTGCGCCCATCTCCTCCGCGACGGCGCGCAGGAGGCTGCCGATGATCTGGAGCTCGACATTCATTCCGGCTCCCAGTTGGTGCGTGTGGCAGCAACGGCATACGACCACGCGGGAACAAGGCGCGGTCGCACTCGGTAGACGTGATCGTCGGCGACAAAAATCGTGGCCCGCTCGCCTGTCTGCGGTGCGACGTACTTCTCGGCGTACGCTCGGTCTATCCGCCCCAGCTCCTCGCGCTCGGTGACTTGCTCGGCCCGGCCCTTGATGATGATCGGATCCGCGCCGTCGCCGTTGACGAGCACAACCTCGGGCTCATGCGCGATGTTGCGGGCCTTGCGGGCGACTACCGCGCAGCTGAAGTACGCCGCCTCTCCGTCCCACCAAAACCAGACCGGTGTCGCGTCGGGACGTCCTCTGGGCGACGCGGTGGCGACCCAGATCTCGCGCATGCTCTGCAGACGCCGGTCGACGTTGCTCCATGGAATATGACCAAGCGTCGCCTTCATGTGCGCTTCAGGACGAGTGTCCCGTGTTGGTCGGTCTTCCCCCTCCAGCCGTCTGGGATCCAGACGGTCGCGCCGGGAAGCGCGAGAAGCATTGCCCCTGCGACGATACGTTTCTCCGAACCGAGCAGCTCGAACTCTGGCCCGTACGTGACTTCAGCTGTCCGCACGACGACCAGCTCGAGCTCGCGTTCTCGTTCGGAGAAGCCGTACCGTTCCTCGTGGGCGCGGTGGAACGCCTCCGCCAAATCCTCCTCTTGGAGCGGCAACGTCAGCTCGAAGGACTGGCCCACGTAGCGCAGGTCTGCTTCGCCTTCCGTGGGCAGCTCCCCGGCTTCCGCGAGCGGAACGAGGTAGGAGCGCACCGCGTCTCGCCGCTCCTCTGATGCCACCAGTCCGAGCGCCGACAGGACGCCCGCGGTCTCCGGGACCAGCACCGTGCGGATTCCGAGCTCGTCCGCGAGCTCACAAGCGTGGAGCGGACCCGCGCCGCCGAACGCCACAAGTGCGAAGTCCGCCGGATCATGGCCGCGCTCGACCGAGACGACTCGCAGCGCGCGCAGCATCTCTGCGTTGACGACGTCGACGACTGCCGCCGGATCGATTCCCGCGAGCGCGCGTTCGGCAGCGGCGCTGTCGAGCTCGACGCCGCCCGCGAGCTGCTGAGGGAGCCGGCCGAGCAGGAGGTTCGCATCGGTGACGGTGCCCTGCGTCCCGCCGCGTCCGTAACACGCCGGACCTGGGTTCGCCCCGGCGCTCTGCGGCCCGACGCGTAGCGCACCACCCGAATCCGTCCACACGAGCGAGCCGCCGCCCGCACCTACAGTGTGCAGATCGACGGTCGGGAGGCGGATCGGAAGGCCGTCAACCGTTCGTTCGCTCGCCCGCTCGGCACGACCGCCCGCGATCAAGCACACGTCCGTCGACGTTCCACCCATGTCGAACGCGATCGCGTTCTCGATGCCGGCCAGCGCTGCAAGCCGTGCGGCGCCGACGACACCGGCCGCCGGGCCGGAGACGAGGATGGTCGCCGGATGCTCGGCCGCCTCGTCGGGCGTCGCGACTCCTCCCGAAGAACGCATCACGAGCGGCGCGGGCAATCCCGCCGCTGCCGCAGCGTCGGCCAGCGCGTGTAGATACCGCGCGACGACCGGACCGAGATACGCGTCGGCCGCAGTCGTCGACGCGCGCTCGTACTCACGGAACTCGGGCGCCACTTCATGCGAGGCGACGACGTGCGCGCCGGGCAGCCTGAGCCGCAGCTCGTCGACGACCGCACGCTCGTGCGACGGATCACGGTACGCATGCAGAAGGCATACCGCGACCGCGTCGGCGTCGAAGTCCGGCAGCGTGCCGAGATCGAGCGGTTCGAGCTCTCCGTCCGGGCCCATGCGCCCGCGCACCCCGTGCGAACGCTCGATCGGGACGAGCGGCTCGGGCCACGCCGCACACGGACGGTAAAGATGCGCACGGGTCTGCCGGCGCAGATGCAGCAGATGCTCGAAGCCCGCGGTCGTGACGAGGGCCGTCCGCGCCCCCGTGCGCTCGAGCAGCGCGTTGGTCGCGACAGTCGTCCCGTGCGCAAATCGCTCGACTCTCACGGCGCCCGCAGCGCGCGCTGCGGCGAGGACCGACTCCTCCTGGTGCGGGGCTGTGAGCACCTTGGCTGTGGTCACGCGGCCGTCGTCCAGGACGACCGCATCCGTGAAGGTCCCGCCCACGTCGACGCCGAGCACAGCCATTCAGGAAGACTGACAGCGTGGCAATCCGCGGGCTCCTCTTCGACTTCGACGGCCTACTCGTCGACACCGAGACTCCCTCCCGACTCGTCTGGGAGGAGCTCTACCGCGAGCACGGGCACGAGCTGCCGCAGGACCAGTGGGCCACGCTGGTCGGTACGATCGGCGCGCCTTTTGATCCATTCGGCCATCTGGAGGAGCTCGTCGGAAGGCGGCTCGACGAGCAGGCGCTGACCACACGTCGCCGTGCACGGGAGGACGAGCTCACCGAGCTCGAGGAGCTTCGTCCCGGCGTGGAGGCGTACTTCGCCGAAGCGGAGCGGCTCGGCCTGCGCACCGCAGTGGTGAGCAGCAGCGACGACGACTGGATCGCGCGTCATCTCGGCCGGCTAGGTCACCTCGAAGGCCTCGACGCGATCGTGGCCGCAAACGGCAACACCGAGCGGGCGAAACCGCGTCCGGATCTCTACCTCGAAGCGCTCGACCGTCTGGAGCTGAAGCCGGAGGAAGCGATCGCCTTCGAAGATTCGCCGAACGGCGTCACCGCTGCGAAGGCCGCGGG
>WNEY01003411.1_pt1 | contig 14981 bp, 10 predicted proteins | sample 5400531 | NCBI WGS metagenome assembly WNEY01 (sample SAMN13153338, study PRJNA577476) | soil metagenome | isolation source: 200 cm saprolite under Douglas fir tree site 1 | place: USA:California | collected 2015-04-18
GCCGACGATGTCGAGCAGCTCCTTGGTGATCTTTTCCTGGCGAGCCTTGTTGTACTGGATGGTGAGGACCTCGATCATCTCTTTGGCGTTCTTGGTGGCCGCTTCCATGGCGGTCATGCGCGCGCCGTACTCGCCGGCCAGCGATTCCATCAGCGCGCGATAGACCTGCATGCGCACGTGACGCGGCAGGAGATCACCGAGAATCGCCTCCGGGCTCGGCTCGTAGATGTAGCCGACCCCGGCGCTGGCCCCTTCCCCGCTCTCGGCGCGCGGAATGGGCAGAAGCTGCTCGCGCACCGGACGCTGGAGGGCGACCGAGCGAAACTCGTTGTAGATGAGGTGGACCTCGTCGACCTCGCCGGTCTCGTACTGCTGCATGAAGTAGTCGGCCAGCTCCTGGGCGTGGCTGTAGGCGAGCCGGTCCCAGAAGCCGAGCATGTCACGCTTGATCGTCCACGGCCGGCGCCGATAAAAATCACGGGCCTTCCGACCCACCACGACGAGCGTGACTTCCCGCGTGTTGGAGGCCCGGACGAACTCCAGCGAGCGCCGCAACACGTTGGCGTTGAACGCGCCGGCCAGGCCCTTGTCGGCGGTGACGATCACGATCTGCCGGCGCGGGCCCTCGCGCTGCTCGAGCAGCGGATGAACCGCGCCGTCGGTGCCGGAGACCAGGTTGCCGAGCAACTCTTTCATCTTGCCGGCGTACGGCCGAGCGGCCAGGATCCGCTCCTGGGCTCGGCGCAGCTTCGCCGCCGCCACCAACTTCATCGCTCGCGTGATTTTCTGCGTCGATTGGACGGACCGGATCCGCCGCTGGATGTCGCGGAGCGTCGCCATTCGCGCGTCAGGCGGCCTTGATGCCCTTGGCTGCCATGAACTCCGCTTTGGCGTCGGCGACGGCCTTGGCCAGCGTCTCTCGCAGCGAGTCGCTCAGCTCTCTCTTGTCGCGGATCTCGGGGAGGATCTGGGGCTGCTTGCGCTCGAGCCAGCCGTAGAACGACGTCTCGAAGTCGCGGACGGCCTCGACCGGAACGTCGTCGAGCAGCCCCTGCGTGCCGGCGAAGATGATGGCCACCTGCTTCTCGACGGGCACCGGGGCGTACTGACCCTGTTTGAGGATCTCCACCATGCGCTGACCGCGCGCGAGCTGGGTCTGGGTCGCCTTGTCCAGATCGGACCCGAACTGGGCGAAGGCCGCCAGTTCCCGGTACTGGGCGAGGTCGAGGCGCAGCTTGCCCGCCACCTGGCGCATCGCCTTCACCTGGGCGGAGCCGCCCACTCGCGAGACCGAGAGGCCGACGTTGACGGCCGGCCGGATGCCTCCATAGAACAGATCGGATTCCAGGTAGATCTGGCCGTCGGTGATGGAGATGACGTTGGTCGGAATGTACGCGGAGACGTCGCCGAGCTGCGTCTCGATGATGGGCAGCGCCGTCAGGGAGCCGCCGCCCAGTTGATCATTGAGCTTCGCCGCGCGCTCGAGGAGCCGCGAGTGCAGGTAGAACACGTCACCGGGATACGCCTCGCGCCCGGGCGGGCGGCGGAGGAGCAGCGAGAGCTGGCGGTAGGCGGTGGCGTGCTTGGAGAGGTCGTCGTAGATGCACAGCGCGTGGCGCCGACTGTCGCGAAAATATTCTCCCATGGTCACGCCCGCGTACGGCGCGATGTACTGCAAGGGCGCCGGCTCGGATGCGGACGCGACGACGACGGTGGTGTACGCCATCGCTCCCGCGTCCTCGAGCACCTTGACGACCTGGGCCACCGTCGAGCGCTTCTGGCCGATGGCGACGTAGAAGCAGTACACGTCCTGGCCTTTTTGATTGATGATGGTGTCGATGCCGATCGCGGTCTTGCCGGTACCGCGGTCGCCGATGATCAGCTCGCGCTGGCCGCGCCCGATCGGGATCATGGCGTCGATCGCCTTGAGACCGGTCTGGAGCGGCTCCTTCACCGATCGCCGGTCCACGACGCCGGGCGCGTAGCGCTCGATGGGACGAAACTCCTTGGTGTTGACCGGGCCCTTCCCGTCCACCGGCTGACCGAGCGCATTCACCACCCGTCCGACCAGGGCATCGCCGACCGGCACCTGGGCGATACGGTTGGTGCGGCGGACGACGTCACCTTCCTTGATCTCGGTGAAGTCGCCGAGCAGGACGGAGCCCACCTGATCCTGTTCGAGGTTGAGCACCATCCCGACGACGTCGTGCGGGAACTGCAGGAGCTCGCCCGCCATCGCCTTGTCGAGCCCGTAGACGCGCGCGATCCCGTCGCCGACTTCGATGACCCGGCCGACCTCCTGGAGGTCGACCTCGGCCTCGTAGCCCGCGAGCTGCCGCTTGATGATCTCGCTGATTTCTCCAGCCTTGATCATTCGACCCCTCTCTCTGATTTGGGCACGGGAACCCGGGCTATCGCCCGCTGCTCGGTCATTTCACCCGCGGGCCAGTCGCGCCCCGAGCCGGGCGAGCTGCCCGTCGAGGCTGCCATCGACGATGTAGCTGCCCACCTCAGCGATGAAGCCGCCCAGGAGCCGCTCGTCCACGGTCTCTTCGAGCACGACCTGCTTGCCGGTGAGCGCGCGGCCCAGCCGCTGCCGCAGCGCCTGGCGATCCGCCTCGGTCAGCGCCACCGCCGACCGCACCTTGGCCCGCACCCGTCCGAGATCCTCGTCGACCAGCTCGCGAAACACCTCGGCCATGGCCGCCAAGTAGTTGGCACGGCCCTGGCGAGCGACCAGACCGAGGAAGTCGCGCGTGAGATCCGACAGGCCGAGGTGCGCCGCCAGCTCGAGCGCCGCTGCGCGCTTGGCGGTCGCCGGGATCCAGGGCCGCTCGAAGAACGCGCTCACTTCCGGCTCGCGCTCGAGCATCGCCGCGACGGCGGCCAGCTCGCGGCCGACGACGTCGGCCTGGTTCCGCTCCTTGGCGAGCGCGTGCACGGCCCGCGCATAGGGCGTGGCCACGGCCGAGCCTCCCTTCACCTTTAGTTCTCGAGGCGGCTGATCGCATCGGCGACGACGCGCCGGTGATCCTCGTCACGGAGGCTTCGTCGCAAGAGCTTCTCGGCCACGGCCGTGGCGAGATCGGCGACCTCGCGACGGAGCTCTTCGCGCGCGCGCCGGATATCGGCGTCCATCTGGGCCTTGGCCGACTCGACGAGGCGTTGCGCTTCTGCTCGCGCCGACTCGACGAGCCGCCGTTGCTCTTCCCCGGCTTCCTTGAGCGCCTGCTCGCGGATGGCGGCGGCCTCGGCGTGGGCCTGGCGCAACCGCGTGGCGTTCTCATCGGCCTGGCGCGCCGCCTCGGCGCGCGCGGCTTGCGCCTCCTCCAGGGCTCTCTTGATCGCGCTCGTGCGCTCTTCCATCTTGGCCAGGAACGGCTTGTAGAGGAGCCGCTGAAGAATGACGAGGAGGATGATGAAGTTGACCGCCTGGACGATCAGCGACTTGTCGAGGCTGATCAGTCCACCCCCGCCGTGCTCGCCGGCGGCCGCGTGGGTGGTTTCCGGCCCGCCGGCCGGCGTGGTCTCGGGGCCGGCCGCGCGCGCCGCGCTGCCCAGCAGCGCGACCAGCGTGAGAGCACACAGGAGCGCGCCCAGCCGAGCGTGTCCGCGAAGTTGCATGAGGAGGTCTCCCCGTTGCGATGAGAGAGTCGCGCTCAGAATAGCGGAAGTGAAAACTATCACCCGACGCGAGCGCCGTCAACCAAACCTGGCGTCACCGTGCGATCACCCCGCCGCCGATGACGAGGTCGCCCCGGTACCACACGACGGACTGGCCCGGCGTGATCGCCCGCTGCGGACTCTCGAACACGACCTCGGCGCTTTCGGCATCGAGCGCCCGCACGGTCGCCGGAGCGGGCACGTGAGAGTGTCGGATCCGGGCCTCGACTCGCAGCGGATCCGGCGGTGGCTCACCCGCGATGAAGTTCACGCTGCGGGCGGTCAGCCGGCGCGCTTCGAGCTCACCGGTCTCTCCGACCGTCACCGTGTTGCTGCCGGGATCGAGACCGAGGACGTAGAGCCGGCGCCCACCCGCCAGCCCCAGCCCCTTCTTCTGCCCGACGGTGAAGTTGGCCAGGCCGGTGTGGTGGCCGAGCTCCCGGCCCTCGCGATCCACGATGACGCCCGGCTGGAACATCGCGGGATCGCGTTCACGAAGAAACGCCCGGTAGTCTCCACCCGGAACGAAGCAGATCTCCTGGCTCTCCGGCTTCTCGGCGGTCGAGAGCCCGAAGCGCCGGGCGTGGGCTCGCACCTCGTCCTTCCTCATGTCACCTATAGGGAAGATTGCCCCGGCCAGCTGCTGCTGGGTGAGCGGCCAGAGGAAATCGCTCTGATCCTTCCGCGCGTCGGCGCCCCGCCACAGCTGATAGCGTCCGCTCCCTTCGTCGCGAGTCACCCGCGCGTAGTGGCCGGTCGCCACGGCGCCGGCGTCCCAAGCGCGGGCCCGTCGCAGCAGCGAGCCGAACTTCAGGTCGGTGTTGCATGACACGCACGGCACGGGCGTCCGTCCGGCGCGGTACGCGTCCACGAAGCGGTCGATGACGGCGCGCGCGAATTCTTCCTCGCGGTCCAGGATGTAGTGCGGGACGCCGAGCGTTCGCGCGACGTGCCGCGCGTCGTCGGTCGCGTCGGAGCCGCAACAGCTGCCGAAACGGGACGACGCGTCGGAGCCCTCCGACCACGGCCAGACTCGCAGCGTCACGCCGACGACGTCGTGTCCGCGCTCGACCAGCAGCGCGGCGGCGACCGACGAGTCGACGCCTCCGCTCATCGCGACGACGATGCGATCACGCCCCGATTCGATCAGCTCTGGGCTCCCAGCGCGTCGGCCAACCGGTTCAGCTCGTCGGTCGTCGCGTACACGATTTCGATCCGACCCCGACGCTCGTTCCCGACGACTCGTACGCGAGTCAGGAGCGCCTGCTGGAGCGATTCCTCGAGCGCGGACAACTCCGCAGAGCGGCGGGGCGCCGGGGCGGCTCGCTGTTTCTGGACGCCTTCCTCCGTCGCCCGCACCGACCACGAGTGCGCGAGGATGTCGTCCCTCAGCTTCATCTGATCGGCCAGGCTCGTCAAGGCGAGCACGGCTCGCGCGTGGCCCATGGTAAGGCGGCCCCCCCGGAGATCGTCCTGGATCGACAGGGGCAGCTTCAAGAGTCGCAGGCTGTTGGCGATCGTGCTGCGATCGCGGCCGACGCGCTGGGCGAGCTGCTCCTGTGTCCAGCCGAATTCGGCTAGGATCTGCTGGTAGGCTTCCGCCTCCTCCATCGGGTTGAGATCCTCGCGAAGGAGATTCTCGACCAGCGCGAGCTCCAGGCTCTCGGAGTCCGTTGCCTCCCGCACGACGGCCGGAATCCGGTCCAACCCGGCCTGGCGCGCCGCCCGCCACCGCCGCTCGCCGGCAATGAGTTGCCAGCGTCCTGCCAGGCCGCGTCGCACGACGATCGGCTGGATGACGCCCGACGCCTTGATCGAAAGGGCGAGCTCATCGAGCGCGACGACGTCGAAGGTCTTCCGCGGCTGGCGTGGATTGGGTTCGATCTGCTCAATCGGGATCTCGGTGAGCGTCTCGCCGCCGGCGGCCGGTGCCTCGCCGAGAAGCGCATCCAGGCCGCGCCCCAGCCCTCGCCTATTCATGCCGCAGAACCTCCTTGGTCAGCTCAAGGTACGCGATGGCGCCATTGGACCGCACATCGTGGAGCATCACTGGACGCCCATGGCTGGGCGCCTCGCTCAGGCGGATGTTGCGAGGGATAACGGTCTCGAAGATTTCTCCCGGGAAGTACCGGTGGACTTCATCGCGGATCTGAAGCGCCAGGCTGGTGCGGCCATCGAACATTGTCAGGACAATTCCAAGAATCTTGAGGCCAGGATTGAGTCGTTCCCTAACGAGTTTAATGGTCTTTACGAGGTGCGCCAGGCCCTCGAGCGCATAGAACTCGCACTGAAGCGGGACCAGTACCCGATCGACCGCAACCAGAGCATTAATGGTCAGAAGGCCAAGAGATGGGGGGCAATCGATGATGACGTACTCAGCACCATCACCTTCGGCCTCAAGCGCCTCGCGAAGCCGATATTCGCGGCGTTCGAGGCCGACGAGCTCGATCTCGGCCCCGACCAGGTCGATATCGGATGGCAGCAGGTTGAGCCCGCCGGTCACCGCCCCGACCGTGGCCTTGTGTGCAGGCTCGTTACCGAGCAGAACGTGATAGATCGTCGGGTATAGCCCTTCTTTCTTCACCCCGAGGCCCGTGGTGGCATTTCCTTGAGGATCGAGATCAACGATCAGAGTCTGGCGACCAGCGAGCGCAAGACCCGCAGCAAGATTGACGGCAGTTGTGGTCTTACCGACCCCGCCCTTCTGATTGACCACCGCGATCGATCTACGGATTGGCGCCCCCATCTTCGTTACCGAGCAGCGTTCCACGCGAAACAATACTAAGTATATGTATGGTTATATCTAGCCCGTCAATAAAATACCACCCCTTGGAGTGTTTCACGTAAAACACTCTTCCCTTTCCCGGTCGTGTCATACCTCGTGAACAAGGAAACTTCGTGGGTTTCGTGGACCATCGGCGCCAACGCGAACGACTATGCGTCGCCCGATCTCAGCCTTGCGCGGGGTTGGGGGTCCGGACAGGACAACGGTACCGCCTCTTCGGACGAACTCGGCGCCGAGACGCATGGTGCTGTCGGAGCTTCCGGCGCATCGAGCAACGGCTCCGTCAAATGCGCCTCGCCAACTCGCAGGAACGGTGAGAACCCGCTCAGACAGCACCTGAATGCCCGTCAGGCCGAGCTCGCGAACAATAGCCGAGAGAAACGAAGCACGGCGCTGCCTCGATTCCACCAACAGCATTCGTAGGTTTGGTTTCACGATCTTGATTGGAATCCCAGGGAGTCCAGCGCCCGACCCAATATCGACCAGGCTCTCCGCGGTATCCGGGACGACATGCAGGAAGAGAAGGCTGTCGAGAAACAACTCCTCCGCAATCCACGTGGGGTCAGACGTCCCGATCATTCGATGGACTGAGTTCCATTTAATCAATATATCCATATACTTACTGAATAGCCCGCGCTCGGTTGGAGTCAGTTGCCTTCGGAGAATCTCGTACGCGCCGCTTGCCAGTCGCTCAAGGGCCGCGGTGTTGGCATCGGGCGAGGGAAGGCTAGGCCCGCGCGGCGTCCTTCGCCTCGCGCGTCGTACCGCGGGTGCGTGTCCGGTCCATGTACCACTGTTGCAGGATCTGGAGGATGTTCGATACCGTCCAGTACAGGACCAGCCCCGCCGGGAGATTGAGGAACATGAAGGTGAACACGAAGGGCATGACGAGCATCATCTTGGCCTGGCGCGGATCGCCCATCGTCGGCGTCATCTTCTGTTGGAGAAACATCGTCACGCCCATGAGGACCGGGAGGACATACGTCGGGTCGTGACCCGCGAGGTCACAGATCCAGACGTCGACGCCAAAGACGCGCCCAAAGCACAGGAACGTCGCGTTCTGCAGCTCGACCGACACCGACAACGCCAGGTACAGGGCGTAGAAGATGGGAATCTGCGCGATCATCGGCAGACAGCCACCCATCGGATTGACGTGGTGCTTCCGATACAGCCCGAGCGTCTCTTCTTGCAGCTTCTTCGGATCGTTCTTGTACTTGCTGCGGAGCGCGTTGACTTGCGGCTGCAGCGCCTGCATCGCTTTCATCGACCGCATGCTTTTCACGGTCAGGGGATAGAAGAGCACCTTGGAGACGACGGTGAGCAGGATGATCGCGACGCCGTAGTTGCCGACGTAGTGGTGCACCCATTTCATAATTTTCAGAATGGGCACGCCGAGCCATTCCATTGGCAGGCCGCCATATTTCCGTGGAATCGGAAAGCCGCCGAAGTTCAGCGTGCCCTCGAGACCGTACGCGACGAGCCGTTCGTACTCCTTCGGTCCCGCGTAGAGCTCGACCCGGCCGGCCCACGTCTGGCCCGGAGCGATCGTCGGCGTCGCCCGGACCGCGATGGTGACGGTCCCATTCTTGGCGTCGCCGGCCGAGTCGCCGTGGGTCGTGAGTCTGAATCCGGGCGTCTTCGGGAGCAGCGCCGCGAGGTACCAGGTGCTGTCGAGACCGATCCACTCGCCCTCGACCTCCTTCGCGGTGACGGCCCCGAGATCGTCGATTCGGGAGACGTGACCGCCCGAGGACCAGACGACTTCGGTCGGGCGCTGGCCGATGAACTTCTCCTCGGCCGGCTTCTCGTGTCGTCGGACACCCCACGGCAGCGCGATCGTGACCGTCTGCGGCTGTCCCGCCGTATTCTCTACGCGGATGTCCACATCGATGGAGTAGCGGTCGGCCTGAAAGCGCAGGGTCTTCTTCACGAGTGCGCCGGCGACCTCACCCGTGAACACGAGGTCTCCCACGGGGGTGCCGGGCCCCAGACGTAGCGTGTCGGGCCTGATGGTCATCGGGACCGGCTCGGGGGGCGCGTTCCCGATTGCCACGAGGAGACCGGCTGGGCCGAACTCGCCGACTACGACCATTGGTTTCTCGCCCCGATACTTGAGGGTCCATTCGAGGAGCTTGGAGCCCTCGCTACTGAGGATCGCTCGATACCGGGGGCCATCCACAGTTGCAGTCCGCTGCGGGGGGCGAGTTGCGGGCGCCTTGGCCGTTGGGGCTGGTACGGGCGCCGCCGTCGGCATCGTGGGGGTGGGCGTGTCCGGTAGCGCAATCGGCGGCTGTTGGTCGTGGGGTGGGGAAGGCGGCGGGCTCGATGGGAAGAAGTACGCCTGATAGACAACGAGCAGGGCAGCCATCAACACCGCGGCCAGAATCGCTCGCTTTTCCATCGTCACATGCCCCGTGCCCGGACGCAGGGGGGCGGGTCATATCCTCCCGGATGAAATGGCTGGCATCTCAAGAGGCGGCGGAGCGCGAGCCACCCGCCGCGCGACAGCCCGTGGTCGATCAGCGCCAATCGCGCGTATTCCGAACAGCTCGGCGCAAAGCGGCAGTGCCGCCAGAGGAGCGGCGACAGCAGCACCTGGTACCCCGCAACGAAGGCCACGGCGGCCCGAACGGCCCAGCTCACACGGCCCTCCGCGGGACCGCGACGAGGGCATCCTTCAATTCGGCGACCAGCGCCGCGAATGGCCGTTCGAGCACGACTCGCTTGGCGATGACCATGAGCGCCACGCCGGCCGGCGCGGCATTGCGCGTCACCCGAAAGGCCTCGCGCAGCCGGCGCCGCGCGCGATTCCGCGAGACCGCTCCCCGGATCTGTCGGGTCACAGCGAACCCCGCGCGCCTCGGACCATCCGCCTCGCGCCACAGCACGACGAACGACGGACGATCAACACGCTTGCCTTGCCGAAAGAGCGCCTGAATTTCGGCGCTGGTGGTCAACCGCTCGCTGCGGGGGAATCGGCCGGTTACACGGTCAGCCGTTTGCGTCCCTTCGCCCGTCGGCGCTTGAGCACTTTCCGCCCACCCTTCGTCTTCATTCGCTCGCGGAAGCCGTGCGTCTTGGCTCGCCGACGTCGATTCGGTTGAAACGTGCGCTTCATGTACGCGAGTCCCCCCTCGGATCGTGAAGCCGCCGTAGTGTAGGCACCGCCTCGGAGCAAGTCAACTTGCTAAGCCCCTTGCGACGGCGTTTTCGCGTGTGCTACGGTGCCGCATCCTGATCGCCTGGTGATGTCTTGGGCCCTCGTGTCGCTCCGATCCAATGAGAAGCATCCTGTGACGGCGCTTTGCCCGACTATCCACACCTGTGGATAACGGTGTGCGTAACTTGGGGTTCCGCCTGTGTTAGACAGTCTTTGGACGCGTGTCCTGGACGCGGCCGGCCGTCACCTCCCTCCCGCCGTCATGGACTCGTGGATTCGTCCGTGCCGGCTCGTGGCGGTGGAGGGCGATCACCTCCGCATCGGCGCACCCAACAGATTCTCGCGCGACTGGCTCATCCAGCACCATCTCGAGACGCTGCAGACGGCCGCCCAGGAGTGCGTCGGCGGGCAGCCACGCGTATCCATCGTCGTCGATGACGCCCCACCTCCGCCGCCGGTCGCACATCCGGCGCCGGCTCCTTCCGTGGCGACAGGAGGCCGGGTCGAGGGATTGAATCCGCGATATACCTTCGATTCTTTCGTCGTCGGGTCATCGAATCAATTCGCCCAGGCTGCCTGTCAGGCCGTGGCCGAACTACCCTCCCGAGCCTACAACCCACTCTTCATCTACGGGGGGGTCGGCCTCGGCAAGACGCACCTGCTGCACGCCGTCGGGCATCAGACGAATCGTCTCTTCTCGAGCATGGCCATCGTCTATCTTTCGACGGAGCGGTTCACCAACGAGCTGATCAACGCGATTCGTTACGACCGCACGGCCGAGTTCCGCGCCCGCTACCGCAACATCGACCTCCTGTTGATCGACGACATCCAGTTCATCTCGGGTAAGGAGAGAACGCAGGAGGAGTTCTTCCACACGTTCAACGATCTCTACGAATCGCGCAAGCAGATCATCGTCTCCAGCGACTGCTCGCCGAAGGACATCCCCGAGATCGAAGAGCGGCTGCGCTCGCGCTTCGAGTGGGGCCTCATCGCCGACATCCAGCCGCCGGACTTCGAGACGCGTGTGGCGATCCTGCGCAAGAAGGCGGCGCTCGAGCGCGTGCGCCTCGAGGACGACGTCGCCTTCCTCATTGCCAGCCGCATCAAATCGAACATCCGCGAGCTCGAGGGCTCGCTCACGCGGATGATCGCGTTCTGCGCCCTGACCGGTCGCGAGATGGGTGTCGAGCTTGCCAAGGAAGTACTGGCCGATCTCTGGGGTGAAGAGGAAAAGGTCATCACGATCGATCAGGTGCAGCGAAAGGTGTGCGACTTCTTCGGGGTGAAGGTCTCCGACCTCAAGGCCAAGAACCGGACGAAGGCCGTCGCCTTCCCCCGCCAGGTGGCGATGTATCTGGCCCGCCAGCTCACGCACGCGTCGCTCGCGGAAGTGGGCCGCGCCTTCGGCGGTAAGGATCACACCACGGTGCTGCACGCCGTGGACAAGATCCAGGCGCTGCTGCAAGAAGATCCCAAGCTCAAGAAGACGATCGACGGACTTATCCAGGGCATCCAGCTGTGATCCACTACGTCGCGAGGCTCATCAACATCGTTGTCCCCCGCCGCGCCCGCGCTCAAGCCTCAGGGATCTCGGCGTTTTTTTCGATCGGCCACTATCCACACCGCTCGACGGCTCCTACAACTACGCTTTTATTTCTTCCTTCTTCCTGACAAGGGAGAATCATATGGAGGTCGTGCTCGACCGTGATCAGTTTCTCAAGGGCCTGCAGATGGTCCACAACATCGTGGAGCCCCGCCAGACGCTGCCCATCCTGGCCAACGTCCTCCTCGAGGCCGACGGCGAGATGATTCGCCTGACCGCGACCGATCTCGAGGTCGGCGCGCGCGTGTCGGTGCCGGCACGCGTCGCCAGCCCGGGGGCGGTGACGCTGTCGGCCCGCAAGCTGGCCGAGATCGTGAAGGAGTTGCCGGCCGCGGCACTCACGCTGAAGGTGGGCGAGAGCGCGGCTGTCACCTTGCGCTGTGCCGGCGTCAATTACCGTCTGGTGGGTCTGGCCCCCGACGATTTTCCAGCGGTGGTGCCGGCGGCGCCGCCAGCGTGGCTGACGCTTGAGGCCAAGACGCTGCGCGAGATGCTGGCCCAGACGAGCTTTGCGGTCTCTCACGACGAGAGCCGCTTTGCCCTGAACGGTGTGCTCTTCGTCTTTCAGCCCAAGGAGATTCGTCTCGTCGCCACCGACGGTCATCGGCTCGCGATCGCCAATCGTGGGGTCGGTCATGGCCTGAGCGGTGTCACCGGTATCGTCCCGCGCAAGGCGGTGACGGAGATCATGCGCGTGCTGGGCACGACGGAGGACGTCCTGCAGATGCCGAACTTTGTGATGACGGCCCGCCTGATCGAGGGACAGTTCCCGAACTACGAAGCGGTGCTGCCCAAGGGTCATCCGGGGCGGCTGGCCATCAAGCGATCCGCGCTGACGGCGGCGCTGCGCCGCGTCTCCGTGATGGCCGAGGAGCGTAACAAGCCCGTTCGCTTCGTGCTAACGCCGGGCACGCTCACGCTGGCGGCGGCCAGCCACGATCTCGGTGAGGCCGAGGAGACGATGGAGGTCGACTACGCCGGCGCCGAGCTGACGATCGGCTTCAATTCCCGTTACGTTCTCGACGCGCTCTCGCCGATGGACCAGGACGACGTCGTCGTCGAATTGAAGGACAGTTTGAGCCCCGGAGTGATTAAAAGCGCCCAGGATGACGGTCACTGCTGTGTTATAATGCCGATGCGTATTTAGTGAGGATTTCCCTCTGAATACAGGAGCTCAACCAGGGTGCAAATTGGATGGATACAGTTACGTGATTTTCGTAACTATCGCACCCTCTCCTGGAGCCCATCGCCGAAGCTGAACGTTCTCACCGGGTCCAACGCCCAAGGCAAGACGAACCTTCTCGAGGCACTTGGGTTTCTGCTCACTGGTCGCTCGTTCCGAACGTCCCGTCTGGCCGAAGTGCCCCACTGGGGAACGGCCGCGGTGACCGTCAGCGGAGAGCTTCGTCGACTCGACGGGGCCGTCACCGTCCGGCGGACGCTCGAGCGTCTCGAGAATGGTGCCTGGCGGGGCGAGGGCGCAGGTTGCTCGTGGGCGCGCGCGGTGGCGTTCGGCTGGCACGACGTGGAAATTCTCAACGGCGCGCCGGCACTGCGCCGGAACTTCCTCGACGGCGTGGCGGCCCGGCTCTACTCGAGTCATCGGGCCGTGCTGGTGCGCTTTCGTCAGATCCTCGCACGGCGGAATTCTCTGCTCCAGCGGGGCGGTGGTGAGGCGGCGGCGCAACTCGGGCCGTGGGACGAGCAGTTCGCCAAGGTGGGCATGGAGCTGGTCGATCGACGGCGGCGGGCGACGGCAGCGCTGCAGACGGAGATCAGCCGCATCTATCCATGTCTGGCCGGGGAACGGCACAAGGTCGAGCTGCGCTATCGCTGCTGCGTCGGAGAAGCCGCCGAGCCGGCGGCGCTGGCGGCCGCGCTCGAACGTCACCGTCGCGAGGAGCTGCGCCGTGGTCAGACGATCGTCGGGCCGCATCGCGACGATGTGCTGATCGAGCTCGACGGGACCGACGCGCGCGTGTTCGGCTCGCGAGGTCAGCAGCGCCTGCTGGCGCTTGCCCTGAGGCTGGCCGAGCTGTTGCCGATCACGGAAGCGACGGGGACGCCCCCGGTGCTGTTGCTCGACGACGCCCTCTCCGAGCTGGATTCGCGCGTGCGCGACAACGTCCTGCGCGAGATCGAGGCCGCCGAGCAAGTATTCCTGACCACGCCGGAGCCGTGGCCGGCTGCAACCGGCGCGCGGTGGGCGATTCACGAGGGAGGACTCGCCGCGGCATGAGCGCCGAAACGTACACGGCCAGTGACATCAAGGTCCTCGAGGGACTGGAGGCCGTCCGCAAGCGTCCCGCGATGTACATCGGCGACACCGCCGCCTATGGCCTGCATCATCTCGTGTACGAGGTGGTCGACAACTCCGTGGACGAGGCGCTCGGCGGGCACTGCGATTCCATCAAGGTCATCCTGCACTCGGACGGCTCCTGCTCGGTCGGCGATAACGGTCGTGGCATCCCCGTCGACACGCATAAGGAGAGCGGCAAGGCGGCGGCCGAGGTGGTCCTCACCGTGCTGCACGCCGGCGGCAAGTTCGAGCACTCGGCCTACAAGGTATCCGGGGGTCTGCACGGCGTCGGCGTCTCGGTCGTCAACGCGCTCAGCGAGTGGCTCGACGTCGAGATCCGCCGCGACGGCAAGGTGTGGACGCAGCGCTACGAAAATGGCGGCATCCCGACCACCGAGCTCACGGCCGGTGAGAAGACGCAGAAGCACGGCACGATCATCCATTTCAAGCCGGACCCCAAGATCTTCGAGGAGACGAACTTCTCGTTCGATACGCTGAGCAACCGTCTCCGCGAGCTGGCCTTCCTCAACAAGGGCCTCAAGATCGTCATCGAGGACGAGCGCGACGAGCGCAGCAACACGTTCCTCTTCCGGGGCGGCATCGTCGAGTTCGTCAAGCACCTCAACCAGAACAAGACGCCCATCCACCCCAAGGTGCTCTACTTCGAGGGCAAGAAGGGCGACATCGAGGTCGAGGTGGCCTTGCAGTACAACGACGGCTACCAGGAAGCCGTCTTCTCCTTCGCCAACAACATCAACACGCGGGAGGGTGGCACCCACCTCACGGGCTTTCGCGCCGCGCTCACGAGCCGGCTCGCCGCGTACGCCGAGGCGCAAGGGTTCTTCAAGAGCTTCAAGGGCGGCGTGAGCGGCGACGACGTACGGGAAGGCCTCACCGCCGTCGTCTCCGTCCGGTTGCCTGAACCGCAGTTCGAAGGGCAGACCAAGGCCAAGCTCGGCAACACCGACGTCAAAGGCCTCGTCCAGCAGGTCGTCAACGACAAGCTGGCCGAGTCGTTCGAAGAAGATCCGACGACCGCCCGCAAGATCGCCGACAAGTGCGTGCGGGCGGCCCAAGCCCGGGAGGCTGCCCGCAAGGCGCGTGAGCTGACGCGCCGGAAGGGCGTGGACGACGAGGGGCTGTCGGCGAAGCTGGCCGACTGCTCCGAGCGCGAGCCGCAGTATCGCGAGATCTTCATCGTGGAGGGCGACTCGGCCGGCGGCTCGGCCAAGCAGGGCCGGGACCGCAAGACGCAGGCGGTGCTGCCTCTGCGCGGGAAGATCATCAACGCCGAGAAGGCGCGCTACGACAAAGTCCTCTCCCACAACGAAATCCGATTGCTCATCTCGGCGCTGGGCACGGGCATCGGGCCGGAGGAGTTCGACGTCGCCAAGCTGCGTTATCACAAGGTCATCCTGATGACGGACGCCGACGTGGACGGCGCGCACATCCGCACGCTGCTCCTCACGTT
>WNEY01001926.1_pt1 | contig 14974 bp, 15 predicted proteins | sample 5400531 | NCBI WGS metagenome assembly WNEY01 (sample SAMN13153338, study PRJNA577476) | soil metagenome | isolation source: 200 cm saprolite under Douglas fir tree site 1 | place: USA:California | collected 2015-04-18
GGGATCATGATCGGCGCGCGCTCGGCGGCCGCGGCGCCCGTGATGCCCTCGCCGGGACGCATCCGCGGGCGGCGCGTCATCTCCTCGACGCGCGTGCCGTGGGTCGCGCGCAGGACGAGCTCGTCCGCCCGCTCGTCGTAGAGGTAGACGTAGCAGGCGTCGGCGTGGAGAGCGTCGGCGACCTTGCTCGCGACGAGGTCGAGCACCTCCTCGAGATCGAGCGTCGAGTTGACCGCCGCGATCGTCTCGGTCAGGAGCTGGAGGTGTCGCTCGGTCTGCTCCACGTGTCCAGTGTACGTAGCGGTTTACGAAATCCTTACCGTTTGCCAGGTAGGTTCTTTGCAGGCGGGGCATAACTTGACCTCGTGAGCGCGCTCGCCGTCGACCTCCGTCGGACCACGGGCTACCTCGTGGCCGACCGGCGCGGCCGAGTGATCGGACGGGTCGAGTGCCCGATGTACGGCACCGCTCCCGACGTCCCCGACGCCCTTTCGGTCAAAGCGGGCTTTCTCAAGCGCCGCCGCCGGCTCGTCCCGGCCGACACGATCGAGGCCGTGGACGGGCGCAGCGGCGTGATCGGCCTCCGGGTCGACCGCGACTCGATCCGCAGCTTCCTCTAGGCCAGCACCACTCTGACGCCGCGCAAGGGCGCAGTCCGCGACGACGCGAGCGCGCAGTTCTTCGGGCGGTCCGGCGGCGCCGGCGTGCTGCGGACGGGGCGGCGGGCGATCAGCTCGGCGAACTCCGCCCGGCTGACGGCGTCCGCACCGGCGAGATGGAGCGGCCCGGAGACGTCGACCGCGACTAGCTCGAGCAGCCGGTCGGCGAGCTCGCCCACCTGCACGGGTGAGCGGATCTCGTCCGAGTAGAACGTGCTCGCCGGATCGAGCGCCGCCAGCTCGCTCTTCGAAGGCTCGGCGCCCCCGTAGATCAAGGAGGTGCGGACGATCAGCGCCTCAGGGTGCTCGCGCGCGACCTCCGCTTCGGCTGCCGCCTTCGAGCGGCCGTACTCGGTGACCGGGTCGAGCGGGTCGTCCTCGACGTACGGACTGCCCTTCCCGCCGCCGAAGACGACGTCGGTGGAGAGGTGGACGAGCCTCAGCCCGCGGGCTGCCCGCGCCACCGCCCGTGAGCCGTCGACGTTCGTCGACCAGGCATCCGGCCCGTCCTGGACGTAGGCGGTGTGGATGACGGCGTCGGCTCCGCGCAGCGCCCTGCGCACCGCCTGCCCGTCGCGCACGTCGACTCCGGTCGAGCGCGAGACGCCCGCACAGCCCGCGCGACGAGCTCCCGCCCGAGGTACCCGGTGCCGCCGGTGACCATGATCCGCATGCAACGAGCCTAGAACGACCGCGAGCGCCCATGGGCACCCGCGGTCGGCCGTCAGTAAGGGGCTGCGACCGGCCGCAACCAGCGCAGCCCCTTATGGATCTTTGTCTATTTTACGTCCGGTTACAAGACCGCCAGGTAACGATCCATCTCCCACCGGGTGAGCTGGACGCGGTACTCGTCCCATTCCCTTCGCTTCAGCTCGACGTAGCGATCGAAGATGTGTGGCCCGAGCGCCTTGCGCATCAGCTCGGACTGCGAGAGCTCGTCGATCGCCTCGCCGAGCGTCTCCGGCAGCGAGACGATCCCGCGCTCCCGCCGCTGCTCGGCGGTCAGGTGGTAGAGGTTCGTCTCCATCGGATCGGGCAGCTCGTAGCCCTGCTCGATGCCCTCGAGCCCGGCGTGCAGCAGCGCCGCGAAGGTCAGGTACGGATTGCAGGCGGGATCCGGGCAGCGGATCTCCGCGCGTGTCGCCTGCTCCGAGCCCGGCTTGTAGAGCGGGATCCGGATCAGCGCCGAGCGGTTCCGCTGCGACCAGGCGACGTAGACGGGAGCCTCGAAGCCCGGCACGAGCCGCTTGTACGAGTTCACCCACTGGGCGAAGATCGCCGAGACCTCGCGCGCGTGGCGGAGCTGGCCGGCGATGAACGCCTTGCCGGTCTCCGAGAGGTGCCAGGTGTCGTCGCCGTCGAAGAACGAGTTGCGCCCGCCGGTGAACAGCGACTGGTGCGTGTGCATGCCCGAGCCGTTCTCGCCGAAGAGCGGCTTCGGCATGAAGGTCGCGTGGTAGCCGTGCTGCTTCGCGACCTCCTTGACCACGAGCCGGTAGGTCAGCGTGTAGTCCGCCATGTCGAGTGCGTTCGCGAAGCGGATGTCGATCTCGTGCTGCGACGGACCGACCTCGTGGTGGTGGTACTCAACCGGGATGCCCATGCCCTCGAGCGCCCGGATCGTGTCGCGGCGCACGCCGGTCGCGGCGTCCAACGTCGTCTGCGCGAAGTACCCGCCCTCGTCGAGCGTCTCGGTGCCCTTCTCGTCCTGGAACAGGAAGTACTCGAGCTCGGGACCGACGTTGAAGGTGTCGAAGCCCAGCGCCTGCATGCGCTCGAGCGCGAGGCGCAGCACGTGGCGCGGGTCGCCCTCGTACGGCTGGCCGTCGGGAGTGACGATGTCGCAGATCATCCGGGCGCCCTTGCCGTCGGGTAGAGGGCGGAAGGTCTCGGGATCGGGAATCGCGACCATGTCCGATTCCTCGATCGCGTTGAAGCCCGTGATCGACGAGCCGTCGAAGCCCATCCCGTCGTCGAGCGCGCCCTCGACCTCGCTCCTCGTGATCGAGAAGCTCTTCAGGTGACCCTCGAGATCCGTGAACCACAGGAGCACGTCGTCGATGCCGTGCTTCTCGATCTCGTCCAGCACTTTCTTGCGCGACCCCGGGTCGGACGTCGCCCGGTTCCTGCTCTCGACCTGCGCCATATCGCCTCCTAGAAATGCAAAAGCCCCGGGCGTGGACCTTCGCCCGAGGCCACGTCGCCTCGACAACGCGCCGAGTCTACACGTTTCGGCGCGTCTGATCATCCGGACCGCTTCAGCTTGCCGTGCCGCTTCGCGTAGACCTCGCCGCGGCGGAAGATCTCGAGCCCGAGCGGCACGGAGACGACCCCGATCACGATCAGGGGCCAGATCTCGCCCCAGACCGCGCCGGCGCCCGCCCCGTGCAGGATCGCCTTGCGGATCCCGCGCAGCGCGTAGGTGGCCGGCGAGATCTTCGCGAGCCACTGCATCCAGACCGGTAGCACCGAGACCGGGTAGTAGACGCCGGAGACGACGAGCATCATCCCCTGCGCGATGAAGCCGAGCTGCGTCCCCTTCTCCGGCGAGATCAGGGGCAGGACGGCGGTCATCATCCCGACGCCGATGAACGAGACCGAGGCGATCGCGAGCACGAGCAATGCCGACGCGAAGTTCGCCGCCGGCATGTGCAGGCTGAAGAACGCCGCGATCACGCCGAACAGCAAGCTGGCGCGGATGACGCCGTAGACGATCGCGAACAGGCCCATGCCGATCAGGTGCACCGGCCGGGACAGGGGCGCCATGAACGTGTACTCGATCGTCCCCTCCCAGCGCTCCCAGGCGACCGTCTCGGTGAGGATCTCGAAGATGATCCCCAGGTAGGCCCAGATGACCGCGCCGATCAGGAGCACGGTCGTCAGCCGGTTGACGTCGAGCTTCGCGCCGGCCACCTCCGCGCCCTTGGCGATGAAGACGATCGAGAGCGTGTTCGCGCACGTCCAGACGAAGAAGGCGAGCTCCCACCAGGCGTAGCGCTTGACGAGGTACGCGTTGCGCTCGACGACCCCGCCGAGGCCGATCAGCTCGTGACGAATAGCAGTGGCCAGCGCGGTCATGCGAACACCTCCTGCTCGAACGAGCGGCCGGTTGCGGCGAAGAACGCCTCCTCGAGCGTCTCCGCGTCGTAGCGCGCCTTCAGCTCCTCGACCGGCTCGAGGCAGAGGAGCTCGCCGCGGTCGAGGATGCCGACGCGGTCGGCGAGCGACTCCGCCTCGACGAGGTCGTGCGTGCAGAGCAGGATCGTCGCGTCGTGCGTCGCCCGCACCTCGCGGATGAAGTCCTGCACCTCGAGCTTGGAGCGCGGGTCGAGGCCCGTCGTCGGCTCGTCGAGCAGCAGCAGCACCGGCGAGGTCAGCAGGGCGCGGGCGAGCGCCACCTTCTGCTGCATGCCGCGCGAGAGGTGCTCCATCGGCTCGCCGCGGCGCTCGGACGGGAAGCCGACGCGGTCGAGGATGCGCGGGATCTCGTCCCGCGTCTCCGAGCGGGTCATCCCGTAGAAGCGCGCGGCGTAGCTCAGGTTCTCCGCCGAGCTCATCTTCTTGAAGAAGGAGGCCTCGACCGAGACGCGGTTGACGAGCCGCCGCACCGCGCGCGCCTCCTTGAAGACGTCGTTGCCGAAGACCGTCGCGCCGCCGCCGTCGTGCAGGAGCAGCGTCGCGAGCAGGCGGACCAGCGTCGACTTGCCCGAGCCGTTCTGGCCCAGGATCGCGACGCACTCGCCGCGCTCGATCGTAAACGAGACGCTCTTCAGCGCCGCGCGACGGCGCCGCTTGCGCCCGTCCCGACGGACGAACTCCTTGCGCAGGTTGTGAACTTCGACGGCGTACACGAGCTGCTCCTTCTTTCGACCCAGGCGGACACGGAAGCTGCGCACCTGCCGACGATCGGGCGGTGCGCGCGGTGAGGCGTGTCAGCCGAAGAGCAACATCGCGGGCGGAACCTTAGCGCCCGACGACGCTCGCGGCAAGGCGGGCAGGCTCACAGGTCTTCCGCGCGGTGCGCGAGGACGCTCTGGACGAGGTAGTCGCCGGCCGTGAGCAGATCCTCGCTTGCGGCGACGTAGGCGGTCCGGAACGAGAGCTCATGCGCCTCGGGGATGAGCGCGGCCCAGTGGACATCCTCACCGTGACCGCCGAGCGCCGTCTGAACCTGATCGACCAGCCGCGACCGCTCCTGCGTCGCAAGCCCCTCGGCGCTCAGGCGGTAAAAGTCGGTCACGATCTCCGCATAGGCCGTCCACTGCTGCTTCACCTCGGTCGGGAAGTGGGCCTCGATCTCGGTTGCGACACGAGCGCTCGTGAGGCGCCAGGCGCGCAGGCCCTGCTCGTACTGGAGCTGGACCGCGGCGGCGCGCTGCGCCGGGTCCTTGAGGTGCTTCGCGATCAGCCCCGTGGCGATGAACTGTGCGGTCAGCACAGGCGCCGTGAAGGCATCGCTCATCTCGGTCACGAGCGCGCCTTTCAGCTGGTGCTCGTGCTCCCGGTTCTGCCAGGTGCGCGTGATCCAGGGCACGAGCAGCGCCCCGGCGAGTGTGAGCACGAGCGGTGCCGAGACGAGCCAACGCCCGGCCCGCGCGAGCCGCGGCTTCCATGTGGCGCTCTCCATGCGAACCACCTCCGTGCGCCGCAGCTCGGTTCCGAGAATCGTCGCGCGAACTTGACACGGCGTCCAGGGGTCCGGCTACACTGCCGCGCAGGTCGTCGCCGCCGAAGGCGCCGGCCGAGGCAACGGGGCCTCGGGACTCAGCAGAGTCCTGAGGTCTTTTTTTGTGGTCCAAGACAGGAGGCTGCCCATGTCGGAGCTGGAGATCAGGCACTACGTCGAGAGCGGCGCGGCCCCGCGCGAGGCGCTCGAGTGGGCGGGCGAGACGCTCGCCAAGATGGTCGACCTCAAGTTCTGCGACCTGCTCGGGACGTGGCAGCACTGCACGCTGCCGCTGCACGCGCTCGACGAGTCCGCCTTCGACGAGGGCCTCGGCTTCGACGGCTCCTCGATCCGCGGCTGGCAGGGCATCTCGGAGTCGGACATGCTGCTGATGCCGGACGCCTCGTCGGCGCTGCTCGACCCGTTCTGCGAGACGCCGACGTTGTCGCTGATCTGCGAGATCGTCGATCCGGTCACGAGGGAGCCCTACAGCCGCGACCCGCGCCGCGTCGCCACGCGCGCCGAGGAGTACCTGCGCGGGACCGGGGTGGCCGACACGTGCTTCATCGGCCCCGAGTGCGAGTTCTTCGTCTTCGACGAGGTCTCGTACGAGCTCGGCCCGAACCGCTCGCACTATCTCGTCGACTCCGGCGAGGGCCACTGGAACTCCAGCCGGCCCGGGCTCGGCTACACGGTGCGCGAGAAGGAGGGCTACTTCCCGCCGGCGCCGCACGACACGCTGCACGACCTGCGCACCGAGATGGTGCTGACGCTCGAGCGGCTCGGGATCCCGTGCGAGTTCCACCACCACGAGGTCGCCTCCGGCGGCCAGTGCGAGATCGACCTGCGCTTCGAGACGCTGACGCGGATGGCCGACCAGGTCCTGACCTACAAGTACGTGGTCAAGAACGTCGCCCGCCGGGCGGGCAAGACCGTGACGTTCATGCCGAAGCCGATCTTCGGCGACAACGGCTCGGGCATGCACTGCCACCAGTCGCTCTGGAAGGAGGGCACGCCGCTGATGGCGGACAAGTCCGGCTACGCCGGGCTGTCGCAGCTCGCCCGCAACTACGTCGGCGGCCTGCTCGCGCATGCGCCGGCGCTGCTCGCCTTCTGCGCGCCGACGACGAACTCGTACCGCCGGCTGGTGCCGGGCTACGAGGCGCCGGTGAACCTCGTCTACTCGCAGCGCAACCGCTCCGCGTGCATCCGGATCCCGATGTACTCCGAGTCGCCGAAGGCGAAGCGGATCGAGTTCCGCTGCCCCGACCCGTCGGCGAACCCCTACCTCGCCTTCTCGGCGATGCTGATGGCCGGGCTGGACGGGATCGAACGGGACCTGGATCCGGGCGCGCCGTCGGACTACGACCTCTTCCACGACACGGCCGCGGACGTCCCGCAGGTGCCGGGCTCGCTGGCCGAGGCGCTCGACGCGCTCGAGGCCGACCACGAGTTCCTGCTCGAGGGCGGCGTCTTCACCGAGGACCTGATCCGCACCTGGATCGACTACAAGCGCGAGAACGAGGTCGACCCGGTCCGGCTCCGCCCGCACCCGGCGGAGTTCTCCCTCTACTTCGATTGTTGATCAGAGAGCTAGAAGCGAAGGACTGGACTGCGGTGGCGGCGATCTACGAGGAAGGCATGCGCTCGGGCGATGCCACGTTCGAGACCGAGGTGCCCGAGTGGGAGCGCTGGGACGCGGCGCACCTGCCCGGGCACCGGCTGGTCGCCGAGCTCGACGGAGAGGTCGTCGGCTGGGCGGCGCTCGGGCCCGTCTCGGAGCGCTGCGTCTACCGCGGCGTCGTCGAGGACAGCGTCTACGTCGCGGAGCGGGCCCGCGGCCGCGGCGTCGGCCGGGCGCTCTTGAACGAGCTCGTCCAGCGTGCGGAGCAGGACGGCATCTGGACGGTACAGGCAGGCGTGTTCCCGGAGAACGGGGCGAGCCTGCGGCTCCACGAGACGTGCGGCTTCCGCCGCGTCGGCGTCCGGGAGCGAATCGGAAAGCGGGACGGCGTCTGGCGCGACGTCGTTCTGCTCGAGCGAAGAAGCGAGCTGACCCTGCACGGGGGAACCCGTGGTTCCCCCGTGGACCCCCTCCTTCGCACCTCCCGGTGTGCGGGCCCCACCGAGGCTCGCGCCGGGCAAAGCCCGGCTCCGGCGCGCACAACTTCCAGTGGTCGAGACAAGGAGAGATCGTGATCAAAGTCGAGGCGGTCGTAATCCGCGAACGGGTAGAGACGGTGATCGACGCGGTCGAGGACGCCACGGGCCACGTGGGCGTCACCGTGATCGAGGCAATCGGCCACGGACGTCAGCGTGGCGTCACGCACGAGTACCGGGGGCGCGTGTTCGAGTCGCGCTTCCTCCCCAAGGCCGTGCTCGTCTTCGTGGTCGAGGACGACCGGGCCCAAGCGGCGGTCGAGGCGATCGTCGACGCCGCAAAGAGCGGCAACGAGTCGGGCGACGGGCTGGTCTGGATGAGCCCCGTCGACAACGTCACACACAACCGGACGGGCAAGAGCCTGGAGGAGGTGGAGATCGATGCCTAAGAACCAGGACCTGCTGATCGCGGCGAGCACGATCTGGGTCGTCATCACCGCAGTACTCGTCATGTTCATGCAGGCCGGCTTCGCCTTCCTCGAGGCCGGTCTCACGCGTATGAAGAACGCCGGGCACATCGCCGGCAAGAACGTGCTCATCTTCGGGATCTGCTCGATCGTCTACTGGGGGATCGGCTTCGCCCTCGCCTTCGGCGACGGCAACGTGATCATCGGCACCGACGGCTTCTTCCCGTCGGTGACCTCGATGCTCTCCGTCGGCGCGAAGCCGTGGGACTGGTTCTCGGAGATCCCGGGCGCGGCCGGCTACCTGTTCGAGGTCGTCTTCGCCGGAGTGTCGCTCGCGATCGTATGGGGCGCCATGGCCGAGCGGGCGAAGCTGTGGGTCTACTTCGTCTTCGGCGTCTACTTCACCCTCGTCTACTCGATCGTGTCGCACTGGATCTGGAGCCCGCACGGCTGGCTGTTCCAGCGGGGCATGCAGGACTTCGCCGGCTCGACCGTCGTCCATTACCAGGGCGCGCTCGCAGGGCTGGCGGGGGCGCTGATCCTCGGGCCGCGGATCGGGAAGTTCGGCACCGACGGGCGCGCGAACCCGATCCCGGGACACAACATCCCGTACGCCGTCCTCGGCACGATCATCCTCTGGTTCGGCTGGTTCGGCTTCAACCCGGGCTCGACCCTGTCGGTGCACACGGGCGGCTACTTCGGCTACTTCGCCTACGTCGCCCTCACGACCAACATCGCCGCGGCCGCCGGAGCCGTCGCCGGCATGGTCGTCGCCTGGCTGAAGATGGGCAAGCCGGACATCTCGATGATGCTGAACGGCGCGCTCGGAGCGCTCGTCGCGATCACGGCCGCCTCCGGCTTCGTCGCCCCGTGGGCCGCCGTCGTGATCGGCGTCGGCTCGGGGATCATCGCGGTCTTCGGCGTGATCTTCGTGGAGCGGATCGGCATCGACGACCCGATCGGCGCGGTCGCGGTGCACGGAATGTCCGGCGTCTGGGGCACGCTCGCGACCGGCCTGTTTGCGGTGCCGCTGCTCGCGAAGAACCTCGCCACCGGCCACGGCGGCCTCGTCTACACCGGCTCGTTCCACCAGGTCGGCGTCCAGGCTCTGGGCCTGGTCGCCGTCGGCGCCTTCACGTTCAGCGCGTCGTTCGGGGCTCTCTGGATCCTGGACAAGATCTGGGGCATCCGGGTCAACTCCGACGTGGAGTCGCAGGGCCTCGACGTTCACGAGCACGGCATGTGGGGCTATCCGGAGTTCTACATCCCGGTCCCGGGCGGCTACGGGACGGAGTCCCACGGGCACCTGGGCTCGAGGATGCCGAGCCACACCCACGCCGCGGTGCCGGCCCCGGAGCCCCGGCTGGCCGGCGCCGATTGACCCTCTCGTCGCCCGGCGGTGGGCTGCTGAGCTCGTTGGCTCAGCGGCCCACCGCGGCGATGATCCCCAGCTGGCGCTTCGTCAGGTAGAGCAGCGCCGCCTGCAGCTCGGCCACGCCCTCGCCGGAGAGCCGGCCGCCGTTCGCCTGCTGCAGGTCGCGAACCATCAGCTCCTCGCGGTCCGCGTCGTGGAGCGGCAGCCCCGCCTCGCGCTTGTGGCGGATGATCTCCTCGACGAGCTCGAGACGCTGGTTCACCGCGGCCAGGATCGCGCGGTCGATCTCCGAGACGCGCGTTCGCAGCTCGCGCAGGACGGGGTCGGGGGCGGTCAGACGCGAGGCCGGCGAGGCGCTCATGCCGGCTCCCGCGCGGGAACTGCGGGCGTCAGGTGTGCGGTGGTCATCGGATACCTCCCGGAAAGGAAGAACAATGGTGGGGAAGAGGCTGCTCCCGCCTCAGAGAACTTCAGCTAGCCGGCGAAGGCGAGAGAACGGAACGCCGGCTAGCGCACAAAGATGCGCACGCCGATGAACGCCTGGTACTGCTGGTTCGCGTTCTCGAGCCGGCGCGTCATGGACGTCGAAGCTTGCCGAGTCTGCCGTCCCTTGTCAAACAAGCCGGCCCGGCGCACGGCGACTCACGCTATCTTCGGGGTATGCCGAAGATCTGGGGTATGCCGAAGACGCTTTTCGACCGGCTCTGGGAGAGCCACGTCGTCCGCGAGGAGCCGGGCGAGCCCGCGCTGCTCTACGTCGACCTGCACCTCGTCCACGAGGTCACCTCGCCGCAGGCGTTCGAGGGCCTGCGCCTCGCCGGCCGGCGGGTGCGCCGGCCTGACCTGACGATCGCGACGATGGACCACAACGTCCCGACCGTCGACGGGCCGATCACCGACCCGCTCGCCAAGGCGCAGCTCGAGGCGCTGCGCCGCAACTGCGCCGAGTTCGGCGTCCCGCTCCACGCCACCGGCAGCGGCCGCGAGGGGATCGTCCACGTGATGGGGCCGGAGCTCGGGCTGACGCAGCCGGGGCTGACGGTCGTCTGCGGGGACAGCCACACCTCGACCCACGGCGCCTTCGGCGCGCTCGCGTTCGGGATCGGGACCTCGGAGGTCGAGCACGTGCTCGCGACCCAGACGCTGCCGCAGCGCAAGCCGCGGTCGATGCGCATCGAGTTCGCGGGCGACCTGCCGCCCGGGCTGACGGCGAAGGATCTGATCCTCGGCGCTATCGGCCGGCTCGGTGTCGGCGGCGGCGTCGGCCACGTGGTCGAGTACGCGGGCGAGGCGATCGAGGCGCTCTCGATGGAAGGCCGCATGACCGTCTGCAACATGTCGATCGAGTTCGGCGCGCGGGCGGGGATGATCGCGCCGGACGACACCACCTTCGCCTACCTCGAGGGCCGTCCGTTCGCGCCGAAGGGCGCCGAGTGGGAGCGGGCGCTCGACCGCTGGCGCGCGCTCGCAACCGACGCGGGCGCCGTTTACGACAGCGTCGTCGAGATCGACGTCTCGCAGCTCGAGCCGCAGGTCACCTGGGGCACGAACCCGGGCATGGTCGTGCCGATCGGCGGCCGCGTTCCCGACCCCTCCGACTACGACGACCCGGACGACCGCGCCGCCGTCGAGCGGGCGCTCGAGTACATGGCGCTCGAGCCGGGCACGCCGATCCAGGAGATCCGCGTCGACCGCGTCTTCATCGGCTCGTGCACGAACTCACGGATCGAGGACCTGCGGGCCGCGGCGGCGGTCGTCGCCGGCAAGCGCGTGCACCCGAGCGTGACCGCGCTCGTGGTGCCGGGCTCTGCGAACGTGAAGCGCCAGGCCGAGCAGGAGGGGCTCGACCGGGTCTTCGAGGCCGCCGGCTTCGAGTGGCGCCGCGCCGGCTGCTCGATGTGCCTGGGCATGAACCCCGACATCCTCCAGCCCGGCGAGCGCTGCGCCTCGACGTCGAACCGTAACTTCGAGGGACGCCAGGGCGCCGGCGGCCGGACGCACCTCGTCAGCCCCGCCGTCGCCGCCGCCACCGCGATCGCGGGCCACTTCGTCGACGTGCGGGACCCCGTGCCCGCGTGAAGGCGCTGCAGCACGTGACGGGCGTCGTCGCCGTGCTCGACCGCGGGGACGTCGACACCGACCAGATCATCCCGAAGCAGTTCCTGAAGCGGATCGAGCGCACCGGCTTCGGCGAGTTCCTCTTCTTCGACTGGGCCAAGGATCCCGGCTTCGAGCTGAACCGGCCCGAGTACGCGGGCGCGAAGATCCTGATCACTGGCCGCAACTTCGGCTGCGGCTCGTCGCGGGAGCACGCGGCCTGGGCCCTGCAGGACGCCGGCTTCGACGTCGTGATCGCGCCCTCGTTCGGCGACATCTTCCGGCAGAACAGCCTCAAGATCGGCCTGCTGCCGATCGCGCTCGAGGACGCGCCCGGGCTGATGCGCTTCGGCGGGCAGGAGCTGACGGTCGACCTGGAGGCGCTCGAGATTCGCACGCCCGCGGGCACGGTGCCGTTCGAGCTCGACGAGTTCCAGCGCCGGTGCATCCTCGAGGGGCTCGACGAGATCGGGCTGACGCTCCGGCACGAGGCGGAGATCGCAGCCTACGAGGCGGCGCGCTCGGCGCCCTTCGAGATCACCGCGCTCGCAGCCGGGTAGGAGCCGAACAGGCGCAGGTGGCGCGTGCGCGAGCGGGCCTCGCGCAGGGTCTCCGCCACGACCGGGTCGAGCGGATGGCCGGCAAGGACTGCGTCGAAGCGGTACCGCCACGGGGTGTGCGGGATCGGGCGCGAGACGAGCTGGACGAGGTCGATCCGGTGGCGGCCGAACGGCTCGAGCGCGCGGTGGAGCGCGCCCGGCTCGTGGCTCGTGACGAACGAGAAGGCGATCCGCCAGTTCTCGCCGCCGCCGTCCACGCGCATGAACGGCGCGATCGCGACGAAGCGGGTGAAGGCCTCCGGGTGGTCGCCGATGTCAGCCGCGAGGATCGCGAGGCCATGCAGCTCGGCCGCGCGCTCGCCGGCGATCGCGGCCTCCTTGGGGTCGCCTGAGGCGGCGACGAGCCGCGCGGCGTCGGCCGTCGTCGCGGACGCGACCGCCACCGCGTTCGGCATCCGCACGAGCAGGTCGCGGCACTGGTCCAGCGCGGCCGGATGCGAGCGGACGATCCGGATCTCCTCGACCGAGGCGCCGTTGCGGCCGGCGAGGCAGTGGTGGATCGGCAGCATCGTCTCGGCCACGATCGCGAGGCCGGAGTCGAAGAGGAGGTCGTGCGTCTCGGCCACCGGCCCGGAGACGGAGCTCTCGATCGCGAGCACGCCGCGCTCGGCCTCGCCCGTCGTCACGGCCTCGACGACTGCGCGAAAGGTCGGCACGGCGACCGTGTCGCCGTCGTCCGGGAAGAGCTGCTCGACCGCGGCCTCGGCATGAGAGCCGTCCTGCCCCGCGTAGACGACACTCACAGCGCCCCCAGCACTGCATCGCCGAAGGCGGCCGTCGTCGCGCTGCCGCCGAGATCGCGCGTGGGCGCGGTCGCGAGCGCGCGCTCGACCGCCCGCTCGAGCGCGGCCGCCGCGTCCTCGCGCCCGAGTCCGTAACGGAGCAGGAGCGCGGTCGAGCGCAGCATCGCGGTCGGGTTCGCGATGCCGCGGCCGGCGATGTCGGGCGCCGCGCCGTGCACCGGCTCGAAGATGCCGGGGCCACCGTCGCCCAGGCTCGCCGAGGGCGCGAGCCCGAGCCCGCCGGTCACCGCGGCGGCGAGATCGGAGAGGATGTCGCCGAACATGTTCTCGGTCACGATCGTGTCGAAGCGCTCCGGCGCGATCACGAGCTGCATCGCGGCATTGTCGACCAGCATGTGCTCGACCTCCACGTCCGGATAGTCGGCGGCGACCTCGTTTACGACCCGGCGCCACATGCGCGAGGTCTCGAGCACGTTCGCCTTGTCGATCGACGTCAGCATGCCCCTGCGCGCGCGAGCGAGCTCGAAGGCGCGACGGGCGACGCGCTCGACCTCGCGCGGGTGGTACTCGCAGGTGTCGAAGACGGTGCCGTCCTCGCGGACGCCGCTGGCGCCGAAGTAGAGCCCGCCGACGAGCTCGCGGACAATCAGGAGGTCGATCTCGCCCCCGCGCGCGGGACGCAGATTCGCGAAGGTGTCCAACGCCGCGCGCAGAGCCAGGAGCCCCTGCTCGGGCCGGACGTCGGCCGCGTCGAACTCGGGGTCGCCGATCGGAGCCTTCAAGACCGCGTCCGCGGCCACGCACGCCGCCAGCGTCTCCGCGGGGAGCGGCTGCCCGGTCGCCCGGATCGCCGCGGCGCCGAGTAGCCGCTCCTCGAGCTCGAGGTCCGGCGCCAGCGCCTCGAGCGCGCGGGCGGCCTCGCGTGCGACTTCCGGCCCGACCCCGTCGCCCGGCAGGACGACCACCTTCAAGGCTTCGTCACCGCTCCCTCCGAGGCCGATGAGACGTGCGCCGCGTACTTGGCGAACGCCCCCCAGGTGTAGCGCGGCGCCGGCGGCGCCCAGTGGAGGAGCCGCGCCGCGAGCTCGTCCTCGGACAGCTCCACGTTCAGCTGCCGCGCCTCGACGTCGAGCACGACCAGGTCACCGTCCCGCAGCGCCGCGATCGGACCGCCGCGGAACGCCTCGGGCGCGACGTGACCGACCATGAAGCCGTGCGTGGCGCCCGAGAAGCGGCCGTCCGTCACCAACGCCACCTCGTCCGAGAGCCCCTCGCCGACGATCGCCGCCGTCACATGGAGCATCTCGCGCATGCCGGGCCCGCCGGCGGGCCCCTCGTAGCGGATCACGACCACGTCGCCGGAGGCGATCGCGCGCGCCTTCACCGCCGCGAAACAGGCCTCCTCCGAGTCGAAGACGCGCGCCGGACCGCGGTGGACGAGCCGGTCGTGCCCCGCGAGCTTCACGACGCAGCCCTCCGGAGCGAGGTTGCCCCAGAGGATGCGCAGCCCGCCCGACGGCTTCAGCGGCCGCTCGATCGGCACCACGACCTCCTGGCCCGGCCGTTCCTGCACGAGCGCCGCGATCTGCCCGAGCGAGCGCCCGTCGACGTTGGGCGCGCCGGTCGCGATCAGGTCGCGCTTCGCCAGCTCGCGCGCGACCAGCGCCACGCCGCCGGCCTCGTGAACGTCCGTGGCGACGAAGCGGCCGGCCGGCTTGAGGCTCGCGATCACGGGCGTCCGCGCCGCGACTGCGTCGAAGTCCTCGAGCTCGTACGGGATGCCGAACTCGCGCGCGATCGCGAGCAGGTGGAGGACGCCGTTGGTCGAGCCGCCCGTCGCCGCGATCGAGGCGGCGGCGTTGTCGAGCGCGTCCCGGGTCACGATCTGCGAGGGGCGCACGTCGGCGCGCAGCAGCTCCATCGCGAGCTTCCCGGCCTGGTAGGCCGCCTCCTCCTTCGTCGTGTCGAGCGCCGGGATCCCGTTCGACCCCGCCGGGCTGATGCCGAGGAACTCGAGCACCGTCGACATCGTGTTGGCGGTGAACTGGCCGCCGCACGCGCCGGCGCCCGGGCAGGCGACCGACTCGAGCTCGTGCACCTCGGCCGCGCTCATCGTCCCGGCCGCGTGCGCGCCGACCGCCTCGAAGACGTCCTGGATCGTCACGTCGCGGCCGGGGAAGCGCCCAGGCGCGATCGAGCCGTTGTAGAGCACCAGCCCGGGCAGGTCGAGCCGCCCGAGCGCCATCA
>WNEY01001927.1_pt1 | contig 14966 bp, 14 predicted proteins | sample 5400531 | NCBI WGS metagenome assembly WNEY01 (sample SAMN13153338, study PRJNA577476) | soil metagenome | isolation source: 200 cm saprolite under Douglas fir tree site 1 | place: USA:California | collected 2015-04-18
CATCCCCGCAGGAACGAGAGCGGATTAAGCTTCCTCATTCTAGATGACGGACGCTGAATCGAGGACTCGGTGAACTTCCCACAGTCCGCCCTACAGTTCCATGCCCATGATGAGCTCCGGCCCGATGATGACAATGAACGGGCTCGGGCACGCGTCAGGCGGTGGCTACCGGAGCCAATCGGCGTCCTTCACCGCGCCCGGGCTCCTACTGGGACTTGTGCCGGTATTCGGGTCATGCGAACAAGGGCATGTACGGATCCTTCGCGGTGGGTTGAAGTCGTCACCCTCACCGGTGACGGTTGGCACACCGACTGTCAGCGCCGGAAGGGCGTTTAGAGGCCCGCGTTCGGCCCGGGTGGACGGCATGGTGAGAGTCCTACGATCGAATCAGGTCGGATTCTCTGCGTTCCAGATATCGACAACACAACGCATTTCGCCATCAGGGTCCCGTCGCCAAATCGTAATCCCGCGGCCCTTCATCGTGACGGGCATGCCGTCCGGGCCGTCCATCGCTACCTCGTTGCGGCCAAGCATGTATGCGAGGTTGCCGTCCGGCGAGAACGTGACGTCCGTGGAGGTCCATGTGATCCGGAACCCAGGGACTTTCCAACTGGACTCGACGTACTCGCGCAACGCCTGCTTACCGGAGATCGCTGGGAGCCCCGGTGGCAAGACGATCGCGTCGTCGGTCCAATACGACAGAATGCGTTCGATGTCGCGACCCTTCGAGGAAACAGCTGCCCACTCAGCGTCTCGCCGAAGCAGCTCGGTTCTTGCCGATGTCAAATCCAATTTGGACTTCCCTTGGGAACGAGACGACGGGGCCATGACTGAGTGGATCACTGGTGACCGGTTTAGCGTTTGTCCCTCTAAGGGTCAACCGGGACCCCGGCGACAACCGCTTGTCGGTTGTCCGCATTTCGCGACGCGACTAGAGTTTGAATCCATTTGAGGGAATTGAACTCGCTCTCTCAACCTTCGACCCCAGTCCTTGTGCGATCGCTCGGCGGACACAGATGTATGACAACCATGTCCGAGGACGCGACCGAGTTCGGGGACCCCGAAGGAAAAGCGTATTCATATTCCAACCACGACATACGCTGCCTCCAACATGCCACTCCTGACCACACTTCACATCAAGAACTACAAGAGTCTGCAGGACGCCAAACTGAAACTGCACCCGAAGGTCACGGTTCTCGTTGGTCGCAACAACTCGGGGAAATCAAACGTCATTGATGCCCTCAGCTTTCTTCACACCGCGGCCACAGGGAACTATTCCGGCGCACTGTCTCTCCGAGGTGGATTCAGGAGTGTGGTCTTCGGTGGGGATCAGTCTTTGGTCGTCCAGATCGTTCTCGAGCTTCAGTTGGCCGTCGCAGAGTATGCGAGTCTCATCAAGACAATCACCAGCGTTGTGCCAGGCGTTCAGACTTCGAACCTGGAAAACGCCGGTCTGGGCAGAACCTTGAGATACACGCTGGCTGCGAGTCAGGATGGCTTCGAGGAGCAGCTGGAACTTGTTACAGGTGAGACGAGCTACTTGGTCCTCGCAGGTGTATTCTCAGGCGGTAACTACTCCCTGCAGCAATTTGATCTAGTTGCCGGTTTCCGCGAGTTGAACACAGGCGGACGTTTTAGCTCACGGGGGAGCTCCAGGAACACGTGGGGCGGCGGCTCGTATGGTCCGGGCTTCGGGGGTGGAATCTCGCCCCAGGACGCTGTCGCCAGCGCGTTGCTGTCGTTCGTCCAGATTCTACTGCGCAACCTGATCATAAGAGTGGGGCCAAACCGGAATCCACTACCCCGAACTTCGATAACCGGCGCCAGTAGTCTCACGGACGACGGTTCGAATCTTGCCGATTGGCTCGACTACTTGCGATCGAACGAATCCAGACGATTCACCCAGGTAGTCAGAGAGTTCAAAGCACTCGTTCCAGAGGTCGAGGACCTTACGACACCTCGCCTGGGCGGACCACAAGTGACGGCTTCTATCCGCGAATCTTGGCTTCCTCAGGCACCGGGCTTCGAGCTCGGTGCCACGTCGTTTGGAGTCCGCAACTTACTCACTATCGTTGGGCACCTGTTGGACAGAAGGCAGGGTTATGTCTTGGCGGTGGAGGAGCCAGAGAACAGCATCCATCCCAGGACGCAACGAATACTTGCCGAAACACTCTGGCGGCATGCCGAGGACAGGCAGATTTTGATTTCAACACACTCCCCGTCGCTGGTGTCGAGCTATCCCCTCGAGTCAGTGAATCTGATTACGAGGGAAGATGGGTCTTCGTCTATCGTCGCCGTGGATGACACCAACGTTCGTCGGGTCGTTGACGAGCTTGGAATCAGGCCAAGCGACGTCCTCGAATCGGATGCTCTTGTGTTCGTGGAAGGCGAGTCTGACGAGAAAGTATTCAAAGCGTGGTATGACACGCTTAGGACTTCCACCGGCAATGAGGATATGGCGCGGATTCACTGTCTATTTCTTGGAGTTTGGGGCCTCGACAATCTACCATTCTACCTCGATTCTAAGATTCTGAAATCGCGTCGGTTGCAGCCGGGGATTTTCCATATTGTCGACGGAGACGTTCACGATACCCCGGAGAAAGAACGACAGTGGAAACGAACACGGGCTCTCTTGCCCTGCCCAGATGATCACGTCTACGAACTCAGGAATGGAACCATCCTCGAGGACTACTTGCTGGTTGCCACCGCGATTGCAAAGGCCTTTCCGGATCGGCTTCGCCCTGTTGAAACGGTAGAGTCTCTCCTCTCGGACAACCGGCGAAAGGGCCTGAAAGCCAAGACGTCACTCACGTCTCTCCTCGAGTCGTTTGGCATTCGCTATTCCCCTGTCATGGCAGAGCGCATCGCCTTGTCGATGCAGGCAAAGGACATTAGCGAAGACATCCGGACCCTACTCCAGGCAATGGTGTCGCGCATTCAGTAAGTGTCGAAGTCATTCGAGGTGTTGGACTAGGGCATCACTTCAGGGTTCCCATGTTGCCATCCTAATGACGTCCGATCTCTCGTCGGGTGAGTTCCCCAGGTGAGGTTCGAACTTTAGGGACACTCGGCCAACCTTTGGTCGCCAACGGTCCCGCGTGAATCCCAGAAGTTCGGGGCTCCCCGAGGGAGTTTGGACGATTTGTTAGGCGGCCGTTAGCTCAAACAGTGACCGAGCCCTAGCGCCTGAGCGGGTTTGAAAATCCGTGTGGGTTGGAAGGATCATTTCGAGGAAGGTCTTTGCGCGTTTGCAAAAGAACCCGATGGAGGGAAACCCAAGTGAGTCGAAACCCGAGTTCTCCAGTAGGATTCATTGTGCTATTTCCATGAACGACCCGGATCCAGGAGGATTCGAACTGGCGAATTTCGCCGACATCAACGGCGGTCCTCGGGCTTCTCGCTCAACCGGGCCGGCTTGGTGGCGAGCCGAAAAAAACAGAACATTCACCAGCGAGTTCTTATCACAGGTGTCGTTCATCCGAAAACACGAACGAGAGGTGGAGGGGGCAACTTGCAACCTGTGAAAGTGAAAACAGAGAATTGGGGGACAATCGAGTGGATTGATGGACCTTTGGCGAGGGTCCTATTACGTCGCAAACATGCGTTGCCTGTCATGCTTGCGGTGTACGACAGTGGCGTGACGTCCACGTCGGATTTAATTAGGCGTGTCCACGGACACCCCGAATCGGTAATCAGCACCATTCGAAGCTTGCAACAATCTGGAGTCTTGAGCCGGGCGAGGTCCCTTCAAGGACGTCACGAGGTTCAGACTCGCCTCACGCTCCGAGGTATCCAGCTTGTTGAAACTCCAATCTATCGTTGGCAAAGGCTTCTGCTGAAATGGAACAGGGCGTCGGATGAAGCTGGCTCCTCTCCTGGTACATAAAGAAACAACGACGCGGTGGAATTGCCGCAATCAGCTCGTGGAGATCTGCGCGAAGCGCCTGAAATACCTGATTCTTGTCGAGAAATCCAGAGTGCTCCTCAGGATGTCCGGAATTTCGGTTTCCGGAAGGATTGTTAATGAAGAACGTCCCTAGATAGGGATTAGGAATCTTGCCGCGTCGATTCTGGGGGAGACACCGATAACCTTCGAGAAGCCTCGGCTTCACGCCAGGTACGACGACCAATTGCAGGACTTGTCTAGGAGTGGTCCGCACTTACAGGGATCAAGGTTTTGGTTGGGCGGCATCCGGGGTGGATGGACCTTATGTCCGTTTTGTCGACGCTGAAGTCCGCAGGAGGGTGTGCCGGTGGATATGCGATTTACTATGCGGCGAAAGGATCCGCTCACGCTGTGAACTTCCAAAGAAAGGAGAGAAAGCTGTGGCCTCAAACGAAGATCAGGATGAAACACTTCTTCCCAGGCTTGGACATCGGCCACGTTAGGTTCAGCATCAACTGCAGGCTCCCGGGGAACTGGTTCATGAGTGGGGGGAATGTCGCCGGTATGACCTTTGGCTACAGGATTTTCTTTAAAGGCTCGAACATTCAGAAAAGCTGGTCGGGCCTTGAGCTGCTGATGCACGAGTTGGTACACGTTGACCAAGTGCGCCGCCGGGGCAAGGACGAGGGCCGCTTCGCGTGTGACTATGGAAAGGGATACCTGAAAGGTGGCAGCTACGAGAAAAATCCCATGGAGGCAAAAGCCATCAACTTCGTTGCCACGCATCGGCTGCCAGGTGCCTTGCCTCCATCGCTCCGCACTCTTCCGAAAAAGCCCTAGTGATGCTTATGGTCGTAAGAACTCCGGCAAGGTCAGCATTCCAGATCGTTGGACCTTCTTTTCCGCTAGAGCCGATCTGCCGTGACCTTGACCCGGACGACGATGTAAGCCGGGCGATTACGGGTCCGTCGCGAGGAAGGCCAGGGTTGAACTCAATTAGGCTTCTCCCACGTTGGCGGACAGGGGGGAGAAGATGGTTGTCAACGTAGGTCTCATCCGAGAGTGCGAGCGTCGTCTGTCGTTCGATCCCGAGAAGCAATCGACGAAACTGGGGGAGGGAAACCGCGGAAGGTGGCTCACCGCGGAGCAAAAGGAGCACAGGCTTCGTCTTTTAATGAGCGAGACGGACAGCCCAGAGAGAGCGCAACTCGCCTTCGAGCGGATCATCGAAGGCAACGACTTGGTAAGCATCAACTACCTCGAGAAAGGCGTCGTAGCGTCTCGGCCGGTTTGCCGCATTCAGCTGCGTAACGGTTCTGGCGATATACTCGGTTATGGGACTGGCTTCCTCATCGGCCCCGGTCTTCTGATGACGAACCATCATGTGTTCGGGAGAGCCGAGGAAGCCTCGTACGCGGTCGCCGATTTCGACTACGAGCTCGACATCAACGGTCGCGAACGCCCTATGATCAGGTTCGCCTTTGAGCCTGACCGGTTCTTCTATGCGAACGAAGGTCTCGACTTCGCGGTGGTCGCGGTGAAGCCGACCTCCATGGAGGGCGGCCGGGGCTTGGAGGAGTGGGGATGGCTGACTCTCTCCGGTGATCCCGGCAAAGGGACCCTCGGAGAGTACCTCACAATCATCCAGCATCCCGAAGGTCAGCTCAAGCAGATCTGCGTTCGTGAGAACAAGCTGCTTGAGTACACTGAAAATACGTTGTGGTACAAAACTGACACCCTCGGCGGATCGTCAGGCTCCCCCGTGTTCAACCAGTTCTGGCAAGTCGTTGGACTCCATCACAGTGGCGTACCCGAGAAGGACAAGAATGGAAACTGGCTCACCTGGGATGGAGGCGTGTGGGATGCCTCGATGGGCGAAAATCGAATCAAGTGGAAGGCCAACGAAGCCATCCGGATCAGCTCGATTGTCCAGCACCTGCAAGAAAGGTTCGCAAATCAGCCGTTGTTGATGACTGCCCTGGGGACGAAACCTCCCACACCGGAATGGCATCGTGAATCGGTGTCTCGCTCAGTTCTCCCGGCGGTCCCCGCAGGATACTGGGCAGAGATTGATGGAGTTGCCGTTTCGCTCGTCGTGCCGCTCAGGATCCCGTTAGAAGTCGTTCGCAGAGCAATCGGTCCATCGCCCCGCCCTCCTGCCGCGGTGTCGGTAGAGCCGGTTGCCAGCGTGCCACCTACTGCGGTGGTAGGGGTCTTGCCAATCGAGAAGGTCGAAATCGACCAGACCACGTTGGAGTCTCGCCCCGGCTACGACCCTTCATTCCTCGGCATTGGTAAGCTCACTGTTCCGCTCCCGAGTATCCCGGACAAGCTCAAGGAGTCGGTCGCAACGCTGGTCGCCGTGCCTGGAGAATCCGAGCTGAAGTACTTCAACTACAGCGTCGTAATTAACAAGGACCGGAAGCTCGCTTTCTATGCTGCTGTCAATATCGACGGCAAGCTGCGTCGCAACCTAGGTAAGCGCGAAGGCGACGCTTGGCTGCGCGATCCGCGCATCACGGAGAACGCGCAAATCGGCGACGAGTTCTATCGCCGTCAAAAGGAACTCGAGGTCGATCGAACAGAGAATCCCTTTGATCGCGGGCACCTCGTCAGGCGATTAGACGCGACGTGGGGAACCACGGATGCCGAGGCCAAGCAACACGGCGACGACACGTTCCATTTCACGAACTGCTCGCCCCAGTTCTTTGCGTTCAACCAAGGCAAGAAGCTGTGGGCGGGCATCGAGGAGTACGTCTTGGACCAGTTGGAGGCCGAGGAACGCAAGGCATGTGTGATTAACGGACCGGTGTTCGATGGACCGGTGGCCGATGAAGGTGGACTACCGGATCCCGAGAAGCCCGGCAAGCGGGACCCAAAGTTCAAGGAGGTAGCGATCCCCAAGTATTTCTGGAAGCTCATGGTGATCGAGCGTGGGGGGAAGCTGGCCGCCTCTGCCTTCCTGCTCAGCCAGCAGGATCAAGTCCTTGGCATCGACCGGATTCAGGAGGAGGCGGTGTTCGAGAAGCTCACGGCCGCGCAGGCGAAGGTCTTCCAAATCTCCATACAAGACCTCGCTAAGTTCACCGGGCTCGATTTCGGGAAGTTAGCGGAAGTCGACACGAAAGAAGCTGCCAGAGCCGCCAAGCCGCGACCCATTGAGAGCCTGAACGAAATTCGGTTCTAGCCGCGGAGGAGTGCCTCTGATCTGGCCCCGGGTTGCCTATCGTGGCCTAGCCGGCGAGGACCTGTGGTCGGGGCTTCACCCTGGACCCTTTGGTTGCCGCTTCTCCACCGTGAGCCGAACGCGATGGTAGAACCTCCGAATCGCTCGCTAGGAGTCGATTCAATCCGCAATTCCCTGGATGGGATTCGAACTCTCTTCGAGACTCCGCTGGAACTGGGTTCGCGTTGCAATCTGAGTATGAAGATAACCGCAAGGGGAGAGGGCCAGCTCCACTACCCGTAGCTTACTTGTATGGTTCGGTTATGTAGATCGTCGCGGTCTCTTCAAGGGAATGCCGTTCCTCCTCAGCCAATTATACACCGTCCCGACGTCGCATCCGAACGTCGCCGCGATATCTTCGGCGCGAGTGTTCTTCTTGATGTACAAGTCCCGAAGGCGCCGCTCGGTGAGGACGTGACCGTATTTGATTCGGCTCGGTCGCATCTTCGCGCCCGCTTCATACAACCGCTTGTAAACCGTGGAGATCCCAACGTGGAATCGTCGCGCGATTTCGCCAGCAGGGGTACCCCGGTCGTACAAGGCTTGGACGATCTCGCCAGAGAGGGGCAATCGGTGACCGTGCAGCCTCCGGCCTTTCCCCGCCTCCCGGGCCCATCGGAGGATCGTCACGTAGTGAGGGGACGCCTGCCCCTTAATTTTCACCAGTTCCGCAACGGCCCGGCACGAGAGTCCGTTCTCGTAGAGTCGCACGGTGTTTGCCCGGACAAGCGCCGAGTAGGGCGGCATCGGCTTCACCCCTATGGGCAACCCGTCCACGGCTCGTCGGCAAACTCGCTGACCGAACAGTAGTATGTGACGAGCACCGCATTGCCTGAACTCAGCAACGCGGCGTTCAGGTTGACGCCGCCGCAATAGACGAGGGCGACCATGCGCCCGTAGCTACCTCCCGTCTGCCCGTCGTCCTCGTCCACGAGCGCGGACGAGCCGACTGGACAGGTCTGGGCGGTGAACTGCTTGGCTTCCGTATAGCCGGGCTGGCCCACCTCGGGCGAGTTCACGAGCGCCAATCGGATCCTCGTGGAGCCGACGTCAAGCGTGTCTCCGTCTACGATGTACGTGACGGTGTCCGTGAAGCAGGCGGCAGTGCCTCGGCATTGTGAATTGCTAGGTGGAGGATTGCCCGACGGGCTGTTGGATGGGCTCCCCTTCAGCAGGGACGAATAAAGTAGGCCTGCGGCCACGAGGACGGCGGCGAGGACGACAAAGACGAGAACTAAATGCCTCTTCCCCCAGTTCATCGACGAGAAGCATGGGTCACGCACAGTTCAAACATTGTGCCCTTCTTGCTCCGAACTTCATCAGGGCGAGCTTGCGGCCGGCCTTACGGTGCTGGGACGACTGGGTGTCTAGCACGGTTCACCGGACGTCCGCGTCCGGATTCATCGATCCCTCCCGTGGAGGGAACGACCTCTTGATTACGCAATCTAGGTGCCATGAGGGACGAGAAGATGGTCCAGACACGCCTCGAACAACTCCGAGGTCAGTTCCTGCAGTGGGGCGCGCCCGATCTCCAGGTCTTCGTGATCACGAAGGACGAGCTTCGCGGATGGATCAGGGCGCTTGAATGGATCCTCGGCAAGAGAGGCTGACCTCGGTCAATGACTTGGGAGGTCGGACGATAGGCCCTACTCGCGCCTGCCTTGGAGTAAGCGACCTGCCCAGACGGTTTATGTTCCCGTAGGGAGTGACCCCGATAGTGGACAAAGCGGCCAACGAGTTTCTCACGCTAGTCGAACCATGCTTGGACATGTGGCGGTCCATCGACCTTCGAATCCAAGCGTTCAGGGACCCCAAACTGGGCTGGAGATGTGAGTGCCTACGGGGGATTCTTGCGGTACACCAGCAAAAATTCCGATTCCCCAAATTTCCCGACCACCAGGATTTGCTAATTGGCTACGAAATTTGGCCCGTCGACCGGCTCCAAGATTTGCTAGTTGGCCTCGAGGGCGGAGAAGTCGTCGTTCAGGGGGAGACGGTCCATTTGAAGCGACCTGCGGGACCCGATCAGTGGCAACCCTTCTCCCCATACTATGTCCGTTCCGAAGACCGCCGAGCGTCGCGAGCGAAATTCGGGGACGATTGGAACTCTATCGTTCTCAACGGCTATGAATCAGCGAACCTGACCGACGAGATGAGACTCGCCCACGACTTGGTTGACTCGTATCTGATCAACTGTGATCCGCCATGGAACGGAATCGCGGACGTGAGGCACACCTTTGTGGGCCTTCCGTGGGACGAGGCGCGACGTCGCGACTCGGCGACAGTGGCCGTTGTCGCCCCGCTTCTGCTCCGGTTCGGCTCAAAAACCTCGGTCGATGAGGCCAATCTGTCTGTCGAGATTGAGGCAGGTTCGACCGTGAACTTGGAAAAAGCGGTACTCTCAATCTTCGCGACGACAGGAGACGAAATTACGGCGCGAGAGCGTGTACCATTGAGCGGACGTTCAACTGACGCGGGGGACAAACAGATCGTTGTGCGGCGCCGTATCCGTGACATGTTTTCAGGTGCCACGTGCGTGCTCGCTTACGCAGACAAGACGACGGACAGAGTCCAGCTCTTTCGGGCCCCCCTGTCGGTCCGGCCAGATTGGGCGGCGTCGCAGTTCGTAGTAGGAGGGCCGGCAGACTTAGCGGAAGCCCTTCGAACCACGGAAGGCGGAGATCCCTTTGAGCATGCAGTGGCGACCCTATTCTTCCTGCTTGGGCTTGGAGTGGTGCACTACGGTCGCAAGACATTTGGGCCGGGGGGAGATGCACCGGATATAGTGGCGATTGCACCAGGCGAAAACTGGTTGCTCGTCGTAGAATGTACGATAAGGGAAGTAGACTTGGGCGCCAAGATCGCCAAGCTCGCTACGCGGACCAAGGAGACCCAGAACGTCGTCGGACCCTACATCGCGCATCCGGTCCTAGTCACTAGGCAACCTCGCAAGGACTTCCCAAGCACCGCAATCCAAGACGCCGCACAGGAGAAAGTGGTCCTGGTCACCTCCGACAACTTCGACGACCTTGTCAGATTTGCAGCGGAAGGGCAGCAGATTGAGAAACTCAGGGACTACCTGCTCCAGCTGATCCCGAGCACATATGGCATGTGATGGCAACTTGGCGGACTTGTGCGCCGCGACACCTACGGAATGGGGAAAGGGCCGGGTCACAAAGGTCCGGCATGGGTGGGGAACGAGGGCTGTGACGACATGATCCGAACAGAAGGGGGCCTCCCGTAAGGCGAAACCAAGGACTACGGAGTCCAATACTGATCCTCGGCACAATGCGGGCAATAACCGAAGACAACAGGCATGCGCGTCCCACAGTTCGTGCAGGTCTTATCCGCCGAGCTAGCCCATGACCGCAGGCTTTGCATTTTCATGTACTCGAGAACGTCTAGGTCCCCGTATTCGTCAAGGAGCCTCGCCTTGTCCTCGTAGCCTCGGGTTTCGTATTCGCGAATCTTCTGGGCCATCACCTCATCCCGGAGGACTCGGTCACTGATTCGATGCCTTTTCCCAGATGCCGCCTCATCGAACGGGCCATCCTCGTAAACATTGTACTCCACCCAAGAGTAGGCAACACGAGCTTTCGGGCTGTTTAGCAGACCCAAGCCGTGCTGAGTCTCGAGGTCGCAGTCTCGATGCCGCTCGACGAAGGCAACAATGAGGTCGAACAATCGTGCGCACGCCGCGCGTTCTTCCTGGGTGTTGCCGTAATCGTGGAGTCGTTGTCGGAGTTCTTCAATCTTATTCGGCGAGGTCGGAACAGGTCCGGGAAAGAATCTGCCCGTCGTGAGAACTTCCCGATGTTCCCTGCAAAGCAGGGACCAGACAACGCTCATTGATCCTGACGCCACTTCCACTAATAGGGGTCACCTGGCTTGAAACCCTGGCTAGAACCCGAAAAGTGCCCGCCCACGAGGGCGGGCTGGCGGGGAACGAGGGCTACGACAACGTAATCCGAACAGAAGGGGGCGTATGGCGGCCGAGCGCTAAGTGGCTGACCGTCTGCGTGCGAGAATCAGCTCTATGGGTCGGGCGTGAGGGGAATTCAACTCTTTTTCAGTAGCCCCCTGGTCGCTTTGCAAAAAGAGTTCAAATCCCCGTGCAGAATTAAAGGGAAAGCTGCTCAACCCGTTGCACGCTTATCATCGCGCAGCGTCGGGCCGGGCCCCTTCACAGAGGCCTCACCCCGCTTTATGTTCAAGACGAGCTCGCGCACCCGGTTTTCGATTGTCGGGTCTGCAAGCGCGTTTTCTAGGAAGCCGACTTTCGCGAGGATGCTCCCGAGCCGTTCCCCGACGAATTCCTCGATCTTCAGCGCGATGTGTTCCTTCATCTCGGAGGTAATCGGCATGACCGGTGAGGTCGATGTCTTTGCGCCGAGGTAGGCCTCGGAGCTTGTGTAGGCCCTCCGCAGCTCCTCCACGGTTTCTGGAGGCAGCGCTTTGTGGTGCGAGTACCGCAAGTCGATCGCGGTTTTGCGTCCCTCGAAGAACAGTTTGTCATGGAGGGAAACCTTCCCGTCGCGCAGCGCGGACTCCATGCGGGACACGAAATAGTTCCTGAGGCTGTACGGGCGCACGTGGAGCTCCCGGGCCCGGAGAGTCACGCGGATTTCTGACGTGATCGCGGCCGTCTCGAGGAACGAGGAGCCTCGCATGTGCGCCGGCCGCCCTTGGCGTTCCCGGTTGTAGTCCGGCCTCACGATTGGGCAATCTTTTGTAAGATCCTCGCCGTTGGCCTGGCGTCTCTCGAGATACTCTTTGAGGTAGTCGACGCCCTCTGCGCACAAGAACGAGAAGTACCGCTTGCGAATCTTGGAGAGCTCGCGTCGGACAACGACCTGAATCGGATGACGAGCGATAGTGACCTTGCCATTCGCGAGGTCGAGGTCGGGCAGATCTCCGATCGTGAGGCCATCGGATGCGTCGTGGTTGCCGAGGACTTCGGGGCGCAACCCGGTCCAGGCAACGAGCGCGATGATGACCCGTCCTCGAGGAGAGGCAGCTGTCACGACCTCGCGCAGCTGCTCGGGCGTCAACAAGGGCTCGTCTTCGACCAGCGTCCTGTCCGTGTCGCCGACGTAGATCTTCCGCATCACAACATCGTGGTGGTCCAAATACGAGCGGAGGACCTTCGGGAAGCGATTCACGTAGCCTGGCATGTGTCCGCGCGAGCAGCGCCTCGCGGCCTCGCTGTCCATGTCGTCTTCGGCGTGGCTCGAGGGCTTGTGCGGCTTCCGCATCGCGATGACGAACGCTTGGAGATCATGTTCGACCGCGCGCCGGCCGCCGTCCTGGTCCTTCGCCCTCGCGACGATCGACGCGGGAGTCGTCTTGACCGCGGTGCAGTACCGATCGAGGACCCGCACGTATTCATCCGACGTTAACGTGGACCGCAGCGCGAGCTTGTCATGCCACGCTCGGACCTCGGCATCCTCAAGGACCGCCCGCCAGGCCGCGACGGACTCCGCCTAGATCACCTTCGACATCGCGCCAACATGGGTTGGGGGGGTACAAATCTTTTGTGGAAAAAGATTCTACGGGCCTGCTGGGATTCGAACCCAGGTCAGAGGCTCCGGAGGCCTCTGTCCTATCCAAGCTAGACTACAGGCCCTCGTGCGCCGAAGTGGGTCCACGGATTAAGGCTTTCCGCGGCGATCGAACGACGGGATTTCGTCGTCCTTAGTACGTGCTTTCTTGGTGGATTCGCGCCGCCGTTCTCTCAGGACCATCAAGACGACCGTCGCAATCGCAATCGCGACGGGGACCACCGCGACCCACGCCCAGTTCGCGAGCACGGACGGTGCTCCGGGTAAGGCGGGCTCAGAGCCCGGACTGCCGGGGATTTGCCAGCCGCTATCCCGGTACGAGTAGGTGGCCCCTGTCTCGGTGGCGGTCGCATCCAGATCCCAGGCGGTGATCGTCCCCAACCAAGACTTCGCCACGTTGACCAGCAGGGTTCCCTGTGTAACGGTAGCCCTGGTGCTGATGTCGACCGGAACGAATCCGGTCCCGTTCGATGTCAGCATCGTCGTGCCGTTTACGTAGGTCGCCTGGAAGTGGCTCGAATTGTCTTGTCGCGTGTAAATCCGAATATGGTATGAGGTGTTGTCCAGGTTCGCGATGAGGCCCTTGACCTGGATCGTCAAGGTGATGTCCGCGCCGGCGTCCGCGGATGCCAAGCGCATGACGTTCACGCTGTCCGGGAACGGGCTCATCGTGAGGTTGCCGTCGGTCAGCACCGGTGTCATGTTCGAAGCCCAGAGCTCGACGACATCGCTCGCGGGATCGGTGTAGCTCCGATCGAACGAAACGGCAGAAGCCACCCCGATGCCGGGCGCAAACGCCACCAAGCTGACGAGGAGGAGCCCTGCAAATCGGGCTTTCACACCAAAAGCAGCTAGGTTAACCGGTGATAAGGCCAATGGTCCGATTATCGAGAACAACACGCGGTCCGGATTTTGATAATGGGAAACCGACGCTCACTTCTTCGCGAATTCCGTGTAGCCGCACCGCCCGCAGGACGTGCGGTCGCCGTGTCTCGCGAGGAACACGCCGGGGCCGCACTTCGGGCAGTTCGCCCGCTCCCGGATGATCCGGTTGCCGTCGATTTTGTAGAACTTCCGCTTGAGGCCGGCCGTGCCCTTCTCCTTCTTCGCCTCGGCCATCACTTCGCCTCTTTCTTCTTGCCCTCAGGCTTCTTCTCCGCCTTCTTTTCCTCTTTCTTCTCGGCGGGCTTCTTCTCTTCCTTGCCGGCGGGTTTCTTTTCCTCTTTCGGCGCGCCCTTTTCCGGTTTCGCCTCGGGCTTCGCCTCCGCCTTCGGGGCCTCGGCCTTCGGCGGCACGGCGGGCTTCTCCGCCTTCTCGGCCCGCGGAACGGGAGCCGGTCTCTCGGGCTTCGGCGCCTCCTTCTCCTTAACCTCCGGTTCGATCAGCTTGTTGCGGACGAGGATGTGCTTGCGCTCGACCGCGAGCGCCTCCTCTTTCGATTTGTAGACTTTCGCCGCTCCGACCGTTTCATACCGACCAAACGTCGACGCCTGGTAATCGATGACGACGATGTCCTTCGTCGCCTTGAGTTCCTTCGCGAGGAACGCCCGCAACGCGTCCCGCGTCGGCGTCGGTTCCGCTTTGTGCGTCGCCTTGAAGGTGACCTCGATCCGCTTCAAGAGCGGGTTCTCCTTTCGCTGCAGGACCTCGAGTTGCATCGGCTATCGTTCCATCCGCCGCAAGACGTCGAGGGCCCTCGATTTCGCGGTCTCGTCCGCTCGCACGATCACGACGCCCTGGGACGGCATGCCGTACAGGACCGCCGCGGAAAGGGGCGCGAGCGCGATGCAGACGAGGGCCAGCAGGTCCTCTTCGCCTCGGACTTCGACGCGTACCCGCTCGTCCGCCTTAAAGGCTTCGGAGAGCACGCGCCATGCATCCGGCGTGATCGTCGCTGCGGGATTCGTGAGTCGCAGGACCTTCGAACCGATCCTTTGCAGTGCCTCTCGGAGCTCTGGATCCGCTTGTCGCTTCGTCTTGAAGTCGACGACGCAGATGTCGGGAGTACGGCCCCGAGCGACGAGGTCGAGCGTGCAGAAATCCCCGACCGTCACCACGGGACTCGCCGCGCCAATCGTCGGCATGATGCTCGGCCCTTGTACGAGGGCGCCCATCGGCCATCGGAGATACTCGCGCAGCGATTCCGGGAGTCGCAACGTCACGTCGGCGAATTCAGCGAACGCGGAGGGCGAACTTCCCGTTGACATGGATGCCCATCTTCTTCGCGATCTCGGACCGCTGGTGGTCCACGATGATGACGTACCCTTGCCAGTCTTTCGACGTCTCGCCGCCG
>WNEY01002164.1_pt1 | contig 14952 bp, 17 predicted proteins | sample 5400531 | NCBI WGS metagenome assembly WNEY01 (sample SAMN13153338, study PRJNA577476) | soil metagenome | isolation source: 200 cm saprolite under Douglas fir tree site 1 | place: USA:California | collected 2015-04-18
CAGCGTGTGAAGCTCGTCGATGAAGAGGATGACCTGACCGTTCGATGACTCGATCTCTTTCAGGAGGGCCTTCAGGCGGTCCTCGAACTCGCCGCGGTACTTGGTGCCTGCGATCAATGAACCGAGGTCGAGCGCGCACACCCGCTTATCTTTCAGCGACTCGGGCACATCGCCCTGCGCAATGCGCTGGGCAAGTCCTTCGGCGATGGCGGTCTTGCCCACGCCCGCCTCCCCGATCAACACCGGGTTGTTCTTGGTCCGGCGCGAGAGCACCTGTATGACGCGGCGGATCTCCTGCTCGCGACCGATGACCGGGTCGAGCTTTCCCTCGCGTGCCAGCGCGGTGAGATCTCGCGTGTACTTCTCCAGCGCCTGAAACTTGGATTCCGGCGTGGCATCGGTCACGCGCGACGAGCCCCGCACCTTGGTGAGCGCCTCGAGAATCTTCTCGCGTGTGACGCCGGCCCGTTGCAAAATCCGGGCGCCCTCGCCGTTCGCTTCGTCGACGATGGCGAGCAGCAGGTGCTCGGTCGAGAGGTACTCGTCCTTGAGCCGCTCCATTTCCGTCGACGCCGCGTCGAGCAGCCGGCGAAGGCGGGAACCGAGATAGGTCTCGGCGCCGTACACCTTGGGCAGTCGATCGAGCTGGGCTTTGACGTCGGACGCGACGCGCGGCGGGTCGACGCCGACCTGCTGGAGGATGGACGGAACCGTCCCGTCCGGCTGCTGGAGCAGGGCGAGGAGCAGGTGTTCCGGCGTGATCTCCTGATGCTGGGCTTCCTGGGCAAGCGTCTGCGCTTGCTGGATCGCCTCCTGCGTCTTCTCGGTTAATCGGTCAGGGCGAAACGGCATAGTGTGGGTCTACCCGACCCAGAATATCCCTTAAACGACCTCGGGCGCCAAGGATGGACGGCGGCTAACTTAGACCTCTTTGAAGTCCGCGTCGACGACGTCGCCGTCGCCACCTGGCTGGCCCGGTTTGCCTTCCGTGCCGGTGGCCGACTGGGCCCCGGTGCCGGCGCCCTGGGCCTGGCGATAGACGGCTTCGCCGATCTTTTGCATGGCGGTCGCCAGCTCCTGGCTGCTAGAGCGCATGCGCTCGACGTCGTTGTCCTTGATCGCCTGCTTCACCGGCTCGATCTTGCTTTCGACCTCTGACCGGACCGAAGCGTCGATCTTGTCGGCATTCTCCTGCAGGACTTTCTCCGCCTGGTAGACGAGGCTGTCCGCCTGGTTGCGAGCCTCGACCTCCTCGCGGTGCTTGCGGTCCTCCTCGGCATGAGCCTCGGCATCGCGCACCATCTTCGAGACCTCGTCCTTGTTCAGCGTGGTCGAGGCGGTGATCGTCACCTTCTGTTCCTTGCCGGTTCCAAGGTCCTTGGCGCGCACATTGAGAATGCCGTTGGCGTCGATGTCGAAGGTCACCTCTACCTGCGGGACTCCGCGAGGTGCCGGCGCGATGCCGTCGAGGTGGAACTTGCCCAGCGTCTTGTTGGCGGACGCCATCTCGCGCTCGCCTTGCAGGACGTGGATCTCGACTGAGGGCTGGTTGTCCGAAGCGGTCGAGAACACCTGGCTCTTCGACGTCGGGATGGTGGTGTTGCGCTCGATCAGCTTGGTATTCACTCCACCGAGGGTCTCCAGGCCGAGCGACAGTGGCGTGACGTCGAGCAAGAGGACGTCCTTGACCTCGCCCTTGAGCACGCCCGCCTGGATCGCGGCGCCTACGGCGACGACCTCGTCGGGGTTGATGCCACGATGTGGCTCCTTCCCATTGGTGAGCTTCTTGACCAGTTCCTGGATGGCCGGCATCCGGGTCGCGCCACCGACGAGGATCACCTCGTTCAGGTCGCCCGGGGTGAGGCCCGCATCCTTGAGTGCGGCATGGAAGGGAGCCACGCAGCGGTCCGACAGGTCGGCCGTGAGCTGCTCGAACTTGGCCCGCGTGATCTTGATCTCGAGGTGCTTGGGGCCGTTCTGATCTGCGGTGATGAACGGCAGGTTGACCTCGGTCTCCATGCGGCTGGAGAGCTCGATCTTGGCCTTCTCCGCAGCCTCGGTCAGACGCTGCAGGGCCTGGCGGTCGGAGCGGAGGTCGATCCCCTGCTCCTTCTTGAACTCGTCGGCGATGTAGTCGACCAGCCGGCGGTCGTAGTCGTCACCACCCAGGTGCGTGTCGCCGTTGGTCGCCTTGACTTCGAAGACGCCCTCGCCGATCTCCAGTACGGAGACGTCATAGGTCCCGCCACCGAGGTCGAAGACGAGGATTTTCTCGTTCTCCTTCTTGTCCAGGCCGTAGGCGAGCGCGGCCGCGGTGGGCTCATTGATGATGCGCACCACGTTGAGGCCGGCGATCTCACCGGCGTTCTTGGTCGCCTGCCGCTGCGAGTCGTTGAAGTAGGCGGGCACGGTGATGACCGCATCCGTGACCTTCTCGCCGAGGTAGGCTTCGGCGTCCGTCTTCAGCTTCTGCAGGATCATCGCCGAGATCTGCTCGGGCGTGTAACGCTTCCCCTGGATCTCGACTTCGACCCGGCCGGCACTGCCGGTGACGACCTTGTAAGGCACCATCTTCCGCTCGCGCTCCACCTCATCACCTTTGCGACCCATGAAGCGCTTGATCGAGAAGACGGTGTTCTCGGGGTTGACGGCAGCCTGCCGGCGGGCCAGCTGCCCCACCAGGCGTTCGCCGGATTTGGTGAAAGCGACGACCGACGGCGTCGTCCGACCGCCTTCCGCGTTCGGAATGACCACCGGCTCGCCGGCTTCCATGACGGCGATAACTGAGTTTGTAGTTCCGAGGTCGATGCCTACGGTCTTTGCCATCTCGAAGTACTCCTTAAAGTAGATGCTGGCCGCAGCGCCCTAGTGCCCGGGCAAGCTGGGCGGTATATACCCTCGCCAATTCGGCGCTAAACGATATGAACCCTAGAATAGTTTCAGGTTATATGCGTACGGTGATCGTGGGCTGCGGACGGGTCGGCTCCAGCCTTGCCCGGCAGCTCAGCCAGGAGGGGGACGACGTGGCTGTGGTGGACTCCAGCGAGGCGGCCTTCAACCGCCTGGGCGAAGACTTTGCCGGAGAGATGATCTTCGGCTCCGCGGTCGATGAGGACATCCTCCGACGTGCCGGCACGGATCGCGCCGAGGCCTTCGTGGCGGTGACCAATGCCGACACCACCAATATCATGGCGGCCCAGCTGGCCCAGCATGAGTTCGGAGTCAAGAAGGTCATCTGCCGGATCTACGACCCGGCCCGGGCCGATCTCTACGCCGACCTGGGCATCGAGACCATCTGCCCGACGACCACCGGCGCTGAGAAGGTCGCGCGCTTCTTCGAGAAGTAGGTGGGCCGCATGACGCCCTACCGCATCACCCGAATCGTCGGCTTCACGTCGCTAGTGTTGGGCGTCCTGATCCTGCTCCGCGACCTGATCGAGGTGCATACCGTACCCTATGGCATTGCCGGCGTCGGCTTGGTGGCCTTTGGCGCCTGGCGGCTACAGGCGGCGGCGCGGCTTCGCCATTGAGCCTCACGCTCAGCCCGCTCGGCATCACGCTGGCGGTTGCCTTTACCGTCGGCCTGGCCGGCACCCTCGGCTGGATGCTCCGCGTTCCGCCGCCGGCGCCGCGCGGCGCCACGAGCACGGTGCGGTCGGTGGAGTCGATCCGCAAGGTGCTGGTCCCCATCCTCGACCTCGGCGCGTCGGTGCGGGCCGTTGAGCTGGCGGCTCGCCTGAACCAGGGCCACAAAGCCGAAATGTTGATCGTCTACGTGCACGAGATCCCGCTGCAGGCGCCGCTCGCCATGCCCGAGAAAGACCCGCGGATCGAGCGGGCGCTCAACGCGGCCGCGTTCATCGCGACGCAACACGCGATCCAGCCTCGCACCAAGGTCAACGTCGCGCGCCAGGCCGGCCACCGCATCGTCGAGATCGCGCGGGAGGAGAACGTAGATCTGATCGTGATGGGGATCAGCCACCAGAACCGGCCGAATGAGAGCCCGCTGGGCCGTGTCGCCGAGCACGTGGTTCGGAATGCGCCCTGCGAGGTGGTCGTCGATCGGGTGCCGCGCCAGAAGATGGCGCTGATCCCGACCGAGATGGACTAACTGAAATCACTTCCCCTCTGGGGGAGGGCAGGGTGGGGGCTTCAGCGCGACAGCAGGGCGTAGACGGTGACCGTCCCGACGGCGTTGTTGAGCCCGTGGAGCAGGACGGTGTTGGTCAGTGAACCGGTCCACGCATAGACCACGGCGAGCACGATGCCCATGTAGGTGAAGACCGGCAACAGCGCGAAGCTGACGGTAGGGCTCGCATGAGCCAGGCCAAATGCCATCGCGCTCAGCAGCACGGCCGCCCAGAGCGGGAGGCGACGACGCAGCAGGCGGAAGAGCATGCCGCGAAAGAACGCCTCCTCACAGAGGGGCGCCGCGATCGCTGTCACCAGCAAGGCGAGCACCAGGATGCCGAGGCCGTGCGGACGCTGAATGAAGAGCTGGCGGGTGTTGCCCGGAACCACGTGGCCGCCATTCAAGGCCGCGGATGAAAGCGCGGTGACCACGGCGATGCCGATGTACCAGGGAACCACCAGCGCCAGCGTCAGGACCAGGTCCCGCGGCGTTGGCCAGTGCAACCCGAGGAAGGCCAGTGGTGACCCCAATCGCCGGAGCGCGACAGCGATCCCAGCGCCGAAGGCGAGGTAGATGGCGAGTGTCGCGCTCAGCGCAATCGTCTCGAGGTTGGCGCGATAGAAGAAATGGTCCAGGCGGGCCAGCGCGACGACCGCGGCGAACACCAGGATGACGCCCAGGATGGTGAAGACGAGCACCGGGAGAAGGTCGAGCCAGCGCAGCTGCGCCTGGGCGCGGGGCGCAGGAGCTACGTCTTCCATCGATCAATTATCCGCAGGCCGGTTTGCGTTAGCTGGCGGTCCGCTGGCTTAGCCGATCGCCGTAGGGCAGGCCGAGGGTCGCACGGATCTCGAGGCTGAGGCGGCTGAGGGCCACCTTCGACTTCAGGAAATAGCGCTGGACGTTGGGAGCAGCGTGCCACCAGAGGTTGTCCTCCGGCATGGTATTGCTCAGGATCCAGATCGGAATCGCACCGGACACCGGATCACCGGCCCAGCGCTCGACGAGTTGCCGGCCGTCGAGGTCCGGCAGCTTGAGGTCGACGAGGATCAGGGCTGGCACGCGGTCGTGCACAAAGGCATCCGCCTCCGCTCCGTTACGGGCGTGCTCGAGGGGAATTCCGTCGCGGCGAAGCTGTAACACGTACAGGGCCGCAACGTCCGCATCGTCCTCGATGAGCAGGACCCGCCGCTCCCTCGCCACACCAGCGACACTAGGAGAGCAAGCTTGCGAGAGGCATTGCGTCAGCCCGGAAACCGGGGAGGTCCAGCCGGCTGATCAGGCCGCAGGCCGCATCCGATTCCGCGCCGTGCGGTAGGCGTCGTAGGCGCAGAACGCCCACAATCCCAGTCCGCCGATGTCGAGCGGAATCCCGAGCGCGGCTCCGACGACTGTTAGATCGAGCTCGGTGCCGATCACGAGCGGTCCGAGGATGGCGGCGAAGAAGGCCAGACCCTTGACCGGCGCGCCGGCATACCAGTGTCCGAGGCCGGGAATGATCGACAGGCGTGCGGCGCGCCCCGGGCTGATCGGTCGCTGCTTGGCAAACCGCCGGGTGCCGTCGATAATCTCGCCTTGGACCGGCTGCACCTTGAGCTGGCCGCCGCAATGCGGACAGAAGAGTGCCTCGGCCGCCACCGGCCGCTCACAGCGCGGACACGTCTGCATGCGGCAAGCGTACTAGCATTACCGACGGTGCCGGCACCCGAAATGTCTGCGGTTTCGATCACGATCCGGATCCAGGATGGGATCGCTCGGATCACGCTGAATCGACCACCACTGAATGTGCTCGACGTCGAGATGCTGCGACGGCTCAATGAGGCGCTGCGCGAATGCGACGCAACCTCGATCCGGGTCGTCGTGCTCAGCAGCGCCCTTCCCCGCGGGTTTTCCGCCGGCGTCGAGGTGCGGGATCATCGCGCCGGCCGGCTGGAGGCGATGCTCTCGGAAGTCCGGGAAAATGCGCGCCTCCTGCTGACCCTGAAGCCGCTGACGATCGCCGCGATCCATGGGTCGACGCTGGGCGGCGGGGCGGAGATCGCCCTGCTTTGCGACCTCGTGCTGGCCGGCGACGACACCGTGTTCGGCTTCCCGGAAATCGAGCTCGGTGCCTTCCCACCGGTGGCAGCCGCCGGCTTGCCGGAGATCTGCGGCGCTCCGCGGGCCATGCGGCTGTTGCTCGGCGAGGCCATAACCGCCGACGTCGCTAAAGAGGCCGGGCTCGTGACCCAGGTCGTGCCCGCGGCACAACTCACGGAGCGCGTCGATCGCCTGGCGACCGACCTGGCGGCTCGCAGTGGGGTGGCCCTTCACGCCCTCACCAGCGCGACCCGTGGACAGCGAGCCCCGGCGCTGCTGCAACGGCTCGATGCCGCAATCGCGACCTACCGCGCGACGGTTGGCCCCTCGCGCGACGCCGAGGAAGGGATCAGCGCGTTCTTGGAGAAACGAGCCCCCGCATGGAGCCACCGCTGACCAGCAAGCGGCGCTCACTGGCAGAGGCGATCCGCGAGCAGGTCCATGACGGCGATGCGGTCGCGCTCGGACTGGCACTCGAATCTGGCATTCCGTTCGCCGCCGTGCACGAGATCATCCGCCAGCGGCGAAAGGATCTGACGCTCATCGGGCCGATCTCGGACATGGCCTTCGATCAGCTGATCGCGGCCGGCACGGTGGCGAAGGTAATCGCGGCCTGGGTGGGCAATGTCGCCGGTGGATCGGGCTACGGCTTTCGTCGCGCCTACGAGCAGGGCCAGCCGCGTCGGATCGTGATGGAAGACCATTCGAACTTCACGGTCGGGCTGGCGCTCAAGGCGGCGGCGATGGGTCTGCCCTACCTGCCGACCTTCACCGGGATCGGTGGTGACATCGTGCGGGGCCATCCTCGCATGCGCCCGATCGAGGATCCCTTCGGTGGACCGGGCCTGCTGGCCGTCGGCGCGCTCAAGCCGGACGTCGCCATCGTGCACGTCCAGCGCGCGGATGCCTCCGGCAATGCGCATCTCTGGGGTAACCTCGGCCTCACGGTCGAGGCCGCCTATGCGGCGCGTCGCACCATCGTCGTCTGCGAGGAGATCGTCCCCGATGACGTGATCCGCAGCGATCCCAACCGCACCATGATCCCAGGCTTTCTCGTCACCGCCGTCGTCGAGGAGCCCGGCGGGGCGCTGCCCTCGTCGGTACAGGGCTACTGGCGACGCGACTTCGAGACCTTTCTCCGTTATCACCAGCTCTCAAAAACCGCGCCGGGATATCAGTCCTGGCTCAAGGAATGGGTGCTCGACCTCCCCGATCGGCTCGCCTACCTGCGCCACATGGGCGACGCCGCCGTCCAGCGTCTGCGGGTGAGCGATCGCCGTCTTGCCGCCGCGGCAAACTTCGCGCCATGATCGCGAGCTACACCCGCAAGGAGCTGATGGTGGTGGCGGCCGCCCGCGAGATCCGTGATGGCGAGGTGGTCTTCGTCGGGATGCGACTCCCGCTGCTTGGCTTCGGATTGGCCAAGGCCACCCACGCCCCGACCGCGGTCGGCCTGTTCGAGAACGGCGTCATCCGCGATCGGCCCGCCGAGGCCTTCATCTACACCATGGGCGATCCGCCCAATATCGTCGGGGCGATCGCCTGCCTTGGACTCAACGACGTGATGAGCCTGCTGCAGCAGGGGCGGGTCGACGTCGGCTTCATCGGCGGCGCGGAGATCGACCCGCACGGCAACCTCAACACCACCCGGACGAGCGGCAGCGGCTCCATGGTCCGTCTTCCGGGGAGCGGCGGCGGCGGCGATATCGCCTCGCTGGCGGGACGAACGGTCTTGATCATGGAGCACGAGCCGCGCCGTTTTCGCGAGCGCGTCGACTACATCACCTCACCCGGGCATTTCCCCGGCCGTCGCCGAGGTGGTCCCGCCACCCTGATCACGACGCTCGGCGTGTTCGACCTTTCGCGCGGACAGGTGCGAGCGGTCAGCGTGCATCCGGGCGTCACCCCCGCGCAGGTACGAGAGGCGACCGGCTTCGCCATTACCGTCGACGACTCGGTCCCGGCAACGACCCCGCCTTCCACGGATGAGCTCGCTTATATCCGTCACGCCGATCCGGAGGGATTCTGGACCGGCGAGCGAAGAAAAGGCGAATGACAGGCCCCCCTGTCTGGGCACCGACCGATCAGCAGGCACGCGAGAGCCGGCTCTGGCGGTTTGTGCACCAGCTCGGGTGCGCCAGCTACCCGGAGCTCTGTCAGCGCGCGGCGAAGAACCCGCCCTGGTTCTGGGATGCCCTGGTCAAGGACCTCGGCATCGTCTGGTCGACGCCATATCGCGAGGTGATGGACACCTCACCAGGCATTCCCTTGACCCGGTGGTTCCCGGGCGGACGGTTGAACGCGTATGCGTCTGCCGTCGTCCGGTATCGCCGGTCGGATCCCGACCGTCTCGCCATCATCGGCGAGACCGAGGCGGGGAGCTCGAGGCAGCTGACCTATGCGCAACTCGATGAGACGGTCGAACGCGTCGCGGCCGGACTGCGCGAGATCGGCGTCGAGCGCGGGGTTGCGGTCGGGCTCTACCTGCCGCTGGTCATCGAGAATGCGGTAGCGTTGCTCGCCTGTACCAAGCTGGGCGCGGTGGCGGTGCCGCTCTTCTCGGGCTTTGGCGCGGAGGCGATCCGTCAGCGGTTGGCGGATGCGCAGGCGCGCGTCCTGATCACGGCGGACGCCGCCGTCCGGCGCGGCCGAGCGGTCTTGATGAAGCCCATCGCCGTGGAGGCGGCCGCCGGACTGCCGCACCTGGAGCGGCTCGTCGTGGTTCGGTGCGCGGGTGTCGACACGGCGACGGGCGGTGGCCGCGAGCTCGCGTGGGAGGATCTCGACCAGCCGTCCCGGTCGCCGGCGCCGACCCAGGCGATGCGACCAGACGAACCTTTGTTGCTCCTCTACACCTCGGGGACGACCGGCCGCCCAAAGGGCACCGTCCATGGGCACGCCGGTCTCCCGATCAAAGCCGCGCAGGATTGGGCGTTGGGGATGGACGTGCGTCCGGGTGAGCGCGTCATGTGGGTGACCGACATGGGCTGGGTGATGGGGCCGCTGCTGGTGTACGGCAGCCTGATGCTGGGCGGTACGGCCGTCTTCTACGACGGCGCTCCCGACTATCCGGAGCCACGGCGGGTCTGGGAAGTGGCCGACCGTCACGGTGTGACGCACCTCGGCATCTCCCCCACCCTCACCCGGGTCCTGATGGCGTCGGGTGATCGGGCCGCCCCGGAGCGACCCGTCTCCCGATTGCGCGTGCTGGCCTCGACCGGCGAGCCCTGGACCCCCGAAGCCTGGACCTGGCTCTTCGAGACGGTCGGCCGCGGGCAGCTCCCGATCATGAATTACTCGGGCGGGACCGAATGCGGCGGCGGCTTGCTCTCGGGAAACTTCCTGACCCCATCGAAGCCGGGCAGTTTCGCGGGACCGATCCCGGGCGTCGATGCTGCCGTCTTCAACGATCGCGGTCAGCCGGTCACGGGCGAGGTCGGCGAGCTGGTCATCCGCCAGCCGTACATGGGGATGACGCTCGGATTCTGGAGAGACCCACAGCGGTACCTCGAGACCTACTGGTCGCGCTGGCCCGACATCTGGGTCCACGGCGACTGGGCGATGGTCGACGAGGATGGGCTCTGGTACATCCTCGGGCGTTCGGACGACACCATCAAGGTCGCGGGCAAACGGGTGGGACCGGCCGAGGTCGAAGCCGCCGCGCTCGATGGCACAGCCGCGACGGAGGCGGCGGCGGTCGGGGTTCCCGACCCGATCAAGGGTCAGTCGGTGGTGGTCTTCGCCGTCGCTCGGCCCGGGGCGGATCCCGCCGCGATTCCTGGTGCGGTGTCTCGCAGCATCGAGCGGTTACTGGGCAAGCCCTTCAAGCCCGCGGCGGTACACGTCATCCCCCGCCTGCCCAAGACACGCAATGGCAAGATCCTCCGGCGGGTCATCCGGAATGTCTTCCTCGGCGACCCGCCAGGCGACCTCTCGTCGATCGACGACCTTGCCTCGCTCGAACCGATCCGCCAGCTTGGCAGTTCTCCCTCCCCCTCTGGGGGAGGGCAGGGTGGGGGCTAGTTGCGGAAGTACTCTCGCAGAGGGAGATTGCTCGCCCATCCGGCAGCTCCGAGGTGGCTGAGGTGGAAGCCGTCTTCGATGGTGCGCAGCAGGCCGTAGTGATTCTCGGCGACGGCCGAGCGGAAGCCGCTGATCGCGTTCGGTGCGATGACCAGGGTGGCGACATGTCCGCCCCAGCTGCCGCTGCAGCAACCGGCGTTGGTCGAGCCCTCGTCCCAGGTGATGAAAAGCACCCCGCCGTTTCGGAAGGCGGCTGAGCCGGTGATCGTCGGCACCACGCTCCGCAGCCACGCGTCGCCGGTGCCGACGGGACAATCGTGCGTGTCATTGCACATGTTGGGGGTGATCCACACGAAGTCGGGCGCGTGGCCGCTGCTCATGTCGACCCAAAACTGGGTGAAGGGCACGACGTGGGCCGCGCACCGCGCCGCGTTGTTGCGGATGTCGTTGTAGTACACGAACGGGTTGTGCTTCATTGCATAGTTGCCGGACGAGGCCCCCATGTAGCACGGCACCGGCATGTCCTCCATGTACGCCTTCCACGATCGACCGCTCCCTTCCACCTGGTCGGCAATGTTGGTCGCGCTGACGAAGCAGTTCGTACAATCGCTCGCGATCCCGAATGTGCTGCCGGCGGTGAGGCCGAGATAGTTGGGCAGGCTCGGATGGGATGCCCCGTAATAGTTGGTCGCCAGGCCGTAGCTGATAACGAGGCCGTTGGTATAGGGGGCCGCCGGATTGCCGATCACGCTGTTGTATTCGTGGTTTTCCATCACGATCACGAAGACATGGGAGAAGGACGGAACGGCGCCGACGGCCGGCAGGGGCGGCGCCGAATGCAGCGCGGCTGCCGGTCCATTGGCCTGGGCGGCCGCCGTCGGCGCCGGCGCCGAGGCTGGGGTGGGTGTTGCCCTGGCGAGGGCGATCCGCTTGGCGCGCTGGACCTGAAGGTCGTCATCGTCGCGGGCCGCCTCGGTGACGTGGGTGGGCGCGGGGGGGATCGAGGCCGTCGGGCTGCTCCGCAGCACCATCAGCGTGGGGACGGTCATGACCGCGCCCGCGCCCACGATGATGATCGCGGCTTTCAGGCCCAACCCTTTCATGCCACGATTGACGCGATCACCCAGCGCGTCTTGCGATTTGCACGTAGCGTGACACAACCCGACGTGAATCCTTCTGGCGAGCTGGAACGTTATAGAGAGTAGGAGAATCCTGATGAAGCCCCTGAACGCCGAGCTGGCCGCCCGCGCCTGGGAATTCGCCCAGGGTCTCGACCTGGAAGAGTATCGCCGGCTGCAGTCGGAAGTCCGTTCGGCATGGCCGGCCACCACCAAGCTGCAGGGCCTCGACTTCGACCGGGCTTTCCTGGCCTTCATCGCCGAGCGCTGGATCGATAAAGCGGCGTAGGCGCCCACGCTGTCCCCAGTCCGCAAGCACGCCTGAACTCAGGCGTTACTCGGGCTAGGCACCGGACATGTCGATCAATGATGGCCTGGCGCTCATCCGCCGGCATGACTTCGAAGGCGCCCTGCCACTGCTGGCCGCCGAGGTCCGCAAGCGTCCGGACGACGCTTACGCGGCCTACTACCTCGCCTACGCCTTCGTGGGCGCCCAGGATCCCCAGCCAGCGGTGACGCTGCTCGCCAAGATCATCGAGGTCCATCCGGACTTCACCGATGCGCGCAGCCTGCTTGGCCTGGCACGCATCCGGATTTCCGACTTCGTCGGGGCGACGACCGAGTACGAGACAGTCCTGGCCCGTGAACCGAAGAACGCGGCCGCCCTGCTGGGCTTGGGGATGATCGCCTACTGGAAGCGGGAAACGGCGGTCGCCGAAGACTACCTCGATCGCGCCCTGCGTGGCGACCCCGCTGCTCGCGACGCCCTCGTCTTCAAGGCCGATCTGCGCTACGCGGCCGGCGACGTAACCGGAGCGGTGATGCTGCTGCGAGACGCCAAGCGGCTGCGCCGGCCGGCGCTGCCCGAGATTGCCGATACGGAGATCGCCGATCGGCTATCTCGGTATGAAGCGGCGCTCCAGCCGATCCGCCGGGCTCGCAGCGGCTTGCCCGACATGCCCGGCTGGGTTCTCTGCGTGCTGGGCGTGACGCTGGCGCTCACCTTTATGGCGGCTGCCGGCCTCCCCGGAGCGTGGAACGGCATGCGGCATTACCGGGACGGCAAGGCACGGCTGGTCACGCTTGACTATGCCGGTTGCGCCGCCGAGATGGAACAGGCGGTGGAGTCGGTGCCCAACTCGCCAAAGGTCTGGGCCTATGAGGCCTATTGCTTCCTCCTCGACAAGGACACCAAGGCCGGGCTCAGTGCCTGGTACACGGCACGGAGCTACGATCCCGCGGTCACGCTGGACACGCAGTCCGACCAGCTGGCCCTGCTGGCCAAGATTCGAGCCGCCAATGCCCCACCAAAGGTGACCGCCAAATGAGCCGGGCAACCGACCCGATCCAGGAAGACCTGCCCTTCGAGACACCGGTCCGGCCGCCCGCCTCGGCCGAGACGCCGGCCTGGGTGGCTGCGCGACCGAAGGCCGAGCTGCCTCCATCGCTCTACGATCAGCTGTTGACGCGACTGCGCGCCATCCCCTGGGCGCGGTGGCGCGCGGCGGCAGCCCCGGTGCTGAAGTCGGGAGCCGGGCGGCTGAGTACCGTCGCCAGGGTGGCCGTCAGCCGCGGCGGCGGGGTCGCCCGTGTCGCCGTCAGTCGCGGCGGCAGCGTCGCTCGTGTCGCGGTCAAGCGCGGAGCGCCCTACACCGTGCGGCTGGCCAAGGCCACCGCCCGAATCAGCCTGATCCGCGCTTTCCCGCTGCTCGTCGCCCGCACCATCCACCTCTTCGGCTTCCCGGCGGTGGTGCTGCGCGCGGCGATCCAATTCGCGGTCGCGCACCGCGCCGGCCTCGCGATCGACGAGGTCACCTATTTTGTCGTCGACGACCCAGCCGGCTACACCGTCTACGAAGCGCCGCCCCGGCTGGGGACGGCGATCTCGATCGCCTACATTCCGACGCTTGTTCTCTTCATCCTCGCGATCCTGTGCCTGGCTCCCGCGCTGGCGCCGCGCACTGTTCTGGAACTACCCACCAACTGGGTGACGGGCGTGCAGCTCTGGCTCGGACTGTCGTTCGCCGCCCACGCCCTGCCGTCCTATGAAGAAGCGGGCCCGGTTGCGGAACAGGCGCGCGTGGGCGTCGTCAAGGCCGACCCGATCTCCGTGTTCTGGTTGATCCCCGCGCAGATCGTCGCCGTCCTCACCCGCTTCGGCGGCATCGTACCCGCGGTCGTCGGCGTGCTGGCCTGCTGGTGGCTGGCGACGGCGATCTTTCACTAAACGCCGCGGTCCGTACCGCCTCTGTTTCCTGTACGCTTCCCCGGTGGCCAGCAGCCGCTCCCTGGGGGTACTGTTCAGCCTGCTCGCCGTTACCCTTATCGGGTGCAGCGAGGACACCGGCACCGCGCCACCGCTTCAAGCCAGCGCCTCATCATCGGTCGGCTGCAAGAGCGGACAGGGGTACCAGCACACCACGCTCGGCTACCATCTCTGCTTTCCCAACGGCTGGACCGCACGCGATTACACCGCCGAGCCCGGCTCCGGCGGCGCCGTTAGCGTCGTCGCCTTTGGGGCGCCCTCGACGGTGCCCGCGCATGTCCCGGCGTCGGGCACGTTTACCCCTCCGATCGAGATCCGGGTGGTCGCTGGCCCCAAAGACCAGGCCGAAGCGAGTCTCGTGGCGGGGAACCAGGTGACCCAAACCACGGTGGCCGGCATCAACGCCGATCGCATTGTGGTGGTCGATTCCGGCCCGGCCAACGGCGCGGTGATCGTGGTCTTGGAGCACCAGACCAACACCTTCGAGCTCGAAGAGGCGCCCGGCGGCAGCGACGACGCCGCATTCCAGCAGGTGCTGGAGAGCTTTTCGTTCCCGGCCAGCTAATCCGCGCTGCGGAAGACCAGAGCCGGCCAACGACCCTGTGACAAATCGCTCCGGCCGGCTGGTGGAGGCGGCGAGAATCGAACTCGCGTCCGAAGCAGCGTCCCGCAAGACATCTACGAGCGTAGTCCCGGATTTGATCTCACCCTGGCGTCCCGCCAGAGCCAGTCGCGGTAAAAAGTCCCCCCGGCGGCCGCGACGCCCGCCGGAAGCGAGTCAGCGGAGTTTACGCCGGACACCGCTCCTGCTGACCGAGAGCGGGCCGGCGCCGGGGATAAATCCCCGGTTGACTACGCTACTTACGCAGCGTAAGCCAGTTGACGATTGGCGTTTATAGCCTTGCCGCTTTTACGTGCTCGGCGACACGGCCCGCCATCTTGCAGACCACTACCCCGTCGAGACCTGGCGCCCCCGCCAGTCAGTCGGAGCCACCTTATTTTACCCCCGCCCTTGGCGAAGAGAAACGTACGGAATTCTTCGTACACCTGGACGCCGGCTGGACGGGACGCGGCTTAGGATTGTTAGCCCGGTCATTACCTCGGTGATTCAGGCTGTTCCCATGGCGGCATCGCCGCGTGCATACCGACGGCTCGAGGATCGGGCCGGCCAGGCTTTGGTCGAGTACTCGCTGATCCTCTGCCTGGTGGTCGTGGTGCTCATCGTCATCGTGATGCTCATCGGCAACCAGGCGAAGAACATCTATTGCAACATCTCCGGCGGGATCGGTGCCTAAACCCGGGTTCTGACTGCGCGGTCCATTTCCCGCCGGGCG
>WNEY01001937.1_pt1 | contig 14947 bp, 15 predicted proteins | sample 5400531 | NCBI WGS metagenome assembly WNEY01 (sample SAMN13153338, study PRJNA577476) | soil metagenome | isolation source: 200 cm saprolite under Douglas fir tree site 1 | place: USA:California | collected 2015-04-18
GTGGGTCCCGCCATACAGACAGTTCTGGACGAGCAGGTGATCCCCATTATGAAGGAAGGTAAGCAGGGTGGTGGAGATCGCCGCCATTCCGCTCGATGCCACAAGAGCGTCCTCCGCACCTTCAATCGCGGCAAGCTTCGCGTGGAGCGCCCTAGCGTTCGGCGTGTTGTTTAGGCGAATATATTCAATATCATGATAGCCGGGTTCGCTGCGGGTCTCGAACATGGCAGACTGGAATATCGGCATGCTAACAGCACCTTGGACCCGAGGCTCCGGCTCACCAGAATGAATCAGCTTGGTCTCAATATGCTTGAACTTCTTTTCCTTCAAGACAAGAACCAGATGGGATAATCGCTCAAGCGATCATCCTAGGATAGCTAAGACCCTTGCGCCAGCGCGCGATAAGCAAAAATCTATGACCAAGGGGAAGTAGGAAACCCTCAGCGTCTGGGAGTGGTTCCTCTAACTGTGAATTCCCCGAACAAGCTTCATCGGAACGACTTGAAAAAGCGGATACCAACCCAATCCGAAAAAGTGGACTGGCGGAAGTGGCTTGAGCACTGGGAAACGTGGAACGCGATAGTCGCAGAAGTCAAGCCTTCCCGGTGCGGCCTATTCGGTTGCGATGAGAAAGTCAAGGTCCAAGGCAAGTGGAAGTGCACCTCCTGCGGCAAAATTACGGATACGGTAGGCTGAACCCTTCTGTTTGCTACATGGGTTCTGTGAGTTCTCCCAGCTTGTTCGTTAGCATAGTGTTCTGTCCATAGTCGACCGGGCAGGCTATGACCGAGACGCCATTATCGGCTAGCGCGCGCTTTAGTGTGGGAAGCAGATCTCTTGCCTGCTTGATCAGGTATCCTTTGCCTCCGAAGCTCTCAGCGAACTTGACAAAGTCAGGGTTGCCAAAGTCAACATGCGAGTGGTGTCCGAGCTCCAGGTCCATCTCCCACTTGATCATACCGTACGACCCGTCCACCCAGACCAATACTACTAGCGGTATCTTTTCTCTCACGGCGGTCTCAAGCTCCATCGAGTTCATCAAGAAACCGGCATCTCCCGCGACAGCGAGAACCTTACGATCTGGAAACGCGAGTTTTGCTGCAATCGCCCCCGGCAGAGCGAAGGCCATTGTTGAGAGACCGTTGGAGACAATGCATGTATTCGGTTGATATGTTGGGTACAACCGGGCCATCCACATCTTCACCGCACCCGTATCGACCAGCACAATGTCCTCTTCACCCATCGCCGCCCGGATATCGGCGACGATGCGCTGGGGCTTGACTGGATAGGCGTGATCGATTCTTCCCATCTCAAGCTCCTCCTGCAACAGGCGACGAATCTTCTGACCAGTCGGGTTCGATGCCGGATTGAGTTTAGTCCCCCTGGCGAGGGCGTCGAGTGATTCTGAGATGTCGCCTTGGATGCCAACCGCCAAGTGGTAGTGAGCGTCAACCTGAGCAGGGTAGCGATGGATGTGAATGATCTGCTTGTCACCCGTCGGATTGATCTTTACGGGGTCAAACTCCTGCATGTCATATCCGACAGATAGAATTACGTCTGCCTGGTCGAAGCCGAAATTGGCGTAGTCATGGACCATGAATCCTATCGTACCGAGCGCGTTCGGATGGCTGTCCGGGAAGACGCCCTTGCCCATGAAGGTCGTCGCGACAGGTATGTGGAGAAGCTCTGAGAAACGAATGAGTGCCTCGCTCGCATTGTTACGTACTGCTCCGTGTCCGGCGAGGAGAACCGGTCTCTTCGCCGCTCCTAGAACTTTGGCGGCCCGGGAAATCTGTGTAGGAGAGGGAGAGGTGTCGCGCACCACGTTAATCTCAAGCGGATGATGCCCTGGAGGCACAGGCATTGTTTCAACATCTTCAGGCAACGCGAGGTAGACTGCCCCGGGACGCTCAGTCTGAGCAAGCTTGAACGCCTTCCGAACCATCTCTGGCACAGCCTCTGGTCTCGGAATCAACTCCGCCCACTTTGTGACAGGCTTGAACATGCTGACAAGGTCGATTATCTGGTGCGATTCCTTGTAGATCCGGTTCAAACCACCCTGGGCGCTGATAGCAACAAGCGGCACGCTATCCGTGTTGGCGTCTGCCGTCCCAAGCAAGAGATTGATGGCTCCAGGCCCAAGAGTCCCCACGCATACTCCCGCTTGACCGGTCAGACGGCCGTAGATGTCGGCCATGAACGAGGCGGCTTGCTCGTGACGGACAAGAACGAAGCGGATGGATGAGCTGTTGAGCGCATCGATGACGTGAATGTTCTCCTCGCCAGGGATACCGAAGGCGTACTTGACGCCTTCATTCTCTAAGCATTGAACGAGAAGTTGAGCAGCTGTTATCGATGATTGTCTCGGAGCCTGCTTTTTCACTGGTGTAGGTTCTTTCATCAAGAATTCCTATGACCTTCGAGATCGATGCCCGGTTGAACCTATCCGTACTTAACGCGCGCGGTCCTGGGTGCTGACCGTTCTAGGAAACTGAAACTGGGATTGTCTCTCCCCACGCGGCGAGTCGTACTGTTTCGTCGCTTAGACAGTGGCTGAAATAGTATCGGAAAACCCGTATTCTGTTGCCAAGTCTGTAACGCGAAACGAAAGTCCGGTCTTGTCCATTATCTTGGAGTCCGCAGCCAATGCCACAACCGCCAGACCCGTAAACAATGGAGAGTAGGCCTTCTTCAAGTCATAGCGTTCCTTGTAAGCCATAACCTTCTCCGTCCTGGTGAGGGGAGGCCAGATGGATATGGATGCAATATTGTGTTGACGAAGTTGATAGGCCATATCGGACGACAATTTGTCCACCGCCGCCTTCCCTACTCCGTAGGCCACGTTACCCGCGTATTGTTTAGCGCCATTAGAGGAGATGTTGACGATGACTCCGTTTCGTCTGGGAACCATTAACTGAGCCGCAAGGACACTTGCAACGTAGTGAGAGCGGAGCCCAACATCGAGCATCTCATCCCACTGTGAAAAGGGCAGCTCCCAAAACGGAACATCCATGGGGTCATAGCCCTGACTGGTTAGCGTTTCTCCAAACGAAGTAGCGTTGTTAACTAGAATGTCGAGTTTGTTCTGCTCGTCTCGAACTCGTTTGAAAACAGCCTCGACCTCATTATCATTGCGATGATCGCAGACGACAGCAATTCCGTGTCCCCCAATGTTCGTCACTTCTTCCGAGGTCGCGGTTATTGTCCCGGGCCACTTGCTAGCGCCATTCTGAAGAGTCCGTCCTGTCACGTAGACGGTGGCACCAGCCTGGCCGAGCCCTAAAGCGATGCCTCTTCCTATTCCACGGCTGGCACCGTGACAATAGCGACCTGCCCTTTCATTTGACGTGACATGCTTCTCCAAAACCAGTGGCGAGACTCCGCCATATTACCTTGTAGGGTCTGGAAACGCCCGAGGCGGCCTCGAAGCACTCTCTAGCTTGCGTGCTCCTTGTTCAGGGCTTCACAGGAGGAGGCTGGACCGGGCCTTTTGTGAAATCAAAACAATCCGACATATCATCGGCTTGAGCGTCACGCTGGTTCAGCGCGGGCAGCCCGAACAAGGATTCACAGAACTTCACCAGGCTCACGTGCGAATGCAACATCTTCGAAACGTAACCGCTCTTCCCATATGGACTCAATACCAGGCACGGGACTCGAGATCCATACCGGAACTGCGTTCCCTTGTAAGAGGGCTGCGGGGTCGCCAGCTTCCACATCTCGACATTAGGCGGGTTGACATGATCGTACCACCCGCCCCAATCATCCCACGTTATGAAAAGGGCAACTCTGCCCCACAATCCTCCCTTCACAATAGCGTTCACCTGATCCACAGTCCACTGCATACCCGTCGTCACGTTCCCCATCGGTCCCTTCCCTGGATCGGGGGGATGTTCATCAAACTGGCTTGTCGCATACACCCATGAGACATTCGGTAGCTTCCCCGCCGCCGCATCCTTCGCGAACTGGTCCGAGGTGAACTTATTCCTACTACCAACATTGCTCAGATACTGGAACGCGTATCCTCCAAAGTTTCGCCAAGTAAAGTTGCTTCGTTCGAGACTTAGTGGAAGCGATGAGGAGATTCTGGAAGGGTCGCCTGTCTGCGGGTTATCAATGAATGGAGAATCAGCAGCCAACACCATCAAATGGTTTGGCGTAGACGGTCCCGCAACATCGGTGAAATAATTGTCGCACAGCGTAAACTTTCTAGCGTATGCAAAATACGATGGAATATCAGCCTCAACGAACTGTTGGCGGACCGAGGTCGTTTGGCGAGTCAGCCACGCGCTATGTCGATGATCCAGATCCCGTGGCGGCGGATTAGGCGACCTGGGCATGTTCATCCCGTTAACTCCGGGAAAGGTGCCGAAATAATTGTCGAAGGTATGATTCTCCTTGAGAATGATCACAACACGATCGATCTTGCCAGAGCCTATTCCCCCTGGCTGTTGCTTCGCCGCCGGCATGAGGTTGTTAGGATGCTACAAGAAATCGGTTTTATGTCTATCTTACATAGGAGGAACCCGAAGGGCGAGGCTGTGGAAGAGCCGGTTGAACAACCGGTTTCGCAGGGGTACTAACCCGTGGCGGTGATTTTGCCGTCTACTGACAAGTTCAGCTTTGGAACGAAGCCGTCCATGTTCACGTCAACTTGGTGTTTTTCTTTCTCCCCTACGAAGACGGTGGCCGACTTTCCCCACTTCCATATTCCCTTGCTGAGGGCATGTGGCTTGTCGTCCACGGTGATGGTCAAGTGACGACTCCAAAACGAGGCATTGGCTTGGACAATATGCGTCTCGTCCTTTCCAACCGGGATTCTTATTTCAGCCATTTCTTGTCCGTCATCTATCCTAACTTAGGGTAGCTACGGGTATCCTAAAAAGGGTATCCAAAGGCTGGGTCAGAGCCCTTCCGGTGAAAGTGTCGGAAAACCGTCATTGGAGTGGCCCACGTTCTTCAGATACTCTGACGACTTGGCCTGTCTCAACGGTTTCGTGATGCGGGAAAGCCATCCTTGGGAAGGAATATGGCTTTGAACCCTTCCAGCCATGCCCGTCTCGCGTCCTCAACCGGGAGCCCGGTTACAATTATTGTCTCGATCCCGTTCCACAAAGCAATCAGCGCATAGGTTATGAATCGCAAGTCCAAATCTCTATCAATAAAACCCCTCTTCCGTCCCTCCTCCAAATAGCTCATCAAGGTCGCGGCGTATTCGTCCTGGGTCTTTTTGAGCACTCTTCGAAGCCCCGGATTGTGTGAGGCCTCTGAGAATATTTCGAAGCTCAGTCCCGAGTTCGAGCCGTAACGCTTGAGCATCTTGTCGAAGAATTCGCCAGCGCTCTCAAGAGGGTTCTTGTTCTCGCTGAAAGTGGAGTACAGGATTTCTTTGAAAGCTAAGGGTTCTGCTCGGCAAATTGCCTCGAACAATTCCTCCTTGCTGGCGAAGTATAGGTAGAGTGCTCCCTTGCTAACGCCTAGCTTCTTGGCCACGTCATCCATGGTCGCTTGGCGGTATCCCTTTTCGCCAAAGACCTGGTTTGCAGCTGTGAGGATCCGTGTTCTGGCTTCTTCTTTGTATTCAGGGACGACCCGAGGCATCTTTCTATCATCACATGTATTCGTGGGCTGTATTTAAAAATGACCGACGCGTTTAAATAATGACTCACCAGTCAGTTTACCGACGGATAATGAATAGTGGAAACGTCTCAGACACGACAACAATGAAAGACAGGATCGTCATGGTTACCGGAGCCAATTCCGGGATCGGAAAAGCCGCCAGCTTCGCTCTTGCAAAAATGGGCGCCACAGTAGTCATGGTTGCCCGTAACGCCGAGAGAGGCGAATCTGCAAGAACCGAAATAATCAGAGAATCCCAGAACAGCTCGGTTGATCTCCTCATCGCCGACTTGTCATCTCTCGAGTCGGTGCGCCAGCTTGCCGCGGAATTCCAGAAGAAATATTCCAAATTACACGTTCTGATCAATAACGCTGGGCTTTTCAATCAGAGACGTCACGTCACAACGGACGGTTACGAGAATACTTTCGCCACAAACTATCTCGCTCCCTTCCTGCTGACGAACCTTCAGTTAGACCCGCTGAAGGCCAACGCACCGAGTCGAATTATCAACGTGTCATCGGTCGGACACTACAATGGGCACATCAACTTCGACGATCTCAACCTAGAGAGAGAGTATGGTGGATGGAAAGCCTACGGACAATCGAAACTAGCCCTCGTCCTCTTCACCCATGAACTCGCCAAGAAACTCCATGGAACCGGTGTAACAGTCAACGCTGTGCACCCGGGAACTGTTGCAACGAACATCTGGACCAGACCCTTTGGTCCAGCGGGCTTCATCATGGCCCTGCCGAAATTGTTCATGACAAGTCCTGAGCGGGGAGCGGAGACAATTGTCTATCTCGCCTCCTCGCCTGAAGCAAGCGTTCTCAACGGAGAATATCTGGAGAAGTTGAAAGTGAAGAAGTCTTCAGACGAATCCTATGACGAGGAGATCGCCCAAAGATTATGGGACGTCAGCGCAAAACTAACTCATCTTTCCTAGTTTGTTCCATTAGACGGATGGAGTAGATCACAAAAGTAGGAAATTCGAGATGAACAATATTCAACCTGATGAAATAGATCTCGCGATTCAGCGAGATGTAATCACATTATGTGACTACGAAACGTGCCCGACCATTAAAAGCGACGACGAGATCAATACGGTAATTGTGGTGAAATCTGATGGAAACTTACACTCGATCAAAGCCGGAAGAAATCACGGCGACGATAATCATTACAAGTCTCTTGAGAACCGTGCGGTAGGACGCGCTGCTCAATGAGCAAGGACCAACCCGCACCTCTGCAAGGCCAATCTGACAAGATTGTACAGGTGGAGAACCTCTCCAAGAAATACGGCGACAACATCGCAGTCAACGGTATATCTTTCAGTCTCACCAAGGGTGAAGTGTTCGCTTTCCTAGGCCCAAACGGCGCGGGAAAGACCACTACGGTCGAGATTCTAGAATGCCTCCGGAACCCCACGGGAGGTCAGGCCAAGGTCCTTGGCTACGATGTCAGCAAACGCTCCGACCAGGCGGAGATCCGAAAACGAATCGGCGTTCTACCCCAAGACTTCAACGCAATCGACCGACTCACAGTCAGAGAAAACATCAACTATTTTGGGGCCATGTTCAAACACCAGCTCGACGCCGACAAGCTCATCGAGCTAGTTGACCTGAAGGATAAACGGGACGAACAGTTCAAGAAGCTGTCTGGCGGTCTCAAACAGAGAGTCGGCCTTGCAGTTTCCCTGGTAAACGACCCTGAGGTCGTTTTCCTCGATGAGCCAACCACAGGCCTGGACCCTAGGGCTCGTAGAGATGTCTGGGGGGTCGTAGAGCGGTTGAGGAACCAGGGAAAAACGGTCTTCCTGACAACTCACTACATGGACGAGGCAGAATACCTAGCAGACATCGTCTCGATAATCGATCATGGACAGATAATCGCGTCCGGGACACCCGACCAGCTGATAGACACCCACGGCGGAAAGAAAACACTCATCATCAGAGAGGCTGGGGAACAAGGGCTCAAACAATTACCCCCGGGGCTACCGAAGGCCGAGCTTAGAAACGCAAGAGACATTGCCATACCCCTGAACAATGGAGAGCTCACAAACATCCTCATGAATCTTGGGCAAACCCCCTTGCACGACAAAGAGATAGAGGTCAGACGTCCCACTCTAGACGACGTCTTTCTCAACCTTACTGGGCGTAGAGTTTCAGAGGAAGGAAACTAACCATGAGAAGCCGAATCTACACTATAATCAGTGGACACTTCAAGAGCTGGTATCGCAGCAAGAGCAACATATTCTGGACCATCGCCTTCCCACTTCTCCTCATCGTCCTGTTCGGAGCAATCTTCGGCAGCGGAAGCACAAAGTTCGACCTATACGTCCAGAACCAAGACCTATCAGGGAATTCTCCCACCTACCTCTCAGGGCAGTACGTTAGCGCGTTGAGCAACACCACCGCATTCAACCTTCACATGGTCGCAGCGGAACAGACAGATCCCCTAACCTACGTGAAGGACGACGCGCAACTTCACAATCGAGGCCAAAGACTCTTGGTGATTCCATTGGGTTTCCAGACTGTTCTAAACACAACCCACCAAGCGAAGATACAGCTCTACATGGACCAAAGCGATCAGGCATCCGCGTCCCTTGCAGGCATAGTGAACGCTGCGACCGTTTCCTACGCAGCGCATCTCTCCCCCACTACGGACAACGTGAACGTTCAACAAGTTGGCATCGTAACCCGGAACATCCGCTACATTGACTTCTTCATCCCCGGAGTGATCGGCATGACCCTCCTCACCACAGGTGTCTTTGGCGCCGTCAACACTAACGGCAGGTATCGAGAGCTGAAGATCATCAAGAAACTCGCGACCACGCCTCTTAGTAAGATAGAATGGATACTTGGCATGGTTGGCTACCAGATGATACTGGCCACCATATCACTCATCGTCATCCTCTTCTTCGGCTATGCCATCTTCGGAGTGACAGCAACCATCGACATTTACACCGTGGGACTTGTAGTAGCAGCCGCCCTCCTCTTCCCAGGCATCGGAATGGTACTCGCAAACTTCGTAAAGGAAGCAGAGAGCGCAGATGCCGCAGCCAACGCGATAACTTTCCCAATGATGTTCCTGGCTGGAACCTTCTGGCCGCGCGATGCACTGCCCGAGATCATGAAGATCATAGGAAACTTCATGCCTCTAACATATGTGAATGACGGACTAAGGGACGCGCTGATCTACGCTGAACCAGCCCAAGCCCTGACCAACACTATCATTGCCCTAGGCTTAGCAGCGTTCTTCATCGTACTAGGCAGCGTACTCATGAACTGGAAAGAAGAATAGTCTCAGGTCGAATGACTCAGCCCTTTCCAAGCTTAAATTCGGAATAGATGGGTCTCGCTCATGGCTTCTCTATCGTCTGCCAAGACCCTTGGCGGCGTAGGGGGAATTCTTGTGTTCATCCCCTTCCTCAGCTTGGTCGGGTGGATTCTCATTCTATTAGCGACAAAGGAAATCTCAGAAAGTGTTCAGGACAAGACCATATTTGATGACGCCCTTCTTGCCGGGATAACCGCGGTAATTGGAGCAGTTGTCTTCGCATTTGTCTTTGCACTAGTTGTGTTCACAGGATCCTCGGCAGGTCCTTTCGCGCCTGGACCCTTCGCCTTCTCTGGACTATTCTTAGGCGTCCTTGCCGCGTTCTGGGTCTTCACGATAATATCCGCTATCTTTCTCAAACGTTCATACGAAAAGATCTCACAACGACTGAACGTCAGCGCTTTCGCCACTACGGGACTGCTCTACCTGATCGGAGCGGCACTCACGATCGTGCTGGTGGGCTTTCTGATTATTCTCATTGCGCTGATCTTTCAGGTCGTCGCGTACTTTTCCATCCAGGATCGGCCACCGTCGCCTGGCTGGGATCAACCGGCTCCGCAAACCTTCGCCCCCCCTTCAACGCTACAACAACCAGCAACACCCCAACAACAGCCTCCGGTCGAGTCGAAATTCTGTTCCAAGTGCGGCGCCAAGCTTCCTAGTGTCGCGGTTTTCTGCACTAGCTGCGGCGCAAAACAGTCGTAGACTAACGCATATCGCGGATTACACTTGCTATTGCTTCGATCGTACTAGAATACTGTCGGCTTCGACCTTGATATCATAGACTGGCTCCGGCCTCGTGGCAGGACCTCTCTTCACCTCCCCACTGGTGACATCAAAATGGGAGCCGTGTAACGGACACTGCACCTCGCGACCCTCGAGAATACCCCTGTCCAAGGGTCCACCCAGATGGGTGCAGACGTTCCCAATCGCGTAATACTTGCCCTTCACGTTGGAAACTAGAACCTGTTGACTACCAACCAAGACCTTTTTCATCTTGCCTTCAGGAATATCGCTGGTGGACGCAACACGGACGAAGCCAGACACAGCCTTTGCCATAGCTTTGACAATTAGTATCTGATCAGTTTTAGCTCTTGCTAGAGGGGAAACGCCTCTACCCTTCTGGTTTCTTATCGGCTAGTCCCCAGAAGTTTCTTTAGCGGCTCCGTCCTAGTCGTAATCCTTCAAGGTTTTTAGGCAGTTAGAAGTCGAGAGGCACTGGTCACCTCCATGAGCCCGTTCAATAATCCTGTTGTCCTGGACGTTCTTGCCAGATACAAATCAGTCGCAGCGATGACCCACGCCTCCTCCCTCTTGGGATGGGACCTCGAGATCAACATGCCAGAGGCAGGAGCCAGTGCTAGAGGCCAAGCCCAATCAGAGATCGAATTGCTCCGCCAGAAAATGACCATCGACCTTGCGGGTCCAGTCGAGAAGGCTGACAGGCTCAAGGCCCTCAACGACGCTGAGAAGGGCGTTGTCCGGGTCGTTAAGCGAGAACTCAACTATTACCAGAAAGTCCCGCCGAAACTAGTTGAGGAATTACAAAAAGCTACAATCGATGCGAACATACCGTGGAGGGAAGCGAGAAAGAAATCTGACTTCAATATCTTCAAGCCCCACCTGGAAAAAATAACCGAGCTGAAACGGGAAGAGGCGCATCATCTCGACCCTTCCGGAAACCCGTACAATGCACTCCTAGATCTATCCGAGGAGGGACTGACCATCACTGATCTCGACAAGATCTTCTCCGTGCTTATCCCCCAGCTCAAGAAGATCCTCTCCAAGACTCTCTCCCAAGGAATCTTTCCCGAGAAACACGCTTTGGAGGATGTAGATTATGACGTTAATTCGCTGAAGCAGGTGAACGAGAAAATTCTTCGCCTCCTCGGGATGCCAGAGACGAGATTCAGACAGGATGTTTCTACTCATCCTTTCTCGATCAAGATCGCCAGCGATGATGTGCGGATAACGACGAGGTATGAACCGAAGGATTTCAAGGCATCAATGTTTGGGCTGATGCACGAGTGCGGCCACGCCCTCTACGAGCTTCAAGTAGACCATGAGTTGCAGTTCACACCGACGGCCTCAGGCGTGTCCGCAGGAGTCCACGAATCACAATCCAGATTCTGGGAAAATATCGTTGGAAGAAGCAAAGAGTTCGTCCCGTTGCTCTACCCCCTCCTAAAATCTAACCTGAGCTTCGTGTCAAGCTACGATCAGAAGCAACTCTACTCATACTTCAACACGGTCAAACCAAGCTTGATCCGAGTGGAAGCTGATGAGCTGACCTACAACTTCCACATCGCCATGAGGTACGAGCTTGAGAAAAAACTTCTAGAGGGAAAGATCAAGGTCTCAGAGCTCCCTTCGGTATGGGATGATATGATAGAGGATTATCTTGGGAAGAGACCTGAGAAGGATGCGGATGGAGTTCTCCAGGACGTCCACTGGAGCTGGGGACAGTTCGCCACCTTCCCTGGCTATTCTCTCGGGAACATCATAGCCGGAATGCTGTGGGGTGCTCTGACGAAGAAGGGACTGCTCCCAATCAAGGGAGACAAGAGCATCGCACCGCTAAAGGGCTGGCTGGCAGAAAACATCCACAAACCCGGATCAACCTATTCCCCGAAGGAGCTGCTCACCCGGGTCTTCGGCAAAGGATACGATCCATCTGGACTGGTCGGCTATCTCGAGAACAAGTACCTTACAATGAACTGAGTCAGGTCAGCTCAGATCAATATCAAACCGCCGACGAAGCAATACATCGAACTCTTCGGGGTTTTTGAGAGGTAGCTCGACCTTCTTGTTGCGTCGCGTCACAATGAACTTTGTATCTGTAAGGGTCAATCTTCCATTCGGAGTTAGGCGCGTGCACAGGCGGCCCTTTCTAAAGTGAGACCTTGGAGAGGTTTGTTGCCATCGACATCTCGGAACGAAATCCTCTAGTTTTCGCGGCGTTAGACTGAATTTGTATTGAGGCTCCCAGACACTATTTCCCTTCGTCCTCCGAGACAACAGGGTCCAGCCATCTTTTCGAGTAAAACGGTAGGCCTTTCCACGGTCCGTTTGTGGGCTGTATATGTCGAGCCGTTTTGGTTCAGTGAAAGAGTCTCCGAACCCTACGTCGGCGAGCCATGGCTCTTTGAGTTGCACGAGTAGAGTCATGTGGTCGAAGTCTGGACTGAAACCTCCACCCCTTCTCGCAACGCCGGCTGAAAGCATTGATACTTTGAAACCTAATTTTTTCAGTAGACTAGCAAACGAGCCGTTCAGCTCGTAGCAGAATCCTCCACGACGACGCTTGATGATCTTGTCATAGAACGCGTTCTTGCTCAGGATGATTGGCCGGCCTAAGAGTATATCGAGATTCTCAAAGGGTACCGAAAGCATGTGCCTCCTGTGAAGCTTGCGGAGAACCTCTACACTTGGCCTTAACGGCCCCCGATACCCAATTCTTTCCATGTAAGTCTTGTATTCCATAACTCAGGCCTGAAGGACATGATAGGACAAACTCAAATCGGGGATGACGGAACGAAGAACGGGAGATTCTGCGGATATGCAATGCTCCGGGCGAGGTACTGGAAGGCTTAGGAACTTGGCGCTTTGGCTCGTCTCTAGCGCGATAACAAACAAGTCAGCCGAGCCCGGCCCGAACGAGCCGAACCGTGCCAATTGGGCATTCAAGATCTCGCTCATAGGAGTCCTATTTCTTGTTCCGATAGACCTGTTCGTTTCTTCCGCATTCATCTCCAACATCGACCTGTTTACCCAGATCGGTGCTCTCCTAATCATCTTCTTCGTGTTCTCTCTAGGGGCCGCGATCCCCCTAGCAACTTTGCTGCTCCACTTCGACACAAAACAGCGAGCAGCTTGGGGCATCATTCTCGTAGCGAGCTCTTCTGTCCTGGGATTTCTGAGCATAGCCGCGGAGCTGATCAACTTTGGAGCAAGCGGCTCCGTTGGAGGGGAAGCCGGGCTCTTGACCTTTCTCTCAGTAACAACGGATATTGGATGCCTTTTCACATTCGTCGGCGGGACTCTTGCCATTATCATAAGCAAAGTCCAACAACAACGTTTACTCGGCACGCAAACAGTATTCGATCAATCCTAGAGAGTTCTCGACTGCCGAGAAAGTACTACACAAATTGATCCAGTCGCCTTCACCGGGAGTAACTATAAGCTAGCTCAATACCAAGAGTCCCACATTGGACCTCGGACTCAGAAACAAGGTAGCACTCGTCCCAGCTGCAAGCAAGGGAATCGGGCGCGGCGTCGCCAAAGTTCTCGCGACAGAAGGCTGCAAGGTAGTAATCTCTTCCAGAGATCAAGATTGTATCTCTAAGGCCCGGGACGCGATTGTAAAGGAAACTGGAAACAATGACGTGTACTCTGTCAAGGCAGATCTGGCCATCAAGGCGGACGTTGACCGTCTCGTCGACCAGGCCACGGACAAGTTTGGGACCGTAGATATTCTCGCGTACAATACCGGCCCACCCAAACCCGGCACCTTCGCCGACCTTAACGACGCTGACTGGGAGCAAGGAGTGAGACTTCTCTTGATGAGCGCTGTCTGGCTGACAAAGCAAGTTATTCCAGGGATGGTTCAAAAGAAGTGGGGAAGGCTGATCTACATCACATCCTCCACGCTGCGACAGCCGGTCCCGAATCTTGTCTTGTCCAACACGGTAAGATTGAGCCTTGCTGGATTATCGAAGTCTCTCGCACTAGAGTATGGTTCGAAAGGAATAACCTCGAACGGAATAATGCAGGGACACATACTGACAGATAGACAGAAACAGGTTGCCCAGGACCTTTCATCCAGAACGGGAAAAGGCCTGGATGAGGCTATGAAACAGATGCTCCAGGACGTTCCAGCAGGAAGGTACGGTCTCACAGAGGAAGTAGGGTATCTCGTCGCCTTTCTTGCAAGCGAGAAAGCGAGTTACATCAATGGGACAATGCTCGCGATCGACGGAGGACTGATCAGATCAGTCTTCTAGTAGTTCACTATAGAGGTTCGCAAAAAAACGATTGATATTGACCTTCGAGTTATCGAATTAGCCTCGCGGAATTGAGGATGAAAACAAGCTCTGACACTACGTGAATACCTGCCGCGAATAGGGGGTTAAGAAGACCGTCAAAGGCTAAGGCCAATCCTATGCCGTCTACGATCAGCGTGCCGTAGAAATTCTGTAAGATCACTCCGTATGCTTGTTTGCTCGTCCTTACGATTTTTGGAATCTTCCCCAGGTCATTTGTCATCAGCACAATGTCCGCTTCCTCAATCGCGATATCTGTGCCTGCGCCCATACCGATGCCTACGTTCGCCCGTGCTAGAGCGGGGGCGTCGTTGATACCGTCTCCTACCATTGCTATCTTCTGACCCGTTTCTGACAGCCGTTCAATGATGGAGACTTTGTCTGGGGGTAGGAGTTCCGCATAGACCTGTTTGATTCCTGCTTGTTCTCCAACGCGGTTGGCTGCGAACTTGTTGTCGCCTGTTAACATGATAGTGGAGATTCCCATTTTCCCGAGTTCTTGAACTGCGGTGAGGCTCTCGTTTCTGATCTTGTCTGAGATTCCGATAATTCCACAGGTGTGCCCTCCGTGAGCGACTATTACTGTGGTTTTTCCTTCTGAGATCTTGTTGGTGATTGTCGCTTGAGCATCATTGGATATGGGGATGTTCTGCTCGGTCATCAGGACAGAATTTCCAACAAGGACGCGCTCTCCCTGGTACGTGGAAATGATGCCTTTTCCGGCTAGATAATCGGACGAGAGACTTCCGGCTGGATTGGCTCCTAGCTCATGAGCCTTCGCAGTTATTGCTCGTGCGAGAGGATGATTGGATCGTTTCTCTGCAGCAGCGGCATAGGTTAGGACCTGCTTCGAAGAACAGCCGTCGAGTCCCACGATATCGGTTACTTCTGGGTCGCCTAGAGTGAGAGTACCGGTCTTGTCAATAACGACTGTATCGATCTTGCTCATCTC
>WNEY01001938.1_pt1 | contig 14938 bp, 9 predicted proteins | sample 5400531 | NCBI WGS metagenome assembly WNEY01 (sample SAMN13153338, study PRJNA577476) | soil metagenome | isolation source: 200 cm saprolite under Douglas fir tree site 1 | place: USA:California | collected 2015-04-18
GGGTAGCGCACGTAGGCTCCATCGGCCGCGACCTTGCCGCTGGGAATCCAGAACAGACGGAAAAGTCCCATGACGTGGTCCAGCCGGACGCCGGCCGCGTGAACGGCGGCTCCGCGGATCGCGTCCACGAACGGTTCCCAATGCGCGCCGCCCAGCAGCCACGGGTTGAATGCCGGCAGGCCCCAGTCCTGGCCGTCGCGAAAAAACTCGTCCGGCGGCGCGCCCACACGCATGTGCGGTGCCAGCAGGTCCTGCCATCGCCAGGCGTCAAACCCGTCCGAGGCGAAGCCGACGGGCACGTCGGTGATGAGCCCGATCTCGCGGGCCGCTCGCGCGAGCTGGCGATCGATGTGGAACTGCTGCCATTCGTGAAACGCGATTCGGTCGGCGAGCCTGCGGCGGCTCGGCTCGATCCCGTCGTTGCGCGGATGCCTTAGGTAGGCGGGCCAGCTCCGCCACGCGGGCCCATGCACCTCGGCCAGCGCGTTGAAGGTGGCGAAGTCGTGCAGGGCGCGACCCTGCCGGCGGACCCATGCGTCGAGACCTTGCGGCTTGGGTGCGGCCTGAAAGATGCATTCAAGCGCTTGCGACTTGAGCTGGAAGACCCGGTCGTAGTCGATCAAGCGTTGTTGATTCAGCTTGGTTGCCGCCTCGCGCAGAGGCTGAAGCTCCGCCGCGCATCCCTCCGCGCCTTCGATCTCGTCGATGCGCAGGTAAAGGGTGTTTCGAAAGCGACGTGTCGATGCGTAGTAAGGCGAGGGCTCGTATGGCACGGCCGGTGTTTGCGCTCCCAGTGGGTTGAGGAGGATGACCGAGGCGCCGCGCCGGCGCGACCAGCGACCGAAGCGTCTGAGATCGGCCAGGTCTCCGATGCCCCAGCTGTCGCGCGAACGCAGGGCATAGAGCTGTATCGCCCAGCCCCAGGCGCGATCGGGCGCCGGCGCGCAAGGTTCGTGCGGGAGCTTGAGACGCCGGATGCGTGGCGGCCGGTCCTGCGTGGCGCCCAAGGCGGCGAGGATGGCGTCGGTGGTTGAGCGAGTGGTCTCGACCAGATCTCCCTGCCAGCCGTCATAGGCGGGCAAGATCCCCCAGCGCCCGGCACCGTCAAGCATGTTCCGGCCAAGCTACCATTCGCCCGGATGACGAGAGGCACGGCCGGCAAGCTCCATCACGTGCCCGCCGACGCGCGCACGCCTGCCACTGCGCAGACGCCAGGCATGTCCCGGACGGCGGCGCTGTCCGGCGACACGGTCGGCAGCCGAGCCATCTGGATGGGCGAAACGCGCGTCGCGCCCGGCGTTGCTTCCGGACCGCATCACCACGGCAAGAGCGAAACCGGCATCTACATCGTCGCTGGCAGTCCCGAGTTCATCTATTCGGAGGACGGACACGAGGTGCGGCTGCGCACGAAGCCCGGCGACTACATCTACGTGCCGCCGTTCGTCCATCACATCGAGTCCAACGCTCACTCGGATGAGGAGGCGGTGGTCGTGATCGCCCGCACCACGCAAGAGGCGATCGTGGAGAACCTCGAGGAGCTCTAGGCTCGGGGCGTACGATGCTGGCATGGCCGTCGCCGAGAGCCTCGCCGTCGCCCCATTCCTGAGGAGCAGCCCCAAAAAGCTCTTCATCGGCGGCCGCTGGGTTGAGGCCGCTTCGGGCAAGACCTTCGCCACCCTCGATCCCTCCAACGGCGAAGTCCTGGCGGAGGTGGCCGAGGGCGACCGCGAAGACGTCGACCGCGCCGTCAAGGCCGCCCGGGCCAGCTTCGAGGCCGGATCCTGGCGGGACCTGCCCCCGGCAGAGCGGGCTCGCATCCTGTGGAAGGTCGGGGACCTCATCGAGGAACGGGCCGCGGAGTTTGCCGAGCTCGACAGCCTCGACAACGGCAAGCCCATCAACGAGATGCTCTTTTTTGACGTTCCCGTTACGGCCGCCACGTTTCGCTACTACGCGGGTTGGGTCACGAAGCTTGGGGGCGTCACCACTCCGATCTCGTTCCCTGGCCGTTATCTGAACTACACGTTGCGGGAGCCCGTCGGCGTCGTCGCCCAGATCATCCCCTGGAACTTCCCGCTCATGATGGCGGCCTGGAAGGTCGCGCCGGCGCTGGCCTGCGGCAACTCGGTCATCCTGAAGCCGGCGGAGCAAACGCCGCTCTCGGCGCTGCTGCTCGCCGAGGTCCTGCAGCAAGCGGAGGTCCCGCCCGGCGTGTTCAACGTGATCACCGGTTTCGGCGAGACCGCCGGCGCCGCGCTGGCCGAGCATGCAGATGTGGACAAGATCGCCTTCACCGGCTCGACCGAGGTGGGCAAGCTGATCGTCAAAGCCTCAGTAGGAAACCTGAAGCGGGTGTCGCTCGAGCTCGGTGGCAAGTCGCCGAACATTGTTTTCAGCGACGCCGACCTGGACCGCGCCGCCTCGAGCGCCCACCTCGGGATCTTCTTCAACCAGGGTGAGGTATGCACGGCCGGGTCGCGCCTTTACGTGCAGGAGAAGGTGTACGACCAGATGCTCGGCAGCCTTGCGTCGACCGCGAAGGAATTGGTGTTGGGACCGGGCATCGATCCGATGAGCCAGATGGGACCGCTGGTGTCCGAGGAGCAGATGCAGCGCGTGCTCGGCTACATCGACTCAGGCAAGAAGGAAGGTGCGACCTTGGCCGCGGGTGGCGAGCGGGCCGGTGGGGCGCTCGCGCGCGGTTACTTCGTCCAGCCGACTGTTTTCGCGCAGGTCGATGGGGCGATGAAGATAGCCCGCGAGGAGATATTCGGTCCCGTGCTCGCCGCGATCCCGTTCGAGGACGAAGACGACCTCATCGCCAAGGCCAACGACAGCATCTACGGGCTCGCGGCCGGCGTGTGGACGAATGACGTGAAGCGGGCGCATCGGGTTGCCCACGCGCTGAAGGCGGGCGTGGTGTGGGTCAACTGCTACGGCCCCACCGATCCGGCGGCGCCGTGGGGCGGCTACAAGCAGAGTGGGTGGGCGCGTGAGCTTGGCCCGAACGCCCTCGACCTCTACACCGAGGTCAAGAGCGTGATGATGGACCTCAGCTAGCTCGCATCCGGGCGGTCAGGTCGAAATATCTTCTTCGTAGCCCAGGATCGGGCGTAGCCACCGCTGTGCCTCTGCGAACGGCATCGACTTGCGCCTCGCGTAATCCTCGACCTGGTCACGGCCGACCTTGCCGACCATGAAGTACCGAGAGTCGGGGTGGGCGAAGTACAGGCCCGCGACGGCGGCGGTCGGCGTCATCGCGAACGACTCGGTCAGCTCCATCCCGATCGAGGGCGCGTCCAGCAGGTCGAACAGGGTCCGCTTCTCCGTGTGGTCGGGGCAGGCCGGATACCCGAAGGCGGGGCGGATGCCGCGGTACTTCTCGCCGATCAGCTCCTCGCGGGAGTGCCTCGGGCCTTTTTCGTACCAGGAGCGGCGCACAAGCTCGTGGAGGTACTCCGCGAAGGCCTCGGCCAGGCGGTCGGCCAGGGCCTTGACCATGATCGCGTGGTAGTCGTCGTGCTCAGCGCTGTATCGCGCCACCAGCTCATCCACGCCCAGCCCCGCAGTGACCGCGAACGCGCCGAGGTGGTCGCCCTCGGGGGCCACGAAATCGGCCAGCGAGTAATAGGGCTTGTCGTCCCCGTGGTCGACTTGCTGCCGGAGCATCGGAAAGCGAAGGCCGCCGTCCAGAACGATGTCGTCGCCATCGGCGCGCGCCGGCCAGAATCCGTAAACGCCCTTCGCGCGCAGCCACCGCTTGGTCTGGATCTCGTCCAGCAGCTCCTCGGCGTGGCTGAACAGCTCGCGGGCCGCAGCGCCGTACGACGGGCTTTCCAGGATCGCAGGGAACTTGCCCTTGAGCTCCCACGCGTGGAAGAAGAACGTCCAGTCGATGTACTCGCGCAGCTCCGTCAGCTTCGGCTCGATCACCCGCGTGCCCGTGAATGGAGGCATCGGGAGGTCGCTGAAGTCCAGTCGTGCGCGCTTCGCCCGGACCTCGGCCAGCGTCCTCTGCGGCCGCTTCGAAGTCGTGTGCTGGGCGCGCAGCTTCTCCTGCAGGGCGCGGTTGTCGCGGTCGAAAGTCAGCCGGCGCTCGTCGTCGAACAGGTCGGAGACCACGCCGATCACACGCGATGCGTCGAGCACGTGCACGGTGGCGCCGCTGTACGCGGGCGCGATTCTCACGGCCGTGTGCTGCTTGGAGGTCGTCGCGCCGCCGATGAGCAGCGGGATCGTGAACTGCCTCCGCGTCATCTCCTTGGCGACCGTGACCATCTCGTCGAGCGACGGAGTGATCAGGCCTGACAGCCCGACCGCGTCGGCGCCCAGCTCGATGGCCGTGTCCAGGATCTTCTCAGCGGGCACCATGACGCCGAGGTCGTGGACCTCGTAGTTGTTGCAACCCAGGACGACTCCGACGATGTTCTTGCCGATGTCGTGGACGTCGCCCTTGACGGTCGCGAGCACGAGCCTGCCCCGAACCTGCCGGCTCCCGGACGCCTCCTTCTCCGCCTCCATGAACGGCTGGAGGTAGGCGACCGCGCGCTTCATCGCCCGCGCGCTCTTCACGACCTGCGGCAGGAACATCTTGCCCGCCCCAAACAGGTCGCCCACGACCTTCATGCCGTCCATCAGCGGCCCTTCGATGACCATCAGCGGCCTGGCGTATTTCTGACGCGCCTCCTCCGTGTCGGCCTCGATGAACTCGACCTCGCCGTGCAGCACCGCATACGCGAGCCGCTCCTCGACGGGGCTCTCTCGCCAGCTGAGGTCCTTCTCCCGTTTCGTGCCGCCCCCGGACACGTTCTTGGCGAACTCCACGAGGCGCTCGGTCGCATCCGGCCGGCGGTCGAAGATGACGTCCTCGACCAGTGCGAGCAGGTCCTTAGGGATGTCCTCGTAAACGACCAGCTGGCCGGCGTTGACGATGCCCATGTCGAGGCCGGCCTGAATCGCGTGATACAGAAACGCGGAGTGCATGGCCTCGCGCACCCGGTCGTTGCCACGGAACGAGAACGACAGGTTGGAAACGCCGCCCGAGATGCGCACACCGGGGCATTTCTTCTTGATCTCCGTCGTGGCCTGGATGAAGGCCTTCGCATAGCCGGCGTGCTCCTCGATCCCCGTCGCGATGGCGAGGATGTTGGGGTCGAAGATGATGTCCTCCGGGTGGTAGCCGGCTTTCTCGGTGAGGAGCTTGTACGCCCGCTGGCAGATGCTGACCTTGCGCTCGAGTGTGTCCGCCTGGCCCTTCTCGTCAAAGGCCATCACGACCACGGCGGCGCCGTATTCGTGAACCAGCCTGGCCTTTTCGAGGAAGGACTCCTCGCCCTCCTTGAGGCTGATCGAGTTGCAGACGCCCTTGCCCTGCAGGCACTTCAGGCCCGCTTCGAGCACGGTCCACTTCGAGCTGTCGACCATGATTGGGATACGCGCGATCTCGGGCTCGGTCGCGATGAGGTTGAGGAATCGGGTCATCGCCGCCTCGGAGTCGAGGAGGTCGGCGTCCATGTTCACGTCGAGCAGGTTCGCGCCGCCGCGCACCTGGTCGAGCGCCACCTGCACCGCGCCTGTGAAGTCGCCGGACTCGATCAACCGGCGAAATCTGATCGAGCCCGTGACGTTGGTGCGTTCGCCGATGACGACGAACCTGGTGTCGGGTCCGATCTCGAATGGCTCGAGGCCGCTGAACTTCGCCCGCCCGACGCGCTTGGGGACCTGGCGGGGCGGGATCCCGGCCACCGCCTTGCGGATCTGCCGGATGTGATCTGGGGTGGTGCCGCAGCAGCCCCCGGCCGCATTGAGGAACCCGCTGGTGGCGAACTCACGCAGCAGCCGGCTCGTGATCGGCGGGTCCTCGTCGAAACCGCCGAACGAGTTGGGCAGGCCCGCATTCGGGTAGCAAGTGACGTAGACCGGCGCCACGTGCGACAGCGCCTCGATGTACGGGCGCATCTCGGTGGCGCCCAGCGAGCAGTTGATGCCGGCGGCAAAGGGGTCGGCGTGCTCGATCGAGTTCCACCACGCTTCGACGGTCTGGCCGGAGAGGTTGCGCCCGCTCCGATCGACGATCGTGACCGAGATGAAGAGGGGCAGCTCCGGCGCCACCTCTTTGACGGCGGCGATCGCCGCCTTGCCGTTGAGGGTGTCGAAGATCGTCTCGATCAAAAGGAAGTCGACGCCTCCGTCGCGCAGCCCGCGCACGGCCACGGCGTAGCCGTCACGAAGCTGGTCGAATGTCACGGCGCGATACGCGGGATCGTCGACATTGGGCGACAGCGATAGGGTGACGTTGGTCGGGCCGAGCGAGCCGGCGACGAACCTGTTCTCGTAGGCGTCGACGGCCGACCGCGCCAGCCGCGCGCCCGCGACGTTGATCTCGTACGTCAGGTCCTCGAGCCCGTAGTCCGCCTGCGAGACCGGGGTCGCGGTGAACGTGTTCGTCGTGATCAGGTCGGCGCCGGCCTCCAGGTACTCGCGGTGGATTCGGCTGACCACGTCCGGTCGCGACAGGTTGAGGATGTCGACGTTGTTCTTGAGCAGCTTGGGGTGGTCGCGGAACCGCTCGCCCCGCCAGTCCTCTTCGGTCAAGCCCTGCTTCTGCAGCAGCACGCCGATCGACCCGTCGAAAATCACGATCCGCTGCTTGAACAGCCGATCGAGACGTTCGCGGACAGAGGAGGGTGCCGAGGTGGCGGTCGCCATTTGGACCCTTAAGAGTACGAGGAGCGCCTAAGGTGGCACGATCCAGACGGCCGGATCGCCGTTGGGATCTCGCGCGTAGACAATCGCCGAAGCACGAACGTCAGGCGGCAGGTCGTTGAGGTTCAAGGCGGCCAAGCCGAAGCCGGGCGGGGCTTGTGAGCCTGGCGCGACGATCGAAACTGCGGGCCCGTCGAGGAAGCGCACGGCTTGTGCGTCATACGGGTTGACGATCACCGCGGTGTTCGGCTGGGCGCCGGCCGCAGCCAGCGCCACGGTGTGGAAGTCGAAGGCCGCATACCGCTCAGAGAGGGGCCGGAAGGCGAACGCGAGGCCGGCATAAACGCCGGTGAGCGCGATTGCGACGGCGCATGCGGCGCCGGCTGCTGCCGCATAGCCGCGTCCCGCGCGGCGCGCCAGGCGCACCGCCTCCACCACGCCGACGCCGACCAGCGCGGCGACGTACGGGGCGAGGGCGAGGCTCCTCTGCAGATGGGGCGCGCCGCCCTCTACCGCGTACAGGGGCGGCAGCAGATAGACGCCCAGTCCGATCACCACCAGCGCGGACACGCGGTCCCGGCGCTCACGGATCACACGCCACAGGCCAAGGGCCGCCAGCAGAGGCAGCGGCCACAGCAACACCGGAAGGGCGGAAATGTCGTGACGCGGGTTGGGATCGCCGGCGACGAAGAACATGCCCAGCGTCTGGAGGCTGTGTGTCAGCACGGTGGTGTGAGGCATGCCGGGACTGACCGGCGACACGCCCGCAATGCGCCCGAAATAGTTGAGCGGGTCGGTGACCATCGTCCACAGGTAGGGCGCCGCGGCCACCAGGTAGCCGAACAGGACCCAGAACCGGCCGGGCCAGAGCCGGTCGAAGAGCGGGCGATCGACGCGTCTGAGCCACAGCAGCCAGGCCGCCACGAGCAGGGGAGTCAACTTCAAGGGCTGGTACGTCCACAATCCGGCTCCGGCCGCGAAGCCGGCCAGAAACGCAAAGCGCCGACCTGGGCGGTGCGACCAGGCCAGCAGCGCCGCGGCCGCGAGCCCGGCGAATGGCACGGTGAGGCCATTTCGCAGTCCCAGGACCGAAGTCGCGATCAGCCAGGGCGAACCCGCCATCCATGCGATTCCGGCCAGGGCGGCGACAACGCCGTATCTCCGCAGCAGCGGCCACGTGGCGGCGATCCCCGCCAGCCCGACCACGGTCGAGGTGGCGCGAATGCCAACGACCGTTGGCCCTGTGACGAAGTGAAATGTGACCGCGACCAGGTACGCAAAGAGGGCTTCGCGCCCCCCGTTCTCGTCGATGAACACGGGCCGGTAGGCCGGATCAGCCAGGATGCGAAGCGCTGAGATCCCCTCGGAGGCCTCATCGGGATAGAGGCCGCCAGGCTGCCCGTGGAGCAGTGGCACCAGCCTGACGGCCGCAGCGCAGGCAATGATCAAAAAGACGGCGAGCGCCGTGGCGGCCGGCAGCAGCCTGGCGAGAGGGCGAGTGCGCGCAATCAAGGCCACCTCAGAATCCCAGGAGAATAGGGTGGACGTGGACAGCGCTGTCGTTCGGAGCGCGTACGCACGCGGCGTCGTGTTGCTGACCGGCGTCGGCCTCGCTGTGCGCGTGCTGTGGCTGAACCACGAACCGATCTGGCGTGATGAAGCCTTCACAGCCGTGGTCGAGCAGCGCGGCGTCGCGGGAATGCTCGACGCGATTCACAACGACTCCGCGCCGCCGCTCAGCTACCTGCTGACGCACGTCTCGATTTCTTTTCTGGGGCCGACCCCGACGGCCCTTCGCTTGACCTCGGCGATCGCGGGCACTCTCATCGTCCCGGTGGGAGCCGCTCTTGGACGTCGCTGCGCGGGTGATCGCGGCGGGTTGTGGGCCGCCGCGATATTCGCCCTGGTGCCGGCGCTCGTGATGAGTGGTCGCGACGCGCGCATGTACGCGATGGCCACGACCCTGGTGGCGTTCTCGACCCTGGCCTTGTGGCGGGCGGCCGAGCGCGGCACGCCCGTGCGCTGGGCTGTCTACGGGGCGGCCGTGCTGCTGGGGCTCTACACGCAGTACTTCGTGGTGCTCGCGATTCCGGCGCAGCTTGTCGCCCTGCGATTGGCGCTGCGATCGCCATGGCGGTCGGTGGCCACGGCAGCGGTGGTGTCGGGACTGGCGGGTGTCGCGTTGGTCCCCTGGCTCGTGTACGCGGCGCCCCAGTTCAGGCATGTCGAGACCCCTTTCTGGGTGCCGCCTTTGACCGTCATCGATTTGAGCGGCACGCTCGCCCAGTTCCTGTCGGGGCCCGCGATCGAACCGGGCACTGTGGGCAAGCTCGCGATTCAAGCCGTCCAGCTGCTGGCGGTGATCGCTGGATTGGTCTGCGCGTTCCTCCTGCTCCGGGCTCGCAAACGCCTTGACGGCGCTTCCGGCTTCATCGCCCTGTGCGGCGCCGTGCCGGTGGGTATGCTCGCCGCCGCCAGCGTCTGGCATCCGATCCTCGAGGCTCGGTACGCCGGCGTCCTCTGGGGGCCGCTCTTCGCTCTGCTGGCGGCCGGGGTCGTCGGACTGAATCGACTGCTCATGCGGGTGCTCGTGGTGATTGCGCTGGTAGCGCCCACGGCCGCGTTCTCGGTCGCGGTCACGCACCCCGACACCCCCGCCCTGACGGCGTACCTCGAACCCCGCTTTCATGAGGACGACTTCATCTGGGCCTCGGCCGGCGACTATCTCCTCCTTCTTTATTACGGTGACGCGGATGAGCGCGCCCATACCCAGGTAGTGGCCCACCACATCGCCTGGTTTTGGGGCACGGCTGCGTATCCGCCCAATGCGCTGACGCCGGACTTTCCGGCGAGCACGATCCAGCGGGGAGGCACCATCTACTGGGTCGACGATGCCGGCCATAAGCTGCCCGTCCCGCCGTCCGGGTACGACCTGCGCCGCTACGACTGCTTCAATACGATCTGCATCGCCACCTTTTCGCCGAGTCCGCCATGATTGGAAAAATGCCAGATCCTCGATTGTCCGTAGTGGTGCTGGTCTACAACGAATCCGAGAGCATCGAGCCACTAAACGACGAGCTCAGCGAAGTTCTCGAGGGACTCGATGTCTCGTACGAGATCGTCTACATCGACGACGGCAGCCGCGACGGCGGCACCGAGAAAATGGCCCAGCTCGCGCTCCACGACCCCCACGTGCGCGTGGTGACCTTCCGCCGCAACTTCGGCCAAACGGCCGCGGTGCAGGCCGGGATCGACAACAGTCGCGGCGAGATCGTCGTCTTCATGGATGGCGACATGCAGAACGACCCGCACGACATCCCCCGGCTGCTCGATTTGATAGACGACGGGTATGACGTGGTCAGCGGCTGGCGCCGGGACCGCAGGGACGACGCCTCCCGCGTGCTGCCCTCGAAGATCGCCAACTGGATCATCGCCCGCGTCACGCGCGTTCCGCTGAACGATTTCGGGTGCACGCTCAAGGCTTACCGCCGCGAGGTGATCCAGGACGTGAGGCTCTACGGCGAGATGCATCGCTTCATCCCGGTGTACGCGTCGTGGGTCGGCGCTCGCATCACCGAGCTGCCGGTCAATCATCGACAGAGAGTGTTCGGGCGTTCGAAATACTCGCTGGCGCGCACTTCGCGCGTGCTCCTGGACCTGATCACCGTGAAGCTCCTGGGCAGCTATTCGACCAAGCCCATCTACTTCTTCGGGTTCGCCGCCTTCGGCCTGTGGGCGCTGGCGCTGGTCTTCGCGGCCATCGTGATCATCCAGAAGCTTTTGCCGCCGTATCCGTATGCGCACAACAACCCGCTCCTGCTGCTCGCAGTCTTCCTGGCGATCGTGGGCGTGCAGTTCATCCTCATGGGCTTGCTGGCCGAGCTCTCGATACGGACCTATCACGAGTCGCAGGGAAAGTCTGTGTATGTCGTGCGCGAGGTGATCGAAGGTAAGACGCCGCGCAAGCCTGCTGCCACCAATGGGAGGCCGGCGGTCCGAACTCGTAGCAAATAGATGTGTGGCATCTGCGGGGTCGCCGGCGGCGAGCCGGCCGTGGGCCGCGAGCTCGTCGGCCGCATGTGCGCGGCGATGGCCCACCGCGGTCCGGATGACGACGGGAGCGTTCACGTCGACGGCGTGACCTTCGGCATTCGCCGCCTCTCGATCATCGACGTCGAGGGTGGACACCAGCCCATCCACAATGAGGACTCGAAGGTCTGGGTCGTGCAGAACGGCGAGATCTACAACCATCTCGAGCTGCGCAAGGTGCTGGCGGCAGCCGGCCATTCGTTCACCACCCAGTCCGACACCGAGGTGCTCGTTCACGGTTACGAGGAGTGGGGAGAGGCGGTCGTCGAACGTTTGAACGGGATGTTCGCGTTCGCGGTGCTCGACCTCCGCCGGGGGCGGGTGTTGCTGGCTCGCGACCGCGTGGGCATCAAGCCGCTGCACTACGCTGTGGACGGCCGCCGGCTCGTGTTCGCCTCCGAGCTCAAGGCGCTGCTTTGCGACCCTGGGCTACGGCGGGAGCTCGACCCCGTCGCCCTCGACGAGTACCTCGCCCTCGAGTACGTGCCCTCTCCGCGCAGCATCGTGCGAGGCATCAGCAAGCTCCCGCCCGCCCACACGCTCGAGTGGTGGCTGGGCAGCGGCATCCACCGGCTTCACCGCTACTGGTCGCCGACGCTCGGCGAGGAGGGACCTGAGGCGCGGGGGCCCCGTCTCGAGGAGCGTTGCGAGGAGCTGCGCGCAGTGCTCCGCGAGTCGGTGCGCAAGGAGCTCATCAGCGATGTCCCGCTCGGCGTGTTCCTTTCGGGCGGCATCGACTCCAGCGCCGTCACGGCAATGATGTCCCAGCTGGGGGGCGACGTGAAGAGCTTCTCGGTCGGATTTGCCGAGCGCTCCTTCGACGAATCGCGTTATGCGCGCCAGGTGGCCAGGCATCTCGGGACCGACCACCACGAGCTGACTCTCGAGCCGTCGATGCTGCTCGACCTCATCCCGAAGCTGCCGCTCCTGCTCGACGAGCCGCTCGGCGACGCCTCGATCATCCCCACGTACCTGCTGTCGGCGTTCACCCGAGGCCATGTCAAGGTCGCCCTGGGCGGCGACGGCGGCGACGAGCTGTTTGCCGGCTATCCCACCGTGCAGGCGCACCGGCTTGCCGGCTACTACAACCGCGCCCCGCGGCTGCTCCGCCACCATCTCATCGAGCCCGTCGTGCGCCGGCTACCCGTTTCGCGCGACAACCTGAGCTTCGACTTTCGCGCCAAGCGGTTTGTCAGCAGCGCCTCGCATCCCCTGCCCGAGCGGCACCGGCGCTGGATGGGGTCGTTCGCGGCCGAGGAGAGGACGGCGCTGCTGTCGGCAGAGATGCGCGATCAGCTTGCCGCAGGCGCGCATTTCAAGACCGCCGAGCATGACGGTGCCGGACCGCGTGAACCGGTCAACCAGATCCTGCTGATGGACATGCGGCTCTACCTCGAGAACGACATTCTGGTCAAGCTGGACCGTGCGAGCATGATGGCCTCACTCGAAGGCCGCGTACCGCTGCTCAACAACGACTTTGTCGAGTACGCGACTCGGCTTCCCCTCGACATGAAGCTGCGTGGCCTTCGTTCGAAGTTCCTATTCAAGCGGGCACTGCGCGGGCTGCTCCCCAACAGCATCCTCAACCGGCCGAAGAAGGGATTCGGAATCCCGGTCGCCAATTGGTTTCGCGGCCCGCTCAAGGAGCAGATGCTTTCGGTTCTCTCGCCCGAGCGGGTCGCGCGCAAGGGTTTCTTCGATCCGGCGGCGGTGGCGGCATTGGTCGGCGACCACCTGTCAGGCCGTCGCGACAACCGCAAGCAGCTCTGGACGCTGTTCGTCTTCGAGCTGTGGCACGACGGCTACCTCAGCCGGAGCTGACCCGCCACCAAACGTCGACCCCCTGGTCCGCGACCGGCGGATTGGCTTCGATCTGGGTCAGGAAGTCAACGATCGCGGCATGCCCCGGAGATGGGCCGGCGACGATCGTGGTGACGCCGAATCTCTCCAGATCTGCGAGCGCCCGCGCGCGTACATCGGGGGTCATCGCCAGCGCCCGCCCCGCGTCGAGCTGGTCGAGGGCCGATTGCAGGAATGACGGATGGGGGCCGAGATATGGCCCGGGTGTGAAGGCGTCGCCTTCGGGCATCTTGAAGCGATAATTCGCCACCGCCTGCCAGTGCATGGCGTCGGTAGATTGCTTGCTCGAGAACGGGGTTATGAGCACGACCGCGCCCCGGGTGATCCTTTCGACGTCGCCGCCAGGTCGGAAGAACGCGGGCGAGGTGGCGGGTGCGCTGGGATACGGCAAGGCGGGGACGATCGCTAAAAGGCCCGCAAGCAGCAGGAAGCCAGTCGCAAATCGCCGCGCCGGCGTGTGGGCGATGGCGAATGCGCCCGCGGCGACTATGCCCATGCCCAGAAACGCGATCGCCATCAGCCGCGCGGGCAGCGCGCTCCCCAGCAGCGGCAGCTGCGCCAACGCCGCCCATGGCAGCCAGAAGGGGGTGACGTTTCCGTTCACGTGGAGGTGTGGGCCGAGCGACAGCACGGCCACGATGAGCGTCATCAAGCCGATCCATCTGATCGCCGGGCTGCGCCATCCGGCCACGAGGCCCGCTGCAAAGAGTCCGAGCAGAGGCAGGCCGACGTAGGCGCCATTTTCGGTGATGTTGCCCGTGAAGTTGATGAGCCGTGATGGGATGACGAAGGCGAGCAGGTCGCTGACGTAGACATCAGGCTGCTGCACGTTTCCGGACACGCGCTCCGGGCCCAGGAACTGGAAGGCGAGCGGGTACGCGGCAACGATCGCGAAGGCGAGAAGCGCAGCGCCGGCTGCTTTGAGCGCGTACGGCAGCGCGGGCCGCACCTCATCCCGATGCAGCAGTGCCAGTAGAACTACGCCGATCGCGCCGATCAGCGCCGTCATCGCGAGCAGCTCCTCCCCGGTCAGAAGCTGAAGGGCGGCGGCCAGCCCTGTCACCGCGCCGGCAGCCATCGGGCGCATGCGACGGCGCACGAAAATCTCGTGTCCGAGGATGAGCGCGACCGGTGGGAAGAGAGACACCACCACATGGGGATGGCCCAACGCCTGCGCGACCAGGGCGGGGCTGAACCCGTAGATGAGCCCGGCCGCCAAGCACATGACCTGGTGATCGATGAAGCGCCGGGCGGCCAGGAACCCAAGCCAGGCGGAGAGCCCGACGCCGGCGGTGATCAGCACGTTGTAGGCGACCACCGGACCGAACAGAGCTGTGACGGGCCAGAGCAGGAGCGCCGGCAAGATCATCGACGTGTTCCACATGAGGTTCACGCCGGGGGGATAGGAGAGGTAGTCGGTGAAGAGTGGGTTGTGACCCTGGGCGAGCTCGTGCGGGATCCAGCCGAGGTACCAGATGAACAGCCCGGGATCCTTGGGGCTGCCGATCCACGCACCGGCCGGATCGATCCAGGTGCTGGAGAAGACGGCCACCGCTAGCAGCGAGTAGGCGATCAGCGCGATCCAGACCAACGGCGCCCGCGAGGCCATCTGACGGATTTTCGGCGGTTCGTGGAGAACGGGTCTTGACACCGGCTGCAGCCTATGCATACTAGACATGCATACTGTGTATGTAAAAGAGCAGGTTGTCGCTTAAGTACGGCGTGATGGGGCTCCTGGCGGAGGAGCCGCTGCACGGCTATGAGGTTAAGAACCGGTTTGAGGCGATGCTGGGCGGGACCTGGGAAGTCAACATCGGCCAGATCTACACGACCCTGCAGCGTCTCGAGCGCGACGGTCTCGTCCGCCCGATGGGGGCTCGCGGCGATCGCGGAAAGCTGCTCTACGAACTTTCGCCCGATGGCCGGAAGGCGCTCGACGAGTGGCTCGCCCAGCCTGACTCCGGGCCACAGCAGCTGCACGAGGACATCTACGTGAAGCTCCTGCTGGCGACCCGCCTGGCGAATGGTGACCTGGCTCAGCTGCTGGGCCGTCAGAAGCGCGCTTACCTGCAGCGACTGCGTGACTTGAACCGGCTGGAAGAACGGGCTCGCCGTGACGGCCGCATCGACCTGGCGCGGCTCGTACGCGGCGCATTACTTCACACGGAGGCAGATTTGAAATGGGTGGACGAGCTAACGGCAGACGCGCATGGTGGGAAGACGGAATGAGCGAGCTCGTCCGGCTCACCGACATCACCAAGGTCTATCAGGGCGGGATCACCGG
>WNEY01002070.1_pt1 | contig 14934 bp, 19 predicted proteins | sample 5400531 | NCBI WGS metagenome assembly WNEY01 (sample SAMN13153338, study PRJNA577476) | soil metagenome | isolation source: 200 cm saprolite under Douglas fir tree site 1 | place: USA:California | collected 2015-04-18
CAGGATCGCCCGGCCCCGGCCATCGACGCGCTCCGCGTCGGGGTAGCGCGCGATGAGCTCGGTCGTCGGTCCGAGCGCGGCGATGCGTCCGTCGCGGACGACCAGCGCGGCGTCGTAGAGGATCGAGCCGGCCTCGTCGGCCGTAACGATCGTCGTGTCGTGGATCAGCGTCGAGGCCGCCATCCGCGATACTCTGCGGTGGCCGGCCGCGGCAGTCAAGGCCGCGCGCGGGGCCGCGCTCGGGGCCTTTCATGGGAGGGCCGGTCCGCGATATGGTGCGGGCTTGAGTGGCGGTGCGAGCCGGACCCCATAAAGGAGCCAGGCGATGCGTGATCTCGTGAAGCGTCTCAACGAGCTATGCGATGCGGCGCCTTTCCAAGCCAGCTGGTACCTCAAAGATTTCGCCACGGGCGGGAGCGCCGATCGACGCGGCGACGTTCCCGTCCCGTCGGCCAGCACCCGCAAGATCTCGATCATGATGGCCGCGCTGGCGGCCGGGCCGTTCACGCTGGTAAGCTCGCGCTCGATCAGAAGGTGACCATCGACGCCCGGTACCAGGCCAACGACTCGGGCACGTTCCAGCACCTGACGCCGGGGTTCTGGATCACCCTGCGGGATACCCTGGTGATGATGATCATCGTCAGCGACAACACGTGCACGGGCACCGTCGTCGATCTGGTGGGGTTGGAGAACGTCCGTCGCTATTGCGAATCAGTTGGCCTCACCGGAACGGTTCACCGCTACGGGATTCCGCCGAAGATCGGGCCGGACAACTCGCTCGACCGGGTCACGACGACGACCCCGAACGACCAGGGACTGCTGCTCGAGCTAATCTTGCGGGGAATCGACGACGCGGCAGTCGCCGCGCGACTTCAGTGCACGCCGGCGCTGTGTCGGCTGGGCCTCGACATCCTCTCCTGGCAGAAGCTCAAGACGCGGCTGCCGTCGCTCCTGCCGCTCGGCACGAAGGTCGCTCACAAGACCGGCACGGGCCACCGCTGCTACAACGACGCCGGCATCATCTTCAAGGCCGACCGCCCGCTGTGCGTCCTGACCGCCTACACGGTGGGTGTGCCCGAGGCTCTCGCAGACGGCACGCCTGGCTTTGCCGCCGCCTATCAGCTGATCGGCCGCATGGCCCGACTCTGCTACGACGATCTCGGGAACGGATGAGGGAGGCGCGCATGAACGTGGAGGCGAAGCTCGAAAAGCTCGGACTCGAACTGCCGAGCCTGGAGGATCTGTACCGCACGAACTCGTCGGGCGCGCACTACATCTCCCACTTCCCGGTGCAGAACCTGCTCTATCTGTCCGGGACCACGCCGAGAAAGGGCGGGGAGCCCTACCTACCCGGCGTGGTCGGCAAGGACCTCACGCTGGCGCAGGGGTACGAAGCCTCTCGCTACGCGGTGGTCACGACGCTGGCGGCGGTCAAGTACGCCCTCGGTGACCTGGACCGGGTCCAGCAGATCGTGCACCTGCTCGGCTTCGTGAACTCTGCGCCCGGCTTCGGTGATCAGCCGCGCGTGATCAACGGGGCGGCGGACCTCCTGGTCGAGCTGTTCGGCGAGCGGGGCAAGCCGACGCGGGCCGCGATCGGGTGCCAGGGGCTCGGCGGCAACGCCTCGGTCGAGATCATCGTGACGCTGCTCTTCACGGGCGCCGACGTCCGGCCGCCGCTCGCGCGCGATCACTTCGTGCCATAGAACGTGTGCGGAGTGATCCAGTCGACCCCTACCTCCCGCCCCCGGCGATTTCCGCCGACCGCCTGGACTCCGCCAGCAGTGTCGCGGCGGACGCGAATGCCAGCCCGAGCCCGATTCCGGCGAGGGTGTCGGCCGGCCAGTGGGCGCGTAGAATGACGCGGGCCAGGGCGACGAGCACGATCGCGAGCACGGCGCCGGCTCGCACGAGGGTTCGGGCCGGGGGCGAAAGTGACTGCGCGAGGTAGAACAGGGCGCCGAAGAACGCCGCCGCCGCCGTCGCGTGGCCGCTCGGGAAGCCCATCGAGGGGTCCTCGGGGCGCGCGCGCCCGATGAGAATCTTCAGCAGCCCTTCGGCAGCGGGCGCGGCGAGCATCAGCGCGATCCAGATCCACCAGCGCTCTCTCGCTCGCGGGAACGCGACAAGGAGCAGGAGCGTCGCGGGAAAGAGCAGCCGCCAGCTCCCGGCGTGATTGATCACACGCAGCGTCGCGACGACCGGCGGGGTCGCGATCCCGAGCAGCCACTCTCGAGCGGCCAGGTCACCGGGGACCGACGGGAGGGCGATCGCGGCCAGCGCCAGGGCCAGGAACGCGCCGGCCCCGACCAGCATGCCCCAGAGAGGGCTATTGCGTCGGCGTGAGCTGGGCGCCACCGCCACCGCCGTCGTTGACGAACCGCAGCACGCGCCGGCCCCCTTCCTCGTGGAGCGTGACCCGACCGTTGCCGTTGGTGCCTTGGTATCGCGCCTGAGCCGGGCGGATCACGATGATCGCACCTCCGACCTCCTTGTACGTCGGCTCGACGTAGAGGATCCCGCGATAGGAGCCGTCGTCCTGGATCGTCAGGATGACCGGCGCGTTCCCTAGAGGGCCCGACATCCTGCCGCGCCACGTTCCCGCGAGGCTGGCTGCGTCATCAATCGGCCTCCACGACGCCGAGCTCGCACAGCTGGCGAGAAGCGTCGCGAGGACGAGGATGGCGCGCGCGGGGTACCGGGTCAAGCGGACGGGGTGAGGCGCCCGGACGCCGGCCGGACCGTCTGGAAGGCGATCCAGAGCACGATCAGCGTGAGCCCGAACGCGCAGACCACCGTCGCTCCGGTCGGGAGGTCGAAGACCGCTGACGCGGTCATCCCGACGACGCTGACCAGCGTGCCGAAGCTCCACCCGATGATGAGCTTGTGCGCCACGGTCCGGCCGAGCAGGATGCCGGCCAGCGCCGGGACGATCAGATACGAGAACACGAGCAGCACGCCGGCGATCCGGACCGAGCTGGTGACGACGACTCCGAACGACGCGTAGAAGAGGAAATCCCACAGCCGGACTCGCCAGCCTTCCCGGTACGCCGAGTCCGGATCGGTCGAGATCAAGAAGAACGGGCGACGGCACAGCCAGTGGAAGAGGCCGACTAACGCGTACAGCGTCGCGACCTTCGCGACCTCCGGGGGCCGCACCGCGAGCAGGTTGCCGACGAGCATCGTCCGCACCTGCTCAGCGCCGTGAGGGGCACGGTCCGCCACCAGGACCGCCGCCGCGGCTGAGACGGCGTAGACGACGCCGATCACCGCCTCCTGCGAGACGTGCCGGCGCCGGCTCCGCGTCAGCGCCAGGACGAGCGCGCCGAGCAGCGTGGCGGAGAGCCCCAAGGCGTACGATTCCCAGGTGTCGGTCTCGTGACCGAGCAGGAACGCCGCGGTCGCGCCGAGGGCGGCGATCTGGGCGAGCGCGATGTCCACGAAGACGACCTCGCGGGCCAGCACGTGGACGCCCAGATAGGCGTGGATGCCGGTGAGGACGAGGCACATGAGGAACGGCGCCCACAGGAGGGCCAGCAGATCGCTGGGCATGAAGGCGCTCTTCGGCTCTTAGCGCAGCGCCTGGGCCAGGGTGTTGACGTTGTGATCGATGGCGGCGATGTACGAGTCGGCGCCTTTCACGCCGCCCACCATGGACGCGAGCACGACGGCCTTGGCGCCGGCCTCTTCTGCCACGCGGGTCGCCAGCTTCAGATCGTTCCACGGCTCGACGATGATCATCTTGATCCGCTCCTCCTTCATCTGGCGGATGACCTTCGTCAGATGGGCGGGCGACGCCGGGATCCCCGGCCGGTCCTCCAGCGTCGCCGCCTGGCTCAGCCCGAATCGGCTCAGGATGTAGATCCACTGAGGATGATACACGACGACCTTGGCGCCCTTGAACGGCTCCAGCGCGCGGGTCCAGCGGGCCATCGCCTCGTCCAGGCGAGCAAGGAAAGCCTGGCGGTTCTTCTCGAACGTGGCGCGGTGCTCGGGGGCAAACCGGGCCAGGCCGTCGACGATGTTCTGCGTGATGATCGGCGCCATCCCGGGATCGAGGGAGTAGTGAGGATTGCCAAGGGGATGTACGTCGCCCATCGAGCGGTCCACCCGCGTCGCAGGCACGTCCAGCACCTGGATGCCGCGCGACACGTCGACGCGCCCGGGCGCGCCGCGGACGATCTTCGGGTTGTTCGCTCCCTGGACAGCGACCTCGGCCCATGAATCCAGCTCGAGGCCGTTCTCGACGAGAATGTCGGCGCGCCGGAGCTTCAGCATGAGGCTCGGTCGAATCTCTATCTCGTGGGCGTTCTGCGTGCCCCGGGCGAGCGACTCGACCTCGACGAGATTGCCGCCGACCTCCTCGGTGAGCGCCTTGAGGTCGGGGATCGTCGCCACCACGTGGATCTTGTCGGCCGCCGAGGCGGCCGGAAGCATCGGTCCGATGACTGCGAGAGCAGCGCCAAGTATCAGGATCGCCCGTCGCATGTGTCGTCGCCTCCTCTAGAAGGGGTGCGCGGGATGGGCGCCGAGGATGAACGAGGCCTGGAAAAGGAACTCGTCCACGGTCCGCGCGCTACCGCCGTTGAGATCGAAGCCGTCACGATGAGTGCGGTCCGTGCGCTTGTACGCCGCCCGGAAGCGGAGGAACTCGGACGGCCAGAAACTAATGTAGGGCTCGAACGACCGCTCGGCGCCTGGATTCTCCGGGTACTGCGACCAGTCGAACCGCAGCCCGCCGGCCCAGCGCCGCCACGGCTGGATCTCGCCGCCCAGGTACCAGCCCCAGCGGTTCTTCTGTTTCTTATCGAGGAAATCGGCCACGCCGTCGCCGTCGGCGTCGACATCGACGTTGAACTGCCGCCACGAGTAGAGCCCCTCAGTCGTCAGGGTGACGAGCGGATGGAGCCAGCCGTCCGGGCGGTACTTGTAGCGGCCTTCCCAACCCAGGATCGTGCTGGGAAGCCGCTCGGGGGTCTGGCCGCTGGCGACCGACACGCCGAGCTGGACCGCGTGCTCGTTGCCGAGCTCGAGGAACGTGCGGAGCCGGCCCGTGACGAGCGGAGCCTGGAGGGAGGTCCGGCCGAAGGCAGTCTCGTTGTCGCCATTGAACACACCGGCGAGCGCTTCGATGTAGAAGGGCAGGTCGGGGACGAGCGTCATTTCGATCCCCTTCTCCTGCAACCCTTCGCCGCCGAAGAAGTTGCGCATCACGTTCGGGCGGTCGACCCACGGCAGGTCGTGCTCGTGGACCTCGTTGGAATAGCCGAAGCGGTTGCGCACCTGGCCGAACCTGGCCTGGGTGCCAAAGGGGAGTGTGAGCAGCGTGATGTAGGCCTCGGCCAGGTGCACGCCGGTCTCAGCGCCCCGCGCTTCCTCTCCGGCTTCGATCCTCACGACCGCAGACGCATAGGGATCGATCTGGCCGAAGAGGCTCAGCTCGACCTCGCGTGGGAAGAAGCGATTCTCCTGGCCGGCGAAGGTCCCGCCCTGGGCCTTCTCGACGTTCTTCTGGGTAAGGTTGCCCACGAAGTCGCCGGCGATGCCGATGTCGAACAGGAGCTGGCCTGCCCCCCGCTGTTGATAGAGGCCGAACGGTTGCCGAGGCCGCGCGAGGTCGATCGCCGAGAGCCCGGGCGCAGTCGCCGGCGCTGGAGCGGCGGCGGGGGGAACCTGAGCCGGGGCCGGCGGCTGGGCTTCCAGGCGCTGCAGCCGCTCGGTCACCGACTGTAGCTGCTTCTGCAGCTGTTCGATCTCCCGCCGCAGTGCAGCCGCGTCCTGCGCGGTCGCGGACGCGGGCGCTAGAGCGGCGCACAGCAAGACGAAGACAAGTGCCGATACACGCATGGCGATCCTCCAATGTGAGCGGGTTCGTCGGCCGTTCTCGCAACGTCGGATTCGGAACGGCTCGAGCTCTAGCTGAGAGCTAGAGGGACGGGCGGAGGAGCGCTAGCGGAGGGGCGGTCCCCGAGGAGCGAAGCAGCGGAGTGGGGCGCTGGCGGGACGGGCGCAAGCGAGCGCCATCGCAGCCGCGAGCGCGAGCGCCAGCGCCAGGACCGGCATGGCGTCGAGCTGACACGCCTGAATCCCGAACGTCGCCATGAGCGTGAGGTCGTGGTCGGCGTTCCAGAACCCCGAATCCGGGCCGGCGTGCAGGTGAGGCAGGCTCGCACACGCGAGCAGGAACGCCGCGAGTCCCAGCAGGAGCGGGAGGACACGACGTTTCCTCATGGCGCCTTACACAACCACGATCGATGATCGATTGCAAGCGTCACCGCTGGCTCCGGACGGTGAACGTCAGGCTCGACTCGACGACGTGGCCATCCACCGACAGGACGCGGAATCTCACCGTGTAGCGGCCTGGTCCGAGGGGGGGCAGCGAGACCGAGAGTCGTTTCGCATCCTCCGGGGACACGACGACATCGCGGAGATCGACCTGGGCGCCTGCCTCGTCGGTCACCGACGCGCGTGAATACGCGGGCTCGAGCCGCTCGTTGAACCAGAGCTCGACCCGCGGAGGCGACTCTGCCAGGGTCGCCCGCTGAGTCGGAACCGCCTTGACCAGGACGGCGTGGGCCAGGGCGCTCGTCGGCAAGAGCGTGAGACCGAGCACCCACGCCGGAAGGAATCGCCTCATCTCCAACCCTAGCCCGGGCGGAGGGCCATGCCGTGCGGCGCCTTGCCGACCGGGATCGTCCGCACCTGGTTATGAGAAGCGAGGTCGATCACGCTGATGAGGTCGGCCGAGCGATTGGTGACGAGCGCCCGACGACCGGTCGGCTCCATGGTCACCAGGTCGGGATACCCCTTTTGCGGAATGGTCGCGACGATCTTGTCGTCGGAGGTCCTGACCACAACGATTTTGTTGATCTTCCGAAGCGTTGTGTAGAGGTACTTGCCATCGAGGGTCAGGGTCGCTTCGTGGACGATTCCCGGCAGCGGAATCTCGCCCACGGCTTTGTTGGTGCCGGTATCGATCTTGAGAATCGCCTTGTTCTCGCCGGCAGCGGCGTAGAGCGTCTTGCCGTCGGCCGTGAGGGCCAGACCCATCGCGTCGCCCCCACCGTGGACGATCCGCCCCACGACCGTCCGCTGGGCGACGTCGATCACGGTGACGTCTCCCGCCGTTTCACCCGAGACGTAGAGCAGCTTGCTATCGCGGGAGAAGATCGCGTGGGCGGGCCAGGTCGAGACGTCCACCCGCCCGGCGATCTTCTCCGCCTTGAGGTCGTAGAAGATGACCTCGTCGCTGCTCGTGTCGCTCGACCAGTCGAGGACGAGCAGATGGCTGCCGTCCGGCGTGAAGGCGAGGTTGTAGGGATTGCCCCCGATCCGCACGCGCTTGATGAGCTTTCCGGCCTCCGCGTCGATCACCCCCAGATCGTGGCTCTTGTCGTACACGACCCACGCGGTCCGGCCGTCGGGGTGGAAAACGATCCGGTTGGGCTTGCCCTGGCCGAGGGGAATCGTGCCCACGGCCTCGAGGGTGTCGGGTGTCGATGATCGAGGCCGAATCGGACTTGGTGTTGGTGACGAAAAGCGTCGCGCCGGCTGCCGGCCCGGCTCCGCCCAGGATTGCGGCCAGGAGCAGAAATACGACGGGTCTCGGCACGGCTGCCCTCGCTTTCATCGCGTGGCAATCTTCTGAATCGCGGTTACCGCGACGTTTGGCGGCACTCCCCGTAACGTAAATCGTACCGCGTCTCCCACGGAAACCGCCTCCTGAATCTTCGGGGAGGTCGCGCGAAAGCCCATGGTCATCGCCGGCATGTAGTCTCGGATGTCGCCATGGGTGATGACGAGCACGTTGAGCTCGGGGTAGATCGCTCGAACCACGCCCTCGACGATCCACTCGCGCTCCACACCCGCCAGCGCCGCGGCGCGCGCCCCGGCCAGCTCGCGCTCGAGCCGAGCCGCCCGCAGGCCCCACACCGCATATCCCCAGCCGCCACCGACAATGAGGGCCAGGTTGATCAGCACCACCACCTTCCACGCCCGCATCAGTGCACGTGCTCCTCGGGCGGCGCCTCGGCGGGCGTTTTCTCCTGGTTGAGCTCCTGGATCTGGGCGAGGAGCGTCTCGAGCTCCGCCGCTTCGCCGCGGCTCTGCGCGATGGCGCGGATGTAGCCCTGACGGTCGATGAGGAACTCCGCGTGGGGCGAGGCGGCGAACAGCCGGTACGCGGTGACGATGGCGGCGGCGCCCTCCGTCACGATTGGGAACAGCACGCGCGGCTCGGCGCCGAGACGGCGAATCGCGTCGGGAGCGGCGTCGGTCGGAACCGCGATCACCTCGACGCCGAGGGCGGCGAGGGTGCCCTCGCGCCCGGCGAGCTGGCTCATGCGCGGACGCGCGCCGGGCAGGTTGTAGAGCACGAGCAACACGACACGCCCGCGATATTCCTTGAGGGCGCGCGGTGGCGTCGGTCCCACCGCGAACGTGAAATCGGGCGCGACGAGCCAGCGGCGGTCGGGCTCGACGGTAGGCCCCATACCGCGCGCGCCGTACCCGGCCGACAGCGCCCGCAGGAAGTTGATCAGATCCCAGCGCTGCTCCTCGGTGAATCGCGCGCCGAACCCCGGCATCCCGGCCGCCGGGATACCGTTGGTCAGCCACCAGAAGAGGTCCCCCGCGGTGTGCTGCGCGGTGTGGGGCGCGCGCAGGTCGGCGGGTGGTCGAGGGAGCGCAAGGCCGGCGAGCCCGTCGCCGGCGCCTTTCGAGCCGTGACATGCCGCGCAGCTCTCACGGTAGAGCGCGGCGCCCACCGCGATCGAGGCGGCCTGGTAGGGGACGGACGGACGCAGGTACGTGGTCGGGTACGCGTCGATGGCGAGGGGTGGAAGCGCCAGGCCAGCCCCCGCCCCGAGCGCGACGAGCGCCAGCGCGACGAGCGGCAGTCGCCACGTGCGGAGTATCACGCCGCCGATCATGGCGACCAGGCCGAGCACGGCGATCTGACTTCCAATGAGCGTCCGGGTCGCCTCGGCCGTCGCTCCCTCCAGCGCCGCGACCGACAAGCGGATCCCGAACGGCCACACGGGCGCCGCGTGGCGCGCCGGCGGAGTGACGCTGAGCGCGGCAACGACTCCCAGGATCGCCAGCGCCAGGAGCCCCTCGGCGACGACGAATCCGGAGAGACGGCGCATCGCCGGGCGCCCGACGGTCGGGCCGTCGCCGGCGAGCCGGGCGAGCAGCACCGAGCGGTTCACCGCGGCCAGCAGCAGGACGAGCACCAGGAGCCCGAGCTTGGCGAGCAGGAGCCGGCCATAGCTCGTCCCCACGAACCCCGCCACGCTCCCGACGTGAATGGTCGCGAGCAGCGCTCCGGTGACGGCGAGCACGACCATCGCACCGAGCGCCAGGCGCGAGAAGCGTCGCGCAGCCAGCACCGCGTACGGACGTGCGTCGGCGCCCTCGCTCGTCGCCGCCGTCCTGAGCAAGAGCGCCAGCGGCAGGAGTCCGCCGATCCACACGCCGGCCACGAGCACGTGCAGGCCGTCGAACGCGATCGCGCGTGCGGTGTCCGGGTCGACGGCGGAGGCATGGCCGGCGGCGGCGATCGGGACCAGCGCGGCGGCCCCAAGCAGCACCCCTTCGCCACGCGCGGCGCGCCAGTCCGCGCGGCGGTCGACCGACGGGCGCAGCAACAGGAAGGTCGCAAGCAGCACGAGGAATCCGAAGCGAACGAGCCACACGCGACCGGTCTGAGTTTCGACGAGCACGCGCGCGATCGCGCCGACCTCGAGGGCCGCCGCGGCGCGCCCCTCGAAGAGCGCGGTCTGGACGGCGAGCACGACCAGCCCCGAGGCGAGCGCGGCGACGGCCAGCCCACGCGCCGAGGACAGGATGCGATGCTCCCAGCGCCGGGCCGTCGAGCGGTCGGAGGGGCCCGCGATCACGATCATGGCCGAGGCGCCGACGAGGAGAATCGAGCTGGTGAGATGAACCCAGCGGGCGATGAGTCCGAGCGCGTACACCCGGCTAGTGTACCGGATGCGGAATCGACGGCGAGCCGCCCGGCTATACTGGTCGTGACGGTCGATCGTTGAGCATGCCGCCCACTGAGCGCCCCATCCGCGCCGTCTTCTTCGACGCCGGGAACACGTTGCTGCGGATGAACTACGCCGTGATCGCCGCAGAGCTGGTGAGCCACGGCGTTCGCGTCGCGCCCGAGGAGGTGCAGCGTGCCGAGTGGCGGGCGCGGGTCCGACTGGACGATCAGGTCCTGGCGCGTTCCCGGCCGGGCGACTCCACCGAAAGCCGCGCGTCCGCCGACCGCTACCTGCGCTATGTGCTGCAGGAGCTCGGCGTCGCGGACGCGGCGACGATCGACAAGGTCGCTGAATGGCGGCGCACGTACAATCGGCCGGTCGGCGTCTGGAACACGGCTGATCCCCAGGCGCCGGACGCGCTGGCGCTCGTGCGGCAGGCGGGGCTCCGGGCTGCCGTCATCTCGAACTCCAACGGTTCGGTCCGGTCCATCTTGAATTCGCTCGAGCTGACGACCCACCTCGACTTCGTGATCGATTCGGCCGAGGTCGGTGTCGAGAAGCCCGACCCGAGGATTTTCCAGCTGGCCCTGGCCGAGGCGCGCGTCGTCCACGCCGAGGCGGCCTACATCGGAGATCTCTACTCGATCGACGTGCGGGGCGCCCGGGCCGCGGGGATGCGCGCCGTCCTGCTCGATCCCGGCGGCCACTGGGGCGCCCGCGACTGCCCGACGGCCCCCGACCTCATGGGCGCTGCCCGCCTCGTGCTCGGCTGGGGCTAGGCTGGGAGCGTCACGAAGGGATACCGGCGCAGCACGTCGTAGATCTCGCGCTTCATCTCCTCGATCTCCGCGTCGGTCCGGGCCTCGAATCGCAGCGTCAGGTACGGGTTCGTGTTCGAGGCGCGGACGAGCCCCCAGCCTCGGCCGGGAAAGATGACGCGGGCGCCGTCGATGTCGATCGTCTCGTAGCGTCGCTTCAGCTCTCGGGTCGCCTCCGCGACGACCCGGAACTTCTCGCCGTCGGGACAGGGCGCCTTGAGCTCCGGCGTCGCGCGCAGGTGGGGGACGGTGGCGAAGAGGCGCGAGATCGGGCCCCCGGAGCCCGCCGCCAGCTCGATGATCTTGCACGACGCCAGGATGCCGTCGTCGACGCCGTAGTAGTTCTCGGCGAAGAACATGTGGCCGCTCACCTCGCCGCCGAGCAGGATGTGGTCCTCGCGCATCTTGCGCTTGAGGTGCGAGTGGCCGGTCTTCCACATGACGGGCACGCCGCCGTGCTTCCGGATGTCGTCGACGAGGGCCTGCGAGGACTTGACGTCGAAGACGATCTTGGCGCCGGGATGGCGCGAGAGGAGATCGCGCGCGAGCAGGATCAGGATCAGATCGGCCTCGTGGCGGTGGCCGCGCTCGTCGATGACCCCGACCCGGTCCGCGTCGCCGTCGTACGCGACGCCGAGATCGGCGCCGACCTCGACCACCTTCGCCTTGAGGTCTTCCACGTTGTGTTCGTCCTCGGGGTCGGGCAGGTGATTCGGGAAGCTCCCGTCGGACTCGCAGTACAATTCGACGACGTCACAGCCGATGCGGCGCAGGAGTGCGGGCGCGTAGAGCCCCGCGACTCCGTTCCCGGCGTCGACGACGACCCGGAGGCGGCGGGCGGGCCGGACCAGCCCCGCGATGGTCTCGAAGTAGTCGTCCTGAGGGCTTCGCTGCGTGAGCTCGCCCGCGCCACTCTCGTAATCCCCGCGCTCCGCCATGGTGCGCAGCGCCTGGATCTCCTCCTCGGAGAGCGGCACCGCGCCCGGGTGGACCATCTTCACGCCGTTGTACTCGATCGGGTTATGGCTCCCGGTGATGTTGGCGCCTCCGTCCAGCTTCCAGTGGGCGGTCGCGAAGTAGAGAATGGGCGTGGTCACGAGGCCGATGTCGATCACGCCGACGCCGGCCGCCCGCACGCCGTCGACGAACCCGGCCTTGAGCCCGTTCGACGAGAGACGGTTGTCCTGGCCGACCGCGATCCGGCGGCCGCTGTTACGACGGACCAAGGTCGCGTAGGCGCGCCCGACCTGACGGAAGACGTCGGGGTTGATGTCCGGGCCGACGAGCCCGCGCACGTCGTAGGCGCGGAACACGTGCGGGTTCAACATTGTGCGGTCCTCTCGGCTACGATAGTGTGACGGTGCGATGCGCCGCCGAAGTCGGAGGTTACCATAAGGAGACACGCATGGCGCTCATGGACGACGCCGCGCTGAGGGCTCGCACGAAGCGAACGAGTCAGAAGCTGTTCCACACCCTGAAGGGCGGCTCCGGCTTCGAGACGTGGAAGCGGTTCGACAAGGCGCTGGCGCGCGAGCTGTCCCTATTCTTCACGGGCGTGCTGTATAGCCGCGAGGTCCTTTCGCAGCAGCAGCGCGAGCTGTGCGCCGTCGCCGCCCTCACGGCACTCCACCGGCCGAACGAAGTGCGCGCGCACATCCACGCGGCGCTCAACGTCGGCGCCACCCGGCAGGAAGTGGCGGAAGTCATCTTCCAGATGGTCACGTACGGTGGCATGCCCGTCGTCGTCGACGCGCTGGAGGTCTACGGGCAGGTGCTCGCCGAGCGCGGCGAGCCGTTCCCGGCGGAAGAGCCGTCGCGGTGAGTGAGGCCGCGCTGGCCGCCGCCGTCGACGCGGCTCGGGCGGCCGGGCGCGTCGCGCTGAAGTACTACCGCGGCGGATTCGAGGTCATGCTCAAGCCCGACGACACGCCGGTGACCCAGGCCGACCGCGAGGCCGAGCGGGTGATCATCGAGATCCTGGGCCGCGCGTTCCCGGCGCACGGCGTGCTCGGCGAGGAGTTCGGCGGCGCGGGTACGACGGACACGCGCTGGATCATCGATCCCATCGACGGCACGAAGAACTTCGTCCGCCACATCCCGCTCTGGGCGACGTTGATCGCCCTCGAGGAGCGCGGGGAGATTACGGTCGGGGTCGTCCACAATCCCGTCACCGGTGATCTCTACACGGCCCGCCGGGGCGCCGGCGCGTTCCTCAACGGCGAGCGCATCACGGTCTCCGCCGAGGTCGATCTCGCCCGCGCTTTCCTCGTGCACGCGGGCCTGCGCACGGTCCGTCGGGCCGGGCGGTGGGAGGAGTTCATGCGGCTCGTCGACGTGACAGACCGGCAGCGCGGCTTCGGTGACTACGTGGGCTACGGTCTGGTCGCCGAGGGTAAGGCCGAGGTCTACGCCGAGCTGGACCTGAAGCCCTGGGACTTGGCGGCTTGCAAGCTCCTCGTCGAAGAGGCGGGCGGCCGCTTCACAGACTGGGACGGAACGCCGACAATCTACACCGGCACGGCGCTGGCGACGAACGGCCGTCTCCACGATGCCGCGCTCGCTCTCCTCCGCCCCTGACGCTCGTCGTCCATCCCGGAGCGCTGGGCGACGTCCTCCTGGCGATCCCAGCGCTCCGCGCCCTGCAGCAGCGCTGGCCGGACGACCCGCTCATTCTCGCGGCGCAGCCAAGGATCGGCGAGCTCCTGAGCGCGCTCGGTGTCGTGGATCGATCCTGCGACTTCGAGGCGCTCGGGCTCGCGGCGCTCTTCGAGGTCGAGTCCGACCGCATCGACTCCGAGCGTGGGTGGCCTGCGCGGTGCGCGGCGGACCTGCGTTGCGCCAGTCGCGTGGTCGCCTGGATCGGCTCAGGCGAGCCGACTTTCGTCCGCCGGCTCACGGCGCTCGCGCCCGGTACCGTCGTCGCCCCGTCGGTTGGTACCGACCGAGGGATCGTGTGGGAGCACCTGCTGCATACGGTCGGCGCAACCGCTGAGGATCGGACGCTGCGCGCGCCGGTCGTCGTCCCGGCGCCGATCGTCGACGAAGCGCACCTCGCACTTCGACGAGAAGGCTGGGACGGCCAGACGGGGCTCCTCTTCGTCCATCCCGGTGCCGGTGGGCGTGGGAAGCGCTGGTCGACGGCGGGATTCGCCGCCGTTCTCGAGCGACTCGCGGCGACGTTGCCGCGTCTCGCCATCGTGGTTCACCGGGGCCCGGCCGATTCCGAGGCGGTCGCTGCGCTGTCCTCGCAGCTAATCCACCAAGTGATGCTGCTCGAAGAGCCGCGGCTTCCAGTCCTCGCGGGTGCGCTGAGCCGGGCGACCGCGTATCTCGGCAACGACTCGGGAATCAGCCACCTTGTCGCAGCGCTGGGCATACCGTCGGTCGTGCTGTTCTCCGCCGAACGGATCATCTGGTGCCCGTGGGCGGAGCATCTGGAGCCGCAGGTCGTGTCGATGCCGACCCTGGACGAGGCGGACGTGGCACGAATCATTGGGGTGCTGGTACCGCTTCTCCGGTGAGGCGCCGTCGGTGAGTGGAGGGCGGCGCAGATGCTGATCGGGTCGCGCGGCTGGCCGCGCTCCGCGCCGCGACGCTGAGCTGAGCGTCAGGGGCTAGAAGAAATCCGCGGCCGGGGCCGGCTCGAGCCCCAGTCTTTTCTCTGCTGCCGGGCGGAGCTCCACCGGGTTTTCATCATGGGCCGGCTCGGCCCCGTCCAAAAGATGAAGCCGTGCGATCGCGTCCTCCACCAGGTCGGGCTCTCCCCTGATGGCCAGGTCGAACCAGAGGTCCTGCATGTGCATCGTCTCACCCCCGGGCGCCTTGCGGCCCCTCCTTCGGTCCTTTACTTCTGGAGAATGCTGTATAGCAGGAGTTGTGCCCTGTAAGGGAAGTGAGTTGAATCACTTACTTAGTGGTCAGGAGCTCCGATGGGAAGAGGGCATATTTCCGGAGGCACTTGGCACTGTGCCCGATGCCCGGGATCTGCTCAGCGTTGACCCACGAAGTCGTGGAAAGGTCCGGAGATGCGCACGACCTCGTTAACGGGCCAGGTACCGGCTTTGATCGTGACGACGAAGAGCTCGCCGGCCACACCGACCCGCCGCGTCTCAGGCGTGACCGGA
>WNEY01001941.1_pt1 | contig 14922 bp, 12 predicted proteins | sample 5400531 | NCBI WGS metagenome assembly WNEY01 (sample SAMN13153338, study PRJNA577476) | soil metagenome | isolation source: 200 cm saprolite under Douglas fir tree site 1 | place: USA:California | collected 2015-04-18
CCAACCCTCCCCCTTTCAGGGAGGGAGCACACCGAGTTCGCGGCTCGCGTTGATTCACGTCGCCAGAATTCGCGCTAATACTGCGGGCCCAGCGCGATGCGGCCGATGCGGCCCTGCTTGGTCAGGCTGATGCGCCATTCCGTCGAGCCGTTGGCGAAATGAACGACGTAGATGTCGTTGCCCATCAGGGACACGCCGCGGAAATACATCGCCCGCAGCGCGCCGAGCTTGTTCAGGATCGCCTGGTCGAGCAGCAGCTGCGCACGCGTCTCCGCGGCGATTTCCGGAGTCATGCGATCGTAGTTCGGCTCGCCGTGACCGAGCGCTTCGATGTATTGGCGCAAGGCGTCCTCGCTGCCCGGTATCGGGCTCGTGCGACGCCACGCGGGTCGGCCCGACGGCTCGCCCGCTGCGGGCGGACGGATGGCGTGGTAGCGCGTGCTTTGACCGGGCAGGATGATCTCGAGGCATTGTCCCGACGTGTCGGTGACGATCCAGGGACGGGTGATGTAGGTCATGATCGGCGCCGAGCGCTCATCGCCAATCATGACGGGGCGCATGCGCTTGCCTTCGAAGTCCAGCTCGAACACGCGGATGTCGGCACCGCTGGCGTTGTACAGCACGAGCTTGATCGGAGCGGTGCCGGGCGAGGATTTCAGCATCTGCTCCTGCGCGCAGGCGACGACGCCGCCCGGCGTCTCGTCGCCGTCGGGGCGGAAGACCATGTCCTCGATGGTGCCGCCCGGGCCCAGCAGCATCCTGAACTCGGCGAAGCCTTTGGCGAACTTGGCGCCGTAGATGTCGTAGCCGCCGGGACCGACGCCGCGGAAGAAGACCGACTCGAGATTGTCGAGCGCGCTCACCATCGCGTGCAGCTGCGGCACCTGGCGGCGCACGTTGTCGGCCAATTGCGCGCTCATGCGCTCGTAGCTCGGGGCGCCGCGCTGCAGCTCCTCGATCGCGCGCAACACCGCGGCGCGGCCGCCTTCCGCCGGCGCCTGATCGCGGAAACGGTCCGGCGCAGCGGCGAAGCGGCGCGCGAACGCCGTCTCGATCGTCTGCGCCCTGGCGGCGTCTATCCGGATCGCGCGCCGCGCGCCCGGGCTCGGCTCGTGCAGCAGCAGCTCGCCGGTGCGGCCCTGGGCGTCGGGCATGAAGGTGACGGACGAGCCGCCCTCCTTCGAAACGAGCTCGCGGTCGCCGTGCGCGAGCATCTCGATCTTCGGCCGGCCGGTCTCCTGCAGGATGAGGCGGTCGCCGGCGCGGGTGACGGCGAGCACACGGCCGATGGCGAGCTCGTACCAACCGACGTGCGAATCCAGCGCTTTGGCATCGGGCTTGGCGTCGCGGTCGCCACTGCGCGGGATGCCGGCGATCCGCGCGGCGCGCAAGTCGATGCCGTTCTGATGCAGGATCAGCTCGGTCGGCGGCCGCTCGCTGTCGGCGACGAAGGTGATCTGCGCGGCGACCGCCTTGTAGAAGAACTCGCGATCGCCCTCGGGAAACACCTCGAGCTTGGGCTGGCCGGTCAGTTGCGCGAACAGCCGGTCGCCCTCGCGGGTGATGGTGAAAATGGAATTGGGCCCGCGCTGATAAAGCCCGGCATAGCGATCATAGAGATTGGGATCGACCGCGGCCGCCGTACGCGGGCGCTCCTGCTCCGCGCGCCGGCTGTTGACCTCGTGCGCCCGCGCCTCGGTCACCCTCGCCCGCGCCTCATCGACCCGCGGCGAAGGGAACTCGCGGCCGTTCTGGTGCAGGAGCAGCGCGGGCGCGGGCCCATCGCCGTCGGCGAGGAAGGTGATCTGCTGCGCGGCGAGGAACTTGTAGAAATACTCGCGCTCGCTCGCGGCCAAGAGCCGCCGCTTCGGCCCGCCGGTGAGCTGCGCGAACAGCTTGTCGCCTTCCCGCGTGATCGCGATGATGCAGCGCGGGTGCAGCTCGTAATAGCCGACGTAGCGGTCGAACAGCTTCGGATCGACGTCGATGGCCGTTCGCGGCCTCGCCTGCTCGGCAATGCGCTGGTCGAACAACTCCGCCGCCCGCCGGGCGATCGCAGGGTCAACGCGCATGGCCTCGATGTCCCTGCCGGTCTGGTGGAGAACCATCCCTCCCCCATCCGGCCGAAACGAGACGCGCTGATCGATCACGCCGTAGAAGAACGTGCGCTCGCCTTCGGGAAACACCTCGAGCTTGGCCCGGCCGGTGCCCTGCACGAACAGGTGATCGCCTTCGCGCGTGACGCTCAGCACCAGGTCGGGAAGGGTACCTGGGTCGGGCGCGTAATGGCCGACGTAGCGGTCGAACAGGTGCGCGGCCAGCGAATCGGGCCGCGGCGCGCCGAGCACAACCGCTTCGGTTCGAGATGGCGCCACACCGAAGGCGAGCGAGCCGGCCGAGATCGCGACCACGGGAGCAAGGGCGACCGCGATCAGCGCGCGCTTGCGCCAACCCATCCGGGCGGGCGCGACGGCGCCGGCCAGGATTCGCTCAACCCGCTGGCGCACCGTGCAGGGCCTCGCCATTGCGACGCCGACCGGCGCGCGTTGGACATGGCCCGCCACGTCGAGAAGGATGTCCGCGTAGGATGACCGATCCTCCAGAATTTCCATCGCCGCGTCGTCGCTGATGATTTCCGCGAGCTCCGCCAGCCGGACCAGCTGCCACCACGCGAACGGGTTGAACCAGAACACCGCGCGGTTGAATGCCGCCAACAGCAGTACATAGAAATCGCCGTGGGCGACGTGCGATCCCTCGTGCGACAGCACGGCCCGGCGCTTCGCCGGGCTCCAGTCGACATATTCAGGAGGCAGCAGAACGGCCGATCCGAATGTGACGGGCACGCCGACGACTTCGCTCACGCGCACGTCCGCGCCGCCGGCCCAGCTTTCACGGATCGGGCGCGCGGCGCGCGCCATGCGCCAGGTCAGCACGATGCCGGTGAAGAGCCGCAGCAGCAGCAGGCCCGCGACGGCAACGTAGATGCCCGTGGCCAAGGACCGCCAATCGATTGCACGGGGCATCGCGTCTCGCGGGAGATCGACGATGGCCGGCGCCAATGCCGGTGGCGATGCAGGCGGCATTGCAGCCGGCGAGACAACGGAGCCTTGCACCGGTCGCGCCGGAAACGAAACCGCCTCCGAAAGCGGGCTCGAGAGCGCCGATATGGCCTCGACCACCGGTGAAGACGGCGGCGCGGCCGGAATGGTGAGCGTGAGCCGATGCAGCAGGAGCGGCATCGCCAGGGAGGCGATCAGCACCACCGTCCATGCCGTCATATGCGCGTGCGGGTTGCGCACCCGCAGCAGCGTCAAGCCGAGCCATACGACGCCGCCGAGCGCGAGGGACCGAAGCGCCGATTCGACGAGCAGCGCCACCATCGCTACTTCCCTCCCTTCGCCTTCGCCACCTTGTCCGCAAGCATCCGCAATTGCTTCTGGTCGAGCATCGCGCTGTCGACCATGCCGACCAGCACCTCCTCGACCGACCCGTTGCAGAACCAGTCGACGATGCGCTGCACGGCCTTGGCCGCCACCCGCCCGCGCGGCTGGGTCGCCTGGTAGACGTAGGTGCGGCCTTCAACGGTGTGGACGACGAAGCGCTTTTCCTCCAACCGCCGCAGCACGGTCCGCACCGTCGATTCCTTGAGGCGCCGCGCCAATTTCTCGCGCACTGTTTCTGCGGTCAGGCGGCCGTTGGCCCAGATGAGTTGCATCACCTCGCGCTCGAGGTCGCCCAGGTCCGGCAGGTTCTCGGTCATGCTTGCGTCTTTCATGGGTGGTAGGGGTAGCGTTACTGATCGTAGCACAACCGCGCCCGCGAAGGAAGTGATGGAAACGATGAACCGATGATCGCGCGCCCCGGCGTTACAGCGGCTTGTAGGCGACCTGCACGAAGGCGCCGACCTGCTCCGCCGCCGCACGGAACGGCGTCGGCGGGGAAATGACGCCCGGTCCCGCGCAGCCCTCGCAATGGCGCTCGGCGTCGGTCGTCCACATCGCCCAGTAGCGCCCGCCGACACCGACGCTGAACTGCGGCGTGACGAAATAGGAGAGGATCGCCTCGAGCTGCACGCCGGTGCCGTGCCCCGATGCCGGGAAGAACCGCGGGCCGCGGACGTGCGTATCGAGCCCATCGTAGCGGACGTAGGGGAGATAGGCCGCCTCGCCGGTAAGCTTCACGCGGGGAAGGAGGAAGACCTCCGCTATGGCGCCCACGCGCGCGGATTTCCACCGGCTGTCCTCGATGATGCCGAGAAAGCTCTCCGGAATCGACGGGACGCACTGCGCCGACGGAAGTGCCAGCTGGACGCAACCATACGCGTCCATCAATTGACGGAAGTAGCTGTAACCGGCGAACGCCCCGACCTTGTAGCCGGGTCCATTGAAGAAGCTGAAGCCGAGATCGATCACCCCGTAGTCGATCCGGCTGTGCACCTGCGAGACCGTGTTCGAATAGATGAGTGTTCCGCCCACCGGAAGCGGAAGCGCCAACCAATCCTCGTCATTGAGGTGGCCGCTCTGGCTGGTGCCGAGACCGACGAAGCCTTTCAAGAACACATTCCACGGGGTGTCGAGGCGGCCGAAGACCTCGCCGGCGTGCGCCGGCATATTGTCGTAGGTGAGCCGCGATATCAGCGTGGTCGGCGCCGTGGGGTTGTCCGATCCGGAGCCGAAATCCTTGTGGAAGCGTCCACGCGAATACCAATACCGGCTGCCGAGCTCCAGCTCCCAGCCGGCGACGTATGGAGCAGGCGGAGCCTTCATGACGCTTTTTGCCGAAGGCTGCGGCCAATCCGCCGGGTCGGCGCCGAGGCGGTAGTTCACCCCGAGCTTGATGAGCTGGATGTTCTTGGACGCACTCGCCATGGCGCCGTTGGGCCCGGCGATGTCGAGAAAGACAAAACATCCGCCCGGCGTGCACACGCTGTTGCCGACGGCCGCGGCCGGAGTCGCGACATCGTGTCCACCGAAGCGGAGATAGTCGTATTCGAGCTTGACCGACCAGGCGGGAGTGAGCGCGTATTCGGCGCCGGCCCCGACCACCCAACCCCACTGGACGTAATCCGCACCGCTCGCGAAATTGAGCCCGGTCGGATTTACGTTGACCAGCATGTCGACATGCTCGCGCGTCCAGGCGGCGCCGGCCTTGCCGTAGAGCAGCGTCCGCGGCTCGACGGTCCAACCCAGACGGGCCGCCACGGTGCCGATGTCGCGCGTATGCGCGTGGCAGTTCGCGCTGTAGAAGTGCTCGCCAACCGCAAAGCAGGAATTGGTGCCGTCCATGTCGGCGAAGCTGACATCGGCTTCCAGGCCGACCACGACGGGGCCGAGTTGATAGTTGAAGCCGGCCTGGGCGCCGGCGAGCGGCCCGGGCGTGCCCACGTGGTCGCCGAAGATCGGGACCCCATAAGGATCGGTGATGCCGCTCCTGCCGCGGCCGCCGCCGACATGTCCACCGAGGTAGAAGCCGGTCCAGGTCCAGAGCGGAGGAGCCGGCGCCTTGGCCGCCTTGTAGACCGGTGCCTTGGGCGCGGGCGCGGCGGGCGGGAATTCGGCTGCGATCGTGACGCCCGGACAAGCAAGCGCGATCAATGAAATGGATGCGAGAACCGCCTTTGCACTGACAAGAACTCTCATGACCAGCTCCCGGACCACGCCCGCGCTCGTCAAAGACGGTAGGGTACTCCTTGGTCCCAGCCGTTCATGTAGCAGGAACGCCACAATCGGCAGGGAAAAGGAGCCCGTCATGACCCAGATCGTCGGCGCCGTCGCATGGTCGATGGCGCTGCTCGTCGCCGGCATCGCGCATGCACAGACCGGCTATCCCAATCGGCCGGTGCGAGTGATCGCGCCGTTCGCGCCGGGCGGGCCGGTCGACGCGGTGGCGCGCGTGATCGCGCCCAAGCTGTCGGAGCGGCTCGGCCAGCAGCTCTACGTGGAGAACCATCCGGGCGGCAGCGGCAATATCGGCACCGCGCTCGTGGCCAAGGCGCCGGCCGACGGCTACACGCTTCTGGTCATCAGCAGCACGCTGGTGGTCAATCCGAGCCTCAACGCCAAGCTCGGCTTCGATACCTTGACCGACCTCGCGCCGGTGACGCTGGTCGGCGTGTCGCCGCAAGTGCTGCTGGTGCACCCCTCGGTTCCGGCAACGAGCCTCAAGGAGCTCGTCGCCTGGGTGAAGGCGAGCCCGGGCAAATACAGCTACGCCCATGCCGGCCTCGGCACGCCCGGCTATCTGGCGGGCGAAATGCTCAAGCAGGCCTTCGGGCTCGATCTCGTCGCCGTCTCCTTCAACGGCGGCGGGCCGGCGATCACCGCGACCATCGGCGGGCATACGCCGATCCTGTATACGTCGATCTCGACGGCGGCCGGCCACGTCAAGCAGGGCACGGTGCGCGCGCTCGCCGTGACGTCGAGTGAGCGCTCGCCGGCGCTGCCCGAGGTTCCGACGCTGGCGGAGGCCGGCGCGCCCGACCAGGTCTCCGACATCATCGTCGGCGTGCTCGCGCCGGGTGCAACGCCGCCGGACATCGTCGCGCGCCTGCATCGCGAGATCGTCGCCATTGTCGCGTTGCCGGACGTGCGCGAGCGGCTCGCGGCGTTGGGCTTCACGCCGATCGCCTCGACGCCGAAGGAATTCGCCGAGCGCATCCGCTGGGAAATCGAGAAATGGGCGAAGGTCATCCGTGCGGCCGATATCAAGGCGCAGTGAGCGGCGCTGAACAACAAGCTATGCGGCAGACCCCCACCTCACGCGGATGCTGGCGGTCGTGCTCGGCTTGAAGGATAGCCGTACGCGTAGCACCGCGCCAATGGCGTGCGTCGCCATTCGGGAGTATCATCGCTCTGCTGTCGGGCAGAGTTGAGTGGGAGGGCGCCATGCGTTCGAGGCTCACGACCATAATCCTCATCGGCATGGTGCTCGGCATCCTCGTCGGATACGCCTGCCACACACTGTGGCCGGACCCGAAGACCGCGAAGACCATCGCGGATTACATCTCGCTGATCACCGACGTCTTCCTGCGCCTGATCAAGATGATCATCGCCCCGCTCGTGTTCTCGACGCTCGTCGTCGGCGTGGCGCACATGGGCGATACGAAGGCCGTCGGCCGCATCGGCGCCAAGGCGATGACCTGGTTCATCGGCGCGTCCCTGGTATCGCTGGTCACCGGCATGATCCTGGTGAACATCCTGCGGCCGGGCGACAATCTCAATCTGCCGCTGCCCGACGCCCAGGCCGCCACCAACCTGAAGGTGGCCTCGCTGTCGGTGAAGGAGTTCGTCGCGCATCTCGTGCCGCGCTCCGTGGTCGAAGCAATGGCCACGAACGAAATCCTGCAGATCGTGGTGTTCTCGCTGTTCTTCGGCGTCGGCTGCGCGGCGCTGGGCGAGAAGGCCCACGCCCTGGTCGAAGGCATCGAGGAGCTCTCGCACGTCATCCTGAAGATCACCGGCTACATCATGGCGCTGGCGCCGCTCGCGGTGTTCGCGTCCATGGCCGCGATCATCACCACGCAGGGACTGGAAATCCTGGTCACCTACGCCAAGTTCGTGCTCGAGTTCTATTTCGGACTCGCCATCTTGTGGGGCCTGTTGATTTTGACGGGCTTTGTGATCTTCGGGTCGCACGCGTTCCGGCTGGTCAACCTGATACGCGAGCCGTTCCTGCTCGCATTCAGCACCGCCAGCAGCGAGGCGGCCTATCCGAAGACGATGGAGCAGCTGGAGAAGTTCCCCGTCACCAAGAAGATCATCAGCTTCGTCCTGCCGATGGGATATTCCTTCAATCTCGACGGCTCGATGATGTATTGCACCTTCGCCACGCTGTTCATCGCGCAGGCCTACAACATCGATCTTTCGATGACGGAGCAGATCACCATGCTCCTGCTGCTGATGCTCACCAGCAAGGGCATGGCCGGCGTGCCGCGCGCCTCGCTCGTGGTCATCGCGGCGACGCTGGCGAGCTTCAACATTCCCGAAGCGGGTTTGCTGCTCATCATCGGGATCGACCAGTTCCTCGATATGGGACGCTCGGCAACCAACGTGATCGGGAACTCGCTCGCGACGGCGGTGGTGGCGAAGTGGGAGGGCGAGGACGTGACCCAGGGCGCGCCCGGCCCGGCGCTCGCGCCGCGACCGGTCGCAGCCGAATGACGCGGCGCCAACCCACCGTGGGGCGACGAGCGCTGATCGCGGGCTGCGTCGCGGCGCTTGCCGCGCTCCTCCCGCTCGCCGGCAGCGCCCAGGAGCCGGCGCTCGGGGCGCTTTCGGGCACGCTCAAGAAGATCAGAAGCACCGGCACGATCGCGCTCGGCTACCGCGAGAGCTCGTTGCCGTTCTCGTATCTGAACCGAAGGCAGCAACCGATCGGCTATTCGATCGATCTCTGCCGCGAGGTGGTCGAGGAGGCCGCGACCGAGCTCGACGGCATCGACATCAAGATCGCCTTGGTGCCGGTGACGCCCGCCAATCGATTCGAGAAGGTGAAGTCGGGCGAAATCGACATCGAATGCGGCTCGACCACGAACAATGTCCAGCGGCAGAAGGAGGCGGCGTTCTCGCCGATCTTCTTCGTCGCCGGTACCAAGCTCATGGTGCCGAAATCATCGCCGGTGCGCTCCTATCGCGACCTCGCGGGAAAGACCGCCGTCGTGACTGCCGGCACGACCAACGAGGCGGCGCTGCGCACGCTCTCCGACAAGCAGAAGCTCGGCATCAAGATCATCACCGCCGGCGACCACGCGCAGTCGCTGGAGACGCTCGTCTCCGGCAGAGCGGACGCCTTCGCGACCGACGATGTGCTGCTTTACGGCTTCATCGCGACCGTCAAGAACGCAAGCGATATGAAGGTCGTCGGCGAGTACCTTTCCTACGATCCCTACGGCCTGGTGTTCCAGCGCGACGATCCGGCGTTCGCGGCAGTCGTCGAGCGGACCTTCGCGCGCATGGCAAGCGAGCGGCGGCTGCTCGAGCTGTACAACAAGTGGTTCCTGCGCCGCCTGCCGACCGGCGAGACCTTGAACCTTCCGATGAGCCCGCAGCTGGAAGAAATCTTTCGGATCCTCGGTCAACCCGAATAGTCGGCCGCTTGCGCTCCGCGAGGCCAACATCAAGCCGACGTGATGAGCCATAAACCCGCGTGTTCCGGGGCGGCGCTACGCATTGTCGCGGCGAAACCTCCGTGTCATAAGCTTATTGTCAGAAGCTATCCTGGATGAACCGGATACAGCCGCCCGGCCGGCAATGGGGCGGCAAAAGGAGGACGCCATGACCATCTCTCGACGCCATATTCTCATGGGTGCGGTTGCCGCGCCCGCCGTCGTGGCCGCGTCGCGCCTCGGCACGGCCGCGCCGGCCCAGATGCTGAAGATTTCCCACCAGTTTCCGGGCGGGACGATCACCGAGGGTGACTTCCGCGATCGCCTGTGCCTCAAATTCGCGGCCGAGCTGGAGAAACGCACCAACGGCGAGCTCGGGGCGCAGGTCTATCCGAACTCGTCCTTGATGAAGACCGTTCCGCAGTTCAGCGCCGTGCGCAAAGGCGCGCTCGATCTGAGCCTCTATCCGATCTCCTATGCCGGCGGCGAGATTCCCGAGCTCAATATCGGGCTGATGCCCGGGCTGGTGAGCTCCTACAAGCAGGGTGCGGCCTGGAAGACGGCGCCCGTCGGCCAGAAGTTCAGCGCCCTGCTGGCGGACAAAGGCGTGCTGATCCTGTCGTGGATCTGGCAAGCCGGCGGCGTGGCGAGCCGCGGCAACCCGATCGTCGCTCCGGCCGATGCCAAGGGATTGAAGATCCGCGGCGGCAGCCGCGAGATGGACATGATGCTGCAGGCCGCCGGCGCCACCACGCTGTCGACGCCCTCGAACGAGCTCTACGCGGCGATGCAGACCGGCGCATGCGATGCCGCCATCACCTCCTCCACCAGCCTGATCTCGTTCCGCCTGGAGGAGGTGGCCAAGAGTCTCACCACCGGGCGCGGCAAGTCCTATTGGTTCATGCTCGAGCCGCTGATCATGTCGAAACAGATCTTCGACAAGCTGCCGAAGAAGCAGCAGGACGCGATCGTGGCGCTGGGAACCGAATTGGAGCAGTTCGGCACCCAAGAGGCGATGGCGGACGACCAAAAGGTCGCCCAGGTCTACTCCAAGAAGGGCGCCAAGGTCGCCGACCTCGACGAGGCCACCGTGGACAAGTGGCGCGCCGTCGCCCGTCCGACCGCCTGGAAAGACTACGCGGACAAGACGCCGCTATCGGCCGAGCTGCTCAAGCTCGCCGAGAGCATCAACGTCTCCTGATCTCGGCAGGGGCTCCTCGATGGTGCACGGCCTCGACGATGTCGAGACCGCAAGCTTGGCGGCGCCCGACGCGGACGCCGCCGGGCCGGCCGGCCGCCTGTTTGCACGCATCAACCAACTGATCGTGATCATTTCATCGGCGGCGCTGGTCGTCGCCGCGTTCGTGCTCACCTACAGCGTCGCCAGCCGCTATTTCTTTCATTTCTCGACCGACTGGCAGGACGAGCTCTCGGTGTTTCTGATCGTCGGCGCCGTGTTCATGTCGTCGGCGGCCATCCAGGCGCGGCGGGGGCATGTCGCGATCGAGGCCATCGTCGCGGTGCTGCCGCCGCGGGTGAACCGCGTGCGGCACGTTCTCGTCGATATCGCGAGCTTCGTCTTCTGTGCGTACTTCGCCTGGAAATCCTGGACGTTGCTGCACGAGGCCTGGGTCGACAACTATCATTCCGGCTCGACCTGGGGCCCACCGCTCTGGATTCCCTATTCGCTCATGGCAGTCGGCATGACGCTGCTCAGCATTCAACTGCTGCTGCAGGTGATCGACGAGCTCCGCCGGCACGAAGCCCGATCATGACCACCTTGTCGATCGGGCTCCTTTACGGCGCGGCGACGCTCATCGTGATGTTCGGCGGCATGCCGATCGCGTTCGCGCTGGGCGCGGTCGCGACCATTTTCATGATCGCGTTCATGCCGGCGGCGTCGGTCGATACCATCACGCAGAACGTCTACGAGGAGATGGCGTCGATCACGCTGTTGTCGATCCCGCTGTTCATCCTCAAGGGCGCCGCGATCGGCCGCTCGCCGGCGGGGCAGGATCTCTACGGCGCCCTGCACGCCTGGATGCACAAGATCCCGGGAGGGCTCGGCATCGCCAACGTCTTCGCCTGCGCGCTGTTTGCGGCGATGGCCGGCTCCTCGCCCGCCACCTGCTCGGCGATCGGCTCGGCCGGCATCCCGGAAATGCGCAAGCGCGGCTATTCCGGCGGCTTCGCGGCGGGAATCATCGCCGCCGGCGGCACGCTCGGCATCCTGCTGCCGCCCTCGATCACGATGATCCTCTACGCGGTCGCGGCCGAGCAGTCGCTGGGCCGGCTGTTCCTGGCGGCGATCGGCCCCGCCCTCCTCCTGGTCGCGCTGTTCGCCGCCTACGCCGCCTGGCGGTTCCGGCGCGAATACCGCCACGCGCTCGAGCTGCAAGCCAAGGGCGGCGCGCGCTCGGAAATCCTGCGCGAAGACACGATGTCGTTCCGGGACAAGTTCGCGCTGCTGCCGCGGGTCCTCCCCTTCGTCATCCTGCTCACCGGCGTCATGATCGCGCTCTACGGCGGCTACGCGACGCCGTCCGAGACCGCCGGGCTCGGCGCCGTGCTCGCGCTCGCGCTCATCGCCGGCATCTACAGCGTCTGGACGCCGCGCGACCTCGAGCCGATCCTGGTGGCGACCTTGCGGGAATCGACGATGCTGATGCTCATCATCGGCATGTCGCTGCTCTATTCCTACGTGATGAGCTACCTCCACATCAGCCAGTCGACGGCGGAATGGATCGTCGAGCTCCACCTCTCACGCTGGGTGCTGCTGGCGGCCATTCTCCTGTTCGTGGTGGTGCTCGGCTTCTTCCTGCCGCCGGTGTCGATCATCGTGATGACCGCGCCGATCATCCTGCCGCCGCTCAAGGCGGCGGGCTTCGATCTCATCTGGTTCGGCGTGATCATGACCATCGTCATGGAGATGGGCTTGATTCATCCGCCGGTCGGATTGAACCTTTTCGTCATCAAGAACATCGCCCCGGACATTCCCCTGCGCGACGTGATCTGGGGGGTGATGCCGTTCGTCGGATTGATGATCGTGGCCGTGGTGCTGATGTGCGTCTTTCCCGAGATCGCCACCTGGCTGGCCGACGCGGTCATGGGCCCGAAAGCAAGGTAGCCGCACCGGCCGGGCTTGCCTTCATTCGGGCTGCATCCCGGCCAACCTGGCCAGCTCCGACCATTTGGCGATTTCGCTCTGAATGAACTGAGCGAATTGCGACGGATCGAGCGTCGCGACATCGGTGCCGGTGAGCGCCAGCCCTTGCCGCACGTCAGGCTTGGCGAGCGCACTCACGGTCGAATCGTGGAGCTTGGCGACGACCTCTTTCGGCGTTCCCGCCGGCGCCACCAGTCCGAACCAGGCGATCAGCTCGTAGCCCGGCAGGGTTTCGGCGATCGCCGGCACGCCCGGCGCGAGGTCGGTACGCTTTGCCAACGTAACCCCCAGCGCGTGCAACTTTCCACCCTCGACCTGCGTGGCGGCGCTGCCCAGGTCCACGAGGGCGAAGCTGACGGCCCCGCCCACCAGGTCGGTCACCAGCTGTGGCACGCCCTTGTACGGCACCTCCACGATGTCGACCTTGGCCATCGATTTCAGCAAGGCCAGCGACACCCGCCCACCGCCGCCGCCATAGCCCGCGGAGAGCTCGCCCGGCTGCGCACGCGCACGCGCGATCAGCTCTGCCAGAGTCTTGGCCGGGAAGTCGGGCCGCACCATCACGACGAAAGCCGTGACGCCGACCCGCGCGATCGGAGCGAAGTCCTTGACCGGATCGTAGGGCAGCCGCTTGAACAAGCTCACGTTCGCGGCCAGCGGTGAATTCGTGGTGAGAAGAAGCGTGTAACCGTCCGCGGCGCTCTTGGCCACGGCGTCGGCCGCGAGCGAGCCCTGGGCGCCGGGCCGGTTGTCGACCACGAACGGCTGCCCGAGCGCCTTCTGCAGCTCGTTGCCAAGGATGCGCGCAACCTGGTCCGTGGAGCTTCCCGCCGGGAAAGGCACCAGCAGCTTCACCGGACGGGTGGGATAGGTCTGGCCCCATGCTGCAGCCACGAACAACAGGCTGCAGGCCGCGCCCACGGTCGCGATGAAAGTGCGATGCATAGCCGTGCTCCCTTTCGTCAAAGCAGCTCCAGCACGTCGTCAACGTGGCAAAGTTCTTCGCCGGCGCCGGGCGTCAGCCAGCGAATCATCAGCCAAGCTCCGTCACCCGAGTTTGCCACGACCTCGGCAATCACTTCCCTTTTTTCTTGAGCTTGATCCTCGCGCCCGGCGGCAGGTTCTGGACGGCCAACATCAGAACAGCACCGTCAGGTTCTTGGAGAGGAGGACGTTCTGATCGAGGATAATCTCGCGTTTTGCGAGTTTCCAGCGGCCGTCCGCGTTCCTCAACAAATCGTTCCTCTTGCCGACGAAGAAGTTGGTCTCGTCCTCCAGCCGATTCTGGTAGACCATGAATCGGCTGCGCACCGTCACCTCCTCGGCGGCTTCCACCGACGGACGCGCGTCGAGGACCTGGATGTTGCTGACCATGTGGCAGACGCGGGACAGTGGCTCCTCGGCCCAATGCACGCCGGTCATGATCTGCTCCACGCGTTTGGACAAGGTCCACTTGTCCTCGTCGAACCAGCTGATATCGCGACCCAGGCGGGTGTTTTCCAGCAACGCATGCTGCCCGAACTTCACGTTGCGCCGCATGGGCATGAAGTAGACGAGATCGTCGGCGAGCAGGTCCAGCCACTCGCCGAACTGTCTCTGATCGAGCAATTCCGCCTCGGCGTAGAGGAAGTCCTCCACCTGCTGCTTGAGCTGGAAATACGCAAGACCCTTCATGCCCTTCCTCCCTGGTGCGCGAAGCAACCTACGTCCAGCACGGTTCCCGAAATCACCGCAGCTTCATCCGAGAGCAGAAAAGCCACTGCGTTCGCGATGTCCTGCGGAGTCGCACTGCGCCCGGCCACGGTCCCGGCGACCTCGCGCGCTGCAAGCCTCGTCGGGTCGCCGCCCAGGCGACCGACGCTCATTCCGGTCACAATCCCTCCGCCGCCGGGGATGACCATGTTGACCCGGATGTGGTCCTGGAAATGGTCGTAGGCGAGCGCCATGCTCAGCGCGAGCAGGCCGCCCTTGCTCGCGCTGTAGGCCGCCATGTTCGGCTTGCCCCAGCCCGCGCCCGATCCGACGTTGACGATGGCTCCGCCTCCGCGCGCGATCATGTGCGGCAGCGCGGCCTTGCAGCAGAGGTAGGCGCCCTTCAGGTTCACCTCGATGACGCGGTCCCAGACGTCCTCCGGAGTCTGCAACACACCGCCCAGGGGACCGATGGCGGCGTTGTTGACCAGCGCATCGATGCGCGCATAGCACCCGATGGCGTGATCCATCACCCTCTGAACGTCCGCCGCCTTGGAGACATCCGCCTCGATTACGTCGGCCTCGAGGCCCTGGGCGCGCAATTCCACCTGCAATGCCCTGCTTCCGTCCCGGGCCACGCTCGACAACTGTGGCGCATCGAGTCCGAACGCGACGACCCGCCAGCCGCGGCGTGCGAGTCCCATGCTGATGGCGGCGCCGATTCCGAACGTCCCGCCGGTGATGATGGCGACGCGCGCGTCCATCCCGTCATCCTGCCTTCATGCACTCGCTCCAATGCCGGTAGAAATTGCGGGCGTTCTGCTCGGTGATCTGCAGGCTCACCGTGCCCGGCACCGGATCATCCTGCCTGAAGGCGTGCATCGACTGCTGGTAGTTGTACGGATAGCGCCGGGCGATGGTCCCCTTGCTCGCGGCCGTGGCGTAGTTCCAGTTCTCCAGG
>WNEY01001945.1_pt1 | contig 14909 bp, 13 predicted proteins | sample 5400531 | NCBI WGS metagenome assembly WNEY01 (sample SAMN13153338, study PRJNA577476) | soil metagenome | isolation source: 200 cm saprolite under Douglas fir tree site 1 | place: USA:California | collected 2015-04-18
ACGCTCGCGGCGTTTCGCTTCACGACGACGGAGGCTCCCCATTCCGACCGGTCGATCTGCAGGAGTCGCGGGACATAGCAGAAGAGGCAACCATGGTAGCATCCGACGTATGGATTGAAGGAGTAGTCGAGCCAAGGCAACGGATCTGCACGGAGAGCCTGGCGGACCGTGGTCTCGCGGATTCGGAACGTGTCCCGCGGGGAGGGGACGAGGACACCGAGCAGGTCGTCCATGGGAATCCCAGGAGACAATGCCCACGTTAAGTCCCGAGTCCCGGAGGTGCGTGAAACTGTTCGGGAGCAGGCGTCGGTCTCACGGAGGGAAAGGATATTGCACCTCCGTCGCTTGCGGCCGTTGCGTCGACGGCCGTCGACGACTCGAGGGATTCAAATCACTCGGAGTCCGGATGGTTCGGGGCTTCGATCCTCCGGGATTGCAGTGGGCGTGCTCGCCGCCTTGTTCGTCGTGGTGCTCGCGGCGAACCTCCTTTGGCCCGCCGAGTCAATGGGCTCCGCGGGGCAGCCCCGCCTCCCGCCGGGAGTGAGTCCGTTCCCGCAGTTCACGATGGGACCAATCCTCCACGCGGTCACCGTCGATCCCAACGCGAACCTCTCCCTGCGATTGCTGTTGACCTCGCTCCAAGGCCTCGTGAATCGAGCCGGCGTGGAGCTGTACCTGAACGTGACCGGCGTCGCAGGAAACACGTCCGCGATGCTGTCGTATCTCGCCACCCGATTCAACGTCACGCATGACAACGTCTCCGCCCAAGCCGCAATCGACGCATATGCACGGCGGGCTTCGGGGGGCGTTGTCGTGTTCGATCCGTCGCGGCCGGAATCCATCGACATTGGCACCATGATCGCGGCAGAGCACAACGCGCTCCTAGTGGGCCCGGACCTCGCCGCATGGATGAACCAATCGTACGGACTTCCGATCTTACTCGACTACGCCCGCAGCAACTGGTCCTCCCTCGACGCAATCGGGGCGTACGACCGTGCGCTGCGGGATCTGTATCCCGCGGCCTCGACGACCCTCTTGGCGATCCTTCCTCCTGATCGTTGGGCGATTCGCGACTACCTGTACGCAACGAAGACTTTCGTTTTCTATCATCCGCAGGGGGCGCTCGCGTCTCCGTTCGACACCGCCGCGACGATGCGAATCCTCGAGGCGACCCCCCGGGGAATCCCGATCCTCGGTTGGTTCCCGAGTCCCACGTTGACGGAGGAGAACTCCTTCGTCCAGATGGCTTCCGGTCAGGGAAAGTTTGTTGTCGGCGTCCAGGATGTTCCGAACCTCTCGGTCCTCACCGCCCTCGGACGGAACGAGACCCATCGCCAAATCGCACCGCCCGCCGCGCCGAAGGTCCTGGAGAACAAGACGTACGTCGTGGTCGCGGTGCCGGACGGCGACAACCTCGACTTCGCCGCTGGCCTCATGCGGGACCGCTGGTCCGAAACCCTTCGCGGGACGATGCCGCTCGCCTGGAGTCTGAACCCGCTTCTCGTGGACCTCGCGCCGCCGCTGCTCGATCTGTATTACGAAACCGCAAGTCCGCTCGATCAGTTCATCGCGGCTCCGAGTGGCGCGGGCTACCTGTATCCCGATTACACAGGGTCCGGTGACCTCGCGCCGTTCGTAAACTTCTCGAAGCGCTACCTAGACGCCGCGGACATGCACATCCTGTGGCTTCTGAACGCCTTCCCCGCCTCGGAGATTCCGTATTCCGCCGCGACCCTCTCGGCGTACGTCGACGGAGTCCGACCCGAGGGCATCGTCTTGGATTATGACGACCAGCCGAAAACCCGAGACCTGTGGATGCAAGCCGGGTCGTCGGCGGTCGCGCCGGTCGCCCGCTCGACGCATTTCTGGACCACGAATGAGAATGTACTAGGCAAACTCGGCCCGGCGATTGCCACGTGGGACAACGGCCCACACTTCATCTGGCTGACCGTCTACACCTTCCGATTCAATCTCCAAGACGCACAGACGCTCGTAACTGCGATCGCCGGGCAGCTGCCGGGCAACCTGGAGGTGGTCACGCCCACTGAGTTCTTCGGACTCCTGCGACAGGATTTCGTCCGGTCCGCAAAGGCGCAGCTTGCGGCTTCTGAAGGAAATCCGTTTGCGCCGTTGCTTTTCGGGTCCGCGTTCGACTCGGCCCGCAGGCACTTGCGGGACGCGGATGCATTCCTCGCGGCCGGAGACACGAACTCCGCGGCATACGCTAGCTACCTCGCGCTCGAAGACCTCCGAGGGGTCTCCGCCGCGGAAGCGGTCGTTGCTTCCCTCCTGGTGATCCTCGCCGCGGGCGTGATCGCGTTCCTCGCCCAGCGCTCCGCGGGGTCCGAAGGGTCACCCAGCGGAACGATCCGTCCCGGCGTCGTGCTCCTCGTCGCCATGGCGGTGGCCCTGCTCACCTTCGCGCTCCGAGAGGCCCTCGAACAGAATTTCTGGACATATCCGATGATCCTGATCGGAATCGGCGTCGCGGGTATCCATCGCCCCCTCCAACGATTCCTCGGCCGGGCCTACCCAGACCGCGCACCCGTTGCGGCGGCCCTCCTGGATCTCGTCTTCATTGCTCTCGCGATCCGGACGAGCGCCGCATTCCCACTGGCCCTCGTCGGCACGCTCCTGGTTGTCGAGACGTCCCTCGCCCGCCGTCCAGCCCACGTTTCCGAAATCCTTACGGGATTGACATTCGGAGTCGCCCTCGGTTTCCTCGGTGGATTCGACTTACCGACCTTCACCGGCCTGGCGGTCCTCCTCGTCGTCTCGACGTGGGCGATTCGCGGCACACCGATCCCCAAAAGCATGGCGCCTCGCCCCCGTGCGCTCCTTCCCGGATTTCTCCTGGCCCTGCCGCTCTCCGCACTCTCTGTGGCGTTCTACTACTCCCTGGCGCTGCGCCTCCAGGTGCAGGGACCGCTCCTCCTGACCCTGGCCGGGGCCTTGCTGATCCTCGCGCCAACCCTCGCGGTCCTCGCGCAGCGAATCGTCCGCCTGAATCCTTCAACCGCAACCGAGGGCGCCGCGCTGGCCCTTGCCGCGGTGTTCGGCGGCATCTCGTTGCTCACCGCGGGCGCGGTCCCGACCCTTCTCGCTCTCCTGGGCCTTCTCAGTTCTCTCGCGTACGCGGCCCTCGATGCGATGGACGCGTACGGGCGACGCGGAGGCGATCTGTGTCGGACGGTCGCCGTCGCCATCCTCTTCTTCCCGCTGATCGTGCTCTTCTTCCGCCTGCCGCCGATCGTCTATTCCCTCCTAATCGCGCCGCTCCCGGCGGCGCTCGAGTACGCGCTGTACGCGCCGACCGTGATGATCGCCGCGACGGCTCTTGCGCTCGCGCTGTTCGTCGGTCTCCAGGGCCGCCTCCAGGCCCGGCTGGGAAAGGATTATCCGGCAGAGCCCCATGGTGGCGACGACGGGCCATGAGGAAGCTCCCGAAGAAGCGGTTCCTTGAGGTCGCGGGCCAAATCCTCCGGAACAAGATGGCCCGGGAGGCGATCTATCCATTCTACTGTTCCTTCAAACTCACGCGCCGGTGCAACTTCACCTGTTCCTTCTGCAACTGCTGGCACGTCAAGAACCGCTGGAAGGACATGCCCACCGAGGACGTCAAGGCGATCCTGGACAACCTCGGTCGGTCCTCCGTGATCGTGTGCAGCTTCGAAGGCGGCGACCCACTCGTCCGCGACGACATTGAGGAGATCCTGCGGTACCAGTATCAGAAGCCGTGGTACCTGCTTTTCACGACGTCCGAGCGGGACATGCAGCAGCGGTACCCGATGGCGGAGTACGGGAAGTACATCGATTTCCTGCACATCTCGATCGACGAGGGGCACAAGAACCTCGACATGTACGACGAGCTCGAGGAGTACACGAAGTGGGGCTCGATTGTCACGGTGCAGATCGTCGTGACGAAGAACGACATCGGGGCGCTGGAGCAGAAGATCCGACGGTGTCAAGACGCCGGGGTCAAGGCGGTCGTGATGTGCGCGGTCCACTTGAAGAACACGAAAGACCACCTTCCGGACCTGTGGCAGATGAGCCGCGTCGGCCTCGAGATCAAGAAGAAGTATCCCGGCGTCATCATTTCGCCGGACAGCTACTTCAAGCGGATCACGTGGGACCACGGCTGTGACTCGTCCTCGATCATCGTCGACGCGGACGGCTTCCTCTGGTACCCGTGCCGGGTCCTCGAGGAGAAGACGATCAACTTGATCGATTCGGACCTGATGACGTACCTTGAGTCTCCGGACGGGCACGAGCGCCGCCAACGCATGGCGGCGTGCGACATCCAGTGCGCGTGGTACCAGTACTACGCGACGCAGGCGTTCGTCAACCCGCGGGAGATCCTGTCCGCATGGATGCCGTACTACCGCGACCTCTTGAACGGCGGCAAGCAGCCGATGTTCGCCGCCCCTGCCGTGATGCCGAAGGACCCGCGGGAGCGGATCCACGCGCAGATCCTCCAGGAGACCGCGATGAACGGCCTCGGACTCCGGGAGGACGCACTGATGGACCTCCCGACGCTCGATTCGCCGTTGGTCCGGCCTTGATTCTCGTGCCCTCGATCCCTTCCCGCGAAATCGTCGAGTGGCGGTGCGGCTGCTGCGGGACCGTTCATTCGGGCGGCCCCGGCGACCGTCCACCGATCGGCGGTCGCATCTGCTGGTCGTGCCATCGCATGGTGTGCCTCCCGTGCGCCGTTCGCCACCGCCGAAAAGGGTGCGAAGCCTGCCAGCATTCGGTTGACGCGCCGCGGCTCCCGTCTTGAGAAAAACGAGAAATAGGCCTCTCCCCGATGAGGTCGCCCTGATGGGATGCACCGTCGGGAGGGGCCCGCTCCTCGATGATCGATCCGACTGAAGTCGTCCTCCGGCTCCTGTTCGTGTTCGGCCTTGCGTTTTCGGTAGGCCTCGAGCGACAGCTCCATCGGAAGCCGGTCGGCTTCGGCACGTTCATCTTCGTTTCCATGGGCGCCGCGACCCTGGCGATCCTCGCGATCACCATTGAGCAGGACAACCCGCTGCCTCTCCTCGGCGGTGTGATTACAGGGATTGGCTTCCTCGGGGCCGGCGCGCTAATCCGCAGCAACGACCGGGTGTTCGGCTTCACGACGGCCGCACTCGTGTGGGCAATGGCGGCGCTCGGAGTCGCCGCGGGCGCGGGCCTGTACCTCCTCGTGGTCGTGAATTACGCGGTCGTCTGGGCCGTCGTCCTCACGGACCGTTTCCTCGAAGGCAAGGGCTTCGGCTCCCACGCGAAGCTCGTCCATCTGACGATCGCGAACCCGCTGAGCGCACAGGACCTCGATGGCATGCTCCCGCCCTCATTCGCTCGGTTCGAGCGGATCCACGTGGACAAGGAGGCGCACCAGGTCAGCGTGACCGCGCAGGTGCGTCTCAAGCCGGGCGACGTCGCCGGGTTGTTGGACGCGCTCCGGCGGAACGAGAAGGTCCGGAAGTTCGAGGTCGAGTGATCCTTAGTCCGACTCAAAGAAGTCGCTGTACGACGAGGCCATGAGGTCCTCATCCGGAATCTGGAAGTAGGCCCGCAGGGACTCGAGGTGTTTCCGGGCTTCCTCCCGTTCCGACTCATCGCCGAGGACCTTCTCGAGTTCGAGGAACTTCCCGAGACCGGCCACCACGTCGAGGTGGACCTGAACGCCTTGGAAGCGGTAGATTTCCCGCGTCTTTCGGACCTCCGCCTTGGCGGGAAGGACGTGGATCAGCATGTCCCGGACCGTCGTCGCATCCGACACGGACGCGAGCAGGACGCGGCTCTCCTTCACGCCGCCGACATTCGGCCGCTCGTAGTACACGAGCTGGCCGTCGCTCCGTCCGTCGATCGCCCGGAGCTTCAGACGTCGCTCGCCAAGGGCGAAGTACGTGTCGACCTGGGTGAAGACACCGACCTTTTCCGCACCCGCCAGGAGCGCCCTCGCCTTGCCGAGGTCTTCATACCGCGCCTTCAGCTCGACGAGGTGCTTCGCGCCCGCGTCCACGAAAACGCGAGCTCTCCCGGCGCACATGAATCTTGGCGTAGCCCGCGTCCCGAAAGTTCGTATAATCAGTACCTCGTTACCTATTCCGAGGAGGCATCGCAGTTGCCCCGATTGGTCCGTCCCAAGAGGCACGTCGCGGGAGGGGACTCAGCCTGATCTCCCCGTTTGGCCGGTACCTCGTTCGCCGGGCGGTGACGGCCGCGATCGCGGTCTTCCTCGCTATTTCCCTGGATTTCGTCTTCCTTGAAGCGCTCCCGGGAGACCCCGCCCGTCTCCTCGCCCCTCGAGGCGGCTACATCGGGCCTCCCGGGGGAGGCCCGAACCTTCGACTCCAGGTGGTCAGTCAGTGGGGACTTGACCGTCCGCTGCTCGACCGCTACATGATCTTCCTCGGAAACATACTCTCCGGGAACTGGGGCATCTCGACTTCCTTCCGTCCGGGTGCCAGTGTTTGGGACCTGATTCAGCCGGCGCTCGCGCCTACAATTGCATTCGCCGGAGTCGCTCTCTTCCTGACGGCACTTGCGGGGACCCTCCTCGGGCGGTTCGCCGGCCGGCGGCGCCGACGAATCTCAGACTCCGCCGCGGCCTCTGTCTCGCTCCTGGGCATTTCAATCCCAGCCTTCGGGCTCGCCCTCGGACTCTTGCTCGTCGTGGCCGTTACGTTTCCGATCTTCCCGGTCCGTGGGGACACGTCGATCAACTATCCCACTCTGGACCCCTTGGGACAGGTCTGGGATCGAATCTACCACGGGTTTCTACCGGTCGCCACCGTCGTGGCAACCAGCTTCGGTTTGTTCGTCCTTTTCGCGCGGGACTTCGTGAGCGCCCGATCGCCAGGAGCCCGCCCTGCTCGTTCCCAATCACGTTTCCGCTCTTGGCTCGATGCGAGTCCGCCCGTGTTCAGCGGAATCGGGTTGTTTGCGGGTTGGGTCCTCGGCCTCGAGCTGCTGGCGGAAACGCAGTTCGGGATTCGGGGTCTCGGCACGCTCTTGCTCATGTCGCTGAGTTATTTCGATTTCTTTGTGATGTCCGGGGTGTTTCTGCTTACGGCATTCGGCCTCATTGCCATCGTCTCAATCGCGGACGTCTTGGTTGCGGCGCTGAGTCGCTCCGGCGAGGTCCAAGAGTTCGTGGCTGCACGTCCAAGACGTGCCCCGGTTCTTGATCAACTCCGACGGCTCGCCGCCGGACTGCTCCGGCCGATGGGATTGGCCGGGCTCTCCCTCGTCGTGTTCTTCGCGGGATCCTCCTCGCTGGCCTCGCTCTGGGTCGGGCCTTACACCTCTACCGTTGGCGGCGGCACTCCGTTCCAGCCCCCTTCCGCCCAGCACTTCTTGGGGACCGACCGACTCGGCCGAGATGTTTGGGCTCTCCTTGCGTTCGCCGGCCAAACGCCGTTGCTGGCCGCATTGTTTTCCTTCCTTCTCGCAGTCGCCCTCGGTGTGCTCGTTGCGGTCGCACTGGGCTACGTCGGCGGCTGGGTGGGTGTGGTGGTCGACGAAGCGACATTCTTGTTTCTGTTCCTGAGCTGGATCCCGTTCGTCATCCTGTTCGCGCTCGGCGCGTGGCGCGATTCGATCCAGTCGGTGACGGTTCTTGGAATTGTCCTCATCGCTTGGCCGCTCCCAGTCCGGTTCGTCCGGTCTGAGATCGTTCGGCGTTACCCCGAGGCGACCCGCCGAGCGAGAGCTCGATCTGCGGGGTGGGCCCGTCTTACCGACTTGGGCCACTTTCTCCTAGACGTCGCTCCGACAATCCTAGGGAGCGCCCTATTTGCGGCATCCTTCGCCGTACTGATGGAGAGCGCGCTCGCGTTCTTCGGCTTATCCGGACAACCCATACCAAGTTGGGGCAGCATGATTTACGAATCCATCGTCTCGCTCGACGTCATCCAGGGATACTGGTGGACGTTCGTTCCTCCGCTTGTGTTCATCGCAGGAGCTTCGTTCGGCTTCGCGCTCCTGGGCTTCGCCCTAAAGGAAGCTCCGTCGCTAGCGCCCGTCAGCTCCCCGGTTGGACCGAGGCCCGACCCGTTTCGATCGACGGGGCAAGACGTCCGCGCCTAGTGGGATCGTTTCCCCGGATCGTCTCCGTCTCGGACCGCCTCGCCGGTCGCGCTGACCGGGTTCCGTCGTCGCGATGGTTTCGCGGCCTGGAGTGGCGCGTCGAAGTGACGCAAGGAATTCATCTCTCGTTCGAGTCCCGTGCGTCGATTCGTCACCGCGATCGAAAGGGGATGCTTGTAGTTCCGGAGCGTGTCCCGGCCGTCCTCAATTGTCGCGTAGCGAGCCACTTTCGCGTCGTGCAGCGCATCACGATGCTCGTTCAGGGCGCGCTCCGCGGCCTCGAACGCGCGCGCATCTGGACGAAGTGGGTTCCGCACGGCCGGATTGCGCCCCCGACGTGCCATGGTGGCGCCACTACGTGGAACGTTATTGAAAGTTTCGAGGACCGAAATCGAGGTACCTCCTTCTAGGAGCCGCCCATAGCTCGACGGTCTTGGCCGCAGAAAACCTACCTCTAAACAGAGGTAGACGAGCAGCAGCTCGTCGCGGCGGTCGCATGGCCTACGCGTACGCCGTGATCCGGCGCTGGCCGCGAAGGTACGCCCGCAAGACGCTCGCCCGCCACCAATTCTCCAGGGGCAATTGCAGGCGTCGCCCCAGTTCGGCCTCCGCCTGATTCAAGCTAGCGAATCGGAGAGGCTTCTTCTTTAGGGCGGCCCGGGCGAGCTCGCGATACCGCCAGACGCCCAACGGCACCCAATCTTCGTAGACTTCCATGAAGACGATCGCGCCAGCCTGCCGCCGACGGGCCGCGAGGTGCTCGAGGACCGGGAGGCGGGTCGCATGGTAGGCTCCGGCGATCTGGTCCGGATACCGCGTCCGGCCTCCCGCGAACTCGTGGTCGTGGGCCGGCGTCGGGCTCGCCGCGAGGTTCCACGCTTCGAGGCCCTCGAACATGAACGCCTGCGGGAACAGGAGGGTCGCGACGTTATTCGCGAGGCCGCTCGCGCTCGTGACCTCGAACTCGGAGATCCAAGGAAACGTGCGCACCTCCTGAACGAGGCCTTTCGCGAGGATGTCGTCCACGGCGGTGATGGACCATTCGGTCGGGACGAGCTTGCGGCGGTCTTTCATCCCGAGGAGGCCCACGGAGAAGACTCGCGTGATGTGGCTCTGCGTGATCCCGTGTTCGTACAGATCCGACACGGCCTCTCCAGCGCGGATGTCCGTATCCGAGACGAGGTCGTCGACACGGCGCGGGACGGAAGGATTCGAGGCAAGGTCGACCTTCGTGAGGTCCGCACTCGGGCCGCTCGGGGGCGCGCGGGCGGAGAACGGGCTCACGAGGGACGGTCGCTTCGTGAACCACATCTCCGTGTCGATCGGCTTCGCGGCCATCGCGGCCTCCTGGACCGTCGAGAGGATCGAATCGGGCAGGCGGGCCTCCGCGACCCGCCGCGGCGCTTTCCCGCGGACCAGGGAGAGCCGGAACCGGAGGATTTCCGCGAGGTCGTACCCCAGCCAGGACTCCGACGCATCGAGGATCGAGGTGTCTTCGTCTCGGACGGGTGGAACGAGCGGGCCGACCAGGACCTTCGGGTAGCCCCACGACCCGACGAATGCGCTCGGAGGCGACGCGCCAAACAAGTTCGTCGTCCGGAGGTCCCTGCGTCCCTCGAACCACTCGCGGACCCGCCCGAGGTACGGACAGATGGCTAACCGGCAGCGCTTGATGTCGCCCTGGCAGACTCGGCACGCGATTTCGCGGCGGACTTCGGCGAGGCTCGCCCGAATCCCGTCGTCCGCCCTCGACGGTCCGGAGGGGGACGGCACGGTCATGGTCAGGCGGGCGTCGCGGGGGGCGAAGCCGGGGGAGGGGCGGCGGGCTTGGCCGGCGGCGGTGTCGCGACGGGCTTGTCCTCCGGGATGAACTCGTCCCAGCGCGTGTAGCAGATGGGGCAGACGTGGATGGTGCCGCCGGCGGCGTTGCACGGCTGGGCGCCGTGGTTCGGGCAGTGGTGTTCCTTCGCCATTTCATCCCTCCGATGGGCCCGCTCCACTTATCCCTTTCGGGCTGGGCGCTTCGATCCCATACAACGTGTCCCGGTTCGCCTCGAGTTGGTCGATCGGCTTCCCGAGGAACTCCGCCGCGGTGAGGACCGCGACATCGTGTTCCGCGCCCGCCTCGAAGACGGATCTCATCCGACTCCGCCACTGTCGGTCGCGGAGGAGGTGGTGGTCGACAATGAGCGTGCGGACCTCCGTTGTCCGCAGGATTCGGACGAGATGCGAGAGGGCCCGCTTCGTGTGGATCTCCGGATAGTTTTCCGGCATGTGCGTCATCGGGCCGTCCACATACAGGACCGTCGGTTGGGCGTCGATGAGGAACGAGAGGTGTTCTTTCAAGGGCGGACCGATCACGTCGGCGGTGTGGACGAAGACGTCCCGCCCTTCCGCGATCCGGGCCATCACGACGTACCCGAGCTCGTCATTGTAACCGTGCGGCACGGCCGGCGAGAACAGGAGCTCGGTGCCGCCGAAGTCCATCTGGTTTCCGTCGGCCACCTGGATCGCCTTCGGATACGCCTTCAACTTGCGGACGAATGCGCCGGACCGTTCCCGCTGGCTCCGGTTGATCCGGAACTTCCCGTCTTTCAGGAACGCGAGCTTGCCCCGGAAGATCGAGGGCGCATCCGGGTTGTGATGATCGTAGTGGTAGTGGGAGACGGTCAAGACGTGGGCGTTCTTCGCCGCGCCTCGGATGACTTGCCACAGTTCTTTTTGCCGTGCCCTCTCGGTCGGATGGGGCGGGAGATCGTATCGATACGGCCCGAGGCGGACGCTCGGATCGAGGAGGACCGTGACGTCCGGCGTCTCGACAAGGGTCGCCATCGACCGGGCACCGAGGGAGTCCGCCGCAAGCGGAGTGATTTTCACTGGCCCGTCCTTCCGGAGGGCCATCCCCGTAAGCCGTCTGAACTCTTCGGTTGACGCCCTCAATCCGCGAGGAACGCCTGGTCCGCGCCGCGGTGTCCTAACCAATCGAACAGGAACTCGTCCAAGAGTCGTGGGAACACTTGTTCCGGCGGGTGCTGCTTGTTTTGGAGGGCGGCGAAAATCAAAGCGGGCGTGAGGTACGGTCGGAACCGCTCCAGCACGACCGCTTTCGGAATGCGGCCCCCCTGTCGGTCCGAGATCGCGGAAGCGTGGGCATCATCGAAGCGCTTGCCCGCCGCCTGCAACGCGTAGGCCTCCCAGGCCTCGAGGCTGTGTGCGGACTCCGCCGGCAGGATCTGGTACCGGAGCGAGAAGCCGCTGGATCCGGGGGCGTAGACGAAGGATCCGAGGGTCAGGATCCCGACGGCGGCCGCGGTGGCCGCGCGTTCCGCCCCGCTCCGTGTCTTGAAGCTGAGCGTGTGCTCGCCCGGTGGCCCTTGCGCGGGTACGGAGATCATCTGGATCGCCCACGTCCACGGAGGGAGGGAGAAGGACAGGTTTCCTCGCATGCCACCCGGGATTTCGGATCCGCCGGCTCGAAGGCTTCGCTGCTGGTCCTTGTCCGTCAGGTTGAACGCGAGGAGATACACGTTCAGCCACGTCCCCGGCTTGACGGAGCTCGACTCCACGAGCGGGGCGACCCAGAACCCGTTCCACATCTGGAAGAGGCGGCCTCGCCGGACGAGCGGCGCGGGGATCCCGTCGAGGTGTGCCGAATACCAGAAGTTGAGATCGCGGGCCTTCGGATCCGTGGCGAGCTGGCGGGCTACATCGAGGGCACGGGCGAGATTCGGATTGAGTGCGATGAACCCGACGACGGCCGGCGGGTGTTTCGCTTTGAGGTTCTGTGACGGCAAATTGAGATGGGGAAACGCGTAGCCGAATTCGGGCCGGCTGACCGTGCGAGTCGGTTGCGCTTCCGATACCCGGCGGACCTGAGAACCAAGGCCTACCCGGCCTTGGCTGACCATCGCCAGGACCTGATCAGAGGCCATACGGGTCGGAGAGAATCCCGCATCCGATAATTCCCAGAGATCCGCCGCGCCGCCGAGGCCGCCCGCTGCGCCGACGCCGGTGCCCGCGCTCATTCAATCAACCGGCGGAGTGTACATCGCGGTCGTCCATCGCAGGACGAGGGAATCTCGGAGTCGCTGTCCACACCGCACCCTCCCAGGAGTGCGAACGAAGCGCGATGGGATAAGCCTTACCGCGGTGCGACGGAGCGGATCTCATTTGCGATTCCCTTCGCGGCCGCGATCGGATCCGCGGCCTCGTAGATTTCGCGACCGACGATGACCGCGTCGGCCCCCGCCGCGATTGCCTCGCGGGCGGTCCCTCCCTGCGCCCCGACCCCGGGCGACAATATGAGGCGGGATCCGATGATCCCGCGCAACGCCCTGACTCGTTCCGGACGCGTCGCAGGCGCGACGATGCCCGCAGCCCCCGCGCGAACCGCGGCGCGCGCAATCTCCTCCGCATGGGGGGCGGTGAACTCTGCGCCGCCGGGATGGCTCATCTCTGTGATTACGAAGACCTCGGCGCGGCCCGCGGCCTCGACCGCCGCCCGAACGCTATCCTCCCCGACGAATCCGTGCGTGATGATGCCCGATGCGCCCATTTTCGTGACTTGGTCGACGATGAGCCGCGTCGTGTTCGGGATTTCCGCGGTCCGTAGATCCGCGAGGAGGTATCCGAGCCGCGCGAGGTCGCGAAACACGTCGCGCCCGCCGGAGAGGAAGAGGGCCCACCCAACCTTGATCGCATCGACCTCCCGGTGAACCGCTTTCGCGACGGACAACGCCGGTCCCGGATCGACGAGGTCAAGGGCGAGGATCAATCGCCGGTCGAGGCGCATCGCGGTCCCGAAGAGGGGCTCAGGCAAAAAGGTTCCTCCAGGATGTCCTCCCGGCGGACCCTTTAAGTAATCCGAGGCGAATGGGACGATGCCCCCGATGCCCGAGGCCCAGCGCATCAAGACGAAAGTCTGCCTCGTCGGCGAGGCCGCCGTCGGCAAGACGTCCCTGATCCGGCGGTTCGTCCAGGACGAGTTCGACGACCGCTACATCACGACCTTGGGTGCGAAAGTCTCGAAGCGCGAGATGGAGTTCGGTACTCCGGACCGGACGGAGATCCACATGGACATGACGGTCTGGGACATCATGGGGGAGAAGGGCTTCCGGGACCTCCTCAAGGAGGCGTTCTTCCACGGCGCGAAAGGAGTCGTCGCGGTGTGCGATCTCACGCGGTACTCGACGCTCAAGGAGCTCGACGACTGGGTGCAAGGCGTCTTCAACGTCGTCGGCGAGGTCCCGGTCGTCTACGCGGTCAACAAGATCGACCTGAAAGACGAGGTCATGATCTTGTACGGAGACCGAGAGATCGAGCAGGCGGCGCGGGCGTTCGAGGCGCCGTACTTCTACGCCTCGGCGAAGACGGGGGAGAACGTGGAGCCGCTCTTCCGACGGCTCGGGACGATGGTCCTTCAGCGGGAAGGCATTCCGGTCGCGACGTGAATCAGCCAGGAGAACGACGCGCCAATCGTTAAGTAGGCGCCGTCGAAGTCGGGCCTCGGTTCCGAGGGCGAAGGCGTCAGATGACGAAGACGAAGCGGCTCAAGTCGAAGGTCTGTCTCGTGGGCGAGAAGGCGGTCGGGAAGACCTCCTTGATCCGCCGGTACGTGATCAACATGTTCGATGAGCAGTACCTCACGACGCTCGGGACGCGGGTGACGAAGAAGGAGGTCCGGCTCCTGATGCCGGGGCACGACCTCCTCGTGGACCTCGACATGACGATCTGGGACATCATGGGCGAAAAAGGGTTCAGAGAGTTGCTCAAGGACGCGTACTTTTACGGGACGAATGGCGTCCTGGCGGTCGCGGATGTCACCCGGCGTCGGACCTTGGACGACCTCGACGACTGGATCGATGGCGTCGAGCACGAGGTCGGAAAGGTGCCAATCCTGATCGCCGTGAACAAGACGGACCTGACCTCGGGCGCGCAGTTCGACGCGGACGACGTCGCGCAATTCGCCAAGGCGTATAACGCGGAATTCTTTGTGACGTCAGCGAAGACGGGAGAGCACGTCGAGGATGCGTTCCGCCGACTCGGTGGTCTCGTCGCGGAACATCAACTCCAACTCGCGTAGAGTTTCGCGTGAGTGCGACGGGTGTCCCAACCCGGAGGAACGCGTTTCTCGAAATCATTAAGTATGCACGTCCGGATGGTTCTGCTCCCCGAACGGGCGCCAGCAACTCGGGCGACAACGAGGGGTGTCGGGCCGGGAGCAGGGGAGAGCTGATTGGGACGGCCATGCTCGCGGAGAGGCCCGTGAAGACGCAGCGGGTTGCTTGCAGGTCGCTCCTCGTCGGGCTCGCACTGCTCCTCGTTGCGTCGTTGTTCGTTACCTTGGCCCACGCGGATCGACCGACTCTGACCGACAACAACGATGGGTCTCGCACGGTCTCGTGGTCACTGGCCTCGGCCGAGAATCTAACGCTCGCCGGCATCGACCTGGCAGCGGGGAATGCGACACTCCCCTGGAAGCCGCACAACGTCACATGGGGCTCGCCTCAGTTCGAAGCTAATAGCACTCCACTGGACGCGAATCTCACGCTCGGGAGTGACGGGATCTCTCTCCGAGCGGATACGAGCAATCACGTGGCGGACGGAGACTTCGCCACCGCAACGCCGTGGACGTTCGAGAACAGCCCCGGTGGGAACCTGACGGCGCAATGGAACGGAACAATCGGGGCAGCGCAGTTGCGACACGATTCCCGCCCGAGCGAACGGCTTTGGAACGGTTTCAACGCAACGACGGGATGGGTCGGCATAGGCGGCACGACCTGGTTGAACACCACCGGGAAGCGCGAGGGGACCGCGATGCTCGGTCTGAA
>WNEY01001946.1_pt1 | contig 14904 bp, 13 predicted proteins | sample 5400531 | NCBI WGS metagenome assembly WNEY01 (sample SAMN13153338, study PRJNA577476) | soil metagenome | isolation source: 200 cm saprolite under Douglas fir tree site 1 | place: USA:California | collected 2015-04-18
TGCGGCGTCTCAAACACCACCAGCGTCCAGGGAATGCTCGCTACTTCTTCCAGCGCCCGGCGGCGCTCACCCGCCTTGCGCGGCAAGAACCCCAGGAACACGAACCGGTCAGTGGCCAGCCCCGCCACCGACAATGCCGCCGTGATGGCGCTGGGCCCGGGAAGTGGCACGACGGGAATGCCGCCGGCGATCGCCTGCCGCACGAGCGCGAATCCCGGATCGGACAGCACGGGAGTGCCGGCATCCGACACCAGCGCGGCAGACTCACCGGCCTCCAGGCGCCGCAGCAGTTCCTGCGCGCGCGCCGGCTCGTTGTGCTCGTGATAGCTCACCAGCGGTGTGGTGATACCATAGCGCTGCAGCAGGAGACGCGTATGCCGGGTGTCCTCGCAGGCGATAACGTCCACCTCGCCCAGGATCCGCGCCGCCCGCACGGACAGGTCTTCCAAGTTGCCAATCGGGGTGGCGACCACGTACAGGGTGCCCGTCGTCATTTCGATGGCCTATGAAAGGTTCGCTCGTCTTGGAGTCAGCAGTCGGCAGTCTGCAGTCAACGTCGCGGCGCACGAGGCTCATGTCGTCGTGGGCGATTCTTGGACTGCTGACTGGTGACTGCTGACTGCAGACGTGTCCTTTGGCCGCGCAGTCCGCGCAACAGGAAGATCGCGGCAGCCTTGTCCAGCGGTTCGTTCATATTGCCGCACTTGGGAGACTGAATGCACGACGGGCACCCAGCCTCGCATGGACACGCCTCGATGGTGTGCAGCGTGGCCGCCATCAGCTCGTCCAGCAGCTCGTAGCCTTTTTCCACGATGCCCACGCCCCCAGGATGGCCCTCATAGATGAAGATCGCCGGGGCGCCCAACTCGGGATAGACGGGATAGGACACGCCGCCGAGGTCCCACCGGTCGCACATCGCAAAAAGCGGGAGCACGCCGATCGCCGCATGCTCGACGGCATGGATGCCGCCAGCGAGATCCAGTCCCTGCCGCCGCACCAGCGCCTCCAGTTGTGCAGGAATCGCAAACCACACGGCGGTCGTCTGCAGACGCTGCGCGGGGAGGTCCAGGGGCTCTTCGCCCAGGACCTCTTCGCTGAACAGGCGCTTGCGCGCGAACGCGTTCACCTGTGTAGTGACCTCAACGTCGCCGAAGAATGCCGTGGTCGGTCCCCAGGGTCGTTGTTTGTGGGACTTCAGGATGTCGAGGTCGGTCGTGGAGCGCGGCTGCGTGTAGTAGTCGGCGTCACCCGGCACGACCGACGCGACCCTGCGGGTCAGGTCCAGCTGGCGCACCACATAGACCTCGCCTTGGTGCAGGTAGATGGCGCCTGGATGGACCTGTTCAAACGCCCGGGCTGCGTCCACCGTCCCAACCAGGCGGTGGCGTGATTCATCGAAAATGCGGAAGGGGTTGCCCGATGCCGTCCGCACTTCGACGTCCTGCGCCGGATACCCCGGCTTTGTCCAATACCAGCGATCTCGCCGCCGGCCCAACTCGCCGTGCTCTTCCAGGATTCGGGCGATCTCCAGCGTCCGCGGGCCGAAGAGCTCGACGTCACGTTCCCAGAGCGGAAGCTCAGCGGCCGCGCAGCGGAGGTGGGCGGCCAGGATATAAGGATTCTCGGGATCGATGACTGCATGTTCGCTGGGACGCGCCAGCAGGTACTCTGGATTGCGCATCAGATACTGGTCGAGCGCATCCTCCAAAGCGATCAGCACCACCAGAGCATCGTCGGTCCCACGCCCGGCGCGGCCGGCCCGCTGCCAGGTGCTAGCGATGGTGCCCGGGTAGCCGACCAGCAGCGCCGCGTCCAGCGTACCGACATCGATGCCCAGCTCCAGGGCGCTCGTCGAGGCAACGCCCAGCAGGTCCCCGCTGAAAAGACGCCGTTCGATTGCGCGCCGCTCCTCCGGCAGGTAGCCGGCGCGGTAGGCGCTGATGCGGCCGGCCAGCTGCGGCGCATGGGCCTCCAATTCCATCCGCGCGTAGCGGTAGATGAGCTCGGTGATCTTCCGCGCCTGCGCGAACACGATCGTCCGCACCTCGGCGCGGATCAGTTCCACGAAGAGTGCCGTCGCTTCGGAGTACGGGCTGCGGCGGTGGGCGCGCGCCGGGTCGATGATCGGAGGGTTCCAGAAGACGAACCAGCGGGGCCCCCCTGGTGACCCGTCGGCGTCAACCACCGTCACCGACAAACTCAGCAACGCCGAGACGAACTCCGCAGGATTAGCGATCGTGGCCGAGGTGCAGACGAACACGGGATCGGTCCCGTGCAGGCGGCAGACCCGTCGTAGCCGCCTCAGAATGTTGGCCACATTGCTTCCGAACACGCCTCGGTAGATATGCACATCGTCGATGACCACGTAGCGCAAGTGGCGGAAGAAATTCGCCCAGCGATAATGCTGGGGGAGGATCCCCAGGTGCAGCATGTCAGGATTGGTGAGGATGATCTGCGCCCGCTCCCGAATCGTGCGGCGCTGCGCGGAAGGCGTATCGCCGTCGTATGTGCCGCACGTGAGGTCGGGCAGCCCGAACTCCGCGAGCGCATCGGCCTGATCCTGAGCCAGGGCCTTGGTTGGAAAGAGGTACAGCGCACGAGTGTCCAGATCTGTCAACAGTGTCTCCAGGACGGGCAGGTTATAACACAACGTCTTCCCGCTGGCCGTCGGAGTGACCACGACCACGTGCCTGTGCTGACGCACCGCGGCCACCGCCTCGACCTGGTGTGTGTACAGGCGCGCGATGCCCTGTGCCTGCAAAGACTCCAGCAGCGCCGGCGGCAGCGGGGGGCTCAGTTCGGCGTAGCGTGCCGTGCGCGGCGGGACGAAACGCTCGTATACCACCTGGCCATCATATCCTGGCTGTCGCTTGAGTTCCTCGAGAAACGCGCGAACATCCATGCCCAGACTCCTGCAGTATTAGATTAGGGTCAGCGCGATGACCCCCTGCCACTGATGCATCTCAAAGTCTGTGATGATGCGGAGGCACATGCATCCACAGTGGACGGCGGCGGGGCGAGGGGCGGTGGCGGGATGAGAACGTTGGACCGAGGATCGCCACAGCCTCGCCATGCACGTCGCGATCACAAACTTTGGGGGGCATCCCCCTGCCACCGCATCCTTGACACCACAGGCGGCGGATCAGTATGGTAGGTAAGTGCTAGTGCGGAAGTGGCGGAACTGGCAGACGCGCAGGCCTCAGGAGCCTGTGGGGGCAACCCCGTGGGGGTTCAAATCCCTCCTTCCGCACCAAGAAAATTGCGTCGGGACCGCCTTTTGGTTTCGGCGCGATTTTTCTTGGTGCCTAGGTGCATTGCACCCCCACGGGGGAGGGAGTGTGAGGCTCCCGCGTAGCATACGTGGTAGGATCCGCCAGTCCAGGTAATTCCCTAGCGTTGTAGCGAGGCACGAAGTAACTCAGGCATGTCTCCGCCGGTTCGCGAGCGAACTGCGCAGATAGAGTCATCGTCGAATTCATCCTGCACCGCAGCGACCCGGTGGAAAGACCTGGACGAGCAGGTTTCCCCACGCCTTGCAGCGTTGGAGCCCATCTGCTAGTGGCAGGTGGGGGTCGCGGCGAGCGACCCCGCGGCCGGGTTCAAATCCCCTGCCCCCATTGACAAGAGGCTCCGGCATTTGATATTGTTATAATTGTTATAACGCGAGCGGCGGGGGGCGAAGCAATGCGAGCTATCCGGCAGATTACAAACATTGGTAATAGCCTTGGGGTCACGATTCCTCGAGAGATCTTGAGCGCATACGGGTTGGGCAAGGGGGCGCTTGTTGAACTCCGTCCAACCAGCGAGGGGTTGCTCATTCAGCCAGCCAAAGTAGTCTCTGCTGTCTCTCCTGAAGGCAGGGACCTCGTCAAGGGGATTATGCGCCGGTACAAGCGGGCATTTGACGCGCTCTCGAAAAAAGAGCGACCGGCTGCCCGGCGGTAGCTGGTGGGACTACTGCCACTCTCAATGCCTCGTTGTGCAAATGAGTTCACCGGTGCCAGGCACCGATGAAGTATATCGATCGGTCATTTAGTGGAGCGGCCCTTGGAGAATACGCGCTCGAACAACGCCTTGGGCGACATCGCCAGTTCCGCACGCGAGAATAGCTGGGGGGTCTTTTCGCGCAGGTGAGTTATAGCGCGAACGTACACCTCTTTTGCGCCGTCCTGGTGGCCGGACAGCCTGATTTCCTCCTGCAGCGACCTCCACTTCCCGAGTAGGATCTTGCGAGCATTTCCTGTTACACTAGCGAGAGCTTCCGAAATCGAACCCAATAGTTCGCTCCCGAGTGTGCGCTCTCGCGGCGTGATTCCGAGTCGCTCAGCGAGCGACACCCTGGCACTGGATAATTCTCCGATCGAACGGGTGGGGCGTCGTCCGGCCAGTGCCTCGTCGAGTGCGACGCCAATTTTCACATAGTCGCGGATCAAGTCCAGATCGACGTCGGGCCTCGCCAAGCCGCGAACTTCCTCGACTTTCGCCTCAAAGTCTATCGGGCTGGCCTGCCGCGGTCGTGACCCCTTTCGCGGCCGCGCTGCGGTCGCACTGCTCGGCTTCACACGCCTGGTCGTTCGCGCCTTTTTCGTCATGGTCGCCTCGTCTTGGTTCGCATAAAGTCTCCTATCAGAATATCTGCCCAATTCTCGATCCTTTTTGCGTCTGAGCCCTGCCATCCGTGTGCAGGGGTCGCTGGGGCCGTCGGGGCTAAAGTCGGGGCGCTATTGCGGCTGCTGCCTCTGCAGATGAGATAACCATCACCACCTCAAAATCTATCAGATCGTTCCAGCGGCCCATCCACTGGTCAAGAAGGGCGCGGTTGTCGCACTCCATGACCTGAAAGCACCGATGGAACGTGGTATCGACCCAACTCGAGACGTACCGCAGCCCATCCGGCGCCAGCCGGCCTTTGTCGCGGTAACGCCGATACACAGGGACGGCGTCCGCTTGTCTAAAGTTTTCAATAACCATGTAAAGCATTGAACAATCACCCTTCTTTTTGACGAATCCGCTGAAACTGCCCAGTAAGGTTATTTCGCGACGGGGGTGTCTTGGACCGCGGCAAAGCGTTCAAATAAGAGCGCCACATGCTTGAGGTGCTGGAAGAAATCGTCCAGCCGGATATTCTCGTTGGGCGCGTGGCCGTTGCTGTGCGCGTACCCGCAGCCTGTCCCCACGGTGGGAATCCCGAACTGCGCCGTGAGCTCATACATCGGTCCGGTCGCCGCCATCAACGGTGAGACCATCGGCTCGCGTCCATAGATCTCGGTGATCGTCTCCTGGACGACCCTCGCCAGCGCGGAGTCGACCGGCGTACGCGCCGGGTGCTCCGCGCCCAACTGCCGTATCTGGACATCTGCGAATCCGTGCTGTGCGAGATGGTGCTTCACTTTCTCGAAAATATCATCGGGCCGCTGATTGGGCACCAGCCGGAAGTCGATCTTCGCCGTGGCGCGATGCGGAAGGACCGTTTTCGATCCCGGCCCCGTGTACCCAGACTCGATCCCACAAATCGTGCAGGTGGGCTGGTACAGGTTGCGTTTGACCAGTTGCAGGCCGGACACGCCGAGCAAGAACTGATCGATGCCGAGATCGCGGCGCCGCAGATCGTCGTCGCGGGCCGCCGCCAGCCGGCGCAGATGTTCCATCTCCTCGAGTGAGGGCTCCACGACCTCGTCATAGAACCCCTCGACGAGAATGTGTTCGGACCGGTCCTTGAGTGTGGACAGCGCCCACACCAGACGCCACGCCGGATTGGGAACGATCGTAGCCTGGCTGCTGTGCAGATCGCGATTCGCGCCCTTCGCTTCCAACTCGACGTACAGGATGCCCTTCGCGCCCATATAGATTCCAGGAGTCTCCTGGATGTCTTTGCCCCCAGCCTCCCAGAGACACCCATCGGCCTGGAGCAGTGGCTGGTGCTGCTGGACGAACTGGTACAGGTGCGCGGAGGACGTCTCCTCTTCGCCTTCCACCACGAACTTCACGGTCAGCGGCAGCGCCCCACGGGTCTGCAGCCACGCTTCCACCGCCGACAGCCGCGCCACCAGATTGCCCTTATTGTCCGCCACGCCGCGCGCATAGAGCTTGCCATCGCGGACCTCGGCGGCGAACGGCGGGGAGTGCCACTCCCCCAGCGGCTCCGGGGGCTGCACGTCATAGTGGTTGTAAATGAGCAACGTGCGCGGCCCGCTGCCGACGACACCATAGACGACCGGGGCGCCGTCAGTAGCGTAAAGCTCGGTCTTGACCCCAATGTGCTCCATGAGGCCCGCGACCATCCGCGCCGTTTCCTGGATGCCGACGTTCTGCGCGGCGATACTGGGCTGGCGGCACAACGCTTGCAGACGCTCGATGAACTGCTGGCGGTGTCCGTCGATGTAACCGAAAACGTCATTCATGATAGATCGATTACTCGTCCGTCGGTGGGGCCTCCTGCACGCCGGCCGCCTGAGCCACGTACTTCATAAAGTGCGGCTCGGGCTGCGCGCCGACGAACTCCACGGTGTCATTGATGACGATCTTCGGCACGGCGTAGACGTTGTATCGTTCCGCCAGGTCGGGAAATTCGCTGGCTTCAACGATATCGGTCCGCACGTTGGGGCTCTCGATTGCCAGGAACGCGGCCAGCCTGGCCGCGCGTGGACAGTGCGGTCAGGTGGGAGTGACAAACACCTGCACGTGGATCTCCTGCGACAGGCGCGTGAGGAGTTCACGGGTGTGCGGGGCGATGGCCGTCGACCCTTGCGACACGGCGATGATCAGATCGAGCAGCGTCGCAAACTCATATCCGGCCGGCATGCCGTAGAACCGGACCCCATAGTCTTGCGCCCCGATGACGGCGGTGGCGGGTGTGCGGGCAATCCCAAACGCCTTCGCCGCCTCAGGCTCAGCCATGAGGCTGTGCACGTTCAGGCGGATCTTGGGGGAGAGTGCCGCGACCTCAGCCAGAATCTGTCTGGCATACTCGGCGATCTCGCCGTCCTGACCGGGAAGGGCCAGGCCACCGGTCACCGGCGCGAAGAATTCCAACGTGACGTCTGCCCGCAGCTCTTGGGCCAAGCGGGTCCGGATGAACGCCGCGTCTTGTTCCTGCAAGAATGGCATCTGAAGCGACTATCCTCCCGAGTGCGTGTTACGATTACTATAACAGCAGCGCGGCTCCACGCATTCCCTACGGACGAGACGGCAGCGGGTCAAGGAAGGACGCCTCGTGAGCGAACCATTTGCCAGTGACTTCGCGGTACTAGAGCATTTGCGGGGATATCCCGAGGAGTTGCACCGCTACGCCAACCTGATGAAACAGACGCACCCGCGCGGGATGTCGGCGGTGGAGTTCCTGCTGGGACGCGCGGGCGCGCAGGACGGGTTCCTGGAGACGATCTGCCGGATGGTCAGGGCCGGCGAAACCGTCGTCACGGCAGTCGAAGCGGCCGATCTCGCCGGCGTCCCTCCGCGAGCGTTTCTAGAAGATGTCGCGGCGCGTCCCGATTTCCCGGCGCCGGTCTTCCGCCGCGAGCATCGGGCCATCTGGCGAAAAGGGGATGTGGAGCGATACCTTCAGTCCCATGGGTAAACTCCGGCTCTGGGTGATGTGTAAGTCGTGCGGTCGAGAGTTTGACACACGCATGCGGCTCGATCGCAAGAGCTTCGAGCGCGGCACGCTGGCGGCCAACTACCATCTCTGCCCGCACTGTGGACAGCGGCTGACCTACCGGAAGGCGGACTACCTCATCCGGGAGGAGCAGCCAAAAAGCACAATCACTCCGCCGGAGTAGCTGCGAAAGCGGAGTTCCACCTGCGGAGGAGGAATCTGGACGCGAGCCGAACCCCCCCGGGGACACTAGGATTCACTGCCGATCCGCTGTGGTGGGAGGCATCTTGTGGAATTCCCGCTGACAGCTCCATGCCCGCAGTGCGGTTCGGAGATGGAGCCGCGAATCAAACCGCGGCGCGGCAGGGCGGTGTACGTGTGTCCGGAGTGCGGATACGAGATGGAAGCCGAGGAGCCCGGCGAGCCGGCTGATGAGGATGAAGTCTAGCTCGTGAACCCGGGCCCCGCGTAGACTACCTCTCCACCGATCACCGTCGCCTCTACCCGCGTGTTGAGCAGTGTTTCAGGCGGCGCCCGCATGACATCGTGATCGAGGACCGCAAAGTCGGCCAGTTTCCCTACCGCCAGCGCCCCGCCACGGTCCTCCTGGCCTGATGCATACGCCGCGCCCAAGGAGTAGGCACGGAACGCCTCATCGACCGTCAGTGCCTCCTGCGGATGCCAGGATACCCCACCAGGCTCGCTGGCACGGCGGCGCGTCACGGCGGCATACACGCCGTGGAGGACGTCGGGGGTCTCCACCGGCGCGTCAGAACCGAACGCCAGCGCCGTGCCATATCCGAGCAGAGAGCGCCACGCATACGCGTATTGGTTGCGGCGCCCCCAGTAGCGCTCAGCAATATCGCGATCGCTGGTGGCGTGAATGGGTTGCATGGAGGCGACCACCCCCAATCGGGCCAGGCGCGGCAGGTCGTCGGGATGGACGAGCTGTACGTGTTCGATGCGGTGCCGGGCGCCCAGCCGCGCCGACGCGCCGGCGTGAGCTTCGTAGGCGTCGAGCACCCATCGGTTGGCGCGGTCGCCGATGGCGTGGATGGCGCACCAGAACCCGCGGGCCACCGCGCGTTCTACGAGGTCGGCGAGTTCCTCCCGCGTGTAGACGGCGATCCCGGTATTCCCCGATTGACCGTCAAACGGTTCCAGCATGCTGGCAGTTTGCGACCCCAGGGTGCCATCGGCGAAGATCTTCACCGGTCCGACGCGCAGCCACTCATTCCCAAAACCGGTGCGCAGACCGGCCCCGGCGGCAGCGTCCAGGGCCTGGACCGGCAGGGTAGTCCACACCCGGAGTTTCAGGACAGCGCGCGCGTGAAGCCGCTGATACGCGGCAAATGCTGGTGCGCCTTCATAGCCTTCTGTACCGACAAAACTGTGAACGCCGACGATTCCCAGCCGATGCAGCGCTTCCGCCGCGGTGAGGATGCCCTGCTCGATTGTCTCGTCATCAACAGGGGGCATCACCTTCCAGATCAGGTGCTTCGCTTCTTCCTTGATGAGACCGTCCGGCTGGCCGCGCGCGTCACGGGAGATTTCCCCGCCGGACGGATTTGGTGTCCGCTGATCAATGCGAGCCAGGCGCAACGCGGCGGAATTCACCCACAACAGGTGGCCGTCCCGGCTGCTCAGGGCGACGGGATGCTCGGGACTGATCGGATCGAGATCGTCTTTTGCGGGGAATCGTTGCTCGGGCCACGCGTTCTTGTTCCACCCCCGGCCCCGGACCCACGTTCCCGGCCGTGCCCGCCGCACTGCGGCGGCGACCAGACCCACCGCCTCCCCCAGCGACCGCGTGCCCGTCAGGTCGACGAGGTGGAGGCTGAGGCCGAACGACGGCACGTGAATGTGGCTGTCGACAAATCCTGGAACGACAGTCCGACCGCCCAGGTCGACGCGCCGAAACTCGGAGCAGGAGTCGCGCAGGTCTGCGCTTCGCCCGATGGCCGCGATGTGACCATCCCGGACGGCGAGCGCTTCAACCAGAGGGGCGGATGGCTCGAAAGTATAAATCTGGCCGTTGATGAACAGAACAGCTTCCATGGTCTACCCGGTCTTCTCAGTCTACACAGTCCCCTCAGTCTACAATCAGAAAGTTTCTCGTTGGGCACGGTCAGTGTGGACCGGGAAGACCGTGGAGACTGGAAAGACTACCAGGCGGTCCGGTCGCCGATCCACTCGTACAGATGGACACGCACGCGCTTATAGACAAGATAGGTGATCAGCGCATCAACCGTCCCTTTCAGGAGATTGAACGGCAGAAGCGCCGGTAAGATCCAGGCGACTACCTGCGAACGGGAGAAGCCTGGGAAGAACAACGGGGTCAGGAACACGTTCGCGACGATCATCACCGCCGTCATTGTCATTGTGCCGAACGTGAGTGACTTGATCGCTCCTGCCTTGGTGTGTTCTACCAGATAATAGCCGCCAGCGATCCCGACGAATGAAACCCCTGCCAGCGTGTTCATGAGTATGCCGAATGGGCCGTGCTCTTTGAATGTAAAGACCGCGGCCAAGAGGCCCTTGATGAGCTCGACGGCAATACCAGGAACGGGCCCCAGCGCGAAGGTTGCGATGAGCGCGGGAACATCACCCAGATCGTACTTGAGGAACGGCAAAAAGAAGCCCCGCGGGATCTCGAGATACGCGAAGAAGAGAAACGCAATAGAACCGAGAAGCGCGATCTGCGTGTATCGTCTCATCCTGCCCCTCCGATCCAGGTGACCAGGGGGGCAGGCGCCACACAACCACGGCGGGATCAGGGAGCCGGGATCAGGGATTAGTCACTGATCCAAATCCCGACTCCCGGATCCCGCAGTTTCGTATTTGACCTTCTCCCATCCGGACTCTACCGTCGGCTCCGGCCTTGCACCGGATCCACCGCTGCCGTGCAGACGGCGGCGGGTCGCGGGCTCTTCCGTCCTATTGGAACGGAATTACCGCCGGTCGGGAGTTGCACGACGACAGTCCACAGTCTCCAGTCGCCAATCAGCAGTCTATTCTTTGACCGCCGACAGCATGCAGCCGGCTGTCTACTGGTCGTCAGCTCACCCTGCCCCGAAGGTCGTATTATGCAGTTGTCAGCAGCAATGCTAGCATGCGGCTGGAGTAGAATCAACGAACGGTCAGAGGTACTTCAGCGGATCGAGTGGCCTTCCGTTGACGCGGATCTCAAACAGCAGGTGCGGACCTGTGCTGAATCGCGTACTGCCGATCTGCCCGACCGTCTCGCCGTACTCCACAACTTGACCGACCCGGACACCGATGACCGAGAGGTGAGAGTACCAGGTCGTCACTCCATCGCCGTGATTGATCACGACCAGTCTCCCGTAACCGGACTCATATCCCGCCACGGTCACGCGGCCGGCTCGGGCGGCGAGGACGGGACTGCCCGTTGGAGCGCCGATATCGATGCCCGTATGCATCTCCCGCGTCCCGAAAATGGGGTGCTGGCGAAATCCAAATCCCGAGGTCACGCGACCGCGCGCCGGCCAGAGGAATCCACGGGCAATGCTGATCGCTGAACCGAGGCTGCGGGAGAGCGTCATGCGGATGGGGATGTCGGTCGCGCCGCCCGGTATCGCCAGCCGCTGGCCAGGCTGGATGAGGTCTCCACTGGACAACCCATTGGCTTCGACGAGGTAATCCACGGACACACCGTACGTCTGGGCGATCTCCCACAGCGTCTGACCGTCCTGTACGATCACGAACGCCGGCTGAAAGGAGGACGTCACCAGCGAGGCCGATGAGCCGTGCACGGCGGAGCGCAAAGCGGTCTGGGGTGCCGTGGGTTTGGGATCGCCCATGATCGGCAGTAAAATCGGCGATTCGGTGACGAAGGAAGAGAGCGTCTGGATCGCGCGACTCAATACCTCGGCGGTGGCCAGGAACCGAACCGGCGTAGCCGAGGGTCCCACCGGGGTATCGGAGCCGTATGCCGGGATGATTAGGAGGCCGGCTACGAGCAATCCACCCCAGTATCGCCGCGCTCTTCGTCGCATCATTCACCCGTGTTGTCGAGCTCTCCGAGGATGTCAGGAAGGGTGGCACACGAACGTGCCGGAAAAATCCCCGTCCGTGTTCGCCTCAGGGTATCAAATTCCTGCCCCCCCTCCGGGAGCTCTAGACCGGTTACATTTGCGCGCTCAGGGGCCCCAGCCGGAAAAGCACCACCAGTGCTACTATCGTGAGGATGGCTACCAGCAGGCCCGCCGGGTCCGTGGGCATGTTCCTATGAATCATCCCAACGCTCCTCCCCTCGGACCCCAGGGCGCGCGCCCCGCGTTGCGATTTGATCGCAACGAGCTCTCAGGGGCGTTCGGGGATATCGGCACGGATTTTCCTCTCATCGTCAGCATGATCCTGATCGCCAAGCTCGACACGGCCAGCGTCCTGATCATGTTCGGCCTCATGCAGATCTTCACGGGCACGTTCTACAGAATGCCAATGCCCGTGCAGCCATTGAAGGCGATGGCGGTGCTCGTGATCACGCAGAAACTCAGCGGCAGGATTCTCTATGGCGGCGGGCTGGCGATCGGCATCATGATGCTGGCGCTGGCGACCACTGGTCTCATCGACTGGGTGGCCAAAGCGGTCCCGAAGAGCGTGGTGCGGGGCATTCAGTTCGGGCTGGGACTCCAGCTCGCATCGCTGGCGTTGAAGGATTACGTCCAGACCGGCGGCCTCCCGGGATACGCCCTGGCTGGCGCCAGTTTCGTCATGACGCTGGCGCTGCTGGGGAACAGGAAATACCCCCCCGCGTTGTTGGTCATTGTGCTCGGCATCGCATACGCCGTCCTCTTCAAGCTGGACATCGGCGCGCTGGGGCGGGGCATCGGCTTCACCCTGCCTCATGCCTCTGTCCCCACCATCCCCGACATCCTGACGGGGCTGGTGGTCCTCGCCTTGCCCCAGCTTCCGCTCTCGCTGGGGAACTCCATCCTCGCCACCCGGCAGGTCACCGCCGACCTCTTCCCTCGTCGAGCCATTAGTGTGCGAAAGATCAGCCTGACGTATGCGCTGATGAACCTCATCAATCCGTTTCTCGGCGGAGTACCGACCTGCCATGGCTCAGGTGGCATTGTGGGGCACTACACCTTCGGCGCGCGCACGGGCGGGTCGGTCGTCATTTACGGTTCGCTCTACCTGGTCCTCGGTCTGTTTTTCAGTGGGGCGTTTGGCGAACTCATCCAGCTGTTTCCGCTACCGATCCTCGGCGTCATCTTGATATTCGAAGGGTTGATGCTCATGCGGCTGGTCGGGGACATGGCGGCCTCACCCGCCGATTTCGCGATCGTCCTCGTCGTGGGACTGAGTGTCATCGGGCTCCCGTACGGCTATCTTGTTGGACTGGTGGTCGGCACACTGCTCGCGTCCCTCGTAAGGCGAGGGCTGACGGGACTCGCCCGATGACGCCGGCGCGGCATCAAGAACGGTCGGAGTCACAGGTCAGGAGCAGCAGGATGAGAAAAGAGGTAGCCATGCGGCGCGTTTTGTTTGTCTGAGTCGGCAATAGCGCCCGCAGCCAGATGGCGGAAGGCCTGTCCAACGCGATGGCCCCGCCGGGGTGGCGGGCAGGCTCCGCGGGCACGGAGCCGGCTGCGCAGGTCAGACCGGAAGCGATCACGGTCATGCGCGAGATCGGGATCGATATCTCCGGCCATCGCCCCAAACATCTGCGGGATGCCCTCGGCCCCGACGTGGCGCTGGTGATTGGACTCTGCCAGGAAGAGGCGTGCCCGGTCGTCCCCGGCGTCCCCAGCGAAGAGTGGCCGCTGCCCAATCCTGCCGGCGCCACCGCCCTTGCGGTCTACCGGCGATTGCGCGACGACCTGCGGGGACGGATCGGCAACCTCATCCCACGGTTGAAACCCTAATCCGCGTATGGAACAGCGCCTCTTTGGTCCCACCGGCATTCAGGTCCCCGTCATCGGCCAGGGCACCTGGGAGATGGACCAGACTCGCGCCTCGTCCATCGCGGCGATTCGCCGCGGGCTCGACCTAGGGATGACGCACATCGACACAGCCGAGATGTACGGGAACGGGAAGGTCGAGGCCATCGTTGGGGAGGCCATCGCCGGACGGCGGCAGGAGGTGTTCCTTGTCTCGAAAGTCATGCCGGACAACGCCTCACGACAAGGAACGATGACCGCCTGCGAGCGCAGCCTGCGCCGGCTGCGCACAGAGTACCTTGATTGCTACCTACTCCACTGGCCCAGCCAGCATGGTCTCGGCGACACGATCGCGGCGTTCGAACAACTGGTCCGGGATGGCAAAATTAAGACCTGGGGTGTCTCCAATTTTGACGAGGACCGCGTCGCAGAGGCCGTGCGCCTCGCGGGGCCGAACCGCGTCGCCTGCAACCAAGTCCTCTACCATTTGGAGGAGCGCACCATCGAGCACTCCATTCTTCCGATCTGCGAACGCCACCAGATCGCGATCGTCGGGTACAGCCCGTTTGGACAGGGCCGCTTTCGCAGCCACCCCGTGCTAGAGGAGATCGGGCGCGCCCGCGGGGCCACACCCCGGCAGGTGGCGTTGCGGTTTCTCGTCCGCCACCCCAGCGTGTTCACGATTCCAAAAGCGGGGCGTGTGGATCACGTCGAGGAGAATGCCCGCGCCGGGGACCTCCGGTTGACTGAAGACGACATCCGACGCATCGACGAGGCCTTGCCCGCCGGACGGCCGCGCCGCCGGCATCTCCCCACGCTCTAAACGCCGCACCGGCCAAGAACCCCGTGGAGGTCTGACCGAGGCGGTCAGACGTTCAGTTCACGCATTTCGCCGGTCACCATATACACCACGCGCTCGCAGACGTTGGTGATGTGGTCGGCGGCGCGCTCCAGATGGCGCGCCACGATGAGCAGCTCCAGCGCGCGGGAGATCGTCTGCGGATCCTTGACCATGACGTCCAGGAGATCGTGCAGGACCCGGTTCCGGAGCTCATCCACGAGATCGTCTTTCGCCGCAGCCTGGACGGCGAGGCGGGCATCCTGGGCGCGGAACGCCTCCAGGGTCTCCCGCAGCATCTCCTGGATCCGCGCCTCCATCGCGGGAATGTCCACCAGCGGTTTCACCAGAGGCTCCATCCCAAGGCGCTTGGTGGCCCGGGAGATACCCTCCGCATGATCGGCCATGCGCTCCAGGTCGATGGTAATCGCGAACACCGATGCGATGGTGCGCAGGTCTCCGGCCATCGGTTGCTGGGTGGCGAGCAACCGCATGCATCGCCGCTCCAGCTCCAGGTGCATCGCATCGATGGCGTCGTCGGCAGCGACGACCTGTTCGGCCAGCGT